>JACCDY010099887.1_pt1 | contig 100667 bp, 90 predicted proteins | sample 7446391 | NCBI WGS metagenome assembly JACCDY01 (sample SAMN15323451, study PRJNA562643) | freshwater metagenome | isolation source: river surface water | place: USA:Blue River Watershed | collected 2017-08-18 | reverse complement strand
CAGGCTTTTCTAAATGTGTCTCGAGAACTGCTTCGACTTGCGTCTTGGCCAGCACCTTTGGCAACCAAAGAACGAGTGCAAGCAAGGAGGGTAACGCCCAAACAGCTGAACCCAGAGACCAACCGCCGAGAGCCTGACTAAACGAGGTAGCGGTGGACGCAGAGAAACTGGCTGAGATAGCCAGAACGGTCGTATACAACCCAGTAACGAGCGCCACGGAGTTTGGAAAGTCTCGCCTAACCACAGCTGGTAATAAAACGTTTGCGGTGGCAATCGAAAGGCCAGCGGCAACTGTGCCGATTAACAATCCTGGGTAGCCCACCAAGCCGCGCAATGCCATAGCCAGGGTTAGAGTGCCAAGCACTAGCAGGAGGGCCTTGTCGATTCCCAACCAGCGAACCAAGCGCGGGCTTAAGAAGGCACCGGCACCAAAGCATAAAACCGGTGCAGCATTCAAGAGACCAGCCTGGGTGCCGTTGAGACCCAAATCGGCGATGATCTCTGGTAACAGTGGACCAATGACGGCCACCGCTGGCCTCAATACTAATGAGATGAAAACCAACGCCAGCAAAGCCAACCAAACGGCACGCCTAGTCAAGGATTCCCTTTCGGGCGATTAAGTGAATGACCTTTTCAAGCGCATAAATAGGGTCACGCTCGGCACCCTTTGCCGCAGCGTCGGCAACCGCCATAGCCGCAACAGCATTTGCCAGACCATCGTCTGACCAGCCGACCAGATCTTTTCGGGCGCGGTCTACTTGCCAAGGCGCCATTCCTAGTGCCTGCGGGGATGCGGAACGGTTGCCAAAAATCTTGGCGAGCTGCCTTACTTTCATGGAGATTGCTGCCACCAGCGGCACGGGATCTGCGCCAGTACTGAGGGCATGGCGCAGGAGCGCTAACGCCTCACCGGCCTGGCCGGCCAGCGCTGCATCAGCAACCTTAAATGCATTTGTTTCAACTCGGCCACCGTAGTAGCGATCCACGATTTCTTCAGAAATCGTGTCTGAACTGTCCGTAAGCAATTGACTGCAAGCAGATGCCAATTCGGCGGTATCGTCGGCAAAGGCATCAAGTAAAGCGCGAACAGCTGCAGGGGTAATCTTTCGTTGGGCGTGGGCAAACTCTGCCTGCACAAATGAAACTCGATCAGCGTCTTTCTTAATCTCGGCACAGGCCACTTCTGTTGCGTGCGAAGACGCGCGAATGGCGTCGATAAATTTCTTGCCACGAACGCTCGAGCCGTTATGGCGAATAATTACTGCTGTGTCGGCAGTGGGATTTTCAAGGTAGGCAATGCCGTCGGTGATGAGGTCATCGCTGCAACGCTCAACACCTCGGATGATAACCAGACGCGGTTCAGCAAACAAAGATGGGCTAGTAAGGTTTAGCAGGGCTCCGGCGCTGTAATCAGCGGCATCAAGCTCATGCACCTCAAGAGCTGGGTCAACTTGTTTCAGCTGATCTCGAATGGAGCGAATCGCGCGACCGGCTAAGTATTCTTCTGGGCCAGAAACCAGGACCACATAGTCAGGCGCAGCGCGCCTCCAGTCAAGGTTCTTTGCTTTACTCACTCCCCTAGCCTAACCAACCCCACTGACGCTAACGCTCAGTTGTTCACCGACTAAACCAACAGATATTGAACCCGAAACGTCGGTGCGCCGGATTGCGCAGCCGACCTCCTCGAGAGTCTGCATTGCACGTTTGGTTGGATGCCCGTAACTGTTGTTTGCACCAACCGAAACCAGGCAGAGGTCCGGGCGAAGCGCCTCGGTCAGTTCGGGAAATTGGTCGGCTGAACCGTGGTGGGCAACCTTCAAAATCATCGGCACAGAGTCAAGCCCCCGCCCAAGCCAACTTGAAGAAGTAGCACCTAAACGCATCTGAGCACGCTCACCCAGATCGGCCAACGTCAGAAAGTTGAACCTGGGGTGCCGAAACAGAATTGCCAGACTTCCATCGTTAGAGCTATCGGGCGCTTGCCCCGAAGCGCTGGGATTCAAAACCTCCCAATGAAACTCGCCGAGGGTTCCGGTTTGGCCTGCCCAGGGAAAGTGCACGGATGCACTAATCCCATGCAATTGCTCAAGTGACTTACTAGCTGCCCAGCGCTCATCGGGAAATGGCGAAACCAACGCTGTATGAACAGAACGCCCCGCAATAGCGCCGCTGAGGCCGCCCACATGATCCTGGTCAAAATGGGTGAGCACCAGTAGGTCGATGTGACTCACGCCCAGGCGAGTCAGGCACTCGTCGATAAGTTCTGATTCTTTGCCTACATCGACTACGGCAACTTGGTTTGCTGAGCGCAACACGAAAGCGTCACCCTGCCCAACGTTGCACGCCGTTACGTACCAGTTGCCATTTGGCCAGGAAACATAGTCTTTTATCGCTGAAGCGGCGCCGCCAAGGGTAAGCGAAATGCTGAGCAACAGACCCAATGAGCTGAACCAGCGAGCCTTTTCAGAGCTGGCAAAAAACATTGTGACTAACAGCGCAACCACGACACCAGATGCAAAAGCACCAAAGAAACCGCTAGGCCAAGGGATTTGAGTACCGGGCAGATTAGCTAACACGGTGGTTACTAAAACAATCCAGTGTGCGAACAGCGATGCCAGCCACGTTAACGTTGTGGCAAGAAACGGTAACGGCCAGGCCACTAAGCACGCGAGAATACCAAGCACAGTTATTGGCGCTACCAGCGGTTCAACCAGCAAATTAGCAATCAGCGAATATGTGGCCAGGCCCGACTGCAATTGCAGCAAAACAGGAAGGCACATAATTTGCGCAGCCATCGAGACGGCGAGGGGAACCGCTAGCCAGACTGGCAGCCTCCCACGTAAGCGCGTGGTTATCGGGGCCGTAAGCAAAAGAATGCCTCCAGTTGCTGCCACAGACAGCATGAAACCATAGTCGATCGCCAGCCAAGGGTCGGCACACAGCAAACAAATTATGGCGAACGCCAGAGCAGCCGAACCCGATTTGGGCCTGCCTAATGCAACTGCAATAAGAACCACGGCTGCCATAAATGCAGACCGCAGCACGCTAGGTTCCGGGCCCACAAGAGCAACATAACAAACCAGAGCAGCAAGGCTGATCACAGTTGTAAGCCACCGGTTGGAGACTACCCGCCGAACCAGTAAATAGACCAAACCAATGACGATGGCACAGTTAGCCCCAGACACGGCCGTCAAGTGCGTGAGGCCAACTTTTCGCATCATGGACTCAAATTCTTGTGAAAGTGTGGATGTCTCTCCGATAGCCAAGCCTGCAACCAGACCTTTGGCAGGATCATTGATGCCAGAGATGCTGTCCAGAAAAGCCGAACGCGAATCTTGAAATACGCTCGTGTGCAGTCCAGGCCGCTCCAACAACTTTGGGGCTTCTTGACAGTTGGCGCGAAAACCAAACTTGGACCACTTTTCAGTCGGAGCCAGTTCAGCGTTGCAAGTGTAGGTGGCACCTATCTCAAGTTTGTCGGCGTCGTAACCTGGCGAGACAATCGCCAGAGTGTTTCCGGCTGCGGAGCGGTCTCCAACAATGATGGCTCTTGCCCTAACCGAATAGCGTGTGCTGCTGAAAGAATTACTTGAAGTATCGAGTGGGTCGAGAGTCTGAAAATGAATATCAGCAACCGCGTATTCGGCAACTGCGCCATCGATCCAATGGGGCTTTGCATTTTCACTTTGGATGAATAGTGAAGCTAGCCCAAGTGTCACCGCCAGAAGCGCTGGTGTTGCCCAGGCAAAAAGCTGCCGAACCAGAATCACGGTTTAGCCCAAAGAATCAGGGCAAGAACCAACCAGACCAGGCCTGCGGCAGCCCACACCCTCATAGGGTCAGACCTGACTTGAAGCCGGCGAAGAGTTTCTCACCGATACCACTAACGTTGAGCAAGTCTTCGAGAGACTTAAACCCACCGTTGGCATCTCGATAGTCAATTATTCGGCCGGCCAAGGCCGGCCCAACACCGGGTAGCGATTCCAAGTCGATCTGATTTGCCCGATTGAGGCTGATCTTTGAGTCTTGCGAGCCCGCTACACCCGAACCACTCGGAGCCTCGCCAATCTTAGCGATAAAAACCTGCTCGCCATCCGTGAGTAATCTTGCCAAATTGATGCTCGACTGGTCGGCTGACTTTGCCAGGCCGCCGGCAGCGAAAACTGCATCGAAGACCCTTGACCCAGCGTCAAGTTCGTAAATTCCAGGGCTTTTGACCTCACCCACAATGTGCACAAATATCAAGGCGTCATCAACAACACTTCTTGTGCCCGAAGTGCCGTCTTCTGATTTGGAACTTTCTACCGCTTCGATGGTTTGAGTTGCACCAGAACTGCCGGTTAGTGAGTTAATCACCACCACAATGGAGGCCATTAACACCATCAGGAAAATCAGAAGTTTGCGATTTATGGGCTTGACCCCAGAAACTGCTCTTTGCAAGCGCGCTTTGATCAAATCCATGAATGCAAAAGTAAAACCCTCAACCACCTGGTTGAGGGCTACCTTTGAATCTGTTAGTAAGTGCTACTTGGTTGCAATGTTGACAAGTTTTGGCGCCCTCACAATTACGTTGGCAATTTGCTTGTCAGCAATCGCACGAGTCACTGAATCGGAGGCCATGGCCAAAGCCTGAAGCTCTGCCTCAGAAATGTCGACCGCAACCTCAAACTTGTCGCGAAGCTTGCCATCAACCTGAACCACAGCCACAACAGAGCTCTCGACTAGCAGTGCAAGGTCTGCCTCTGGCAATTGAGCAAGCGCCACTCCCGGCTGGTGACCAAGCTGCGCCCACATGTCTTCGGCAGTATATGGGGCAAAAAGAGACAATGCCTTAGCGGTGACTTCTGCTGCTTCGCGCACGGCAGGATCTGCCGGGCCCGCCTGCCCGTCAATTGCCTTTCGCAAGGCGTTTACCAATTCCATAATCTTTGCCACACCCACATTGAACTTAAAGGATTCAATGATTGGACCAAAATCACGCAAGAAGGTGTGGGTAGCCTTGCGAAGCTCTTTGTTTCCAGTTGAAACATCGGCATCAATCGGGCTGGTCACATCGTTGGCTGCACGCCAAGCGCGAGCCAAGAATTTTGCTGAACCGGCCGGTGACACGTCAGCCCAGTCGATGTCATCTTCTGGAGGGCCGGCAAATGACATTGTCAGACGAACGGCATCAACACCGTGCTCATCCAATTGCTCACTCAACGCCACAATGTTGCCGCGAGACTTTGACATGGCAGACCCATTCATCAAGACCATGCCTTGGTTCAACAAGCGCGTAAATGGTTCTTCAAAGTCAAGCTTGCCCAAGTCGTGCAGAACCTTGGTGATGAATCGTGCGTACAACAGGTGCAGAATTGCGTGGGTTACTCCACCTACGTACTGGTCAACTGGCGCCCAAGCCTTTGCCTCTTCAGCTGGAAAAGCAACTTCAGTTGATTGAGGTGAAAGAAAACGCAAGAAGTACCATGACGAGTCCACGAAGGTATCCATGGTGTCAGTGTCACGCTTGGCCGCTGCCCCACAGGTTGGGCACTTTACGTTAACCCAGTCGGTGGCCCCACCAAGTGGAGATGTGCCCTTAGGTGTGAGATCAAGCCCTTCAGCCGAAGGAAGTTCGACCGGGAGCTGGTCTAGAGGGACCGGCACTTCTCCACAGTGATCACAGTGAATGATTGGAATCGGTGTACCCCAGTAGCGCTGGCGTGAAATCAACCAGTCGCGAAGGCGGAAGTTCTTGGTCTTCTTTCCTGCGTTCAGCTCTTCAAGCAGTTCAGTGACTTTATCGATTGCCTCAGCCTTGGACAGCCCGTCAAGTGGCCCTGAATTAATCAAGGTGCCCTCACCGGTAGCAGCCTGTCCAGAAACAGCAGGGTCCTCCTCACCGGTCTCAAGAACAACCTTCACAGCAAGCCCCATTGCGTTGGCAAACTCCAGGTCACGCTGGTCGTGCGCCGGTACCGCCATGATTGCGCCGTGACCGTAGTCAGCCAAAACGTAATCAGAAGCAAAGATTGGTAGTTTGTCGCCGTTAACCGGGTTAATTGCGAAACGGCCAAGGTTAACGCCAGTTTTTGGGCGGTCGGTAGATAAACGCTCGATGTCGTTTGACTGCTTCACCATCTCTAGATAAGCGGCAAACTCGGCCTTCAACTCAGCCGATGCACCTTCGACCAGCTCCGCGGCCAAGGCACTATCGGCTGCCACGACCATAAAAGTGGCACCAAAAAGAGTGTCGGGGCGGGTTGTGAAAACGGTAACTGGCTCTTCGCGACCCTCGATAGCAAATTTGACATCAGCACCGTAAGAGCGACCAATCCAGTTTCTTTGCATCGAAAGAACCTTGGCTGGCCAGTTTCCCTCGAGGGTGTCCAAGTCGTCTAGCAAACGGTCAGCGTAATCGGTGACCTTGAAGTACCACTGAGTCAGTGCCTTCTTGGTTACCTGGCTGTCACAACGCTCACATAGCCCCTGAACTACCTGCTCATTAGCCAAAACGGTCTGGCAACTCGGGCACCAGTTAACGTTTGAGTTCTTTCGGTAGGCAAGGCCTTTGTTGTAGAACTCCAGGAACAGCCACTGGTTCCAGCGGTAATAAATTGGGTCTGAAGTAACAAGGACGCGATCCCAGTCAAAAGAGCACGCATAACGGCGCATCGATGAACGTTGCTGAGCGATGTTTGCGTAGGTCCAACCCTTTGGGTCAAGACCACGTTTGATGGCCGCATTCTCTGCAGGTAGACCAAAGCTGTCCCAACCAATTGGGTGCATTACGTTGAAGCCTTTTTGAACCCAATAGCGGGAGATTACATCGCCGAGGGCGTAGGCCTCAGCGTGACCCATGTGCAAGTCACCCGATGGGTAAGGAAACATGTCCAGAACATACTTCTTAGGGCGTGTGTCGCCAGCGTTACCAGAGGCAAAAGGGCGGAGGTCATCCCAAATTGGAAGCCACTTTTCCTGGATGTCGAATACGTTGTATTCATTCTCAGCTGGCGCGTTTTGCTGGCTCATTTACTCACTTTTCGAGGTGTGTTTCAAGAATTAGTTCTAAAGAACTAGGTTACCAACTAGTTGTCTGCAAATGCCGGAGCCACTGCCCTATTGCCAAGGATCAGAGGCGTTCAAAGCAGCTAACAACGCCTTTGCCTTGAGCTTGGTTTCAGCCAACTCTTCCAGCGGCTCAGAATCGATAGTTATGCCGCCGCCAACACCAAGCGAGGCAACGCCATCTTGGAACACCAGGGTTCGAATAGTCATGCCGAAATCAGCCGAACCGTCTACCCCCACATAACCGATTGCCCCTGAATAGAGACCACGTGAACCGAGTTCTAGATCATCAATAATCTGCATGGCCCTGATCTTCGGAGCTCCGGTCATTGAACCACCCGGAAAAACTGCCTTCATAGCATCTGAGACACTGGCATCAGCACGCAACTTGGCCTCTACGGTGGAAACCAATTGATGAACCGTTGAGTAGCTCTCTATCTCAAATAGGCCCGGAACGCGCACACTCTCGGCTTCAGCAACCCTAGAAAGGTCATTTCTCATGAGATCAACAATCATGAGATTCTCTGCCCTCTCTTTGACATTTTCCCTAAGCTCTTCGGCCACAGCTGAGTCTTGCTCAGGCGAACTGGCCCGTGGTCTAGTGCCCTTGATGGGCTTGGTGCTAAGTTGCCCATCTGCCGTGACCTGAAGAAACTGCTCCGGAGAGGCGCAGACCAGCGCCAAAGATCCAAAGCGCATGTAAGCGGCATACGGGGCCGGATTCTGCTCTCTTAGGTTGAGAAACGTATTGAGTGGGTCAGCCTTAGTGTGAATCTTGATTTGGTTAGTTAGACATATTTGATAAACATCACCGGCGGCGATGTGATCTTGCGCCCGGCGAATCATTTCAAGATAGGCATCGGCAGAGTGCCTCAGGTCTACAGCTTCACTGTCTGCCACAGTCGAGAACTTGCCTCGGTAGATGGATTGCTGCCCGCCCACCAATGTGAGCCTGAGCAATGCGGCGTTATGCCATTGGGAAAAGGCTGTTTGGCTTTCAAACAGCCCAAGGAAGTACATTCCTCTACCAAGGTGGTCAAAAACAATGGCCCGGTCAACTTGAATGAATTTACTGGACGCTGAGTTTTCATAATCCACGGCACCCACTACTCCTGGGCGCCAGGCAAACGGCAAATCTAGGTCATTGGATTCTTGCCCAACCCCGGCAAAACCATGCAATTTTGAAACTGAACTCAGTTGTTCGAGTGGGTTGGGATCTGAAGAGACCTGGGTTCCACCACCGATCACGCTAAAAGGTTGGGTCGGGTGGATTTCACGGTCCAACCAAAAGGCATTTGATTCTTCAGAGTAAAACTGAACGAAAACATCAGCTGGATTGGCCCAACCAGCCAAGTGTGCAGAATACAAATGCATTTTGCTCCTAGTTCACTTTGGCTTTGGTTGGTTTCGTAATCTAGATTAGACCCACAGTTAGACCTGTTGATTGGAGGTGTCCTTGTGGCCGAAGCAAAATTCTTTTGTTTTCGAGATGGGCACCTTGAGCCGGTGACGTCCTCCCCTGATTCAGAAGTTCGGCTAACAGTTGCGGATTCATGGCTAACCGATAACGGCCGTACTAGGGATCTTCAAGTGCACTTTGAACGTTTTGCTGATTGGGTGCGAGAGCAAAACCCAGATTGCAACGAAGATCTGGAGCCATTTTTCGAAGCAGTGTCTAACGCCATTCCGGACACGGGTCGATGGTTTCCGCGAATTGAGTTTCACGGCGAGGCCGTAGAGCCAAATCACTTGTATCTAAGGCTGCGCGAGGCACCAGAACAACTTGGCGCAATTACACTCTGGACTTCACCAGACGCCGATCCAAGAGTCAAACCAAGAGTCAAAGGCCCAGACCTGAGTCTTTGCCTGCAATTACGCCGAGCCGCCCAAATGCACGGTGCCGACGAGGCTGTAATCACCAGCACCGACGGTCATTTAATCGAGGGGGCACTAAGTTCGATAGTTTGGTGGCGCGGTGAAGTGCTGTGCGCGCCCGACCACCAAACACCCTGGCTCGATAGCGTCACCCGCAAAGAGGTTTTTGCAATTGCACAAGAGATGGGCTACTCGACGCGATTGGAACACGTCAAACCTGCAGACTTGGTGGGCTTAGAGATTTGGGCACTCAGCTCGCTTCAAGGCATTAGGCCGGTTGAAGACTGGGTGAACCTGGGCAGCCCAGTTGGTAAGGCTACCCATGTCGATGCTTTCTCGCGAAGACTGAGGCTAAAACTTACCTCAATTCGGTAAGTACAGAGCCGAGCCACCCAACGCGCTGAGTTCAGAGTCATGGGTAATCAAGATAACTGATCGACCCTCAATTGCGTTCAGGATCTCAGAAACCAAAGGAATCGCTGTATCGCGATCCACATTTGCGGTTGGCTCATCAAGTATCAATACTTCAAAGTCAGCCAAGATTGCTCGTGCCACTGCCAAACGTTGCGCCTCGCCACCACTGATCAAGACTCCGCGCTCACCTAGCTGGGTGTCTAAACCCTGGCGGCTTTCAAACATGCGCCAAAGCTTAACCGACTTCAAAGCTTCAATCATCTGGTTATCGGTCAATTTTTGCCCGGCAAAGGCTAAATTATCGCGCACGGACCCCAAGAAAATGGTCGGCTGTTGCTCAACTAAACCAACAGATTTGTGTAGAGACTCTGTGGAAATTTCGCCCAAATCTAGGCCATTGATTAATACCCTGCCAGAGCTGGCGTTCAGGAAACCCAATGCCAAATTGGCAACTGTGCTTTTGCCTGAACCGCTTGGACCATGCAACACCAACTTCTGGCCGGCCATCAGAGTGAAATCAAGGTCACGAATCACGAGTGCACCACCCGGATAGCGAGCCGAGACGCTTTGAAACTCAATCAACGGAACCTGGGCTGTAGTGGGCGGAACTTGGAGCTGGCCGCCACTTGGCACGACTTCTGGTGGAGTATCTGCATCGAGGAAATCAGAAATACGAGCTGCAGAGTTGGCATAACGTTGCCAAGCACTTAGTGCAGGTTGGGCAGCTTGAATCAGTTCAAAGACAGCCATCGGCAACAAAGCAAAAACCGCCAACAAGACCCCAGCATTCTGCCCTTCAGAGACTGAGACCGCGCCTAGCCAAGCCAACACCACCGTGGCTAGAGCCGTGAATGCCGATACCAAACCCTGACCGACACCGGCTGAGTACGCCGTTTGATCCGACATTTTGGCAAGGCTCTTTGAAGTTGCGTTCACTGAATCCAAAGAAGCACTCAGCCAACCAAACGCACTAAGAACATCGAGATTTTCCAATAACTCCAGGTTATTCTCTGCCAATTTTGCCTTGGCAGCCGCAGTCTTTTGATCAGCTACTTTGCTAACCCTGGCCGAAATTGGCAGCGCTAGAAAGAACGCACCTGCAATAAGCACGCCCAAGGCAAGACCGGCGGCTGGCAACAACCAGGCCATACCCAAAATTGCCAGTAGCGAAACTATCGAGGACTGGGCTATTGGAGCCAAAACCCTAACAGGTAGATCCTGCAAGCTATCTACGTCATTGACCATTCGTGAAATCATTTGACCGCGATCCGGCAAGCCAGCCGGAGCAAATGGAATCAACTTTTGCAAAATCCTTGGACGCTGTTGACTCAATAGTTTGAATGCTGAGTTATGCAAAAGCATTCGCTCGGCATATCGAGCCGCAGCACGACCTAGTGCAAAACCGCGGACACCCACGACTGCAACCATCAGGTACATCACGGGAGGTTGCTCAGCAGCCCTAGATATTAGCCAAGCTGATGTGGCCAAAAGAGAGACAGCAAACACACCCTGAAGAATCGAGACAAAAAGCCCAAGCCTGAATTCTTTGGTACGCGGTAGACCAAGCGTCAACTTCTTACGCATTTGACACCTGCACTAGGTGGTCGGCCGCATCGATGAGAAGACTTTGATGACTGGCCGCGATGACTGTAAAACCGTTGGCAGCAAACTGCTTCAAAGCCTGAATAACTAACTGCGCGCGCTGTGAATCAACAGCCGAAATTGGCTCGTCGAGAATTAACACTCGGGTACCTTTGGTAAGCGCCCGATAGAACGTTCTAGCCAAAGCTATGCGCTGGGCCTGACCACCAGAAACACCCTGCCCAGCAGGGCCAACTACCGATTGCGCAGTTAGGTCGTCCAGAGCCGCATACTTGCAGGCCAGAGTTAGTTTCTCTGGATGCTCAGACTCAGGACCGGTGATGTTTGAGATGACGGTGCCAGCCATGAGCAATGGCTTCTGCGGCGCCCATGCCACTAGCGCCATTCTCTGCTGATCGGCAGCATCAATACCAACCAGACCACGGAGCAATGTGGTTTTGCCCGAGCCAGAAGGCCCTGTCACCACAGTGAGTTTGCCGGGTTCGAATCGTTCCAGGTCAGGATTCTGTTGCTTTTCTGAGCTGTTGTCTGCCTCGCTAATAGTCTGCAAAATAGACGAGGAGGCGGCAACACCCTCGGCGGATGCATGAAAATTTGCACCCACTTGTCGGATTGGCAGGTACGCCTCTGGGGCAAGAATAAGCACAAACAGGCCAATCAGCAGGCTAATTTCAGAGTTAACCAGCCGCAGCCCAATAGACACTGCAATCAGGGCCACCGAAAGACTTGCCAGTAACTCAAGAGCGAATCCCGATAGGAATGAAACCCTTAGCACCCGTATAGTTCGATGGCGATAGTCGTTGCTAACCAGTTCGAGCGTTTTGACCTGGTTTTCGGCCCGGTTAAAAATTCGAAGGGTAGTTAGCCCCCGCATAACCTCGAGAAAGTGACCCGATAACCGATTAAGTGCGTCGAGCTGTTTCTGCTGAATACTCCTGGTTGCCCACCCAATTAGGACCATAAAAAGCGGGATTAATGGAAGTGTAAAAATGACAACCAATCCACTGGAGAAGTCAGCCATAGTGATTGCCACAATGAAAACTGGCGTAATTAGAGCCGTATAAATCAGTTGAGGCAGATACTTAGCAAAGTAGGCGTCCAGAGCATCTAAGCCCGTGGTGGCCAGGTTGTTTATTTCGGCAATTTGATTCCTTGCCAGCCAGGACGGACCAAGCTTGGTGACCGCCAATAGGTACTTTTGTCGAAGCTCAACTTTCACCGCGTGGGCAGCTTTTTGAGCCAAAAACTCTTGAACCCAAATCACCGCAGCCTTTGCCAGCCCAGCCACCAAAACCCATGCCAGGTTTAGTACCAGGCCTTCAATAGGGGTTTTCTCTATAAAAACTTGGCTCACAAACCAGGCAAGATTCCAGGCCAACACGATCGTGGCCAAACTTGAGACCACGGCGAGCGCGACCACACTGGCAATAAACCAGCGGGCCGCACCTGCCTCACGCAATAGGCGTGGATCTAGAGGTTTGATTTGAAAACCAAGCCGTTCTTATTAGTGTGCGTGCGCCGGAATAGACTTGCGGCTCACGCGCTTGCGGAAGACCCAGTATGTCCAGGTTTGGTAGGCCAGCACCAACGGAATCATGAACACAGCAACCCAAGTCATAACTGTCAGGGTGTATTGGCTCGATGAGGCGTTCTCAATAGTCAAGCTGAAAGCTGGATCTATCGTTGATGGGAACACGTTTGGGAACAGAGCAGCAAACAGGCTACCAACCGCTGTGATGATAGTAACAACCAGCAGGGTGAAGGCAATACCCTCACGTTTGAAGTAGTTGGCCGCTAGACCCGCAATCAAGCTAACTGCGGCGAGCGCAGACAGAATGAAACCAAGCACACTGAAGTTTGCTACGAGAGTCCAAACTAGGAATGCCGCTGCCAAGACAGTTGCCCCGATACCTACCTTGGTTGCTAACGCACGAGCACGTTCCTTGATGTCACCATCGGTCTTGAGCGTGATGAAGATCAGTCCGTGGGTCCAGAACAGGCTCAGCGTTACTAGGCCACCCAACAAACCGTATGGGTTTAGCAAGGTGAAGATTGTTCCGGTGTAAACGTGGTTTTCGTTTAGCGGCACACCCTGCACGATGTTGGCGAAAGCCACACCCCAGAGCAGAGCCGGCACTGCCGAACCAATCACAATCATCCAGTCAAATCGGGACTTCCAACGTTTCTCGTCAGCACCGATTGTGTGCCCCTTGCCGCGGTATTCAAAGGCAACGCCTCTAAAGATCAGTGCGACCAGGATCATTAGCAGCGGTAGATAGAAACCGCTGAATAGCGATGCGTACCATTCCGGGAATGCTGCAAAGAGGCTAGCTCCGGCAACAATGACCCAGGTCTCGTTAAGGTCCCAAACCGGACCAATGGTGTTGATCAATACTCTTCGATCGGTGTCGTCTTTTCCTAGGAACGGAAGTGACATTCCAACACCAAAGTCAAAGCCATCGAGCACAAAATAACCGATGAATAGGAAACCTACGATTAGGAACCAAATTTCGTTTAGCTGCATTTTTTAGTCCAATCGTTTTCTAGTAAGCAACGGTGAGTTGCTCGGCGTCAGTTTTTTCTTGAGCTTCTGGCTCTTCAATGCCCTTTTGAGCAGCAGCCAATAGCAACTTCATCTCCACTACTGCCAAGATTCCATAAACGGCTGTGAAAACAATCAGCGAGATCAATACGTCTACACCGTTGATTCCAGGTGAAACTCCATCAGCAGTCTTCATGAGTTTGAAGACTAGCCAAGGCTGACGGCCCATCTCGGTAAACAACCAACCGATTGAGATGCCGAGCACAGGAAGCGGAGCTGCCCAGATTGCAACATTCCAAGTCCAGGTTGGCAACTTGAAGTTGCCCTTGCGAGTTAGGAATAGGCCAACCGCTGCGATTAGGAAAGACAGCGCGCCCAATGCAATCATCCAGCGGAATGCCCAATAGGTAATCCAGATGGTCGGCATGTAGTCGCCAGGGCCGTAGGCAGCAACATACTGAGCCTGCAAATCGTTTAGACCTTCCACTTCACCGTCAAGGGTGTGGGTTGATAGGAATGAGAGCAGGTTAGGAATACGGATTGACCATAATTCGCTCTTACCGTCTGGGGTACCCAGAGTGAATAGTGAGAATGAAGCGGGAGCTGAGGTGTTGTAAAGCGCTTCAGCTGCAGCCATCTTCATAGGCTGGGTTTCAACCATGGCTAGGCCTAGACCGTCACCGCTAACTGCGGTGCCGACTCCACCCACGATTACCGACCAAAGGCCGAATCGGAGTGATGTAAACATGGTCTCAACCTGCTGGTTGCGCTTCAAGTGATAAGCGGCCACAGAGGCAATCACGGCACCGGCAAACATCAGTGATGCGGTGATTGTGTGTGGGAACTGGTTTAGAGCCACGATGTTGGTCAGCACTGCACCAATGTCAACTAGCTCGGCGCGGTTCTTGGCTTCATTGATCTCGAAGCCAACCGGGTTTTGCATAAAAGCGTTGGCGGCCAAAATAAAGTATGCAGACATCATTACGCCCAAGGCGGTCATCCAGATGGTGGCTAGGTGCACCTTCTTTGGTAGGCGGTCCCAACCAAAGATCCAAAGACCAATAAATGTGGCCTCGAAGAAGAAAGCGAGAAGACCTTCCATAGCCAGAGGGGCACCGAATACGTCTCCGACGAATCGGGAGTAGTCAGACCAGTTCATTCCAAATTGGAACTCCTGGACGATTCCGGTAACCAAACCCATTGCAAAGTTTATGAGGAAGATTTTTCCGTAGAGTTTGGTCATCTTCAGGTACTTTTCTTTACCGGTTCTCACCCATGCGGTTTGCATAATTGCAACCAGAACCACCATTCCAATGGTTAGTGGCACAAACAAGAAGTGGTAAACGGTGGTAAGACCAAACTGCCAGCGTGATAGGTCAAGCGGGCTAAGTTCGGCTAGCACTGTCGGTAGTGCGTGCATTGCGATCTCGCTTTCTGGAAAGATTCTGTCCTTCCAATTCCGGTTTACTCCCGTTTATAACGTTTGTGCAACGAAGGTAAGGCATACCTAATAATAGAAGACTTTTCCAAACCGCCGGCAAGGCTCGCTTCTGCGATGATTAACCGGTGAATGAGATTCTTGATTGGATTCTGAGTGCGGTTCAGAGCGTTGACCCTGCCACCAGAAACTTTCTTGCCGGCCTGGCAATCATGCTCGAAACCTCACTGTTTGTAGGCCTAATCATGCCGGGTGACACCGTAGTTTTGGTGGCCTCAACCGGCGTAGTTGATCTTGGTGACTTCTTTTTCTTATTGGGAGCAGTGCTGGTTGGGTCTCTAATCGGTGAATCTCTAGGGTTTTTCATTGGCCGTTGGTTCGGTGAGCGAATTCGCGCCAGTCGGCTGGGTCAAAAAATCGGTGAGAAGAATTGGCAAATGGCCGATGTCTTCGTGGACACCCGTGGCGGTCTGGCGGTTGCCATTTCTAGATTCTTGCCGGTACTGCATTCTTTGGTGCCGGTAGTCTCTGGAATGACCCGCATGCGGTATCGCGTTTTTATTCGCTGGACCCTTGCAGCCTGTGCCGTCTGGGCCAGCGCCTACGTTGGCGTCGGCTACCTAGCCAGGGCAAGCTATGAGCAGGTGGCTCAGAACCTAAAATTTGGCGGTCTGGTTTTTGTGGGCATCATCGTGGCCTTTGCAGTATTGGTTCACTTTGGCAAGAAACGCCTTGAGAAGTCTGCCGAGCGCATGATCGCCGAAGGCGAGGTAGCCCAAGCCGCTATTGCCGGAGCCGAGCTAATTGAACCAGGCCAAGAAACAGACTTTGATTCGGATGGAAAAAACTAATGTGCGGACGTTTTGTAGTGGCCCGCTCTGCCAGTGAGATGCAAGCCATTTTTGAGGTAGATGAAATCATCGGCAAGGTTCCCGGAATTAGTTACAACGTGGCCCCAACTCAGCCAATTGCCATCATTGTTGATCGAGCTTTTGAAAAGACAGAAGATGGTGCCCCACTTGGCGAACTGAGCCGCGAGATTCACTCAGCTAGATGGGGTCTAGTTCCTCGTTGGGCCAAGAGCCCCGATGAGCACGGTCCGCTGATCAATGGCCGAATCGAATCGATTCTTGAAAAGCCATCTTTCAAAGATTCAGTGGTTCGTCGGCGCTGCGTGATTCCGGCTTCTGGCTATTACGAATGGCAAGTGAATGCTGACGGCAGCAAACAGCCTTATTACATTAGCGCCGGACCCGAAGGCATGTTTGCACTTGCTGGGCTTTACGAGTGGTGGGCAGATCCAACCAAAGACGCCAAAGACCCAGATCGCTGGCTGCTTTCGGCAACTACTCTGACCAAAGATTCGGCTGTTGAGTTAGCCCACATTCATGACCGCAACCCGGTTCTACTATCGCCAGATACCTTCGAAGCTTGGCTCGATCCGCACATCATCGGAGATCAAGAGCTACTCGAAGCAGTATCGATTGACTCTGATTTAGTAGCCGCCGAGGCTGAGTTCTTTAGAGTCGGCAGTGATGTCGGCCAGGTTCGAAACAATTCTCCCGAACTCATCAGAGCTTTGAGTTAACGCAGTGGCCAATCGCAACAACACCGAACGAGAGTCAGGCAGAAATGCCCCGCGCGATAAAAGTGGCAAACTCAAGCGAAAACTGAACGAGATGCCGGCCGATGTCAAACTCTCACTTGAAGAGACTGGGCTGCGCGCTGATTTTGATGCTCGACCGGCCTATCAACGGAATGACTATCTAGCCTGGATTATTCGATCGAAGTTTCCAGCCACCCGCAACAAGCGGCTAAATCAAATGTTGGCCGAGCTCGAATTGGGTGGCGTCTACATGCGCATGGACCATCCTGCCTCTAGAAAATAAAGATTTAATCAAAACCAATTACTTTTGTCAGCGGTTCCCTCTACACTCTTAACATTCGAACAAGTGTTCGAATAACTAGTTTGCGAGAGGGGTCGGCTGTGCTGCGCGTTGACGAAAAAGTATCAGTTTCCACAAACCAAGGAGGTGAGCCAATTGGTTTTTGGTGGCGCGGCGGCAGCTACCTGGTCAACTCCAAGCCGGTGCGCTGGTTTGCCCGCCGAGAGTGGTGGAACGAGGCCGCGCGAGTTCAACGCGGAATCGGAGCCGGGGTCTTAGAAGTTGAGATGTGGCGCATCTGCGCCTCAAAACCAAATGCCCCAATGGCTCAGTTTGAGCTGGTCCACACCTTTGACACTCAGGGCAATGACCGCAACAGCTGGCGGCTAGTTCGGGTCTACGCCTAGAGAAACGCTCATGACCGGTTTCATTCATCTGAACGTGGCCTCTGCGTTTTCGGGGCATTACGGGGTCAATCGGCCACAACAGTTGGCTGAAGCAGCGGTGGCCTTAGGTTTTGACGCACTGGCAATCACAGACCGTGATGGCCTGTATGGCGCTATCAAGCACATCGGCTCCTGCTTAAACCTTGGCATCTCCCCTATCGTTGGGGTAAATCTGGCTATTTTTAGCGACGACGGTCAAGAACTAGCTCGCTGCATCATTCTGTCGCACGGTCACAATCGGGGCTCTGGTTGGGCGCAACTGTGCCAAATTGTTTCTGCCGCTCATGCCGGCCGCACATTCGGCAGCAGCAAAAAGAACATTGGCCTAAAGCGCAGCCAGCTTTCTAAACTCATGGCCGCTGAAAACCACTGCACCGTTCTGATTACCCCCAACAGCGACGTTGGTCGTGAAGCCATATCGGGCAACCGCATTCGCGCCAGACAGGCACTAGAGACTTGGAAGCAAATGTTTCAGCAACCGGGAGCACTCGGGATCGAGATCTCTAGCTACATCACCGAACCGGGAACCGAATATTCGGTGGATCAAAACCGAAGATTGCTGCAATTAGCCGATGCTTTATCGGTGCCAACGGTTTTAACCAACTCAGTTAGATACCTTGAGCCAGATGACGCCCTAACCGCAGACATCTTGGACTCAGCCCGCCACTTAGAGCCGCTTGGCTTCTTTGAGCCACAGCCAAACGCGCAGGCCTGGCTGAAGCCACCCCAGCTAATGAGTCAACTGGCTCTCGAAATTACCCAAGACCCAAGCCGGGCTGACCAGCTTTTAGCTAGCACCCTAAAATTAGCCAATCTCTGCCGCCTAGACCCACCAAATGATTGCGGCTGGGGCAAACCAAAAACACCAGAAAAGTCTGCTCTTGGCATTGATGGCAACCCTTTCGAGGTGCTCTGGCAAAAAGCCCATGCCGGAATCTCCCGTTACTATCCGCACGCAGACGCAGCCAAGCTGCAGCAGGTTCAGCATCGGCTAGGCCAAGAATTAATCACCATTAACAAATTGGGCTTTGCTACATATTTTTTGACTGTGGCAGATGTGGCTCAGATGATCCGCGATATGAACATTCGCACTCAAGCCAGAGGCTCAGGTGCAGGCTCACTTACCAACTACCTTTTGGGCATCAGTGGGGTTGACCCAATCGAGCACGAGTTGCTCTTTGAAAGATTCCTGAGCACCGAACGCTCCTCTCTGCCAGACATTGACATAGATGTTGAATCAGCCCGGCGGCACGACATTTACCGGGCCATTTTCAAACGCTATGGCGCCAACCGGGTAACCCTTCTCTCGATGCAGAGCAAATATCAGGGGCGCGGTGCCATGCGCGATTCTGGAATGGCTTTAGGTTTGACCGATGATCAAATTGACGAGATAGCCAAGAGCATGTGGCGGTTTAGTGCCCGCAATTTCAGAGGTGCCCTGGCCAGTAAACCCGAATTAGCCAAGTTTGCCCAAGAGGTCGAGCAAGACCGCCAGATGGCCCTGCTGGTTGATATCACCGAAAGACTAGACCGCCTACCCCGGCACATTTCTATGCACCCCTGCGGAGTTATTCTGGGCGACACCAGCCTGCTGCAGGTAACCCCAGTAGAACCAAGCGGCATGGGCTTACCCATGAGCCAATTTGATAAAGATGACATGGACCCAATGGGTCTCTTGAAGTTAGACATTTTGGGCGTAAGAATGCAAAGCGCTATGGCGTATGCAGTGAGAGAGATCGAACGGGTGCGCGGATCTGCAATCGACCTCGACGCTGTTCCCCGCGATGACCCAGAAACTTTCAAACTGATTAGGACCACCAACACCTTGGGCATCTTTCAAATTGAAAGCCCTGGCCAAAGGGAGCTAACCGGAAAACACCAACCAACGAAATTCAATGACCTAACCATTCAGATTTCATTGTTTAGACCGGGGCCCATGAAAGGCAACATGATTGCCCCTTACCTAGATGGTCGCCACGGTTTTGCCAAACCAGATTTCATTCATCAAGACCTAGAACCAATTCTTCGCGAAACCTGGGGCGTGGTTATCTTTCACGAACACGTGATCCGAATCCTCAACAAAATGACCGGCTGCGGCTTAGCTAAGGCCGACGAAATGCGCAGATCCCTCGAAAACCCTCGACTAAAGCCAAAGATTGAGCAGTTGTTTCGAGCAGAGAGTAAAGCTCGAGGGTACACAGCTCAGGTAATCGAGCGCGTCTGGTCAATTATTGAAGGGTTCAGCAGTTTTGGCTTCTGCAAGGCACACGGAGCAGCCTTTGCTCTGCCTACCTATCAAAGCGCTTGGCTAAAAACCCACTACCCAGTTGAGTTCATGGCAGGTTTATTCACTCACGACCCAGGAATGTACCCAAAAAGGCTATTGCTATCTGAAGCCCGCCGACTCGGTGTCAAACTGCTTCCGGTTGATGTCAATAAATCCACCGATGAATACCTCGTTGAAGGGTCTGGGGTGCGCATGGCAATTCACGAGGTGCAAAGCATCAGTGAGGCTGAGGTAAAACGCATTTTAGAAAATCAGCCATTTCAAGATATTGGCGACTTCTATTTGCGTGCCAAACCAAGCCGGCGCACCCTCGAAAACCTGGCTCTAGTTGGTGCCCTCGACTCCCTGGCTTTGCCAGAATCATCGACAGAGCACAATCACAACGCCCTATTACAGCCCTCAAGAGGAGACATCCTAGCTAGGGTGAGGCAACTCAATGCCATCAAAAATCGCCCATTAAGCGAGAGCCAGCAGCCAACCCTAGATTTCAGTTTGCTTGAGCAACTACCGACCGGCAATGAATCCCCTAGCGCCGCAGAGCAGGTGGTCAGCGAACTGAGTATTTTGAAACTGGATGTGAGCCAACACGTGTTGGAAATTTACCGCCCAATGCTCGATGAAATGGGGGTGGTTCGTGCTGATGAACTGGTTGGCTTGCGTAGCAAGACCGAGGTTTTAGTGGCCGGCGTGAGGGTTGCTACCCAGACCCCACCTATGAAATCAGGTAAACGCGTGGTTTTTGTTACCTTGGATGACGGCTCGGGCTGCAGTGATAGTACATTTTTTGATGAGGCTCAAAAACGCTGCAGTCACATTTTGTTCAACACACGACTAATCGTGATTGCCGGCAAGACCAGAAGAACTGGGGTTCGAGGTGTTTCAATCATGGCTGAAAACGCTTGGGACATTCATGATCTTTGGAATCAATGGCTAGCCAAACAAGCCGCAAGCTAGAAGGGAAACCATGAACCGACGCACCCAATTTTTAATCATGACTGGTGTCGGCCTGGCTACCCTAACTCCATGCATTTGGTTAGCAAACGGAATTGTGGACTATCCAGACCACGCGAACTTAGTCACCAAGGTCAGCAGCCAAGCTGGCAAGGTAAAACTGAACCAAATTTTTCCAGGCAACTGGGAACAACTCCAGGTTCAGTGCGACAACCAACAGCAAACACTAAAGTTCGTGACTACTTCGGAATCTCAAAACCTCAACAGCCCACGCTTCAAAGTGTCCGCAGAAACACTAAATCTGTGCCAGCGAGGTTCAAAGACCTTCGCCAACACAGATTCAGTGGAAATCAAAAACTAGTCACGGTTGAAAATCGCGAGCAATCGCAAGATTTCCATGTACAACCAAATCATCGATGCGGTGAGACCAAACGCGGCACGCCACTCGTTCTCAACCGGCAAACCGCGGCGAGAACCATCAACAATTGCCTCGAAGTCTAGGTTTAGGGTGAACGCTGCCAGCAATACACCAACTAGGCCAGCCAACCAAGCAAAGCCAGAAGAGTAAACACCTGCGTTACCGGCAATCATGCCAACAACAAAGTTGATCAGCGCAAAGCCCATGTAACCAATTAGGGCGAAAGACATAACTCGAGTGAATCTGGCGTTTACTTTGATCCAGCCAAAACGATAAGCCGCGAACATGGCGCCGGCAGTAGCAAAAGTGCCGAGCACAGCATTCTGCACGATACCTGGGTACTGAGCCTCGTAGATGGCCGAGATGCCGCCAATAACAACACCCTCAACAGCTGCATAGGCAATTATCACGCCTGGGCGAACCTGCTTAGAGAAAGTTGCCCAAAGGCCAAGCCCAAGGCCAACCAAAAGCGCTGGAAGAAATAGAGCCTGCAGGGCAGGAATGAACCAAGTGGCAGCCGCTGCCGCTACCAATATCAAGAACATTCCGAATACCTTGCCGGCAGTACCCTCAACGGTCATTTTCGGAGTAGAGGTAATTCTTGAGAACTCTGCGTCAACCGCAGCCTGATCAATTCGGGCTGCCTCGACGCCGGTCTGCATTGCACGGTTAAAAAGTGGGTTGTGTGAAATAGCCATAGCTAGAGTTTATGAAAGTTGTCTGGCAATTTGCTGAATGTGTTCGCTGACAATCGTGTGACCACCTGGGTGAACCATCAGCTGAACCTGGGCCCCCAGACCCTCAAATTCGGCAACCATAGCCTCAGTTCGTTCTCCCGGAGAGTAAAAGTCCGTTGCACCGTTGGCGATCCAGACGCGCTTGCCCGAAAGATCCGGCTTAACTTTCTTGAAAGGCGTATCGATGAACGATTTAGTGGTTCCGAAGGCAACGATGCCCTGAACCGTGTCAGGTTGCAGCAACAACAAGGCCCCAGCGGCATTAGCTCCATTCGAGAAACCAACGGCATAAACGTTTTCTGGGTTAAACCCGTACTCCCCGGCAGCTGCCCAAACAAAGTCGGCGAGCTCAGCAGAGTTCTGAACCATACCTTGTTCATCAAAAGAGCCGTCTTCGTAACGCATAAAAAAGCGATTGGCGCCTTCTGCACGCACAAGCCCCCTAGGCGAAAGCAGGTTTGCGTTGGGGTTCAAGGCTTTACCAAGAGGCAAAAGGTCAAACTCGTCGGCGCCCGAACCATGCAGCAGAAGCAAAGTTTGCGCGGCTGAAACATCGGCCGCCGGACGCCAAACGTGAGGCCGCGAAAGATCCCGTGCGTTGATAGCCATCAGGCAACCTCGAATGAACGCTTAGCCAGACCCATGAAGTAGCCATCGATTTTGGTTTCAATCTTTGCCTCTACGTCACTGGCCGCACCGAGAGAAATAAACAGCGGAGTAAAGTGCTCGACGGTCGGGTGCGCGTAAGGCATCCCGGGCGCTGAGTTTTTGTAGTCGATCAGGCTGTCAATGTCACCTGAATCCAATGCCTCTTTTGCCCAGTGGTCAAAGTCGCTAGACCACCCTGGGGCAGCTGCGTCGGTACGCCAATCACGAATGTAAGGCAAGCCGTGAGTCATGAATCCAGAGCCAATTACCAGCACGCCTTCCTCGCGCAGTGCGCGCAAGCGACGACCTAAGTCAATCAGCTTCACAGGGTCATGAGTTGGCATTGAAAGCTGAACCACTGGAATTTCGGCATCTGGATACATGACCCGAAGCGGAACCCAAGCTCCATGGTCCAAACCTCGATTAGAGTGCTGATGCAGCGGCTCGTTATCGGGCATTAACTTGCTAACTAGTTCACCCAACCAACTGGCGTCCGGTGTGTTGTATTGCATCTGATAGAACTTCGGCGCAAACCCGCCAAAGTCATAAATCAGTGGAGTGTTTGCCGCAGTAGACGAAATCGATACCGGCGCAGACTCCCAGTGAGCCGAGACAATTAAGATAGCTTTTGGTTTTGGCAGGTTCGCTGCCCAGTTTTCCAACTGCGATGTCCAAAGTGGATCATCCAAAAGCATTGGTGCACCGTGCGAAATGTAGAGAGATGGCAGGAGAAGTTCACTCATGAGTTAAGTAAACACCCTCTTGACAAAATTATTCCGATTTTTCGTCAAATTCCTTCAGGATTTCGTCGGCAATCGAAGTGCCGCATCGCGAAACACCGGCTTCGATAAAGTCAACAACCTGGTCAAGGGTGCGCACTCCGCCAGAAGCCTTCACTTTGAGTCGATCCCCGACGCATTCCTTCATAAGGTGAACGTGCTCGAGTGTGGCGCCTGCCGAGGCAAAGCCGGTAGAAGTCTTGACATAATCTGCGCCAGCCGACTCTGAAAGCACACAGGCGGTCTTGACTTGATCTAGGTTCAACAGTGCTGTCTCAAAAATCACCTTGACCACAATTGGCAGGCGGGTTTCACGGGCTGCAGATACTACTGCTGCAATGTCTTGCTCTACGAACGCCAGATCGCCAGAGATCAGAGCCGATACGTTAAGCACCATGTCAATTTCGGTGGCACCCAGCTCAATTGCTTGCTTAGTTTCAAAGACCTTGACTTCGGTAGTCGTTGAACCGTGCGGAAAACCAATGACGGTACAAACCGGCACATTTGATTCACATAAAGCCTTGTGAGCAACTGCCACATCCATCGGACGAATGCAATATGACGCCACATCTTCAGCCAACGAGACAGCAGCACCGGTTGTGACGTCTTCATAGGTGGCGTTTGGCTTGAGAACTGAGTGATCCAACGTTTTGGCAATTTGAGTGCGAGTTAGGCCGCGGTAGGTCTTTGACATGCCTTCAGTTTACGCTTGGATGGTGCGCATCTCGGTGCAGGTAAAACCTGGCTCAAAAAAAGGCCCCCTTGTGGTTGTGAATGAAGACGGAGGTCTGACCGTGTTTGTCCAACAGCGCGCAGTGGACGGTGCCGCCAATGAGGGCCTGGTAATGCTTTTGGCCAAACACTTTGGCGTTTCAAAATCTCGCGTGACCATTGAGTCTGGCCACACCTCTAAACTCAAAAGAGTTTCAGTAGACATCTAGCATTCGCCACACAATAACTCGAAGGAACCCATGAAGATTGCAATGGCAAGTGACCATGCCGGTCGCGCACTCAAAGAAGAAATCAAAGCCCTGCTAGCATCCTGGGGCCACGAAGTAACCGACTTTGGCACCGACACCGATGATCCTGCCGATCTACCAGACCATGTTTATCCGGCATCCCTGGCCGTCGCCCGCGGCGAATTTGAACGAGGAATCTTCGTTGACGGAGTTGGTTACGGTAGCGCCATGATTGCTAATAAGGTTTCAGGAGTTTTTGCCGCCGTTTGCCAAGACTCGTTTTGCGCTGAATTGGCCCGTTCACACTCAGACACAAACGTTCTGTGCCTTGGCGGAAAAATCATCGGCTCGGCCATAGCACTAGAAATCGTCCGGGTCTGGATGCACACCGAGTGGCTGGGAACAACCGAGCCAAAGTACGCCCGTAGGGTTCAAAAAGTTGTAGACATCGATCGCGCACAACTAATTCCGGTTGTGTAGCCGCCTAAAACTAAGTTAAAACAAAAATCCCACCAGACATGGTGGGATTTTGTGTTTGTGGACCCGACGGGATTTGAACCCGTGACCCCCTGCATGCCATGCAGGTGCGCTACCAGCTGCGCCACGGGCCCGTTGTTGCCGCGGCAACCTAAATAGTTTACATCAAACTTTCAGGTGCTGTGACGATGTCAAGCTTGATTACCGGCTGATCGCTGTAAAGACGCTCTAGAGAATAGAACATGCGGTCTTCTTCGTGCATTACGTGGCAAACTACATCGCCAAAGTCAAGCAAGATCCAACGGCCTAGCTCTTTTCCTTCACGGTGAAGCAGCTTGAAGCCATTCTCGAGCATTACTTCTTCAATGTTGTCTGAGATTGCTGCAACCTGACGTTCGTTGCGACCAGAGGCCAGTACGTAAATATCGGTCAATGGCATCACAGCGGTGATGTCAAGAGCAATGATGTTCTCGCCAAGTTTGTCGGCCGCCGCGTTAGCAGCGAGGTTAGCGGTCTTGATGGCTTGAGCGGTTGCAGTCACGATTTCCTTTTGAGTTCCTAGAAGATACCAAGCATATACGCTCCGAGCACCAAAGCAGCCAAAGTGACCACCGACACTGAAATCGCAGTTACTAAATAAACCTGATTGTGGCTCTTAGGTAGTTTTACCGGCAAAAGGTTCAACCGGGCTGAGCGGCCAACCACGCCAGTAGCGCTCAGGGGTTCAACCGAGCTAACTGAGCCGCTAACACTATCAATCTCAAGCGCTTGGTCGGTATTGGCAGCATCCAAGATGGCCTCAAACTCACCAGTGTTTGTGCTCAGCACCGGAAGCTCAATAGCACCGGTTCGCAGCCACTCCCCGGTCTCGGTAATCGCCCCAGAAAGATCATCGATGCTCGCTACCCGGTCAAGAATAATTGTCGCCGAGGCGGTATCGGTGGTTAGGTTCGGTGACACACTGAACAACGGGGCTGGTTCAACTTCAGGTTCTTCAGGAGGAGTTGGTTGTGGCTGGTCTGCCAGAGAGTCTTCAATGATTGCCTCTGGTTTTGGAATTTTCTCGAAGCCCGGTAATGGTGCACCAAGTTTCGCCGCCTGGCTCAGCTGCTCACGGGTGATGAACTGGTCTTGACTCACACATCCTCCTGATAAAGCCGATTGGTTTCAATGTACTCAACCACCGAATCCGGCAGCAAGTAGCGAATTGGCCTGCCCTCTCTGACTCTTGACCGAATGTCAGTAGAGGAAATTGCCAATGCCGGAATCTCAAGCAGTGAGACGGAGCCTTCTGCACCGCGTGGGACTGCCAGGTTATGACCGGGCCGAGTGACACCGATGAACTTAGCCAACTGAAGTAGACGCTCGGGCCTGCTCCAACTAAAAATGTCGGCTACCGAATCGGCGCCAGTGATGAAATGCAACTTGGCATCTGGGTAAAGGTTTTGAATGTCGGCGACAGTGTCGACTGCATAGGTCGGGCCATCACGATCAATGTCTACCGAACTAATACTGAACTTTGAATTGCCGGCAATAGCTAATTTGGTCATGGCGAACCGGTGATGGGCTGGACTGACCTTTTGTTTCTGCCAAGGCTCCCCCGTAGGCACAAAAATTACCTGACTAAGGTCAAGAGCAGCCGCAACCTCATTAGCCGCCACCAGGTGGCCAATGTGAATTGGGTCGAAAGTTCCGCCCATAATGCCTAGACGAGCTTGGCTCATGGAGTCACCCTAAGGAGTGGATTTAGTGGTGGGCGCCTGAGCCGGTTGACTTGTGGTCGTGGCGGTTAGCTACATCGCGGTATGACCAGGTAATAAAACCAAGAAGCACGAATACTCCCATGGCAATTACGCCAAAGTAGAAAGCTGGGAAAGGAAGGGTCACGAATGCCTCGTGGTGCTCCTCAGCTGCAGCTGCAAGAATTGCGTTCACTTTTTCTCCTAAGAACTAGTTCCAGAATAACCTAGGCAGAGCCGCTTAGGCTCTAACTTGCCCTGATCCGCGCACCAACCACTTGGTTGAAGTCAGTTCGGCCAAGCCCATTGGTCCACGTGCATGAAGCTTTTGGGTTGAGATGCCAACTTCAGCACCAAAACCAAATTCACCACCGTCAGTAAATCTGGTGGAAGCATTTACCATTACGGTTGAGGCGTCAACCTCGTTCAAGAATCGCTCCGCGTTGGTCACATTCTCAGTGATGATTGCCTCTGTGTGTTTCGTTGAGTACTGCGCAATGTGTACCAGAGCTTCATCTAGGTCCTTGACTACGCGGACAGCAAGGTCAAGGTCGTGATACTCAGCTGACCAGTCTTCTTCGGTCGCGGGAATCGTAGCAAAGAAGGCATCTTGGGTTGCCTGGTCACCGTGAATACGAACCCCGGATTCAGCAAGTCGATCCAGAACTGCCGGAAGGATGCGCTCAACGGCGTTCTCGTGAATCAGCAGGGTTTCAGCCGCATTGCACACAGAAGGGCGCTGCACTTTGGCGTTGTGAACAATGTCGACCGCCCAATCTAGGCGCGCTGACTCATCGATGTAAATGTGAACCACGCCGTCACCAGTCTGAATAACCGGAACTTTGGCCTCTTCGATAACCTGACGAATTAGGCCTGCACCGCCGCGAGGAATGAGGACATCGATCAAACCGACAGCACGCATCATCTCGACACCTCCGTCGCGACCAAACTCATCTACGGTTTGAACAGCTGCCGAATCGAGACCAGCCAGGGCTAACGCGTCTTGCAAAAGCGCAACCAATACCGCGTTGGTGCTTTCCGCAGCACGGCCACCCCGCAGAACGGTTGCATTTCCGCTCTTGATAGCAAGAACTGCAATGTCGATAGTCACGTTAGGGCGAGCTTCGTAAATTACACCGATCACGCCCAATGGCACGCGAACCTGCGTCAGTTTTAGGGCATTAGGTAGAGACATTCCACGAATTACGTCGCCAATTGGATCTGGCAAGGCGATGATTTCTCTAACGGCATCAGCAATTGCTTGAATACGACTGTGGTCAAGACGCAGGCGGTCCTGAAGACTCTCGGTCATTCCCTCAGACTGACCTCTAGCAAGGTCAATCGCATTTGCAGCAATGATCTCATCAGCACGAACCGGCAACAGCTCTGCAATTTGACGCAGGGCCTCGTTCTTAGTGGCAGTTGATGCCTGCCCAAGAGCAGCAGAGGCGCCCTTAGCCAAGCGAATCTTTTCAATTGCAGTAACCATGTATCAAGCCTATTCGGGTTAGTTATTGATTGAAGGGTCTGATTCGAACCAGGTGCCAACCTCGGCTCCAGCCAAGGCTTGAGCCACCTGATCAGTGCTGGTAAGCAGGACCGAAACACCCGAATCAGTTGCGATTCGTGCAGCGGAAACCTTAGTCACTGCCCCACCGGTGCCAACGGCAGATGCGCTTCCGCCGATTTCCACCGACGATAGGTCTTCATCGAAGCCGACAAAGCTAATGCGCTGTGCGCCAGGCTTAGTTGGCGGCATGTTGTAGAGGGCATCGACATCGCTAAGCAGAATAAGAGCATCGGCTTTTACCAAAGCTGCCACCAGGGCAGCCAGTCGGTCATTGTCACCAAAGCGGATTTCTTGCGTAGCTACGGTGTCGTTTTCGTTGACGATAGGCAGAACCTTCAGAGAAACCAATCGATCCATCGCGTGCTTGGCATTTTCGCGGGTCTCCGTGGCCTCTAGGTCTCCCGAAGTAAGCAAGACCTGACCGGCCAGAATGCCGTATTTTTCAAGACTTTGCTGATACCTAGAGATAAGTCTGCTCTGCCCAACCGAGGCAAGCGCCTGTGAGGTCGGTAGGTCCTCGGGCTTGGTCTCAAAGCCCAGCAAAGGCATGCCGGTGGCAATGGCTCCAGAAGAAACCAAAATTACCTCTGTGCCCCGCTTATGGGCAGCCGCCAGCGCATCAACCAAGAGCTCAATTTTGCTCTCGTTGACACCGCTGATCGAAGATGATCCAACTTTGACAACAACGCGCTTAGCCGCAGCTAGTTCGCTTCTGTCTTGAAGTCCCACTTAGTCTTCCTTTTCGAAGTCCTCAGGAGAAGACCAAATTCCGGACTCTCCCTCTTTGCGCATTTGTTCACGCAATTCTGTCTTGGCATCCATGCGCTCCTTGTAGGTAGCACGGCGCTCCTTGGTGGTTCGGCGCTCACGCATGTCAAAACGTGCATCGGTACCGCGTGGGCCGGCAATAAGCTCAGCGTTCGAGGCAATCGCAGGTTCCCAGTCAAAGACGATTCCCTTATCAGGGCCAATTACAACGGTAGAACCTGCCACGGCACCTGCCTTGAATAGTTCTTGCTCTAGACCAATCTTGCCAAGGCGGTCTGCCAGGTAACCAATTGCCTCTTCATTGGCAAAGTTTGTTTGGTGAACCCAACGCTCAGGTTTTGGACCAAGCACCCTGAAGATCTCTTCTCCGCCGACCTCTTCGCGGCGAATCTCAAACTTAGACTCGTCACGCTTTGCCTGCATTAGGTGAATGCGAGGCTTAACCGGCTCTGATTCCTTTTCACGACGGGCATCTTCGACCAACTTGGCCAAAGCAAAGTTCAATTCACGCAAACCCTCTTTGCTTACTGCAGAGATGATGAACACCTTGTAGCCACGCGCTTCTAGGTCTGGCTGCACAAATTCGGCGAGTTCCTTTGCATCAGGAACATCGGCCTTGTTGAGGGCAATCAGCTGTGGGCGCTGGGTAAGCGGAACTTCACCCTCTGGCACCTCATAGGCATCAAGTTCTTTCAGAATCTTGTCCAAGTCGGTGATTGGATCACGGTTTGGTTCAAGCGTTGCACAGTCAATCACGTGCAAGAGTGCTGCACAGCGCTCAACGTGACGCAAGAATTGCAGCCCAAGACCCTTACCCTCGCTAGCGCCTTCGATAAGACCAGGCACATCAGCGATAGTGAATCGAGTATCTCCGGCCTGCACCACACCAAGGTTTGGGTGAAGAGTTGTGAACGGGTAGTCGGCAATTTTTGGTCTTGCGGCAGAAAGAGCAGCAATCAGAGAAGATTTACCAGCACTTGGGTAACCAACCAGGGCCACGTCGGCAACGCTCTTGAGCTCAAGAATGATGTCTCCGCGCCAACCCGGAACTCCAAATAACGCAAAACCAGGTGCCTTACGCTTTGAGCTCGAAAGCGCCGCATTACCCAAGCCACCAATGCCACCCTCGGCAATAATAAGTTCTACGCCGGGTTCATCGAGGTCGGCAATAACCTTGCCGCGGGCATCTTTAACAACCGTACCGACTGGCACGGAAAGGACCAGACTCTCTCCGTGGTGGCCGTTTCTAAAGTCGCCTGCGCCGTCGCCGCCGTCACCAGCCGCACGGTGTGGATGAAAGTGAAAATCAAGCAACGTTGTGACGTTTGGGTCGGAAATCAGGCTAATGCTGCCGCCCTTGCCACCATCGGCTCCATCAGGGCCGGCTAGTGGCTTGAATTTTTCACGCTTTACTGAGACACAGCCGTCGCCGCCGTCACCAGCGCGCACGTGAAGGGTTACTTGGTCGACAAATGAAACCAAGATGTCCTCCTAAGATCTGAATGATTTGTTGCAAGAAACAGGAAAGGCGAGCCAAAGGCTCGCCTCCCGGAAAAACTATTGAACCTAAGCGGCCTCAACCACGTTTACAACGCGACGGCCACCCTTGGTACCAAATGCAACTGAGCCAGCTGAAAGAGCGAACAGTGTGTCGTCCTTACCCTTACCAACGTTTGCACCTGGGTGGAAGTGAGTTCCACGCTGACGAACTAGGATCTCGCCTGCGTTTACTTCTTGACCTGCGTAACGCTTTACACCAAGACGCTGTGCGTTTGAGTCGCGGCCGTTACGGGTCGAGCTAACACCTTTTTTGGAAGCCATTTTGTGTCAGTCCTTTACTTAATCTCAGTGACCTGAACGCGGGTTAGGTCTGCACGGAAACCCTGGCGCTTCTTGTAACCGGTCTTGTTCTTGTACTTCTGGATGATGATCTTTGGACCACGTAGGTCGTTTAGAACCTCAGCGGTAACCTTCACCTTGGCAAGCGCCTTGGCATCGGTTGTGACCTTGTCGCCGTCAACTAGAAGAAGAGCTGAAAGCTCAATCTTGCCATTGGCATCAGCCTTAATACGGTCGAGAGTCACGATGGTGCCTACTGACACCTTCTCTTGACGGCCGCCTGCGCGGACTACTGCGTAAACCACAGATCTACCCTTTGTTCGAAAGTCTTAAATGTTGCATGCGAATACACAGCGGGCAACGAGGATTTAGTCTACCCTGCCAAACGGCTGGGGTCAAACCTATTTACTCTGCGTTTTGCTGATTTACAGAAACGCTTGCCGGTGCTGTTGCCCCGCCACTGGTCGCACGGCGCGGTTTACGCCTGCCCTGGCCCGGAGCTTTTGGTTCTGGAAGCGCCTCGAGAACAGCCTCGAGAAGCTTTTCAGCTTCTACCTTTGCCGGAGCCTCAACTGAGGCCTTTGGTGCAGTAAGGGAAATCGGTGACTCTTCACCAGCAGCTTCGTGGGCTGCAACGGTTGAAGCCGCAATCTTGGTAATCACGTTGTTTAGTTCAACGGCTCGCTCAGGTGTTACCACTTTGGCAACCTCTTGCTTCTGGTTGCCACTGCCGCGATTGCGCTTCTTGCCTTGGCCCTGCTGGTTTTGCTGTGGTTTTGAATCTTCTGATACGTGGTGCTTTGATCGCATGATCGGTTCGTGGTGAACAATGACACCGCGGCCGGCACACGCCTCACATGGCTCGCTGAACGCCTCTAGCAGGCCAATGCCCAACTTCTTGCGAGTCATCTGCACCAAACCAAGGGAGGTAACCTCGGCGACTTGGTGCTTGGTGCGGTCACGGCTCAGGCATTCCATAAGGCGGCGCTGCACAAGATCGCGGTTTGATTCCAAGACCATGTCGATAAAGTCCACGACGATAATTCCGCCGATGTCGCGCAGGCGCAGTTGTCGAACGATTTCTTCGGCAGCCTCTAAGTTGTTTTTAGTGACGGTCTCCTCGAGGTTTCCGCCTGAACCAACGAACTTTCCAGTGTTTACGTCAACTACGGTCATCGCCTCGGTGCGGTCAATCACCAAAGAACCCCCAGATGGCAAGTAAACCTTGCGATCCAGTGCCTTTGAGATCTGCTCGCCGACTCGGTACTCATCAAAGACATCTCGAGAGCCTTCATACTTCTCGACGCGCTCCAATAGATCAGGCGCGACCGACTTTAGGTACTCCTCGATTACCTCACGAGCGTCGTCGCCTGAGATAACCATTTTTTGGAAATCTTCATTGAAGACATCGCGAACAATCTTGACCAATAGGTCTGGTTCGCTGTGCAACAGTACCGGAGCCTGTCCCTTTTCGACCTTCTTGCTAATGGCCTCCCACTGGGCCTGAAGACGCTGCACATCGAGAGTCAGCTGCTCCTCAGTGGCACCTTCTGCCGCGGTGCGAACAATAACGCCAGCATCCTCAGGAAGAATCTCTTTCAGAATTTTCTTGAGACGGGCACGCTCTGAATCAGGCAACTTGCGCGAGATTCCGTTCATTGAACCGTTTGGTACATAAACCAAATAGCGGCCCGGAAGCGAAACTTGGCTAGTTAGACGTGCACCCTTTTGACCGACTGGGTCCTTGGTCACCTGAACCAAGACTGTGTCGCCTGACTTTAGGGCAAGCTCGATGCGGCGCGGCTGGTTGCCGGTCTCGGCAAGCTCCCAGTCAACCTCGCCAGAATAAAGAACGGCGTTACGACCGCGACCCACATCAACGAATGCGGCCTCCATCGAAGGCAAAACGTTCTGGACCTTACCCAAATAAACGTTTCCGATTAGTGAAGCCTCCGAAGCCTTAGCCACGTAGTGCTCAACCAAGATGCCATCTTCAAGCACACCGATTTGAATCTTTCCGTCTTTCGAACGCACGACCATGGTGCGGTCTACGGCCTCACGGCGAGCCAAGAACTCTGACTCAGTAATGATTGTGCGACGACGGCCAGCGTCTCGACCATCACGGCGGCGCTGCTTCTTTGCCTCTAGGCGAGTTGAACCCTTTACCCGAGTTGGCTCGTTGCTTGGCTCTTTTGGCTCACGCGGTGTGCGCACCTTGACGACGGCATTCGGGGCAACATTCGAAACATCACCCTCTTCTCCGGCACGACGGCGAGTGCGTGTGCGTCGATGGCTTTCGCCGTCATCGCTAACATCAGCAACTGGGCGCCCGCGCTTGGCATCGATTACCGGTGTCGGCAAATCTGGCGCCATAAACATGAGTGAAGTTGCAGATAGGGCTGGTGTCGCTGCAGGTGCAACCGGCGTCTCAACGATTAACTCTGTTTCCACAGGAGCCTGATCTGCATTGGCCGCACTGCTCTTTGACTGAGCTTTGGAGGTTGAGCGTTTTACCGGAGTACGCTTCTTGGGTGCCGCGGCAGCATCAACAACCTCATCGATGGTTGCTGGTTGGGCAGTTTTGGCTGACGCGCGCTTTGCGGCTGGCTTCTTGGCAACTTTCTCTGGCTTGTCTAGCTGAAGAATCTCGAGGGCTTCAACGGCAGCCTCAGCTACCTTTTTTGAGCGTCGAACGCGGGCTGGCGTTTCTTCGGTAGCAGGTACGTCTAAGTTTTCTTTTTTCACCATTTCTGGTGCACTCCAAGCTGCTTTCGGCTTGGGCCACACTCACCAAGCGTAAAAGCGTAAATCGTTGCTGACTACTTTTGCAATCAACCAAATCTGTGTTCGAGCAACCCTGTCTTGCGGTGCCGCTGCCCGATGGGTCTTATGCGGTTTCAACGCCGTGGTTCTCGAGAAATCTTGCGTTTTCAGGTGTGGCCTGAAACGACTTCTCTAAGTATGACACTTAGGCGAGCAATTGTCATCAACGCAGCGTGCCATACTGGAATTGTGATCATAGGAAACAACCGCGAAGCTATTTCCACCGAGCCAGGCAAGAGTTTTGGCTGGACCATGATTTGGACGGGCATCCTTGGCTGGATTGCCGCCTTCACCTTGACTTTAGAGCGCATCCACGTGGCGACCAACCCTGATGCAACGCTCAGCTGCGACATCAGCCCTTTTATCTCCTGTAAATCCGTGATGCTAACGCCTCAGGCGGCTCTATTTGGATTTCCAAACCCTTTGATTGGTCTGAGCGCCTTCACTATTCCCGTGGTTATCGGTGTAGCAGTTCTAGCGGGAGCTAAGTTTCCAGCCTGGTTCTGGCGCCTATTCAGCATCGGCGTCACCCTAGGCTTCTTATTTGTTTTGTGGCTGTTCGTACAGAGCTCATTCGTTATCAACGTGCTATGCCCCTACTGCATGGTGGCTTGGGCCGCTATGGTGCCAATGTTCTGGAAAGTTGTTCTATTTGGCGCCAAGGACGGGTTCATTGATACGCCACTTAGATTTGTTGGTTTCTTTGACCGCGCCTACGACAAGGCCTGGGCGTTCACCATCGGCACAGAACTGTTGATCATCTTTGTAATCGTTCTGCGCTTCTGGCAGTGGTGGCCAACCCTGTTCTAGGCAGGGCCTTCTTAGAACCAGAGAGCAAGTTCTCGTTCTGCCGACTCCGGTGCATCTGAACCGTGCACTAAATTCTGCTGAACCTTCAGCCCCCAGTCGCGGCCCAGGTCTCCACGAATGGTGCCTGGCGCTGCAACAGTTGGGTCGGTTGCGCCAGCCAAAGATCGGAAACCCTCAATAACGCGGTGCCCTTGCAACTTGATGGCAACAACGTCGCCAGAACCCATAAATTCAACCAGCGGCTCATAGAAAGGCTTGCCTTCGTGTTCCGCGTAGTGGGCGGCCAACAACTCACGGCTTGGGGTGAACTTCTTTAGGTCTGCCACGACATAGCCCTTGCTCTCGCAACGAGCGATGATTTGACCGATCAGGTTGCGCTTCACACCATCAGGCTTGATAAGTACCAAAGTCTGCTGAATTTCTGACATTTACTGCTCCTCTGTTGGTGTGTTTTGCGCAAGCCCGCGTTCGTACGCGGCTCGAGCTTTGTCAATAGTGCTGCCGGCAATCATGGCCCAAGCCCACAGGCATACAAAAATACCGCCGATTACGTACATCAACGGAACCCAAATACCCGTGGCAACCACTACGAGCTGCAAGAACCAGCCCCAGGCGTAGGAAAACTTTTTACCCAGGACAGCCGGAGTGAGAATTAGCAAAAATGAAATTGACAATCCCACGGCCCAGACCGTCGGCCCGTCAGCCACCTTTAGCCCAAAGGCAACCAGCATGGCAAAGAAGACCACAAAAGATTCAAAAGCCATGAGCATTGAACCTAGGGTTCGCTGTGTTGAACGATTACGCATCTTGTTCCGCCTCGATTTGCTTGAGTCTAAGAATTTCTCCGACGAGAGTTACTGATCCAGTCACCACAACAGCACTTGACTGCCCCGCCGGAAGAAGGTTGATAGCTTCGGCGAGAGCCCACCCAGGATTAGCCTGGATGCGGACCCGATCCTGGCCAAAGATTTCGGTCGCAATATTCGCTAACTCTTCGGCCGGAATCGCACGTGGTGACGGCGACTGAGTGATGATGAATTCAATAAATGAGTCATCTAGTGCCTGCAGCAAAGCACGTGCATCTTTGTCAGCCAGGACAGATATCACGCCAACCGCATATGGAGAACCAAAATCAGCCTTTAGAGCGTTCACCAAAGACTGGGCGCCATCTGGATTATGGGCTGCATCTAGAATCACGAGCGGATCACGCGAAACCACCTGAAGTCGGCCCGGTGAAGAGAAATCCGCAAAGGCTGCTCGAACCACATCATCGAGGATTCGTTGGTCGCCGCCACCCAAAAAAGCCTCTACCGCGGCAACGGCCAGGGCAGCATTCTGTGCCTGATAGTAACCGTGCACTGGCAAGTTAAGGTCGTGATATTCACCCGCTAGAGTGCGAATGGCAACAGTCTGGCCAAGCAGATTAGGTTCCGAAGATAAAACCTCAAATCCAACGCCATACTTGGTCATTCGTTCGGCCAACTCCGACGAGCGTGCCTCGATTTCGGCAAACGCCTCTGGAGGCTGGCTGGCGCTGAGAACAATAGCTCCAGGCTTAATGATTCCGGCCTTTGTCTTGGCAATTTCGGCAATAGTACTGCCAAGTCGGTCAGCATGATCCATTGAAATAGGGGTAAAGACTGCCACGTCACCATCTGCAACGTTGGTGGAATCCCACTCGCCACCCATGCCAACTTCGAGCACCAGTACGTCCACCGGAGCATCGGCAAAAATAGCGAATCCGAGCACTGCCAAAGCCTCAAAGAATGTCAGCGGCCCCTCGTTCTTGGCCGCTAACTCAGAGTCCACGAGCTCCAGAATTGGCTCAATTTCGGTCCAGATTGTGTGTAAACGCTCGTCAGAAACCGGCTCGCCGTCAACTGACATTCTCTCGTTTAGCTTGACGAGGTGAGGGCTGGTGAAACGCCCAGTCCTGAGCCCGTGCTCACGGAGTAGCCTCTCCACAAACCTTGAAGTGCTGGTCTTGCCGTTAGTTCCGGTGATGTGAATCACTCGATAAGCCTTCTGAGGGTCACCGAGCAATTCGGTGGCTCGGAGAGTTGGCTCAAGGCGAGGGCGAATCTCATTTTCAGGCACTCGCTTCAGCAGCGCCACCTCTACTTCTTTGCCTTTGAGCTCCCAGTAAAGGTCGTCATCAATGTAGTCGCTCAACGCTTCTCCACCACAACCTGAACCAGCTGCCCCTCGCCTACCGAAACACCATTCGCTAGGGACTGAACTTCAACCGTTTCTAGCTCTACCGAAAGAGTCTCTGATTTGACTAGGTCCTCATGCACCGAAACCGCCGCCAAGACTGCTGCATCCGCTGAAACTGTCAATTTGATGCGGTCAGAAACGTCAAAGTCAGCCTCTTTACGGGCATTTTGAACGGCACGAATAATGTCACGTGCAAGACCCTCAGCTGCCAGCTCCTCTGAAACCGAGCCATCAAGGATCAAGAATCCAGTTGGCAAAATTCCAATGTGGTCGGTTGACTGATCCTCGGATTCAGTGTTGGCAACGAGGTCGATTGTGTATTCGCCATCGATTAACTCAATGCCACCAACAAGCACAACGCCATTTTCATCTGACCAGTCATTGGCCTTTGCCGCTTGAATAACTGCCTGCACACTCTTGCCGATTCTTGGCCCAGCCGCGCGAGAGTTGACAGTAAGCCGTTTTACCACGCCAAATTCGTCTGTTGAGTCGAGTGACATTTCGACCAACTTGACTGCCTTTACGTTCAATTCGTCGGCAATAATTGCGCTGAATTGTTGCAGGGACTCCGCATTTCGGGTGACTACGGTCAGTGCTGCCAGAGGCAGGCGAACACGAAGCCCAGCAGTCTTTCGCAAACTGTTTGCCACCGAGCTCACGGTGCGCACTTGGTCCATGGCCTCAACTAACTTGGCATCGTGAGGCAAGTGAGCAGCCTTTGGCCAGTTTTCTAGGTGCACGCTTCGGCCGTTGGTTAGACCGCGCCAAATCTCTTCGGTGACCATTGGCAACAGTGGTGCAGCCACGCGGCAGACTACCTCTAGCACGGTGTAAAGGGTGTCAAACGCTTCGGCAGAGCCCTCCCAGAAGCGGTCGCGTGAGCGGCGAACGTACCAGTTAGTCAAAACATCAGCAAAGTCACGCAGTGCGCTGGTTGCCGAGTACGAATCAAACTTGTTCAAATTTGATTCAACATCGATCACCAAATCATGTGCCTTTGAAAGCAGGTAACGATCTAGAACGTCACTGCTGTCAACCGACCACTTGGCCTCGTAGTTTGAAGCGTTGGCGTAAAGCGAGAAGAAGTAGTAGGTGTTCCAGAGCGGCAGCAAAAGTTGACGCACACCCTCGCGAATTCCCTGCTCGGTGACGATTAGGTTTCCACCACGAAGAATTGGGCTTGATAGCAAGAACCAACGCATGGCGTCAGCACCGTCGCGGTCAAATACCTCGTTAACATCTGGGTAGTTGCGCAGCGACTTAGACATCTTCTGCCCATCATTTCCCAAGATGATGCCGTGTGAGACTGCCGACTTAAATGCCGGGCGATCAAAGAGTGCAGTAGAAAGCACGTGGAGTGTGTAGAACCAACCACGCGTTTGACCAACGTACTCAACGATGTAGTCACCAGGGTTGTGCGATTCAAACCACTCACGGTTCTCAAACGGGTAGTGCGCCTGAGCGAAAGGCATCGAGCCAGATTCAAACCAGCAGTCCAAGACCTCAGGAACTCTGCGCATGGTTGATTTGCCAGTTGGATCGTCTGGGTTTGGTCGAGTCAGCTCATCGATTACCGGGCGGTGAAAATCGGTTGGTCGAACGCCAAAATCACGCTCTAACTCGTCGAGTGAACCATAAACATCAATACGCGGGTAGTTTGGGTCGTCAGATTTCCAAACCGGAATCGGCGCACCCCAGAAACGGTTTCGGCTAATCGCCCAGTCACGAACATTCTCTAGCCACTTGCCAAAAGAACCGTCTTTGGTGTGATCCGGGGTCCAGTCAATCTTTTGGTTTAGTTCAAGCATGCGATCTCGCAGCTTTGTGGTTTCAACGAACCATGAAGAAACAGCCTTGTAGATCAGCGGGTTCTTGCAGCGGTAGCAGTGAGGGTAAGAGTGCTCGTAGCTAGCCTGACGCAAAACTCGGCCAGCGTTTTTGAGGTACTGCGAGATTGGCTTGTTGGCCTCAAAAACATGTTGTCCCTCAAAATCGGTGATTAGTGAGTTGAATTCACCGCGCTCATTGATTGAAACGTAGGTTGGAATTCCTGCCTCGTTACAGACGTTTTGGTCATCTTCACCGTAGGCCGGAGCCTGGTGAACAATGCCGGTACCGTCTGAATCGGCCACGTATTCCGCAACGACTACCTGCCAAGCATTGGCAATATCAAACTTCGATGCGTCGGCGTAGTAGTCAAAAAGTCGTTCGTATCGAATTCCCGCTAGGTCTGCGCCTAGGACGGTCTCGAGAATGCCGGCACTAGCGGCCTCGGCTGATTCGTAACCCAAATCTTTGGCGTAACCGGCTAGAAGCGACTTGGCAATGATGTACTTGGTGCCCGCAGCTCCGCCGTCGGTGGCGCCAGACTCGCCAGCAACAACAACTGCGTACTCGATATTTGGTCCGACCGCCAAAGCGAAGTTGGTTGGCAGAGTCCAAGGTGTAGTGGTCCATGCCAACAGACGCGCACCCTCAAATTTTTCGCCAGCTGAGATTGGGAAGGTCACGGTCAGTGTTTGGTCCTGACGGTTCTTGTAAACCTCGTCATCCATGCGCAGTTCATGGTTAGAAAGAGGTGTCTCACAGCGCCAGCAATAAGCCAAAACCTTGAAGCCCTCATAAATCAGACCCTTTTTGTGCAGTTCGCTGAAAGCCCAAAGCACTGACTCGGTGTAGTCCTTGTCGAGAGTTTTGTAGTCATTGTCAAAGTCAACCCAGCGGGCCTGACGGGTTACATAGCTGCGCCATTCCTCGGTGTACTTCAACACCGATGTCTTGCAATACGCATTGAATTTATCGATACCGAACTTTTCAATCTCTGGGCGACCGGAGATCTTGAGCTGGCGTTCTGCCTCTACCTCAGCTGGCAGACCGTGGGTGTCCCAGCCGAAGCGGCGCTCCACTCGGTAACCCTGCATGGTCTTGAAACGAGGAACCATGTCTTTGGCGTAGCCGGTAAGCAGGTGACCGTAGTGAGGCAGACCGTTAGCAAATGGAGGACCGTCGTAGAAGACAAACTCCTCGGCACCCTCAGCTTTACGCTGATCGATCGATGCCTGGAAAGTACCGTCAGCCTGCCAGTAGCCAAGAATTTGCTCTTCTAACTTTGGGAAACTTGGGCTTGGGTTTACGCCCTCGCGCGCGGCGTTAGAGGAGTCATTTTTCTTGGGATACATGCAAGGCTTTCTTAGCTGTAATCAGAAGGATTTCTAGTATCAATGTTAACCTGTAACAAACCCTTTTTTTGGAGACTTTCAGCGTGAATACTGCCCCATCTGGCTCATTGAGCAACATCCTTGCCACAGCGACTACACCCGACAAGGTGGGAGTCGAAGGGCTCGAGGACAAATGGGCCCTTCGTTGGGAAGAAGAGGGCGTTTACCGCTTTCGCCGAGAAGCAACTCGAGAGCAGATTTACTCGATCGACACTCCACCACCAACCGTCTCTGGTTCACTTCACGTAGGCCACGTATTTAGCTACACACACACCGACGTGGTTGCTCGCTTTAAGCGCATGTCAGGCCTCGAGGTTTATTACCCAATGGGCTGGGACGACAATGGTTTGCCTACTGAACGCCGAGTACAGAACTTCTTTGGAGTTCGCTGCGACCCATCACTGGCATACATTGAAGACTTCGTTCCACCGTTTGAGGGAGGCGACAACAAGAGCTCAAAGGCGGCCGACCAGGTGCCAATCTCACGCCGAAACTTCATTGAGCTTTGTGAGCGCCTGACCACCGAAGACGAGAAGCAATTCGAAGCCCTTTGGCGCCGGTTGGGTCTCTCGGTTGACTGGAATCAGACTTACCAGACTATTTCGCCAGCTGCTATTGCAGTCTCGCAGAAAGCGTTCTTGAACAACCTAGAACGCGGTGAGGCCTACCAGTCAATGGCGCCGACGCTTTGGGACATCACTTTCAGAACCGCTGTGGCTCAGGCCGAGCTTGAAGATCGCGAGCAACCGGGTGCTTACCACCGCTTGGGTTTCGACGGCCCAGAAGGCAAAATCTTCATTGAGACCACCCGTCCAGAGCTTCTTCCTGCTTGTGTTGCCCTAGTAGCCCACCCTGATGATGAGCGCTACCAGGGTCTGTTCGGCAAAACTGTGAAGACTCCCCTATTCGGTGTTGAGGTTCCGGTAGTTGCCCACCGCCTTGCTCAGATTGACAAGGGTTCAGGAATCGCCATGATCTGTACCTTCGGAGATGTCACCGACGTAATTTGGTGGCGCGAACTAGACCTGCCAAACCGAGCAATTTTAGGTTGGGACGGCAGAATCATCGAGGAAATGCCTGAAGCAATCACCTCTGAGCAGGGCAAGGCAGCTTATGCCGAACTGGTTGGCAAGACAGTTTTCTCAGCTAAGCAGCGGGTAGTTGAGCTACTCAAAGAGTCTGGCGATATGGTCGGAGACCCAAAGCCAATCACTCACGATGTCAAGTTTTTTGAAAAAGGCGATAAGCCACTCGAGATTGTCTCAACTCGACAGTGGTACATCCGCAACGGTGGTCGCGATGCGGCCCTTCGCGAGCGCCTAATCGAGCTGGGTAAAGGCTTGAACTTCGTTCCAGACTTCATGCGCGTGCGTTTTGAAAACTGGGTGAATGGCCTAACCGGGGACTGGCTAATTTCACGCCAGCGTTTCTTTGGAGTCCCAATCCCGGTTTGGTATCCGCTCGATGCAAATGGTGAGGCGCTCTATGACCAGCCTTTGGTGCCAACTGAGGCGCAACTTCCGGTAGATCCGTCTACCGATGTTCCTGATGGCTACATTGCCGCTCAGCGCGGGGTTGCTGGCGGGTTCATCGGCGAAATGGACATCATGGACACTTGGGCAACCTCTTCGCTAACCCCGCAGCTGGCCGGCGGTTGGATTGAAGACCCAGAGAAGTTTGCAAAGGTCTTCCCTTATGACTTGCGCCCTCAAGGCCAAGACATTATTCGCACCTGGCTTTTCTCAACCTTGCTGCGCGCCGAACAGGAACACGGTGAGCTGCCTTGGACTAACGCTGCGATTTCGGGTTGGATTCTTGACCCTGACCGCAAGAAAATGTCAAAGTCCAAGGGAAACGTCGTGGTTCCAGCCGAGCCAATTGACAACCACGGCGCCGATGCAGTGCGCTACTGGGCAGCATCTGCCCGGCTGGGTACAGATGCCGCTTTCGACGAAGGGCAAATGAAGGTTGGTCGCCGACTAGCCGTCAAGTTGCTCAACGCAGCAAAGTTCACCCTTTCATTCGACGTGCCAGCCGGGTCGACTGAGGTCACTGAGCCACTGGATCAGGCAATGTTGCTGAGCCTGGCAGATGTGGTAACAGCGGCAACCGACGCCTTCGAGGCCTATGACCACACCAAGGCACTTGAACTAACCGAAAAATTCTTCTGGGGTTTCACTGACAACTACCTCGAACTTGTTAAAGACCGCGCCTACAACGCAGACGGCTCGGTAAGCGCCGAACAGCAGGCCTCTGCGGCAATTGCTCTGCGCACGGCACTACACACAATGTTGCGCCTTTTTGCCCCGTTCCTGCCTTTTGCAACCGATGAAGTTTGGGGCTGGTGGCAGAAGGATGCCGGATCAATTCACCGTGCCAGCTGGCCAACAGTGCGAGAAATTGCCGCCAACCTAGACGCCTCGAACCACGGGCTACTTGAACTTGCCGCTACAGCGCTTGTGGGCGTGCGAAAGGCCAAGTCAGACGCCAAGGTGTCTATGAAGGCTGCTGTTGAGTCTGCAGTTATCGAAGCGCCTGCGGCCGTTTTGACGAGCCTCAGATTGCTTGAGGCAGACCTCAAGGCAGTTGGACGGATTGCCACTCTCGGCTACGCCGAAGCTGAAGAGTTTGCCATGGTAGACGTGATTCTTGCCGAGGTTTCCGAAGCCTAAAGTTTGAATACAGAAAAGCCCCTGACTTTGACCTAAGTCGGGGGCTTTTGTCTCCCCCTGAAACTAGGAGGAAAAGTTCTAACTAGGCGGATTTCTCTTGTCTAGTTGATTTGAATGGCTCAACATGTGGAGCAGCACCGTCAACGACAACGTTCTTCGTGATGCGCACAACGCCTTGCTCTTCACTGCCTGGAATCTCAAACATTACCGGTCCAAGAATCTCTTCCATGATGGCTCGAAGCCCACGGGCACCTGTTTCACGAGCCACAGCCAAATCAGCAATGGCGACCAGTGCATCATGGTCAAACTCAAGCTCAAAACCATCTAGCTCGAACATGCGTTGGTACTGCTTGACTAGGGCATTCTTTGGTTCTGTGAGGATCTGCATCAAAGCAGCACGATCAAGCGGCGTAACGCTAGCTAGAACCGGAAGGCGACCAATGAATTCCGGAATCAATCCAAATTTGCGAAGATCTTCCGGCTGCACCTCGGTAAAGATCTCGGTGTTGTCATTCTTGCCAGCGATTGGGGCACCAAAACCGATTCCCTTTTTTCCGGCTCTAGCCGAAATGATTTCTTCAAGACCAGCAAATGCGCCAGCAACAATAAATAAGACATTGGTGGTGTCTAGTTGAATGAATTCTTGCTGTGGGTGCTTGCGCCCGCCTTGTGGCGGAACTGACGCAACGGTTCCCTCAAGAATTTTCAGTAGGGCCTGCTGAACGCCTTCACCAGAGACATCTCGGGTAATTGAGGGGTTCTCTGCCTTACGTGAAATTTTGTCGATTTCGTCGATGTAAATAATGCCGGTCTCGGCTCGCTTCACGTCAAAATCGGCCGATTGCAAAAGCTTGAGCAAAATGTTTTCTACGTCTTCACCTACGTAACCAGCCTCGGTCAAGGCAGTTGCATCAGCTACGGCAAAAGGTACGTTTAGCCGCTTGGCCAGAGTCTGCGCCAAGTAGGTCTTACCACAACCGGTAGGGCCAATCATCAATATGTTTGATTTGGCAATCTCGATTGAGTCATGCTCTTTGCCCGCAGCGGTGAGTGTTCCGCGAGAGCGAAGACGCTTGTAGTGGTTGTATACCGCCACCGAGAGCGCCTTCTTGGCTTGGTCCTGACCGATAACGTATTCGTCTAGGAAACCCTTGATCTCACGGGGCTTTGGAAGGTCGATTTCTTCAACACCTTCGGCAACCGCAGCACCTAGCTCTTCTTCGATGATTTCGTTGCAGAGCTCTATGCACTCATCACAGATGTAAACACCTGGACCAGCAATCAACTTGCGCACCTGCTTCTGGCTCTTTCCGCAGAAAGAGCACTTAAGCATGTCGCTGGATTCGCTTAGCTGAGTCATGTAAAAACCTTATTGCCTAGAAGTGACAAAGCGGATGAGCCTCGCCCATCCGCCTTGATCAAGTTTGTTTACGCGTTCTTGCGCGAGGTCAACACCTGGTCGATCAAACCGTAATCCAGGGCTTCCGGAGCGGTAAGAATCTTATCGCGGTCGATGTCTCGGTTGACTTCTTCGATTGAACGCTTCGAGTGCTTTGACAAAGTTGATTCGAGCCATTCACGCAAACGCATAATCTCTTTAGCTTGAATCTCAATGTCTGATGCCTGACCACGGCCGGCATCACCGGTTGACGGCTGGTGAATCAAGACCCGAGCGTTAGGCAGTGCCAAGCGCTTTCCTGGGGCACCCGCTGCCAAAAGCACGGCTGCAGCTGATGCGGCCTGACCCAAACAAACCGTTTGAATCTGAGGGCGGATGTACTGCATCGTGTCGTAAATGGCCGTCATAGCGGTGAACGAACCACCTGGAGAGTTGATGTACATGGTGATGTCGCGGTCTGGATCTTGAGACTCAAGAACCAACAGCTGAGCCATAATGTCGTCAGCAGAGGCGTCATCAACCTGCACACCCAAAAAGACGATGCGGTCTTCAAAGAGTTTGTTGTATGGGTCTTGGCGCTTGAAACCGTATGAGGTGCGCTCTTCAAAAGTTGGCAGGATGTAGCGAGCCTCTGGGCTCTGGAAAATGTTCGAGTTCATGGTTTCTCCTGGGCCGAAAACTAGTTGTTGCCTACACCGGTTGCACCGGCAGCATACTTCTGAATGTGGTCGATAAAGCCGTACTCCAGAGCCTCTTCAGCGCTGAACCAGCGGTCACGATCGCCATCTTTCATGATTTGTTCGACGCTCTTGCCGGTCTGTTCCGCAGTGATGGAGGCTAGCTGGCGCTTCATAGACATGATTAGCTCAGCCTGGGTCTGAATGTCTGAGGCGGTTCCCCCAAAGCCACCGTGCGGCTGGTGCAGCAGAACGCGGGTGTTTGGAGTGGCATAGCGCTTGCCCTTGGTTCCAGAGGAAAGCAGGAACTGCCCCATCGATGCGCACATTCCGATACCAACGGTCACAATGTCATTAGGCACGTACTGCATGGTGTCGTAAATTGCCATACCAGCGGTGATTGAACCACCCGGTGAGTTGATGTAAAGGTAGATGTCTTTTTGCGAGTCTTCAGCGGCGAGCAGCAAAATCTTTGCGCAAATCTCGTTTGCCATGTCATCTCTAACTTCAGAACCAAGCCAGATGATGCGATCTTTCAACAAACGATCAAATGTGCTACTTGGGCCCTTTGGTGAGTCAGCCATTGAAGTACTCCTAATTCTTGAGGTTGCCTGACAAACATAACTGCAAAAATACTCAGAACACCGATGTGTTCGCCCGTGGCTAAAGACAAAAAAGAAGGACCCCAGAAAACTGAGGTCCAACTCTTGGAATCTACTTGTGATTAGTCGTGGTCGTGACCTGCGTGGTCGTCCTCGGCTGGTGCGTTTGCCTTGGTGAACTCAGAAAGATCAACTGACTTACCCTTGGCATCAGTGACAACTGCAGCCTCAAGCACAACAGTCAAAGCCTTGCGACGAGCTACCTCGGCAACGAACATTGGCACCTGACCCTGCTCGCTGATTGCCTTAATGAAGTCGTTAGGGGTCATGCCGTACTGCTGAGATGCCTGCACTAGGTACTGAATAAGCTCCTGCTCAGAAACCTGAAGCTCTTCCTTCTCGGCGATTGCGTCAAGCAGCATCTGAACCTTGAATGAGCGAGTGCTCTGCTCAAGAACCTCGGCGCGGTGCTTGTCGTCCTCTAAACGGCCTTCGCCTTCTAGGTGGCGGTTAACATCTGCCTGAACTAGCTCGTCTGAAACTGGAACGTCAATTAGCTCTAGAAGCTGGTCGGTTAGTAGGTCACGTGCTTGAATGCCCTGACCGTATCCCTTTGAACGCTCAATCTGCTTCTCGAGGTCTGCCTTTAGTTCGGCAATTGTGTCGAATTCGCTGGCTAGCTGCGCAAATGAGTCATCAGCTGCAGGCAGCTCGCGCTCTTTAACCGCAGTTAGGGTTACAGAAATTTCAGCCTCGTTGCCAGCCTGGTCGCCACCTACAAGCTTTGATTTGAAGGTAGTTGATTCACCGGCGGTAAGGGTGTCTAGAGCCTCGTCAATGCCGTCTAGCAGGTTGCCAGAACCAATCTCGTAAGAAATGTTTTCAGCTGAGTCGATGGTCTTGCCGTCAATAGCAGCGACTAGATCGATGGTGGTGAAATCACCTTTCTTTGCAGGGCGGTCAACGCTCTTTAGAGTGCCAAAGCGTGCACGTAGCGCGTCGAGCTCTTCCTCTACTTCTTTCTTGTCAACCTTGATCTCATCAACCTTGACTGCAAGACCCTTGTATTCCTTCAGAGAAATCTCTGGACGGACTTCAACTTCGATCTCAACGATTAGGTTGCCCTCGAAAGTTTTCTCGTCTGGGCTCTGCTTTACGTCAGCTGAAGGCTGACCCAATGGGCGCAACTTGCTCTCTTCAATCGCCTTGCGGTAAACGGAGTCAAGACCGTCGTTAATCGCGTGAGCTAGAACTGCAGGGCGGCCAACGCGCTGGTCAAGAATCGCGGCAGGCACCTTACCCTTGCGGAAACCAGGAATGTTTACGCTTTCGGCGATGTGCTCGTAGGCATGGTCGATGCTTGGGCGGAATTCCTCTGGAGTGACCTCAATAGTCAGCTTCGCGCGGGTTGGCTTGATGTGTTCTACTGCAGTTTTCAAGGGGTTCTCCTGATTTTGAAAATGGCCCGCCTCCGTAGGAAGACGAGCCGGTTTTATTTCAATGGTCCGTCAGTGGTGTTGGACCGTTTGGTCGGGGTGACAGGACTCGAACCTGCGATATCCTGCTCCCAAAGCAGGCGCGCTAGCCACTACGCTACACCCCGGTGGTTTCATCAAAAATTTCTTTCTGACTGAACAACCTCAGTAATACTATCCCATAGAATGGTCTTGTTGCGCCGATTTCTAGAAATCGGTTTCACATCTGCGGGCGTAGCTCAATGGTAGAGCCTCAGTCTTCCAAACTGATGGTGCGGGTTCGATTCCCGTCGCCCGCTCTGGCAAGCAATTGCTTGAGTTTATGAAAAAAGACCTCCAAAATTTTGGGGGTCTTTTTTTGTTTGAATAATTTTTTATGAGCCGGTATTTACTGCTGGCACTGGCTACAAAAATAGAGCTTTCGAGTGGCCATGATTTCAATCGAAATGTTGGTGCCACACACTCGGCATGGCAAAGACTCGCGCTTATAAACAAAATTTCTGTCGGCTTTTTTCGGGCGCTTAGTGCGTAATTCATCCCGGGTAATCATGAAACCGGTGGCCACACCAACTTTGAGGAGGTCTACCGAATCCTCCCAGATTGCAGCCAAGAGATCCTCTGGAATCTGATTTCCCGGCACATACGGACTGATACCGGCTCGGAACAAGATTTCAGCACGGTAGACATTTCCAATCCCGGCAATCACTTCTTGATTCATTAGCAGCTGACCAATTGGAGATTTTGACGACCTTACCCGCCCGATAAAACGCTGCATTTCGAGCCCCTTGGGATCAGGGTTGAGCGGATCTGGCCCTAAACGTGCCTCTACCGCCTTCACTTCATCGCGGGTAATTACCTCACAAACCGTCGGACCACGAAGATCCGCGAGCATGCGCCCATTTTGAAATCTGGCGCGCACCTGTCCCACCGGATCTGGCACCTGATTTTCAGAGAGCTGAGCCCAGCCCCATTTGCCGTAAATTCCTAGATGAATGCGCAGCACAAGCTCGTTCTCGAATTTCAAAAACAGCTGCTTTCCGATGGCTTTAGCTTTTATTAGCTGATGACCAGTAATCAAGTTAGCCGAATCAGAAAACCTACCCTGCGGCGAGGTTATGACTAATTTTGTGCCGGCAAAATGCCGATTGAAATCATTGGCATTTCGGTGAACTGTATGCCCTTCAGGCACGCTAACTCCTAAAGAATGTCGCCAGTCTGCTCGTAGGTCGCGATTTTGGCAATACGGCGCTCGTGACGTTCGTCGTGGCTAAATGGCTCTGCAATGAAGAGCTCAATCAGGCGCAAAACCTCATCTGGAGTGTGCTGACGAGCACCCACTGCAATCACGTTGGCATCGTTGTGTTGACGAGCCAAGATAGCGGTTGATTCGTTCCAAGCCAACGCGGCACGAATACCTTTGACCTTGTTAGCAGCGATCTGCTCGCCGTTTCCTGAACCACCAAGAACGATTCCAAGCGATTCAACCTCTGCCTTGCTGTCGGCAACCACTGCCAAGGCTGCATTGATGCAGAAGCTTGGGTAGTCATCAAGCGGGTCATACGAGGTTGGGCCGTGATCGAATACTTCGTGGCCCAATTTGGTGAGTTCACGAATTAGAAAGTGGCTAAGTTCAAGGCCGGCGTGGTCGGTGGCAATGTGAATACGCATGCCTAAAGTTTAGGCTTCTTTTTTGCCCTGGCCTTTTCGAAGCTGCTCCTGAAGGCCCTAAGCGCAAACGATGCGGCTAATGAAGTCAGCAACACATAGGTGATGGTCAGGGCCTGTAGTTGCCCACCAAAAGGTGCGGTGGCGGCCAATCCAGCGATGACTATGGAGAATTCACCGCGAGGAATCAAGAATGCGCCAGCGCGTTTCCAAGCAGCACCGTCGGACATGTCTCGAGCGATGTTCCAGCCAACATACATTTTTCCGGCCACGCCAAGCACTGTGAGCACTAGGGCTAGTGGCAGCACGTCAATCATTTCGCTTGGCGAAACGGAAAGGCCAAAGAATAGGAAGAAGATTGCTGCGAAAAGATCGCGGAGGGGCGCCAACCGCAAACGAACTGCATGCGCTACCTCACCGGTGAGTGCAAGACCCACCAAGAAGGCGGCCACGGCAGAAGAAAAGCCAACCAGTTCGGCCGATCCGGCCGCCAATAGAGCAGCACCAAACACAGTTAGTAGCAAACCACCCTGGGCCTGAGTATTGAGAATCTTTCCGAGGGCGTTCTCACCGCGGAAAGAAACCAAGAGTGCCACAGCGGTAACTAGAACTGCAACCGAAACCGACACGAAACCGGCAATTGCGCCTGCCCCTGTGATCAGCGTGGCCAGCAACGGCAGATATGGCGCCAAAGTCAGGTCTTCAACCACCAACACCGTGGTCACACGCCTTGAAACCTCAGAGCGCTGCCAGCCAGTTTCTTTCATCATCTGTGAGGCGATACCTGATGAGCTCACATAGGTGATTCCACCAAGAACAAATGCCCCGAGTATTCCCCAACCCAGCAAGAGCCCAATCAGGGCACCCGGCACTGCGTTCAAGAAGAAGTCAATTGCACCGATTGATTTGCGCTCCATAAATGCGGCGGCAAGGTTTGGCCCCGAGTGCTCAAGGCCCAGCATCAACAACAGAAGGATTGCGCCCAGTTGGGCACCGGTGTCTAGAAATGTTTCGCTCAAATCCAGCGGCACTAAGCCACCCTGCCCCAAAGAAAGCCCGATAACTAGATAGAACGGCACTACCGAGAGTTTTGCTTTTACGGCTATGAATGCGGCAACACCAAGCACTAAGAGAACTAAGCCAATTTCAGCCAGCGCCATGCTCTCAACCCAAGTTGAGTTTGTCGCGGTGAATATTGGCCCCATCTGAAAGATTATCCCCTATAAAACGGAGGGATTAGGCTAGCGATGTCTAGTTCATCGATGCTTGGAGACGCAAATGCCTGGAGAAAACCTAACCCGCAAAGAAGCGCAGGAGCGCGCAGCATTAGTATCTGTTGACTCGTATTCCGTCACACTCGACCTAACTACAGGCGATAAGACTTTCTACTCAAAGACTCAGGTCAAGTTCTCAGCTACGACACCTGGTTCGAGCACTTTTATCGATGCGATTACTAACTCTGTCGAGCGCGTAGTTCTGAACGGGTTGGAACTTGACCCTGCCGAGGTTTCAGATGGCCTGCGCATTCAGTTGCCAAACCTAGCCGCCGACAACGAATTGATTATCGAAGCAACCGCCAATTACATGAATACCGGTGAAGGCCTGCACCGATTCGTCGATCCGGTTGATAACGAGGTTTACCTCTACAGCCAGTTTGAAGTACCGGACTCGCGCCGAATGTACGCAGTGTTTGAGCAGCCCGATCTGAAGGCAAAGTTCACATTCCAAGTAACCGCTCCATCGCGCTGGAAAGTTGTTTCTAACCAGCCAGTCGAAACTATGGATGACCTTGGTGGCGGCAAAGCTACCTGGGCTTTCAAGCAGACCCCGATTATTTCTAGCTACATCACAGCACTTATCGCCGGCCCTTATGTTGAGACTCGCAGCCAGCTGACCAGTGCCGATGGTCGTGAGATTCCCCTTGGTGTTTTCTGCCGCGCATCTCTTGCTGAATTCATGGATGCCGATTACGTCTTTGAGAAAACCCGCCAGGGCTTCGAATTTTACGAAAAAGCCTTTGACCAGCCGTATCCATTCGAGAAGTACGACCAACTATTTGTGCCTGAGTTTAACGCTGGTGCTATGGAAAATGCCGGTGCAGTTACCTTCACCGAGACCTATGTATTTAGGTCTAAAGTGACCGATGCCATTCGCGAACGCCGCGTTGTCACCATATTGCACGAATTGGCGCACATGTGGTTCGGTGACCTAGTCACCATGAAGTGGTGGAATGACCTATGGCTGAATGAGTCATTTGCCGAATACGCTTCTACCCTGGCAACTGCCGAAGCCACAGAGTGGAAAGGCGCCTGGACTACATTTACCGCTCTTGAGAAGTCATGGGCTTACCGCCAGGATCAATTGCCTTCAACCCACCCGATTGTTGCTGAAATTAACGATTTGGCCGATGTGCAGGTCAACTTTGATGGCATTACATACGCCAAGGGAGCCTCGGTCCTGAAGCAGCTGGTTGCCTGGGTAGGGCAAGAAAAATTCTTGGCCGGCGTAGCCCAGTACTTCAAAAAGCATGCCTTCGCCAACACTGAGCTTTCTGACCTCTTGGTTGAGCTTGAGGCAACATCAGGCAGAGAGCTGCGCAGTTGGTCCAAACTGTGGCTTGAAACTGCCGGCGTCAACACTCTTCGCCCTGAAATCAACACCGATGAAAATGGGGTTATCACGGGATTCGCGATTTTACAGAGCGCTGTCGCTGAATACCCAACTCTTCGCCCGCACCGCCTGGCGGTTGGCTTCTACAACTTGGTAAACGGAAAACTCGAGCGAGTAAACCGCCTCGAACTTGATGTGGATGGGCCGCGAACTGAGGTTGCCGCGTTTATTGGCGCTCAGCGACCTGACCTGGTGCTATTGAACGATGACGATTTGGCCTATGCAAAGATTCGTCTCGATGACGTTTCTTGGAAAACCGCCCTGGACCACTTGAGTGCGTTTGATGATTCATTGGCTAGAACCCTAATTTGGGGGGCAGCCTGGGATGCCACCCGCGATGCAGAGGCGAGCCCAAGAGAATTTATTCGCTTGGTCCTGAACAACATCGGCAGCGAGACTGAGTCGACCACCATGTTGACTTTGCTTCGCCAACTAATTACCGCAGGAAACATGTTTGTTGCGGAGCAGTACCGAGCACAAACTCTTGAAGAAATTGGTGCTGGCCTGCTGGCTCTGGCCAAAGCAGCCGAACCAGGTTCGGACGCTCAACTGCAATTCACGAAGTTCTTTGCGCAGTTCGCGACCGGCCAAACTCAACTAGATGAACTGCAGGCCTTGCTTGATGGAAAAACTCAGCTTGCCGGGCTAAACATCGATGCTGACCTTCGCTGGGAACTAATCACAGGGCTTGCCGTTGGCGGCCGCTCATCGAAGCAACAACTTGATGACGAACTTGCCAAGGACAACACTTCGAATGGCCAAAGGGCTCACGCCGGTGCGTTGGCTGCCCTACCTTCTGTCGAGGCTAAGGCCAGCGCATGGCACCAGCTAACTGAGACCAAGGAACTATCAAACGTCTTGGTAAATGCCGCCAGCTTGGGTTTTGTGAGAACTCAAAACCTTGAGTTGCTCACTCCATACGTTGACAAATATTTCGAAAACGCTGTTCGCATTTGGACATCAAATACTTTCAAAATCGCTGAGTACTTGATGGAGAATTTGTATCCAGCTGTGCTTGCCAACCAGGCTCTGGCCAACAAAACCAGAGAGTGGATTGACCGCCCAGAAATCCAAGAAATTCCACCGCTGCGAAGAATCCTGGTAGAGGGTTTGGCAAATGTTGAACGTGCACTTAAGGCGCAGTCGAAGGATTTGGAGAACTAAGTGAACGAGATAATCTCAGCAATTGATTGGCTCGAGACGGCATGGCGTGACTGGAGCACACTAATTCGCATTGGTCTGATCGTCATAGTTGCTATCGTTTTGCGAATCGCGCTGTTGATTTCGGTCAAGCGCGTGATTGCTGGCGTTATTTCTGGAGCCAACAAGACCTCAAAACTCAGGGGCCCGGGCAGAAAATCTGATTCAGCAGTCGATAACTCCCCTATTGCGAAAGCCCGCGTGGTTCAGCGCGCTCAGACGATGGGATCTGTGCTCAGCAACTTCATTCGTTGGGCCATCTACATTGTTGCCGTCACCATGATTCTTGGTGAACTCGGCGTAGCGGTTGGCGCTCTGGTGGCTGGTGCAGGAATCTTGGGCGCCGCTCTAGGTTTCGGAGCGCAAAGCCTGGTGCGCGACTTGATTACCGGTTTGTTCATAGTTTTCGAAGACCAATACGGCGTTGGCGACTCAGTAGACCTCGGTCAGGCGACCGGTGTGGTTGAGAGTGTTGGTTTGCGTGTAACTCAGGTTCGCGACTCATCTGGAACGCTTTGGTACGTGCGCAATGGTGAGGTAGTGCGGGTTGGCAACTCATCGCAGGGGTGGTCAAAAATTGTGATTGACCTGCCACTTGAATATGACACGGACATCGTCAAGGCCCGAACAGCAATTTCAGCGGCCGCCGCCGGAGTGGTTGCCAAGGCTGATTTCAGGTCTGCTCTGATTGGCGAGGCAGAAGTTTGGGGCATTGAGGTGCTCAACGGCTCACAAATCGTGATGCGTCTTACCCAGCAGGTCAAACCTGAAAAGCAGGATGCCATTGCCCGTGAGTTGAGAACAGCAATCAAGGCTTCGCTAGACAAGGCCAAGATTCGCTTGGCGTCGACTAATCAGTCAATTCATGTTGAGGTAGCCGGCAAGGCAGCAAAGTAATGTCTAACGGTTTCGAAGAAGCCGGCAAGGTGGAACCGGTCCGGATTCGCGGTTTAGACGGCGTTACAGTTGGTGGAAACTTCTTTGAGCAAGTGGGTGGGTCTGCCACGTTCGAGAAACTAGCCAACAAGTTTTACGAGGGCATTGCCAGCGATGAGGTTTTGCGGCCGATGTATCCGGAGGGCGACCTTGCTCCGGCGGCGAGACGCATGCAGCTATTCCTTGAGCAGTACTGGGGCGGACCAACCACCTACCAAGAGGAACGCGGGCATCCGCGGCTGAGAATGCGCCACAGCCCATACAAAATTAACCCCGATGCCCGCGATCGCTGGGTGAAACATATGCGAGTGGCCGTTGATTCGCTTGAACTCCCGCAGCTTCAAGAAGCGGAATTGTGGAGCTATCTCGAGCGCGCAGCGACATCGATGCTTAACACTTACGAGGACTAACTACCCTCGAAGGCAGGCGTCAGGCGCTAGAACTTTGTGGCAACTTTGGCCAGGACGTGGCCATGCATGCTACTCAAACGCACCCAGCCTTCGGCATAAAAAATTCCGACTTCTTCGTTCTCGGTTAGGAACCCAAGACCAGCGGCCACGAAAGCTGCTCCCGTAGGAATCTTGGACTCTAGATCAATGCCTCTTCCCCAAATTTCGCCGCGAATTCGGGCGGCGATTGGTCCACCGACAGACTCTGGCAGCGATGCAGCAACCTCAGAGATACCGTCGCGGGCAATTTGAGTAAGTCGAGTCTCATTGATACTCGGGCCCTGAATCCAGCCTTGGCGAGGTGGTGAGATACCGGCCCATGGCGCACGCTGGGTGTCAATCATCTGAATCTTGAACTCTGAGGTGTCTTTGTCAACCAGCAACCGGGCCAAACGCTCGAGCACTGCACCAATTGGCACCAAAACGTCCACCTCAGCCGGCTCGGCCAGCTCGCAGGTACGAAGCCCCAAGACAGTTGGCCCAGAATCCATTAAGTTTCCTGAGAATATGGGGGCAACATAGGCTGCCAACACGTTGCCGAAGGCGCGTAGCCTCACCAAACCCTCAGGGTCAAGGCGCTTTGCGCGAATCAGGAAAGATTGAAGGTCAGCTGCGGTCTGCGGATCAGCAAGAAAAAACGGATTAATCATGTCCTGTCTAAACTAGCCTGTATCCGGCAAAGTTGCCTATTAGAGATGAGTCAATCTTGAATGCACCATTAACAGCCAACCCGCTAGTCGAAATGCTTACGGCACTCGATTTAGATAATGCCAATGGGGCTAGAACTCGCGAGGACATTTTCACCGGACCAAGCCAGTGGATGCCACACGGGAGAGTCTTTGGCGGGCAAGTTTTGGCTCAAAGCCTGGTTGCGGCTAACCGCACGGTCGAAGACAGAACCGTGCACTCCCTTCACGGATACTTCCTACGGCCTGGTGACATAAACCTGCCAATTACGTTTTCGGTCGACCGCCTGCGCGATGGCCGCTCTTTTAGCACCCGGCGCGTTCAGGCCTACCAAAAAGGCGAACCTATTTTCTCAATGATTGCCTCATACCAAGTTTCAGATCCAGGTCTGGAACACCAAGCCGAGTTCCCCAAAGACATTCCCGCACCAGAAACCCTGCCTAGCGCGGCCGAATTGATTGGTGAAAATCCACATCCGGTTGCCCAATATTGGGCAAAAGCCAGGCCTTTTGACATGCGACACGTTGGATCCCCAATCTACTTCTCGGTAGAGGGCCAGCCGGTTGCACACCAAGCGGTATGGCTGAAAGCTTTGGGTCAGCTTCCAGATGATCCTGCTCTACATACCGCGGCATTGGCCTACGCCAGCGACTACTCGATTCTCGAGAGCATTTATCGAGCACATGGCATCGCATGGTCTCACCCTGGCCTGAAGTCCGCGAGTCTGGATCACGCCATGTGGTTTCACCGTCAGCCAAAGGTCGACGAATGGATGCTCTACGTTCAAGAGTCTCCAAGCGCACAGGGCGGACGCGGGCTTGCCTTAGGGAGGATCTTTAGTCGCGACGGGCAACTTCTAGCAACAGTTGCCCAAGAAGGCATGGTTAGAGTGCCAGAACTGGCAGACTAGAAGAATATCCTCTGGATTTCGGGCAGTAGTTAGTGCGAAGAGGCACTGGCGGGGGACCCAGAAATGGACCGATGGTTCACATGATAAATCGCAGCAAATTGACTGAACTCTATGCCCGCGAACAGGACGTATTCGCCGAGCGCAATCCAAAATCAAAGGCCGCATACGAAAACGCCACCCACCTATTCGGCAAAGTGCCGATGACCTGGATGAATAAGAAGGCTGGCGGTTTCCCGATCTATTTTGATCGAGCCGTAGGCAATCGCATCTGGGACATCGACGGTCACGAATACATTGACTTTGCTCTCGGTGACACCGGTGCGATGGCGGGGCACTCTGCTCCAGCTGTGGTCGACGCGATTACAAAGCAGGTTCGCGACAGGGGCGGGCTTACCGTAATGCTGCCTACCGAAGATGCCGAGTGGGTTGCTAAAAACCTAACCGAACGCTTTGGAATGGCAAAGTGGAGTTTTTCACTTACTGCCACCGATGCCAACCGCTGGGCGATTCGATTGGTACGTGCAATTACCGGCAAGTCCAAAATTCTTTTCAATGCCTACTGCTACCACGGCTCGGTCGATGAGGCCCTGATTGTGGTTGGACCAGACGGTGAAGGCATGAGCCGCCCTGGAAATGTTGGTTCACCAGTCGATGTCACTATGACCTCGCGCGTCGCGGAATTTAATGACCTAGCCGGACTTGAACGCCAGCTAAAGCACGGTGACGTGGCAGCCGTTTTGATCGAGCCAGCTATGACAAACATCGGAATTGTTCTGCCAGAGCCGGGTTACCTCGAGGGGGTTCGTCAGTTGACGCGAAAGTACGAAGCACTTTTGATTATTGACGAAACCCACACATTTTCTGCCGGCTACGGAGGAATGACCAAACGCGACAATCTGGAGCCAGATGTGTTCATCATCGGCAAAGCAATTGCTGGTGGAATTCCAACCGGAACCTACGGTCTAAGTGCCGAACTTGCAGAGAAGGTTTTGAGCCGAACTGACCTCGACCTAGTTGACATGGGTGGAGTTGGTGGAACGCTGGCTGGCAACCCGCTGCAGGTAGCCGCAATGCGTGCAACGCTTGAGCATGTTCTTACCCAAGACAATTTCAAGTACATGATTGACCTAGCGACTGTCTTCACCGATGGAGTAGAAGAGCTCTTTAATAAATACAATCTGCCTTGGTCAATTAACCAGCTTGGAGCACGTGCCGAGTACCGCTTTGCAAAACCGTACCCAAAGAATGGTACCGATGCCTACGAATCAGCTGACGCTGAGCTCGAAGACTTTCTGCACCTGTACCTTGTGAATCGCGGCATTTTGTTAACTCCGTTCCACAATATGGCGCTGATGTGCCCAACCACTACCTTGGCCGATGTGGAGCGCCACAACGAAGTCTTCGAAGAAGCAATCAAAGAACTGGTTTCCTAGGAACAAAAAAATCCCCGACCATCCACAATGGTCGGGGATTTTTTATACCTGCTAATCGCGGGTTAGGCGGCGGTAGGTTGATCGGTGAGGCTTGGCTGCATCAGCACCCAGGCGGGCAATCTTGTTTTCCTCGTAGGCCTCAAAGTTACCCTCGAACCAGTACCACTGGTCTGGATTGTCGTCACTGCCTTCGTAAGCCAAAATGTGTGAGGCAACGCGGTCAAGGAACCAACGGTCGTGAGTGATAACCACCGCACAACCAGGGAAAGCCAGCAATGCATTCTCGAGGCTGCCCAAAGTTTCAACGTCAAGGTCGTTGGTCGGCTCGTCGAGGAGTAATAGGTTTCCACCTTGCTTCAGGGTCAGTGCCAGGTTCAAACGGTTGCGCTCACCACCGGAGAGCACACCGGCAGCCTTCTGCTGGTCTGGGCCCTTGAAACCAAAGGCCGCAACGTAAGCACGAGAAGGAACCTCCTGTGAGCCCACCTGCATGTAGTCCAGGCCTCCAGAGACAACCTCCCAGAGTGACTTATTTGGGTCAATGCCCTCACGTGACTGGTCGACGTATGAGATTTTTACGGTTTCACCAATCTTTAGGTCACCACCGTCAAGTTTCTCTAGCCCAACAATGGTCTTGAACAAGGTTGACTTACCAACACCATTTGGACCAATGACGCCAACAATTCCGTTGCGAGGAAGGCTGAATGACAAACCGTTGATTAGTGAGCGACCTTCAAAACCTTTTTGAAGCCCCTTAGCTTCGATAACAATGTCACCCAAGCGCGGACCCATTGGGATTTGAATCTCTTCAAAGTCCAGCTTTCTGGTGCGATCTGCCTCAGCAGCCATTTCCTCGTACTTAGCCAAACGCGCTTTTGACTTGGTCTGGCGTGCTTTTGGAGAGGATCGAACCCAGTCAAGTTCTTCGCTGAGGCGCTTGGCAAGTTTGGCATCTTTCTTGCCCTGAACCTCTAGTCGCTCGCGCTTCTTCTCTAGGTAGGTTGAGTAGTTACCTTCGTAAGGGTAGGCACGGCCTCGATCAAGCTCAAGAATCCACTCGGCCACGTTGTCCAAGAAGTAACGGTCGTGGGTTACGGCCAATACGGCACCTGGATACTTTGCGAGGTGCTGCTCGAGCCAAAGCACTGACTCGGCATCTAGGTGGTTAGTTGGTTCGTCAAGCAATAGCAAATCTGGCTTTTCAAGCAACAATTTGCAGAGCGCCACTCGGCGACGTTCACCACCAGAAAGGTTGGTTACCGGGGTGTCGCCCGGAGGGCAACGCAGAGCATCCATAGCCTGCTCGAGTTGGGAGTCAAGATCCCAGGCATCTAGGTGGTCGATTTGCTCCTGAAGCGTGCCCATTTCTTCGAGCAGAGCGTCAAAGTCTGCATCTGGTTCGGCCATTAGAGCGGAAATCTCGTTGAAACGGTCTAACTTGGCCTTAGTCTCTTTCACAGCAAGCTCAACGTTGCCTAGAACAGTTAGCGATTCATCCAGCGGTGGCTCCTGCATCAAAATGCCGACCGTGTGCTCTGGGCTTAGGCGGGCCTCACCGTTGCTTGGGGTGTCTAGGCCAGCCATGATTTTAAGAACAGTTGACTTACCGGCACCGTTTGGACCGACAACACCGATTTTTGCGCCAGGCAAAAATGCAAGAGTTACGTCATCAAGAATTACTTTGTCGCCGTGCGCTTTGCGCGCTTTGATCATCTGATAGATGAATTCAGCCATGGTGAATGGTTCTCTTTCGGTCGAAATTAGAGCAGCCCTAGGAACCAAAAGAAATGGCACCCTCTAAATTTGGGCCTGCTATGGGTATAAGTTTACCCGACCAGTTTTGGCTTCAATAGAGCCTTTGAATGCAAACCGTTGTTTTAGAGGGTGCCGCCCTCCCGAGGGGTGGGAGGTTAGAGCTGGACTATTCCAAGGGGTAAGTAATAGCCCAGCAGCCTAGACCTAATTCTTTTTGGTACCGGAGGAGGCCAATTCAAGTTCGTCAAAGTCATTTGCTGGCGGTTCAGCTGCTTCGTCAACATCTCGAACCAAGACGGTTCTGGTGAATGTAGAACTGCCCCAGCTAAGGTCATGCCCCAATGATTCAGCCTCAATCTCAACCGATGTCCCGGCACGTTCGCCGTTGTCCCAGTCACGAACCTTGAGTTTTCCGGCGAGGGTTACGCGATCACCTTTTGAAACGGAACCGGCGGCATTTATTGCCAATTGGCGGAATGCAGTAATGGTGTACCAGTTGGTTTCTCCGTCTACCCACTTATTGGCCACACGATCAAACCTGCGCTGTGAAGACGCCAAACGGAACGACGTAATTGGAAGGCCATCCTGGGTAACGAGGTGGCGAGGCGTGGTTGCCACTAGGCCTGCCACTGTGAGGGACTCAGACATTTGTTGCCTTTCTCTAACCGCCAAAAGCCTTTTGCTTTCGTCGTGAAATGAGTTTGACAACAGCCCCAGTTACTGTGTGGGTCGAATCAGAAAATGTGGATAACTGCTACCTCAGGTAACTTGTGAATGCCTGACGGATCTTGGCCATTTTTGGAGCAACAACTGCATTGCAATAACCCTGGAAAGGGTTCTTATCAAAGAAATCTTGGTGGTACTCCTCCGCAGGCCAAAAAACTGACGCAGGTTCAACCGCCGTGACAATGCCCGGGCCCCAAATTTGTTTAGCGCGCTCGATTGCCGCTTCAAATAATTCCCGCTGACTTTCATCGGTGTAAAACATGACCGAACGATATTGAGTACCGACATCATGCCCCTGGCGGTTTAGCTGCGTTGGATCATGCATGGTAAAAAACATATCGAGAACTACATCGGCAGACACCAGGGATTCGTCGAAGGAAACTTCGGCAACTTCAACGTGCCCGGTTAGCCCGCTACAGACGGCTTCGTATCCGGGGTTCTCTGACTCCCCACCCATGTAACCGACAACCACATCATCTACACCCGCAACTTGCATGTACGAACTGTCGAGACACCAAAAACAACCGCCACCCAAAATGAATTTAGCCATGCACCTAGCCTAGGCTTTAGCCATGACCTTTTCAGCTGCAGAAAACCGCTACGAAGCAATGAAATACCGCCGCAGCGGCAAGAGCGGATTGCTCCTTCCAGAGCTTTCGCTTGGCCTTTGGCATAACTTTGGCACCAACGATTCAATGTCGAATCAGCGCGCCATCTTGCGTAGGGCATTCGACCTAGGAATAACCCACTTTGACCTTGCCAATAACTATGGGCCGGTGCCGGGTTCAGCCGAAGAGAACTTTGGAAAGCACCTAGACAAGGACTTTAGGCCTTACCGCGACGAGCTGATCATCTCTACCAAAGCCGGCTACCACATGTGGTCTGGGCCGTATGGCGAATGGGGGTCTCGCAAGAACCTCTTGGCCTCACTGGATCAAAGCCTAAGAAGAATGCGGCTTGACTATGTAGACATCTTCTACTCACATCGTTTCGACCCAAATACACCCCTCGAAGAAACCATGGGCGCATTGGCAACCGCAGTCCACTCCGGCAAGGCACTCTATGCAGGAATCTCGAGTTACGACGCCGAACAAACGCGCCAGGCTAAAGCAATTCTCGAATCCAAGGGTGTGCCCCTTCTGATTCACCAGCCTCGCTATTCAATGTTTGACCGCACAGCTGAGAATTCTTTGTTTGACACCCTCGGCGCCGAGGGCATTGGCTCTATTGTTTTTTCACCGCTGGCTCAAGGGCTTCTGAGCGATCGTTATCTATCGGGCTCTGTACCAAAAGGATCACGTGCTTATAAGAATCATTTTTTGAAACCTGACAGCATTAGTGACGAATATCTGACTCATGCCAAGGCGCTAAATGAGATCGCCAAGCAGCGCGGTCAGACGCTCAGCCAACTTGCTCTGAGCTGGGTTCTTAGAAAACCAGCCGTTACTTCTGCACTCATCGGTGTTAGCAGCGTCAAGCAGTTGGAACAAAATGTGGCAACTCTAAGTTCACCTATGTTGAGCCTCGATGAAATTCGAGCGATTGAACCTCACGCCATTCACGGTCTGGGATTGAAATAAAGGATTAGGAAATGGCATCACTTGCACTAACCGCAGCAACTTTTGGCGACACAGTAGTCAAAGAAGGAATCACAATCGTTGACTTTTGGGCGGAGTGGTGTGGCCCTTGCCGCCAATTTGCGCCAGTCTTTGAGGCCGCTTCAGAGAAGCGCCCTGAAATTACCTTTGCCAAAGTTGACACTGAGGCTGAAAAACAGCTTGCCGGAGAAGCAGGCATCTCGTCGATCCCGACATTAATGGTGTTCCGCGATGGAATCTTGCTTTACAACCGTGCTGGCGCCCTTCCGGCTGCCGCACTGGATGAACTAATCACCGCGGTTGAGGGCCTAGACATGGACGAGATTCGAAAAGAAATCGAAGCCCAGGGTGGCGAAATCGGCGACGTGTCTGAGCCAAACTAACGGATTTCCCGCGCATTGAAAATGCCTCCGAGTTTTTTCGGAGGCTTTTTCCTTTTGTTTTGTTAGAGGGAATGACTATGGGTTGCGAGACCGTGGGAAGTGCGCTGTTTTAGCTCAAGCCAAACAACAATAAGCAGCAGCGGCAGAAGCACGTCCGTTGCAATAAAGATGGGGTAATCGGCTAGATAACCGGTATACCAGCGACCTTCTTGAATGAAGAGACTGATGTGATTGATGATCAGTGATGACGGCCAAACCAGCGCAATAATCGGCAACCACTTGACCACTTTGGTTCGCCCGGTTGCAAAAAGACCAAGAATGATTGCCGGTCCATTGGCGATTAGAATCCACCCAAGGCCCGTGAGAGTCAGCGCAATGCTGCGAACAACATCTCCATTTGCGTATGGGTTGAACAAGAAGAACGATGGGTAAGTTGCGATTACCAGCCAAAACATAGCGCTGATAAACAGGCCAAATGTGGCAACAACAATTCTGGTTGTGTAGGTGCTGGCAGGGGCAGATGTACTCATTATTTCCTAATTTTTAGTGGTCATAAATTTTTACGGGTAGTCGCAAACGATGATCCAGCGCGCACCGGCGAGGTTGTGCCAATTGTAAACTCCGGTACCAACTTGTCCAGGAACTTGGCAGGCAGCACCAACGATGGGTTCGAAATTTTGCAATGGGGAAACATAGACTGCCCCAACAGCTGGGTCAGAATAGGCGACATATCCAAGTTGAATTATTCGGCCGTTAGTTGGACGTACATCGGTCAACTGACCCACACCGTTCAGGTAAAGCGGAGAGCCAGCCGTCCAAGCCGAGGTGTCAAGATCGTTCACCAATCCGTAAGTTGTAACAAAACCGGATGCTCCAGGAGCTATGTCCTCGGTCAAAACCCCCATAACACCGGTTGCGCCCAAAACTGTATTGTTGTCGGCATGCTCAACACTTAGGAGGCCGCCAACAGATCCCACTACTCTAACCGCGCGACCATTAACTAGAGTTCCACCGGTGGCGTTGTACACTCTCTGAACTGACTCCTGCCCAACCTGCAGAGTAACTTCACCGTCAACCATTTGCAGGTTTAGGGTGCCGTATTGAGGGTTCCAAGTGAATCGCCCCGGAGCCTCAGTCTCATCAGTGTTGGTGTCAAACTGCAAATAGCCAAGATTTCCTAGACGACTAAAGTCATCAAGATTCAAACTAATAGCCTGATTTTCGGCATCGTAAACAAGTGGTCCAGTTGCAGAAATCACACCGCTTGGACCTTGCGGCCCAGTCAGCCCAATCGGGCCCTGAATACCCTGGATTCCCTGGGGACCAATCGGCCCGGATGCTCCGGTTGCGCCTGTGCTACCAGAAGGACCCTGCGGACCACTGGGGCCAACTGGCCCGATAGCACCAGGCTCACCTTGAGCACCACTTGCACCCATCGGGCCCGGCTCTCCGTCTTGCCCATCTACACCAGGCTCGCCGTCTTCTCCATCTGATCCGGATGGTCCAGCAGGCCCGGTAGGCCCTTGTGGGCCACTTTCGCCTTGCGGCCCCCCTTCTGGGCCAGCTACCCCAGAACCAGGTTTGGCAACTAAGACACTGCCAATCTCTTCGGCTATGTGGGTAAAACCATTTACCGATGCGACGACTAAAACCGTATTGGAGAGAGTGAGGAAAGACGCTAACCATAGCACCGCATTTGTACCTATATTTAGAGCCATGACTTCACCTCTCCCCTGATCCGTCTATTTTTGAGTCTAGTCCCAGGAATTACTGCCAGGCAGTAAGCGTTGTCAGTCTTAACAAGATTGTGGAGGCACGATATGCGAGTACAAAACAATTCGATGGCCATGTTGGCCACGATCAGTTTGGTGGCGCTGCTGGCATCTTTCATTGGCTTTTTTGACCCAACCACCTGCATTGATGTTCAAACAGAAGGTTGGACCAGTTGCCAAGCTATCGCAGAACAAAGACAGGTTGGGTCTTGGGTCATGCTCAGCGTTGCCGTGATTGGTTTTGCCGTCTCCTTAGTGCGGACCAAGAAAACTAGGCGCTAAGCGCCTCGGCAAGTGAAGCGGCTGGCACATCTGCAAAGGCGTGAATCACCCCCGGGTGCACAGCCTTGCCCGCGTGAACATTGAGCCCCTTGGCCAACGCCTCGTCGTTAGCTAGTGCTGCTTGCCAACCTTGGTTCGCCAACGCCAGCACGTAAGGCAAAGTTGCATTTGTCAGTGCCCTGGTGGAGGTTGCCGGTACCGCTCCAGGCATGTTAGCTACGCAGTAATAGGTGCTCTGGTGAACCTCATACGTCGGCGCATCATGAGTAGTGGGCCGTGAGTTTTCAAAACAACCGCCCTGATCAATGGCAATATCAACCAGCACCGAACCTGGTTTCATTTTCTGAACCATTTGATCAGTCACGAGCTTTGGCGCTTTCTCGCCCGGAATCAACACAGACCCAATCACCAAATCAGCATCTTTGAGTTGCTCCGCGATCTCGTAGGCAGTAGAAACGCGCGTCTTGACAACACCACCAAATCTGGCATCAAGTTCACGCAGTTTTGGCAGTGAAACATCGATAACTGTGACGTCTGCTTGCATTCCCAAGGCAACCGTCGCAGCATGCTCACCGGCAACACCACCACCAATTACTACAACCTTTGCCTTCGGTGCCCCCGGTACACCGCCCATCAACACCCCTGCCCCACCCTGGCTCTTCATTAACTGGTAGGCGCCTATTTGCGCCGAGAGCCGGCCGGCCACCTCGCTCATTGGTTGAAGCAAAGGAAGCGCCCGGTTGGCGAGCTGGACAGTTTCATAAGCAATCGCTGTTGTGCCCGAGGCAAGCAGTGCGTCGGTGCATTCCCTTGAAGCGGCAAGGTGAAGGTAGGTAAACAGAACCTGGTCTTTTCTCAGTAGTGAATACTCGGCGGCAATCGGCTCTTTAACTTTTAGCAGCAACTCGGCATCGGCCCAGACTTGCTGCGCCGAATTGGCGATAGTTGCGCCCTCAGCCTCGTAATCACGGTCGCTAAAACCCGAACCGACTCCGGCATGCGATTCAACCAGGACGCTGTGCCCAAACCGAACTAACTCATGAACCCCCGCTGGGGTTAGCGCAACACGGTTTTCATTGTTCTTAATCTCTTTTGGTACACCAATGAGCATCAGCTTCTCCTTCGAATCTTGCCTACCAGTTTGCATTAATTTTGAAAAGCTATTGATTTTTCTGCATTTTCTGCAAATATTTAGGAAATAATTGCGATACCTGCGAAATTGGAGCCAAAATGCCAACCACACCGAACATTCTTCAGCGTGACCTGGATCAGGTTGACCTCGAGCTATTGCGTCTATTGAGCAATAACTCACGTATGACTAACGCCGATCTTGCCGCCGAAGTAGGCATAGCCCAGTCCACATGCATAAGTCGAGTTAGGTCACTGATCAGCGATGGCGTAATTACCGGATTTAGCGCGGATGTCGCGCCTGCCGCAATTGGCCTCAATAGCCAGGTTCTGATTTCTGTAACCCTAAAGGCCGGGGCTAGGGCTCACCTAAGCAACTTTATGAATGAGATGAGCTCGCTGCCAGAGGTAATCCAGGTGTTCTTCTTGGGAGGATCAGAAGATTTTATGGTTCACCTAGCCGTGCGCGACAACAACCACGTCAGAGAGTTTGTTCTTGAAAACTTGTCTAACAACTCAACCGTGGCCTCTACTAGAACCAACCTAATCTTTGAGCACTTTCACAAAGGCCCGCTTGGCTAAGGTTATGCCTTGAGTGCAGCCTCAATGGCCGAAATTACCTCGGGTGCGTCTGGCTTGGTGGTTGGTCTGAATCTTTGAATTGAGCCGTCTTTCAACACCAAGAATTTTTCAAAGTTCCACATAACCGGGCCAGCGATGCCAGCGGAGTCTTTTGCTTTGACGAGCTCTGCGAAAAGTGGGTGCCGGCTGCGGCCATTGACCTTGACCTTTTCTGTCATCGGAAAAGTCACGCCAAAAGTCGTGCGGCAAAACTCTGCAATAGCTTCACTGGTGCTCAGCTCTTGCATGAACTGATTTGATGGCATTCCTAAAACGGTGAAGCCTTGGCTAGCGTATTTCTCCTGCAACGCCTCGAGTGCATCGTATTGGGGTGTTAGGCCACATCTCGAGGCAACATTAACTACCAAAACCACTTGTCCGGCAAAATCGCCAAACGTCTTTTTTGAGCCATCGATCATGGTTAGTTCAATAGAGTTCAGTGTCATGCTTCAGATAAGCGGCAGACCGCAAAAATCCTTCCCAGAACTTGCAATGAATCATTCTGGTTTTGTTCACGGCGCCCTCGGTAGGAATCGAACCTACGACCAAGAGATTAGAAGGCTCTTGCTCTATCCACTGAGCTACGAGGGCCGGGGCCTTGGGCCTAGTCAAGTTTACTTCTACCTAGGTGTTCGCATATTCACACAATCGGCGTAGTCTGAAAATAAGTTCTATTTCAACGGAGGAAATCGTGAAGGTTCAAGGAAAAGTAATCGTAGTTACCGGTGCTGGCAACGGAATGGGCCGTCAACTAACGATTGAATTGGTGAGCCGCGGAGCCAAAGTAGCTGCCGTAGACATGCGTGAAGAAAGCCTGGCCGAAACCAAGGCGTTAGCCGGCGGAACCGTTGAGACCTTTGTAGTGGACATCACCGACTTGACTGCCGTTACTGCCCTGCCTGCAGAGATTGAGAAGAAGCTCGGTGCAGTGGATGCGGTCATCAATAACGCCGGCATTATTCAACCTTTTGTAAAAATCAATGAGTTGACCCTAGAACAAGCCGCTCGGGTTATGAAGGTTAATTTCGACGGCCCGCTCATGATTACCAAGGCATTCCTCCCAGGTCTGCTGACTCGCCCAGAGGCACACATTCTTAATGTTTCATCTATGGGCGCCTACTCTCCTGTTCCAGGTCAAAGCGTTTACGGCGCTTCAAAAGCTGCCATCAAGCTTTTCACCGAGGGGCTGAGGTCCGAGCTCATGGGTACCAATGTTGGAGTTACCGTTGTGTTCCCTGGGGCAATCCAGACCAACATCGCTGGCAACTCAGGCATGGACATGCCTGCCGATGCAGGCAAGGACAGCAAGATCAAAATGACCCCCGCCCCTGTAGCGGCTCACTTAATGATTGAGGCTATCGAAAAAAACAAACCGAGAATCACCATCGGTAGCGATGCACGAATGCTAGACATTGTTAGCCGCATCAATCCGGTTTTCGCAGCCAACCTAATCCAGAAGCAGATGGCCTCGCTCCTAAAGTAAACTTGGGTCCTATGACTAAAGTTCTTGCATCTCTACCTGTTGGTGAAAAAGTTGGCATCGCCTTTTCTGGCGGCCTCGACACTTCTGTTGCTGTTGCATGGATGCGAGAAAAGGGTGCAATTCCTTACTCATATACCGCCAACTTGGGCCAGTATGACGAAGATGACATCGACTCAATTCCGGACCGCGCATTGGTTTACGGTGCTGAGGCCGGCCGTTTGGTCGACTGCCGCCAGTCACTTGCCGAAGAGGGCCTCGCCGCTCTCGCCTGTGGAGCATTCCACATTCGTACCGGTGGCAAGGTATATTTCAACACCACTCCCCTTGGTCGAGTAGTAACCGGAACCATGCTGGTTCGTGCCATGCACGAAGATGGTGTTGAAATTTGGGGAGACGGTTCAACCTACAAGGGCAATGACATCGAGCGCTTCTACCGCTACGGCCTGCTGGCAAACCCAAACCTGCGTATTTACAAGCCTTGGCTAGATGCCGACTTTGTAAACGAACTTGGTGGCCGCCACGAGATGAGTGAATGGCTACTTGAGCGCAAGCTGCCTTACCGTGCCTCAGTGGAAAAGGCATACTCGACAGACGCCAACATGCTCGGCGCCACTCACGAAGCCAAAACTCTAGAGAACCTCGACACGTCATTCGAAATCGTTGAGCCGATTATGGGTGTCAAGTTCTGGGATCCAGCGGTTGAAATTGCCACCGAAGATGTGACCATCACCTTCCGACAGGGCCGCCCAGTTGCAATTAATGGCGAGAGCCTTGAATCGGCAGTAGACATCATCATGAAGGCCAACGAGATTGGTGGCCGCCACGGACTGGGCATGAGCGATCAGATTGAAAACCGCATCATCGAAGCTAAGAGCCGCGGAATCTACGAGGCTCCGGGCATGGCCTTGATCCACATTGCATACGAGCGCCTAATTTCTGCGATTCACAACGAAGACACCGTCGCCGCCTATCACGCCGAAGGCCGCCGAATGGGCCGACTGCTATACGAAGGTCGCTGGCTTGACCCACAGACCCTCATGCTGCGCGAATCACTAACCAAGTGGGTTGCCGCTGCCATTAATGGCTCGGTCACCCTGCGACTTCGTCGTGGCGACGACTACACAATCGTCAACACCGAAGGTGAAAACTTCAGCTACCACCCAGAGAAGCTTTCTATGGAACGCACCGAGGACGCAGCGTTCGGCCCAACTGACCGAATCGGTCAACTGACCATGCGCAACCTTGATATTGCCGACACTCGACAAAAGCTGGACATGTACCGAAAGCAGGGGCAAATTGAAGGTGGCCAATTCGAATTGGCTTAAAAGTATTTTCTAGGAATACCCCTCGGCGCCGACAGGTTAGCCTAGGGGTATTGCTTTTAAATAAGGGGTCTCATGCACCGTCTAGCCAAACTAAGCCTTGCCAACCGTTCGGTTGTTGCACTTATCACCGCGATTGTTGCCGTATTCGGTTTCATCTCGCTGGGCTCACTCAAGCAGGAGTTGATTCCTTCTTTTGAGACTCCACAGGCGGCGATTGTCACCACCTACATCGGTGCATCACCCGAGGTAATTGACAAGCAGGTCAGTCAACCAATTGAAAACGCTGTTCGTCAGCTAGATGGGCTTGTTACCTCAACTTCAACCTCTCAGAGCAACATCTCGATTGTTCGCGTGGAGTTTGATTACGGCGTAACCTCGGCCAAGGTTAAGGAAGACCTGGCCGCCGCTCTGGCTTCCGTTCAAAGCACCCTTCCAACAGAGGCAAAACCAGAAATTCTCTCGGGCAGTTTCGACAGTGTGCCAATTCTGGTGCTCGGTGTTTCCGACAACTCCGGCGACAACGAAAAGCTTGCGCAAATCTTGCCAGACATTGCCGAGCCGCTGTTCGGCCAGATTTCTGGCATGCGAGAGGTGACCGTATCGGGTGCCGTCGAAAAGCGAGTCAACCTAGAACTTAACCAGCCGCTACTTATGGCTAACGGACTGAGTCAACAGTCAATCGTTGCGGCACTGCAAGCAAACGGGCTTGTTATTCCAGCTGGAACTATTGACGACGATAAGGGTTCAATTTCTGTTGAAGTTGGCAAGTCGATCAACTCACTAGCGGACTTCAAGGACTTGCCTCTTATTGGCGCCACAGGTGCCGTAAAGGTCTCGGATGTAGCCGAGGTGACCTATGAAAACGCCCCGGTTACCAGCATTTCAAGAGTTAACGGAAATTCAGTTCTGTCTATTGCCTTCACAAAAACCCAGGATGCAAACACAGTTGCAATCTCACACGGCGTTGAGGACCGAATTGCTGAACTGAAAGACAAGCTTGGCGATGTCACCATCGTAACTGTTTTTGACCAGGCGCCATTCGTTGAGAAGTCCCTTGAAAACCTCACCACAGAGGGGCTCCTCGGTCTGGGTTTCGCCGTCTTGATCATTTTGTTCTTCTTGATGTCAGTTCGATCTACTCTGGTTACTGCAATCTCCATTCCGACATCGGTGTTGATTACCTTTATTGGCCTAGGGGCATTTGATTACTCACTTAACCTCTTCACCCTCAGCGCGTTGACTATTGCAATTGGACGAGTTGTTGATGACTCCATCGTGGTTATCGAGAACATCAACCGCCACTTGTCATACGGTGAGGAAAAGAAGCAGGCAATCATTAATTCAGTGCGCGAGGTTGCCGGAGCAATTACCGCCGCCACAATCACCACCGTGGCCGTGTTCCTACCAATTGCACTGGTAGGTGGCCTCGTTGGAGAGCTGTTCCGCCCTTTCTCATTCACCTTTGCAATCGCATTGGTCGCATCACTATTTGTATCACTGACTATCGTGCCGGTTTTGGCGTATTGGTTCCTCAAGTCGCCGGCCACAGCAGTGCACGAATCAGAGGATGCGGCGCGCAAGCACGAGGCTGAAATTCGTGAAATCGAAGAAGCTAAGGAACGCAAGAGCTGGTTGCAACGCGGATATATTCCGGTGCTGAACTGGACTCAAAAGCGCCCAGTGGTGACGCTGATTGCATCGTTTGTTGTCCTGGTCTTCACCTTTGCCCTAGTACCACAGCTTAAAACTGATTTCATTGGCTCTTCAGGTTCAAACAGCTTTGTTATCAACCAGACTTTGCCAGCTGGTGCCACTTTTGACCAGCAGGATGAGGCTGCGGCCAAGCTCGAAAGCATCATTCTTGATGAACCTGCTGTTGAGGTAGTCCAGACAACCATTGGCTCTTCCGGCGATGGTCGAGTTGCATTTGGCGCATCTGCCGGCGGTACCTCGGTTCAGGTAACCACTAAAGAAGGTACCGATCAGACTGCTTTGCAGAAGAAACTTGAAGAAGCTTTTGCTGCCGATGCAAGCCTTGGAGAGGTTAAGTTCTCATCGGGCGGCGGAGGTGGCTTTGGTGGTTCAAGCACCATTGACATCAAAGTGATAGCCGGCGACGACGCAACGCTGAACAAAGCAATTTCAAAGGTTGAGGCTGCCATGGCAGACACCGCCGATGTTTCTGAAGTCACCAATTCTCTAGCTGAAAAGCAAAGAACCCTGCGCGTGACTGTTGACCGCATGGCAGCAGCTCAAAATGGACTCACCGAGGTTGCTGTGGGCGGAATCGTGGCTTCAACCATGCGCCCAAGTAGCATCGGCAAGGTCAACCTCGACAACGTTGAGACTCCGATTTACATTGTGAAGACGGACACCCCAGAGACCGTCGACGAGGTCAAGAAGATCTTGATTCCTACCCCAACTGGACTGGTTCCTTTGGCGACTATTGCCGAGATTGAAGAAGTTACCGTTCCGGTTTCCATCACCAGCGAAAAGGGTGACCGCACCGCAACGGTTTCACTTACTCCTACTGGCGACAACCTGGGCGCTATTTCTGCAGATGTAACTGAGCGGCTAGACGGTGTTGACCTGCCTGCAGGCGCCACAGCCAGCATCGGTGGTGTGAGTGCCAGCCAGGCTGATTCGTTCAACCAGTTGGGTCTAGCCCTGCTTGCCGCAATCGCAATTGTGTTTGTGGTTATGGTCGCCACGTTCTCGAGCATCATTCAGCCTTTGATTCTGCTGATCTCAATTCCTTTTGCGGCAACTGGAGCACTGGGAATGCTTTTGATTACTGACACTGCACTTGGCGTTCCAGCGCTTATTGGAATGCTTTTGCTCGTGGGAATTGTGGTCACTAACGCGATTGTTCTGATCGACCTAATCAATCAGTACCGCAAAGAAGGGCGTCCAACACAGGAGGCCATCATGGATGGTGCCCGTCAGCGTTTGCGCCCAATCCTGATGACTGCATTGGCAACCATTTTTGCCCTAACTCCAATGGCATTAGGAATTACCGGCGGTGGAGGATTTATTTCTCAGCCGCTAGCTGTGGTGGTTATCGGTGGCCTGTTCTCGTCGACCGTGCTGACCTTGGTAATTGTGCCAGTGCTCTACTGGCTGGTTGAAGGTCGCAAAGAGCGCAAGGCGGCAAAACGCGCTTCCAGAGGCACCAAACCGGGTCGCCGCAAGGCTTCTGCCGCACAGTAACGCCAATCGGTAGAATTGGGAGGTCCTCGGCTTTTGTCGGGGGCCTCCCCTATTTTTGGAACGTGATTCAAATTTCAGACAACTTAGTATGGATCGACTGCGAGATGACTGGCCTCGACCCAGAAAAAGACTGCCTAGTTGAGGTGGCGGTTGTCATCACCAATTCAGAACTTGAGATCCTCGATGAAGGTTTTGACGTAGTCATCAAGCCACGGCCAGAGTCCTGGGCCAACATGAATGATTTCGTGCGCAACATGCACACAGAATCTGGGTTGATTGCTGAGGTAGAAAACGGGCTTGAACTTGCCGATGCCGAGGCACTAATCCTGGAATACATCAAACGTTTCGTGCCTAATACCAAAGAGGCACCACTTGCCGGAAACACCATTGGCACCGACCGCATGTTTCTAAACAAGTACATGCCAGAACTAGACCAGCACCTGCACTATCGAAACATTGATGTCTCGTCCATTAAAGAACTCACTCGCCGATGGTATCCGCGTGTCTATTTTCAAATGCCCAAGAAGGACGGAGGTCACCGTGCCTTGGCTGACATTCTTGAATCAATTCGTGAGCTTAGGTACTATCGCGAGACCGTAATGGTGCCATTACCTGGCCCAACCTCCGAGCAGGCCAAAGCGGCGGCTCAAGTCGTCACAAAGAACTAGTTCTCATGGGTTTATTGGGCTAAAGACCTGATAGACTCTATGAGTTGTTGTGCGCATGCACTTCACTTGGTGGGTATAGCTCAGCTGGTAGAGCACCTGGTTGTGGTCCAGGGGGTCGCGGGTTCAAGCCCCGTTACTCACCCCAAGTAATAAAAAGACCCAGGCATTTTGCCTGGGTCTTTTTGTTTAACTAAGTGCAATTAGTGTGCGGCACACTAGCCTCGCGACAGAAGTACTGACTAACTAGGCGTTGGCCTTCTCGATCAACAATTCACGCACGCGACCGGCGTCTGCCGAGCCCTTCATGGCCTGCATAACGGCACCAATAACCGCACCGGCAGCCTGCATGCGGCCCTCGCGAATAGCATCGAGCACATCTGGCTGCTTTGCCAAGGCCGCATCGATAGCAGCAATTAGCGCGCCGTCATCTGACACAACCTCAAGGCCACGGGCCGCAACGATTTCGGCCGGTGAACCCTCGCCAGCCAAGACATAGGTTAGAACCTCGCGAGCCAGACGGTCATTCAACTTTCCGGCATCCACCAAGCCAGCTAGCTCGGCAACTGCTGCGCCTGAAATGCTCAGTTCAGTTACATCGAGATCTTGGCTGTTGGCAATACGAGCTAGTTCACCAGTCCACCACTTTCGAGCTGCCTGAGGCTTAGCACCCGCAGTCACGGTTTCCTCGATCTGGTCTAGCAAGTCAGCGTTAACGACATCGCGGAACTCTAGATCAGCAAAACCCCACTCTTTTTGCACTCGCTTGCGGCGGTCCGCAGGCTTTTCAGGCAAAGCAGCGCGAAGCTCTTCGATCCATTCTTTAGATGGCTGAACCGGAACTAGATCTGGCTCTGGGAAGTAGCGGTAATCATCCGCATCTGACTTTGGTCGACCTGAGCTAGTTGCACCCTTGTCTTCGTGCCAGTGGCGTGTTTCTTGAATAATTGAGCCACCCTTGGCCAAAATGGCGGCCTGGCGCTGAATTTCGTAGCGAACCGCACGCTCGATCGAACGAAGTGAATTCACGTTCTTGGTCTCGGTGCGTGTGCCCAGCTTGGCCTGGCCGTGAGGGCGTAGCGATACGTTTGCGTCACAGCGCACGTTTCCGCGCTCCATTTTGGCGTCTGAGACGCCCAGCCCCTTAACGATTTCACGAATTGAACGAACGTATGCCGCAGCCAGCTCAGGAGCCTCTGCACCAGCGCCGTAAACCGGTTTCGTGACAATTTCGACTAGAGGAACACCGGCACGGTTGTAGTCGACCAAAGAGTACTCGGCGCCTTGAATACGGCCCGTGGAACCACCCACGTGCGTGAGCTTGCCAGCGTCCTCCTCCATGTGCGCCCGTTCAATGTCAACCGTGAACGTCTTGCCAGACGGCACCTCTACATCGAGGCTTCCCTCGTAGGCAATTGGCTCGTCGTATTGAGAAGTCTGAAAGTTCTTAGCCAAGTCCGGGTAGAAGTAATTCTTGCGAGCAAATCGGCCAGTTGGCGCAATCTCGCATCCCAAAGCCAAACCAATTGAGATGCTCGACTCAATAGCCCGTTTGTTTACGGCCGGAAGCGACCCCGGAAGACCAATACAGATTGGGCACACATTGGTGTTTGGTTCGTCACCAAACTCATTGCGGCAGCCACAGAACATTTTGGTTTTGGTGTTCAGTTCGACGTGAACCTCAAGGCCAATAACAACCTCAAACTGCTCAATAGCCTTCTCATAGTTCATCAATTCGTCTTTAGCCATTAGCCGCGAACCTCCAATGCAGGTGCAAAATCAATCATTCGCTTACCCCAGATGTCTTCATGCATCTTTTCAAGGGCCGCGCCAACCTGGTACAGGCGGGCATCTGCGCGGGCTGGCGCCAATAGCTGAATGCCTGATGGCAAGTTGGTGTCCTCGGCCAGACCGTTAGGAATCGCCATTCCTGGAATACCGGCAAGGTTTGCCGGAATAGTGGCAATGTCGTTCAGGTACATCGCCAGTGGGTCTTCAAGCTTTTCACCCAACTTGAATGCCGTGGTCGGTGCGGTTGGTGAGACCAACACGTCTGCCTTGGCAAATGCCGCATCAAAGTCACGCTGAATCAGGGTGCGAACCTTTTGAGCCGAACCGTAGTAAGCATCGTAGTAGCCACTAGAAAGAGCATATGTACCCAGAATGATTCGGCGCTTGACCTCTGGCCCAAAACCAGCCTCGCGGGTAGCTGCCATAACGCGCTCAATGGTGGGGGTGCCCTCAGGGGTAACCCGTAAACCAAAACGAACTGAGTCAAACTTGGCCAAGTTAGACGAGGCTTCCGCCGGCAGGATTAGGTAATAAGCCGCAATTGCGTACTCGAAACTTGGGCAATCAACCTCAACGATCTCGGCACCCGCATTTTTTAGCAACTCAAGACTCTCTTGGAATCTAGCCGAGACCCCAGGTTGGAAGCCCGCGCCAGTCAGCTGCTTGATTACACCAATTCGCATGCCCTTGACGTCAAGCTTCTTGGCCGCCTCGGTCATTGAGCCCAATGATTCTGGCAATGAGGTGCTGTCGTGAGGGTCGTGGCCCGCGATCACATCTTGTAGAAGGGCAGCATCAAGAACATTGCGAGAAACTGGACCAATTTGGTCAAGTGAGCTAGCCAAAGCAATTAGACCGTAGCGCGAAACGGCGCCATAGGTTGGCTTGGTTCCCACGGTTCCGGTTACAAACGCTGGGTAGCGGATCGAACCACCGGTGTCAGAACCAATCGCCAGAGGAGCCTGAAACGATGCCACGACAGAACTCGAACCACCGCCAGATCCACCTGGAATGCGGTCGAGATCCCACGGGTTGCGGCTTGGGCCGAACGCAGAGAACTCGGTAGAAGACCCCATGGCAAACTCGTCAAGATTGGTCTTACCCAAAATTGGCATGCCGGCCTCGCGAAGCTTCTTGACTACGGTTGCGTCGTACTGAGGCACCCAGCCTTCAAGAATCTTTGACCCCGATGTGGTCGGCGCGTCGGTAGTGGTTAGGTTGTCTTTTACCGCTATCGGTAGACCAGCAAGATCGTGAAGCTTTTCACCCGCCGCGCGACGGCGGTCAATCTCGGCAGCCGCAGCCAGGGCCTCCTCCGGGCCCACGTGAAGGTATGAATGCACGGCGCCATCTACTGCGGCAGTGCGGTCTAGGTGAGCTTGAGTGACCTCAACCGAGGAAACTTCGCCGGACTTCAGTAGCTCGACAAGCTCGCTAGCGTTTTTGTAAATGAGTTCAGACATGAATTACTCCCCATCCAAAATCGCGTGAACGCGGAAGCGACCATCGGCACTGTCTGCTGCACCTGACAACGCAGCAGCCTGGCTTAGTGATGGTTCAACGACATCTTCACGGAAGACGTTGGCCATAGGAATTGGGTGGCTGGTTGCAGGGACATCGCCCTCAACTGCAGCTTTCACAGTCGCAACAGAATCAACAATCAAGCTGATTTGTTCGGCGAAAAGTGCAACTTCTTGGTCGGTGACGTCAATGCGGGCCAGGTTGGCAAGATGCCTAACCAGGTCGGGCGTAATTTCAGACATAAATCCACTCGCTAGGCAATAGATGATTGGATTCAAGCCTACCAAAAGCCTGAGTTAGCGCAGGCTAAAGACGCCTACGCTTCGAGACGCTGAATGAAGGCTGCCTCGGAAATTACCTCTATTCCGAGTTCTTCTGCTTTGGCGAGCTTTGAGCCGGCATTTTCACCTGCCACTACAAAAGCTGTCTTTTTTGAAACTGAAGAAGCAGCTTTGCCGCCGTTAGAGATAATCGCTTCTTCGATTTGCTCCCTGGTGAAGGTCTTGAGTGAGCCGGTAGCAACAATGCTCATTCCGGCAAATTTCCCTCCTTGAGCGGTTGAAGCTCCTGGTCCGGGGTGCCCTGGAATCTCCATCAAGACGCCGGCAAGCTTCCACTTATCAATGATCTTCTGGTGCCAGTCCACAGAAATCCAGTCTTTGATTGAGGCGGCGAGAGTTGCACCCACACCATCTACCTGTGAAAGCTCGGCTTCATCAGCTGCAAAAATTCGATCGAGGGACCCAAAATAATTGGTTAGCGATCTGGCGGCAACCGGCCCAACGTGCCTAATTGAGAGCGCAACCAAGATTCTCCAGAGGGGCTTGGTCTTTGCATCTTCGAGGTTTCTGAGCAACTTCAGTGCAACCTCAGAAGGAGTGCCGTCTTTCTTCTTGAAGAAATCAACGATTTTTGACTTGCCATCACTGTCTAGCTTTGCGAGGCCGGAATCCGGATCCATCACCAATGACCTAAGCGGCAATAGGTCCTCGAGCGTGAGACTAAACAAATCGGCTTCAGACTTGAGGCCAGCGCCTGCTGGCTCAATCGGTTGAGTCAAAGCACAGGCAGCAACATAACCCAGCGCTTCTATGTCAAGTACGCCGCGAGAACCCAAATAGGCAACCCGCTCGCGCAGTTGCGCAGGGCAACTCATTGAGTTTTGGCAACGCAAATCAACATCGCCCTCTGAAGACGGCGCGAGTGGAGAACCACAGTCTGGGCAGTTAGCTGGCATCACAAACGCTCGCTCGCTCCCATCACGAAGTTCAACAACCGGCCCAAGGATTTCGGGTATAACGTCGCCGGCCTTGCGCAAAACAACGGTGTCGCCGATCAGTACACCCTTGGCTTTGACAACATCCTGATTATGAAGTGTGGCAAATTCAACCACCGAGCCAGCAACCTTTACCGGCTCAACAACCGCATACGGGGTTGCCCGGCCGGTTCGACCTACCGAAACCCTTATGTCTAAGAGTTTGGTGTTGACCTGCTCTGGCGGGTACTTATAGGCAATAGCCCACCTAGGTGCACGTGAGGTAAAACCCATTTCGCGTTGCTGAGCCAGATTGTCAATCTTGACCACGACACCATCAATCTCATGTTCGAGTTTGTGGCGCTGCGCCTCAAACTCATTGATGTAGGCCAGCACATCTGACACCGAATGAACCACTCGATATCGATCGGATGTTGGTAAACCCCACCCCTTGAGAAGTTCATACAAATCCGATTGATTGCTAACTGGAGCCTCAGGCCATGCACCGATTCCGTGAACCAACATTTGTAGCGGCCGGGTAGCTGTTACCTTCGGATCTTTTTGACGAAGTGAGCCGCTGGCTGAATTTCGCGGGTTAGCAAACGGTGCCTTGCCATCGGCAACCAAACCTTCATTGAGTTTGGCAAAATCAGCCAAACCAAAATAAATTTCGCCACGAACTTCGACAACCTCAGGGTGCCCCGAACCCTGAAGCTGTCTTGGAATTGAAGGAATGGTTAGCACATTCGCGGTTACATCTTCACCAACTACACCGTCGCCTCGGGTTGCGGCCGAGACTAGACGACCATTTTGATACCGCAGGTTGATAGCCAAACCATCAATTTTCAATTCGCACAAATATGGCCCGTTTGCCCCACGCTCAGCCCAAGTCTTGAACTCGTCAAATGAAAAAACGTTGTCCAAACTCATCATGCGTTCTAGGTGTTCAACCGGAGCAAAAGCTTGATTTGCAGAGCCACCAACTGTTTGAGTTGGGCTGTCGCCAGTAATTAGCTCGGGGTTCTCAGCTTCAAGAGCTTCAAGTTCATGCAACAACGCGTCGTACTCAGCGTCACTGATCAACACCGTGTTGCCCTCGTAATAAGCAGCCCGGTGGTGGTTTAGTAGATCAACTAATTCTTGAACCCGTTTAGCTGCCGCAGCTTTAAGAAGATCCACTTACTCGGCACCAACTGGAACGGCTGACACGGTTTGATCGATGGTCATCTGACCGAGCACACGCGTGCCAAGGTAAAGAACGGCTGTTTGACCGGGGGCAACGCCCAAAAGCGGCTCGACGACTCGAATGTTCATGATTCCGTCTACAACCCTGAATTCAGACGCAATCGCATCTCCGTGAGCGCGAACCTGCACGTGAATCGGCGTCCACTGATCGGTATCGGTCGGGGCGACTCCACACCAGGTGAAGCGCGAACCCTGCATTTCGGCAATAGCTAAGGCTGCCTGAGAACCAACCACGACGGTGTTGGTTTTCGGCCTAATTTCTAGGACATATCGCGGCTTACCATCGGCAGCAGGTCTTCCAATTGACAGCCCCTTACGCTGACCAACAGTGAAACCATGCGCACCTTCATGTGAGCCCAGTATGTTTCCTTCACGGTCAACAATCTGACCAGTCTCTTTGCCTACTTTTTCAGCCAACCAGTCTTGTGTGTCGCCCTCTGGAATGAAACAGATGTCGTAGCTGTCTGGCTTATTGGCAACCGCCAGCCCACGTTCCATAGCCTCGGCCCGAATGAGGTCTTTAGAAGCGGTTGCCCCCAACGGGAACATCGAATGCTTGAGCTGCTCTTCGGTAAGCACACCCAACACATAAGACTGATCCTTGGCTAGCGCAGCTGATCGGTGAAGTTCTAAGTTGCCAGCATCGTCAGTCAACAAACTCGCATAGTGGCCGGTGCAAACCGCATCAAAGCCCAGTGCTAAAGCTTTTTCGAGCAAGGCAGCGAACTTAATGCGTTCATTGCAGCGCATACAAGGGTTTGGGGTTCGGCCAGCTTGGTATTCGGCGATAAAGTCATCAACCACATCGGCTTTGAACCGCTCCGAGAAGTCCCAAACATAGTAGGGAATGCCCAAAATATTGGCGGCGCGCTGTGCATCCATGGAATCTTCAATGGTGCAACAACCTCGCGATCCGGTTCGCAAAGTGCCTGGCATTCTCGATAGAGCCAAGTGCACACCAACAACCTCGTGGCCCGCTTCAACAGCCCTTGCCGCGGCTACGGCAGAGTCAACTCCACCTGACATCGCTGCAAGAACTTTCATGCTTCAAGTCTACTTTCAGACCTGCCGCATCGGCAGTCTAGAACCCTGAAATACCGGCCTTTTTGGCCGCCGCGTGGGCCGCAGGCAAAGCCGCCAGAAACGCATCGATGTCAGCCTGGGTGCTTTGGGGGCTCAACGAAATTCGGAGGCAACTGCGCGCTTCATGTTCGGTGAGCCCCATTGCCAAAACCACGTGCGACGGGTCCGCAACGCCAGCACGGCAGGCAGAGCCGGTTGAGACCGCGACGCCAGCGGAATCGAGAAGGAATAGGAGTGAATCGCCCGCGCAACCAGGGAACATAAAGTGAGCATTGCCGGGAAGAGCAGGGGCCTCTCCCCTAGTGAAAATTGCATCAGGAGCTATGCTCAAAACGCCTGACTTTAAGTAGTCAACGAGTTCTGACATGCGCTTGGCTTTGGTTGAAAGATTGCTAACCGCGATACCGACTGCTTCGGCGAGCGCGACTGCCAATGGGCCAGATAAGGTTCCTGAGCGCAGGTCGCGCTCTTGCCCACCACCGTGCATTACCTGCGTTAGCTTGGTGGACCTTGAAACAATCAACGCACCAACACCCACCGGTGCTCCGAGTTTGTGACCCGAAATCGTCATTGCTGACAAGCCTGATTGTGCAAAATTTATGTCTAGATGACCAAATGCCGCCACGGCATCTGAGTGGACCGGAATCTCAAAATTACTAGCCATACGAGTGACTTCTTGTATCGGCGTCACAACACCGATCTCATTGTTTGCCCACATCAGGCTAACCAATGCAATTTCTGAGTGGCGATTCTGAAGCGTCTCTTGAAACCAAACTAAATCCAGTTCGCCAGATTCACTTACTGGCACCCACAAGACCTCGGCTCCTTGCTCAGCTTCTAACCATTCAAGGGGTTCAATCACCGCGTGGTGCTCTGTGGCTGCCGAAATAATCACCTGGCGCTTATCCAGACCCTTGTTTCGTTGCCAATACAGCCCCTTTACGGCCAAATTGTCAGCCTCGGTTCCACCCGAGGTAAAAATAACCTCGCTGCGGTGACATCCAATGGCAAGCGCAATCTTCTCTCTGGCCTCTTCAACGGCGCGCCTCGCAGCCTGACCCAGACTGTGAATAGAAGAAGGGTTTCCAACCTGATCCAGCTGCTTCAAGAATGCCTCTTTTACCGCTGGCAGAAGCGGTGAGGTTGCAGCGTGATCAAGGTATACGGCCATACCACAAGCCTACTTTTAATCAGCCTGAAACACTTTGCTCGGTAAGATTACCCAGTTGCCTTAATTGACCATCCAACGCGCATTGGTGAAAATGTCTGATTTTGAAATGCCAACTCCCGGCCAAATGGGAGTTACCGTGACCAACGGCATTGGCACCATTCGGGTTTATTCAGAATCTGCCGACGCTATTCAGGTTTGCATCCTGAACCCAGATAACTCACGCGAAACGATCGAAACAATCGAGTTGGAAAAGGGTGATGGGCACATTTGGTCGGCAACCAGCCCGCGACTGGTTCCGGGCACTAAATATGGGCTCAGGGCAACCGGGCCTGAGGGGCCTCGCCACCGTTTCAACAGCAACATTCTTCTGATTGATCCGTATGCCAAGGGTGTCGTTAGAGAGTCCGCACGTGAGTTTCACTGCGTCGTAGTTGACGGGGGCTTTGACTGGCAGGGCGTCACAAAACCAAATATCCCAATGGATGAATTGGTAATTTATGAGGCTCACGCTCGCGGTCTAACTCGAGGCAATTCTGAGCTTCCGGATGAACTTCGCGGCACCTATGCAGCTCTGGGACACCCAAGCACAATTTCTCACCTCAAGAAGATCGGCATCAATGCTGTAGAACTTCTTCCAATCCACATGTTTATTTCTGAGCCTCGTTTGATGAACATGGGCCTCATTAACTACTGGGGTTACAACAGCATCAATTTCTTTACCCCTCACCACCGATACGCCACGGCGGCGGCCATCAAGGCTGGGCCAGAGGCAATTTTGCTGGAGCTCAAAACAGCCATTCGCGAACTGCACCGGAACGGAATTGAGGTGCTGTTAGACGTGGTTTACAACCACACTGCCGAGGGTGGCGGCGGCGGCCTAACCCACTCTTACCGAGGTTTGGACAACTCCAACTACTACCGCCAAGACGAAAAGGGTTGGTATCACGACACCACAGGTTGCGGTAACTCATTAGATTTCAGCAACCCACATGTGGTGCACTTAGCTCTCGAAAGCCTGCGCTACTGGACCACTGAACTTCAAATTGATGGCTACCGTTTCGACTTAGCAACCACATTGGCCCGTAACGAGATTAATCATTACGACCCAAACCACCCTTTCTTGCGCTCTATTGTTCAAGACCCGGAACTAGCAAACGCCAAGATGATCGTTGAACCCTGGGATGTTGGCCTGGGCGGCTGGCAGACTGGCAATTTCCCTGAGCGTTTCAGCGAATGGAACGATCGATACCGCGACTCAATCCGCCGGTTTTGGCTGTCTGACGTGGCTGCCGCGCGAAACTCTGGAAAACACTGGAATGGGGTCAGTGACCTAGCCACCCGCTTGGCTGGCTCTAGAGACATTTTCGACAGCCCTGCTGGAACATCGGGCGCGGTTAACTTCATTACTGCACATGATGGGTTCTGCCTACGCGACCTAGTTAGCTATGACGTCAAGCACAACCAATCGAACGGCGAGAGCAACCGTGACGGCACTAACGGCAACCACTCGTTCAACCATGGCCACGAGGGCCTAGGTGCGCCACAGCAAGTTGTTACCCAGCGCCACAAAGCTGCCCGAAACCTCATGGCTACCCTGCTGTTCTCATCGGGCGTGCCGATGGTTGTCGCCGGTGATGAACGCTTGAAAACTCAGAACGGCAACAACAACGCCTACTGTCAAGACAATGTGATGACTTGGGTGAACTGGAACCTCTCTAGGTCCGAGCGCGATTTCGAAACCACCTTTGCTTACCTCACCAAGCTGCGTCGAGAGAACCCAGTTTTGCGTCCAAAAAACTACGGCTCGTTCGATGAAGCCAACTCAGCTCAGGATCTACTCAAGTGGTACAACCAATCTGGCCACATTATGAGCGAGGCCAACTGGCATGACCCGGAGTGCCGAACAATTTCTAGATTTGGCTTGCATCTAGCTGAAGATGGCAGCAGAAACTCAATGCTGCTGGTAATCCATGGTGAAGAGAAGACTGCAATGGTGGTGTTGCCTGAGGCAGATGATGTGACTGGCTACGAATTGCTTTGGAACAGCGCTCACGATGTGCCCCACCCAGACGGAAAAGTCTTTTTGCCAGGTCAAGAGATTGCCTGCTCCGGAACCTCGATGCAGTTGTTCCGCGCAACTTTTGCCTAAGCCTCCACCTAACTTGCTAACGGATATGTAAAGCCTTCGGGTTATCGACGTTTCCCCACTTGATTTATCGCTAAGTTATGGAGTGTGAGCAAAGTTAACCAGATTAGTTTCAGACACGACCGACCATTTGGCCGCTTGCCGATTCTTTCGGTGAGCCCATCGGTTGAAGCTGGTAGATGGCCAGCCAAAGCCTACGTCGGTGAGGTTATTCCTTTTGCCGCCACGGTATTTCGCGAAGGTCATGACGCTCTGGGAGCCGAGGTCTTGCTCACTGACCCGACCGGTAGCCAGAGCGTACATCGAATGCAACCAGGCGCCCCCGGAACCGACCGCTGGCACACATCAGCACTCTTCAGTCACGAAGGAACCTACCGGTTTGTGATCCGTGCCTTTGCTGATGACTACGAGACCTGGCATCACAACGCGAGCGTAAAACTTGCGGTTGGCGTTGATGAAGAGCTCATGATGCTCGAGGGCATTGCGCTTTTCACCAGGGCGGCCGCAGAAAAAGACCGCACGCCAGCTAACGCCAAGACTTTGGTTGAACTTGCCGAGAAACTTGCCGACACCTCCCGTTCAGCTCAGGCGCGCTTTGCTGAAGCAGAGACCAAGGCCGTGCACAAGGCCATCAATTCGCAGCCAATCCGCAGTTTGATCACACTGAGCGATGAATTTGTAATCAAGACTGAACGCACCCGTTCTGGCGCCGGCGCCTGGTACGAGTTCTTTCCGCGCAGCGAAGGCGCCAAATTTGACGCCAAGACCAAGACTTGGACCTCTGGAAACTTCAAGACTGCCGCTAAGCGCCTGCCGGCTGTAGCCGCAATGGGTTTCAACGTTCTTTACATGCCGCCGATTCACCCAATCGGTGTTTCCTTCCGCAAGGGGCCAAACAACACGCTAATGGCCGGCCCTCAGGACCCTGGCTCCCCTTGGGCGATTGGCTCAGAGGCAGGTGGGCACGATGCCATTCACCCAGATTTGGGAACTGAAAAAGACTTTGCTGCCTTCGTTAGAGCAGCCAATGACTTAGGGCTTGAAATTGCGTTGGACTTTGCGCTGCAGGCCTCACCTGATCACCCATGGGTCAAGTCAAACCCTGAATGGTTTACTACCCGCGCTGATGGCAGCATTGCCTATGCCGAAAACCCTCCAAAGAAGTACCAGGACATATACCCAATCAACTTCGACAATGACCCTGAGGGCATTTATTTCGAGGCGCTTCGGGTGATCAAACTATGGATCTCTCGCGGAGTTAAGATTTTCCGCGTTGACAACCCTCACACCAAGCCGGTTGCCTTTTGGGAGTGGCTGATCAATGAGGTAAACGCTGAGTTCCCTGATGTGGTCTTCTTGGCAGAGGCCTTCACCCGCCCGGCCATGATGCACGCACTGGGTAAGGCTGGTTTTCAGCAGTCTTATACCTACTTCACCTGGCGAAACACCAAGGCTGAACTAGAGGCCTATCTGACCGAACTTTCAAAGCAAAGCTCTGATTTCTTCAGGCCAAACCTCTGGGTTAGCACCCCTGACATTCTTACCGAGTACTTGCAGTTTGGTGGCCCTGCTGCCCACAAGATTCGCGCGGCGATTGCTGCAACAGCTTCACCTAGCTGGGGCATGTATACCGGCTATGAGCTGTGCGAATCGGTAGCCCGCCCAGGTGCCGAAGAGCACATTGACAGTGAAAAGTTTGAATATCGCCCACGAGATTGGCAGGCAGCTGAAAAGGGTGGTCGCAGCATTGCACCGTATATCACCAAGCTCAACCAAATTCGTGCCGCACACCCAGCACTGCTTCAACTGCGCAATCTAGAACTGCACCACACCGATGACTCAGCCATCATTTGCTACTCAAAGCATCTAGCGGCAGAGCACAGCGAAAACGGAAAGTCGGACACCATTCTCGTGGTCGCAAACGTTGACCCCCACGCTGTGCGTGAAACCACCGTGCACTTGGACCTTGCCAAGTTGGGTCTGCCTGCTGGAGCAACTTTTGAGGTCATCGATTTGGTGACAAACAACACCTACCAGTGGTCAAGTGACAACTATGTTCGTCTGGATGCATTCATTGAACCGGCACACATCTTCAAAATCGGCAAAGTACTTTAGAAAAGGAATTCTTAATGGCTACTCGAAAGAAAACTGAAGTAATTTTGCCTGAATTGTCGAACGACTATTTGGGGCGAGTTGCCGGTGGCGCTCACCACGACCCACATTCGCTTCTTGGTGCTCACCCGCACGAAAACGGCTGGATAATTCGGACTCTGAAGCCTCTAGCCAAGTCGGTAATGGTTGCTTTGGCTAACGACCAGCTAGTTGAGCTAAGTCACCTTGAGCACGGAGTTTGGCAAGGTTTTATCGAGGCCAAAAAAACTCCTGACTATCGAATCGTGGCAACCTACGCCGGCGATGACGGAGACGTTGAGTGGCGTATCGACGACCCTTATCGCCACCTACCAACCTTGGGTGAGTTGGACCTGCACCTGATCGGCGAAGGCCGTCATGAGGAGCTTTGGCTGGCACTGGGCTCAAATTTGCATTCAGTGAAAGGTGAACTTGGCCACAGTCATGGCGCCCGGTTTGCCGTCTGGGCACCGAACGCCCAGGCTGTTCGCGTTGTAGGTGAGTTTAACCACTGGAACGGCGTTGCCCACTCGATGCGAGTCATGGGTAGCACAGGCGTTTGGGAAATCTTTATCCCAGGCATTGGCGCCGGCACGAAGTACAAGTACGAGATCCTGACCCAAGACGGAAACTGGATCACCAAGATTGACCCACTGGCGCGCGCCACAGAGGTTCCGCCATCAACCGCGTCCATTGTTTCTGAATCCACCTATAAGTGGAAAGACAAAAAGTGGATTGAAGCGCGCACCAAGCGTGACGCACTAAAGTCACCGATGTCTATCTACGAGCTACACGCTGGCTCTTGGCGTCTGGGCCTTGACTACCGTGGCCTAGCCGACGAGTTAATCCCATACATCAAAGAGATGGGCTTCACACATGTAGAGTTCATGCCATTAGCTGAACACCCGTACGCCCCGTCTTGGGGATACCAAGTCACCGGCTATTACGCACCAACCTCACGCTTTGGCACTGCCGATGACTTGAAGTACTTGATCGACCGTCTGCACGCAGAGAACATCGGTGTAATCATGGACTGGGTGCCGGCTCACTTTCCAAAGGATGAGTGGGCCCTTGGCCGTTTTGACGGACGCCCGCTTTATGAGGCCGAAGACCCGCGCCGCGGTGAACACCCAGACTGGGGAACCTTCATCTTTGACTTTGGCCGCACCGAGGTAAAAAACTTTCTTGTTGCCAATGCCTTGTACTGGCTTGAGGAGTTTCACGTAGACGGCCTGCGCGTTGATGCGGTGGCGTCAATGCTTTACCTTGACTACTCGAGAGAGAGCGATGACTGGTTGCCGAACCAGTATGGTGGCCGTGAAAACCTAGATGCCATCTCGTTCATGCAAGAGGTGAACGCCACGGCCTACCGCCGCAACCCAGGCATCATGATGATTGCTGAAGAGTCAACCAGTTGGGGCGGGGTCAGTTCACCAACCGATGGCGGTGGTTTGGGCTACGGATTCAAATGGAACATGGGTTGGATGAATGACACCCTTCAATACATCGAAAAGGACCCGGCGTACCGCAAGTACCACCACGGCGAGCTGACATTCTCAATGCTCTACGCCTACGATGAAAAATTCATTTTGCCAATCAGCCACGATGAGGTTGTGCACGGCAAGGGTTCGCTGCTGGCAAAAATGCCTGGTGATCGCTGGCAACAACTGGCCAATGTTCGCGCCTACCTGGCTTTCATGTGGTCACACCCTGGCAAGCAACTGCTGTTCATGGGCTCGGAGTTCGGGCAACAATCGGAATGGAATCAAGAGCGCGGGCTGGAATGGTGGATTCTGGATCAGCCGATTCACCGAGGCCTGCAACAACTGGTTGCCACTCTGAACCGCGTCTACCTAGAGAACCCGGCCATGTGGCAACTGGATCACGAGCACCGCGGTTTTGTGTGGATTGATGGCGGAAACGCTGATGGCAACCTGCTCACCTTTTTGAGATATGACGAAAAGGGTCAACCAGTTGCCGTGGCTATTAACTTTGCCGGCCACCCTCACCACGATTTCAAACTTGGTCTGCCAATAGCAGGCAAGTGGAACGAGATTTTGAACACGGATGCCACGGAATTTGGTGGCTCAGGTGTTGGCAACTTTGGGCAGGTCGAGGCCAACGGCGAGGGAACTCACGGCCAACCGCACTCAGCAACGATTTCGATTCCACCGCTGGGTGCAGTCTGGTTCAAGCCTGCTCAGTAGGGCAAGGTTGTCAGGTTGCTCAATACAGCAGGGCAGCTAGGGTTCTTCTAGCTTGCGCTACTTCCGGAGAATCTGGCTGTGCGATAGAGAACAGCTCAAGTAGGCGCTTACGCAGGGTTTCGCGTTCGTCTTTGTCTGCTGCGGCAAATCGAATCAAAATAGTCTGGTACCCCTGACCTGAGTGACCTACCGCCACCAGCGCGTCTGCTTTGAGCAAGACCTGCTCAGTGTTTTCAGGCGCTGATCCGAGCACAGCCTCAAAGTCCACACCCTTGGTGCGGGCTAGCAGATTGGCCTGGGCAAGACCGGCAATCGCAAGAGAATCAGCTGGACTCTCGCCCAAAATTGACTGATAAATCGCGATGGCAGCATCGTAATTTCCGCCCTCAATCGCCTCAATTGCCTCAAGGTGGCGTGGAGGCAAAGTTGGCTCCTGTGTGGAGTTGAACTCATCGGTGACAGTTAAAAGCCCCGACACGCCATTCTCGGCAGCCACCTCTAGCAAACGGTTCAAGTAAGCGTTCACGTGGTCGAGTGGCTGGTCACCCTCGAATAATGGCACTGGTTGTCCCTTAATCAGCGCCACAACGCTTGGCACAGCTTTAATTCCAAAAGCTTGAGCCACTTCAGTAGACGCGTGGGCATCAACTCTCAGCAGTAATGTGCGTCCATTTAGAGATCTCACAGCACGTTCCAGAGAAACGGCAAGGCCATCGCTCTGAGGGTTGCCGGCCATGAAAAATTCAATAACCACCGGCACAGACGCAGAAATGGTCACAAAACCCTTGAGGTTAGCTGCCGTTCCGACCGCAACCAGGTCAGGAACCTTGACAGCCTCCTGCGAAACCGCGGCTGAAGCAACGCCGGGCGAAGTGACTCCACCTGGCAAGCCAGCCGGACTATTCGTTTCGGGTTTACGCAGACTAGACAGATCAACTGCACCCGCCAGACTTGCCCTAAAGATTGAATCAGCCATGTTTATAAAACCTTCACACTGATGAGCCCCTGGGTAACACCCAAGAGTTGAATCCGCTTTTCAGCCTCGCTCAAAGCTGGAACATAGAAAAGCATCATGTTGCCATAGACGCTGGTCACACCGGTGGTGGAGCCATCGGTGCCCAGCAAGAGTTTTTCTTGGCCAGAAACCGCAACAGCAGATCCGGCCGACTTTGGCTTAATTCGATAGGTGTCGGTCATGTAGACCGCAACCAAGGCACCGGAATCGCTGGTTGAGAGGGAGGCGACATTCTTGTTGCCGAGTTTATGAGCAAAAGTAATGTTGGCTTCGGTCAGGGTCTCAATCTGCTTTTTCTGGCTAGCCGAAACCTGAATAAAGAACTCATCTTCAGAAGTGTTGAAAAGACCGAAATTCAGACTGGCCTGACCCTTGTTAATCGCATCTCCGTAAGCCCACGGAACAGACTTTGGGGCAAGCTTCAAGAACAGCGAATCTGATTCAACGGGAATGGCTCCCAGTTCTGGCGCAGCCACGGCAGGAATCTCTGCTCCGGGCATCAGACGAATGTTGTACCAAAGTTTGTATTGACTTCGCGGAGTGTCCTGCTGAAGCACCAGCATCTGCGGCAGTGCCTCATCGCCAGCTTCATCGGTGACAGCCATAATTATTCGCGGCCAAGAGTTGCTTGCTGCTGGCAGGCTGAAGCTAAGCGGTGACCCCACGATTGCCGGCATAGGTGCCACGGTCTCTGACTTCTTTTGCAACTTGTAATGAGTAGTGCGGATCGCCAGGGCTGGCCCGGTAATTCTTGATTTGAGCAACTTGGCATCGATAGCAACATCGCCAGCCTCGGCAACCTTGGAAACATCGGCAAGAATACGCTGAAGTTGCTCAGTAGTCACGACGGCAGGTGGGGCATCTACTGCAGGCGTTGCGCTGGCACTAGGGATTGGTGCGACCTGCGGCATGAGCTGACAACCGCTAAGCAGCGACATAACGGTAAGGGTGGCTGGAACGGCGATCATGGCACGACGGCGGGCCGACCTGCGACCCTTCAGCGGTGCAGTTGGTTTGGTGCGCTTGGCCTTATACCGCGGTGGCTTTGGCGGTGTTGGCATGCGGCGTCGAGGCCCGCGGTTTCGGCGCATGTTTTGGTAAGCAAGCGTGTTCAAGACGAATGCTGAGATCAAGAGGATGCCGCCACCGATTAGCAAAAAATTGGACGAGGTGAAGTTTGGCACAATTGGCCAGGTCAAACGCACTTGAGTCGGTGCCGGCCCCAAGCCGTCAGAGGCTATCAACACAGCATTAGCTGCGTTCGTGTTGACCGAAATACTAGCCGAAGCGTCTTCAACGACTTGCGAGCGCCAGAGGTCAGAACCTACCGGCGAACCAGAGTTCAATGCGCCCAATACAACTTGATTTTCAAGAACCGATTTGGTCTTGTCGATTACCAACTTGGAATGAGTTACTGAGCCAATCCAAGCATCAATGTCAGCCTCTCGAGCACTGGCCAAAAAGACTTGACCTTCTCCAAACGCCTGAATCTGGGGCGTTCCCGAGTGAGCCTTCAAAAGTGCATTTGGAACCACGATGAATTGGTCTGGGCTCTCGATCGAGATTTCAGCGATGTGGGAGGCCGGTGGCGCCCAAATGGTGCGTTGAGCCAAGCCGAAAACCATCATGAACACCGAGATTACGAACAGCGCGGCAGCAATCAAAAAGCGCATGCGATATCCAATCAGGTAAACTTAGCGAAAGGCGAAAGCCTCATATCATTCTAACCAAGTGCCTAGGAGCCTTCATTTGTCAGGCGAAGAGACCGATTTTCCAGTAGTCGTCAGAGGCTACGATCGTGCCCTCGTTGACGATGCCATGAAGGACCTTCGACGCGAGCTCATGCAGCTATCGGCGCAAAATGCCCAACTCGCACTTGAACTAAAAGAAGCCTCAACAAAGCGTGACCAGGCGCTGATGGAGCTGGCTGAAGCCGGCGAACCTTCGTATACCGGCGTAGGCGCCCGGGCCGCACTGATTCTCAGCACTGCTGAAGACCAGGCCCGCTACCTACTGGCAGAGGCTAATAATGAGATTGCTCGCCAACGCAAGGCGCTCGAAACCGAGGTTGCGTCTCTGCACGGCGAGGCTAAGGGCTACTACGACTCCTTGGTGGCCGAGGCACAAAGAAGATCGGACCGCATTTCAGCAGCTGCTCGCGTCGATTACGACGAGATCATCAATAAAGCCAAGAATGATGCCGCCCGTGTGACCGATGAAGCCATTAGAGAAGCCGGGTCAGTTCGCGGTGCCGTGTCTACCGAGGCTGCCAAACTTCGTGCTGGTGCAAAACGCGAGGTTGAATCACTCAAGGCCAAGGTCGAACGAGACCTATCTGAACGAAAATTGTTGGCGTTCCGAGAAAACACCCGGCACTTAGACCTTGACTATGCTCAAACGCTATTGACCGAACAGGCGCGAATTGACCTAGAGCTTGAGCTGACCGCAAGACGAGCAGAGGCTGAGGCTGAGTACCTTCGCAAGCACCAAGAGGCCGTTGCAACTACTCAGAAGTACCTTGATGAAGCTAACGCCCAGTTGAGTTTGGCTCTTGCACGCGCTAGCGCTGCAAGACTTGAGGCGGAAACCCTTGAAGCAGCGGCCATCTCAATTAACCAGCAAAACACAGATGCTGCCCGCAAGAAAGCCGATGCAATTGTCGCCGCTGCCGAAGCAGAGGCCAGAACCGCAATCGCCGAGGCTCAGGCCGAAATCGATCGCCGTCTCGAGCAGTCTCGCGTTGTTTTGCAGAATCTGCAGGCCGAGCGCGACTCAGTTGAGGTTTACCTCAAGAACCTTCGCAACCTGTTCTTTGGCAACCAGACACAAGACGCTGCCCCAGAATCACGTTCATAAACGATAGGTTTGAGGCATGTTGCAGAACGTTAGAGTTTCGAATGCCTTTCAGATCGGTCTTCTAGGTGGCCTGGGCGTTCTTACCGCGCTAATTATTGGCGGGGCCATTGCCACGATTGCCAACATCATTGCCTACGTGGCTGCGGCTATTTTTATTGCACTTGGTTTTGAGCCACTAGTTAAGAAACTCACCTCGCTGGGCCTCAGACGCAGATTCGCAATTTTGGCGGTGGCGTTGGGCATTATTGGCCTGCTGGCTGCCCTGTTTAGTTTGGTCGTGCCTACCCTAGCCAGCCAAACCGCTCACTTCATCGAAACGGCACCCGGTGTCCTTGCTGGGGTTAGCGAGATTCCTTTAATCGCTTCTATTGATACCACCCTTGGTGGTGCGATCAGCGATGCCCTAAACACTGCCGGTAGCTACTTAGGTAACGCGGCTAACTGGCCAACTATGTTGGGCGGCGTGGTACAGGTGGGAATCTCAATTTTCAATGGCGCTTTCGGTGCCATCGTGATTATTATTCTTAGCCTGTACTTCATGGCGTCTATGAGCAGCTTCAAGCGCTGGACTTATTCACTAGTCGCAGCAAGCAAGCGCGAGCGATTTATTGACCTGTCTGAACAGATTTCAACATCAATTGGCCGGTACGTGATTGGTCAGGCAGCCATCGCAGCCATTGCGGCTATTCTGGCGTTCATTTTCATGAGTGTTGTTGGTGTGCCATTTGCCTTAGTACTTGCCATGATTGCTTTCTTGTTGGGCCTGATTCCACTGGTGGGCACCATTAGCGCGGCTATCTTGGTGACTTTGGTGGCACTGAGTGTTTCACCAACTATTGCCATCATCACTGGCATTTACTACGTGATTTACATGCAGGTTGAAGCCTACGTGATTAGCCCAAAGATCATGAGTCGGGCCGTTGCGGTACCAGGTGCCGTGGTGGTGGTAGCTGCTCTTGCCGGTGGCGCCTTGCTTGGCGTTTTGGGTGCCCTCGTGGCTATTCCAGTGGCAGCATCGATCATGTTGATTTTGCGCCAGGTCTACACGCCTTACCAAGAATCCCGCTAGTAGCACCTAACTTTGGTCAGTTGCCGACCAGAACTCTGGCAACGGGTACCTAGCTGGGTTTACGGCCCGAACAATTTCATTCAGAACTCGTTTAGTGGCGTTCTCCCCCACCCAAAGGTGTTTAGCACCGTCGACACCAATCAGATCAGCATGGCCCACACTGGCAAAGCGTAGTGCCGCCTCCGCAGGCTGTAAGTAATCGTCGTGTTCAGGCACCAGAATCACCAAATTTTTGCTGCTGCTGCCCCAACGGGCAACCTCAACCTCGCTGGTGCGATGAAGTGGCGGTGACAGCAATATTGCGCCCACGATGTCCTGATAAATTCCGTATTTGAGCGCCAGCTCGGTTCCGAATGACCAACCAACTAGCCATAGATTTGGCAGACCGCGCGATTTAGCAAAAGCTACCGCCGCATCCACGTCGTGCTGCTCAGTAACACCCTCGCCAAACGCACCTTCGCTGGTTCCGCGAGGCGATGAAGTTCCGCGGGTGTTGAACCTAAGTACTGCTAGGTCCGCCAGCTCAGGAAGGCGATTTGCAGCCTTCTTTAGAATGTGGCTATCCATGAAGCCACCATGGGTTGGCAACGGGTGCAGCGTAACCAGTGTGGCTTTTGGTGCCCGACCTACCGGAAGAGCGAGTTCACCAACCAACGTCAAACCGTCTGCAGTGGTTAGTGTGATTTCCTCGCGAACGGCAGGAAGTTCAACGCCCGAACGAATCTCAACTGGTGAAGTGTTCAAAGTAGCGGACCTTGAAATTGTTTCCAACATGCATTGTGAAAGTGCCGGCGGGTTTCAACCCCGCGCACTGTGTCCCAAGCAACGATGTGACTGAGGCCCTTATTTATTGAGAGATTGCAATTTGGGCATACCCAAGATTTGTTCTCTTCGGCGTTTGCACCAACACTGGTTTGCGTTGTGTACTCGACACCGCGTTTGATTTCAGAATTTCGAAAGCCAAATCTCGAAGCGGTGAATTCCAATTCTTCATGGATTACAGGCTTGGATTTGCGCGGGCGGTTCGAGCGCGGCACTAGTACCAGCCCATTTTGTCTGAGTGAGCTAGAGCACCACAAGGCGATCCGTACCGGCCCTTGATGTATTTCACACCCCAACGAATCTGAGTCTCGTGGTTGGTTTGCCAGTCAGGCCCCTCAGACGCCATTTTGCTGCCCGGAAGCGACTGCGGAATACCATAGGCACCGGAGGACTTGTTGAGGGCGTTTAGGCGCCAATTAGACTCACGTTCCCAAAGCTTCACTAGGCAGGAATACTGGTCGGTTCCAAACTTCATCTGAATTAGCAGCTCTAAAGCGTACGCCTTGGCAGTGCCAGGGTCGGGTGCACCAGCTGCCTCAACAAAAAGAGCTGCTGCATCGCTGCCGGTCAAAATGTTAAAGCCACCTCGAGTGAACGAAATTTTCTGGGTGCTGGCAAAACCATAGGTGTCCTCTGGCTCTGCCTCTTCAATGTCAAAAATTTGAATTGTGCTGGCGCTAGCCATAGTTCCCGAATAAGGGTCAACAATGGTGACTAATACGAAGGCTGCAGAAAATAGAAACCCCCAAAGCGGCTGAAATGCCTTCTTTTTGAACTTTGGCAATCTAGGTCTTTTGAATGGGGTCTTTTCAAGGGCAGTATCGACAGCCGAGCCTAGTCGATGCGACAGCTCTGGCCTTTCGGCCTCGTGTCTACCCATGCATTACCTCCGGTTGCTAACTACTAGCAATCCTCAAGTCTACCTTTGACCGGTTTTTCTTGCCACAGAAACTAGGTCGGCAGGCGCTGGCTAGGGCAAGTAGTCAAAACAGTTCGCATCTGACTCTTCTCAGCCGCGGTCACCCAAAGTGAGTACTTCTTTTTCACAGCAATCTGGCGGGCCACGTAGGCACACCGGTAACTCTTATTCGGTGGCAGCCAACTAGCGGCATCAGAATCGCCTTTACGAGCGTTGGTTGGGCCATCGACCGCCAGAAGATTCAGTGGGTCGTTGTAAAAGGCGAATCGCTTTGAAGCGGAAAGCCTTTGCGCTCCCTTTTGCCAAGCATCACTCACGGCCACCACGTGGTCAATTTGAACGGCCGATGAGGTAGCCACCCCGCGAACAAAATTTATGGTTTTGGCCGTGTATGGGTCTTTTAGTTGACCACTCGCAACTACGCAGGTGTAACCAGGTTTCATGACCTCACGGGTTAGGTCACGCTTGAGAATGTAGTTTCTGAGATCGCAGGAGCCCAGTTGTCCCCAACCATCGCTGAACTTCTCTCGGTCATAGCCCGTCTTTGGAGCACGGCCCTTAACTAGGAGGGTGTTCAGTGTCACCGAGGCCAACGGCTCCAGAGCCACTGCCGGCTGGGCAGGCTGGATGGAGACCAACCCCGCTGCTACCAGAAGCGCCGCTGCCCCTGCGGAGACTAAAGGGTTAGCGATTCTTTTCAATTTGAAGAACTTCAAGCACACGGTCGATGAAGGCATCAACCTGACTTTCCACATAACCGGCACGGGAAGCCTTGAAAATTACTCTTCTTACGGTCATTAGGTCAAGCGGAGTCTCGGAGTCTAGGTGCCGCGCTACTGACTCGCATAGGGCATCTACTTGCTTGCGGTTGTAGCCACGCAACAGGATGCCGGTATTTGAAAACTTTTTGCGCTTGGGGCGCTGAATGCGGCCTCGAAGAATCTCTTGAATTCGAGCCAGTCTGTCAGCAACAGCGTACTCACCGCGGGTCTGCAGTTGGCGTTGAATCTCGCGGGTAGCGAATGTATCTTCTAGTCGATCGAGTGCTGAATCAACTGCCCCGATTAGGTAGCCACCTTTGACCAAATCGAAGTGTGCGTTTCGAACCAGATCAGAAGTCACGAAGTCTGACTCTGGCGAATTGAACTGGTCACGAGCTTTGTCGATGAAGGCATTGACCTGCTCTGGAACATAACCATGCTCTTTGGCGCCGGCTCGAGGGAAAGAAAAACTCATGAATTGTCCAAACTATAACGAGGTTGCAAGCTGCATGAACAAGAAAGTAATTAGTGCAGAAGGAAGGATCGAATCAAGGCGATCCATGATTCCACCGTGACCTGGCAGCAAGGAACTCATGTCTTTCACGCCAAGGTCTCGCTTTATTAGTGACTCGGCCAAGTCACCGAACACCGCGGCCAATAGAAGCAGACCTGCAAACAGGATTCCAAGCCACCACTCAAGACCCAACAGCAAGGTACTGAACAGAACTGCTGAAAGCGCACCGGCCGAAATTGAGGCCAACAAGCCTTCCCAAGTCTTCTTTGGGCTGACACCTGGAGCCAACTTGTGGCGGCCGAACTTGCGACCAACCAGGTAGCCAGCTGTATCGATTAGGGCAACGGTCACAACGAAAGCAATTACCCAGTTTGCACCGTCTTCACGACGCAGCAGCAACATGGTGAAGCTAATCATCAATGGAACATAAATGACCACAAACGCCGAGGCAGCAAAGTCACGAATAGTCCGAGAGATAGTTTGACGCGCTTCTTCTCGGCGCTCCCAGATTAGGTGCACAGTGCGCCAAAGAATTAGTGCGGCCACAATTCCCAGCGCGCCGAGCCACTGATACTGGGCTCCACCGTAGAAGGCGGCAGGCATCAACAAAACAGAGCCAACCACCGATGGGATTCTAGGAACGTACCAACCTTTGAGTCGCAGAGCGGTAGATAGCTCCCAGGCGCCAAACCCAGCGGCCGTTGCGGCGAACACCATGAATAACTCTTTGTAGATAAGCACCGATAGCAAGAACACGGCGCCAAGGGCAACACCGACCGCAACCGACTTGGATAGGCTGCGCCCACCCGAAGTTGGCTGCTGGTTTGTCATGTTAAACCTCTAGAAGTTCTGCTTCTTTGCGCTTCAAAGCGTCGTCGATTGCGTCGACGTGTGTTTTGGTGATCGCATCAAGTTCTTTTTCGCCGCGAGCGATTTCATCATCGCCAGCCAAGCCGTCCTTCTTGAGTGCGGCAAGATCGTCGTTACCTTTACGGCGAATGTTGCGAACGGCCACGCGGTGATCCTCAGCCTTGGCTTTAACCAACTTCACGTATTCGCGACGACGCTCTTCGGTTAGATCTGGAAGATTGACGCGAATGATGTTGCCGTCGTTGTTTGGGTTTGCATCAAGATTTGGCATCTCACGAAGAGCAGTCTCGATAGCCTTCAGCGCACCCTTGTCGTAAGGGGTGATCACAATAGTGCGGGCCTCAGGGTTGGCCAACTGTGCCAGCTGACCAAGAGGAGTTGGAGTGCCGTAGTAGTCGACCATGACCTTCTGGAACAGCTGTGGGTTCGCGCGACCAGTGCGGACATTCGAAAAGTCTTCACGGGTAGCATCAAGTGCCTTGGCCATTTTGTCAGTAGCCGCTGCCAAAATCTCTGAAATCATTTTGTCTCCTGTTGTTTTTAAAATTAGTCCGCGATTATGCGGTTACGAAAGTTCCGATTTTCTTGCCAAGAATTGCGTCGGTTACGTTACCGGCAGGCTGCATACCAAACACCCGCATCGGCATCTTGTTGTCCATGCACAAGCTAAATGCGGTGGCGTCGACGACCTTGAGCCCCTTGACTAGCGCATCTTGATAGGTAATCTCATCAAGACGCACGGCTGAAGCATCTTTCTTTGGGTCAGCTGAGTACACCCCGTCTACACCGTTTTTGGCGACCAAAACCTCGTCTGCCTTGATTTCAAGTGCTCGCTGAGCGGCCACGGTGTCGGTTGAGAAATATGGCAAGCCAGCACCGGCACCAAATATTACGACTCGCCCTTTTTCAAGGTGACGAATGGCGCGCAATGGAATGTACGCCTCGGTGACCTGAGCCATGCTGATAGCCGACTGCACTCGGGTGCTAACACCTGCCTGCTCAAGAAAGTCTTGAAGCGCTAGCGCGTTCATGACGGTACCAAGCATGCCCATGTAGTCGGCACGCGAACGGTCCATTCCGCGCTGTGACAGCTCGGCTCCACGAAAGAAGTTTCCGCCGCCAACCACAATTGCAATCTCAGCGTGCTTAGCGCCTTCGGCAATTTCTCGAGCCATTTCGGCAACGATATCTGGGTTCACACCAAGGGTTCCGCCACCAAAGGCTTCACCCGAAAGCTTGAGCAGTACGCGACGCTTTTTATTTGGCAAGAAACCCTCCCGAGTTGTGGTCTTTTATCTCTGTCTATCCTAAACCGAGCAACAAAAAAGGCCCGGTCGAAATGACCGAGCCTTTCTTGTTTTTTGGCTTTTGTTATGCACCAACGCGGAATCGCACGAATGCAGAAACCTTTACGCCAGCGTTCTCTAGAACCTTTGAAACAGTCTGCTTGGTGTCCTTAGCGAAGTCCTGTTCAAGAAGCACGTTCTCCTTGAAGAAACCGGTTACGCGGCCTTCAACGATCTTAGGAAGTGCAGCCTCTGGCTTACCTTCGTTGCGTGCGGTTTCTTCAGCAATGCGGCGCTCGGTTGCAACAACGTCTGCGTCGATTTCATCGCGGCTAAGAACGCTCGGTGAGAATGCTGCAATGTGAACAGCAACATCGTGAGCAGTGTCAGCGTCTGAACCCTCGTAAGCAACCAGAACGCCAACCTGTGGTGGAAGGTCCTTGCTGGTGCGGTGTAGGTAAGCGTCAACGGCTGCGTCCTTTAGAGCAGCAACCTTACGTAGCTCAACCTTCTCGCCCATAATTGCGGCTTCGTCGTTGATGGCGTCTTGGATTGACTGACCGTTTAGGTCAGCAGCAAGAGCAGCCTCAAGAGTCTGAGCGTCTGCTGCAGCAACTGCGTCAGCAACCTTGTCTGCTAGTTCAACGAACTTAGGTGCCTTAGCAACAAAGTCAGTCTCACATGCAAGCTCGATTAGGTAACCGGTGCCACCGTTAACACGGGCAACGATTAGACCGTTGCTGGTGGTGCGACCTTCGCGCTTGGTAACACCCTTTAGGCCCTTAAGGCGCAGGAACTCCATTGCCTTTTCGATGTTGCCATCGGCCTCGTCAAGTGCTCCCTTGCAGTCCATCATGCCGGCGCCTGACTTCTCGCGAAGCGCCTTTACATCTGCGGCGGTGTAGTTAGCCATGTTTACTTTGCTTCCTCTACTGCAACAGCCTCAGCAGCTGGTGCGTCTACGGTCTTTGCAGCAGCCTCGGCAGCGCTCTGCTCAAGAAGCTCGCGCTCCCATTCAGCTAGTGGCTCTGCTGCTGCTTCTGGCTTTGCGTGACGGGCAATTAGACCCTCTGCAACTGCATCTGCGATAACGCGGGTTAGCAGCTGAACTGAACGGATTGCGTCGTCGTTTCCTGGAATACCAATGGTTACCTCGTCTGGGTCACAGTTGGTGTCCAAGATGCCGATAACTGGAATGCCCAGCTTCTTGGCCTCGGTGATTGCTAGGTGCTCTTTGTTGGTGTCAACAACCCAGATCGCTGATGGAGTCTTGGTGATGTTGCGGATACCGCCTAGAGCCTTCTCTAGCTTGTCCTTCTCGCGGCGAAGGATAAGAAGTTCTTTCTTGGTAAGACCGGTCTTGGTCTTGCCAGTGAAGTCCATGACCTCAAGTTCCTTTAGGCGTGAAAGACGCTTCTGGATGGTCTGGAAGTTGGTCAAAAGACCACCCAACCAACGCTGGTTGATGTATGGCTGACCTACGCGAAGCGCCTGCTCAGCAATTGCCTCTTGCGCCTGCTTCTTGGTGCCTACGAACAAGATGCTGCCACCGTGAGCAACAGTCTCTTTTACGAAGTCGTATGCCTTGTCGATGAAAGCAAGTGACTGCTGTAGGTCAATGATGTAGATGCCTGAACGGTCGGTCAGAATGAAACGACGCATCTTTGGGTTCCAACGACGGGTCTGGTGCCCGAAGTGCACGCCGCTGTCTAGCAGCTGGCGGATTGTTACTACTGCCATGAGCAGTCTCCTTTTTTGGCACACTTATGCGCCACTCAGTTGTTTGTTTTGGGCGGTTGCCCAATACACCTGGTGCCGGACCCTCCTCGCCAAATTGCTCTGGACTGAATGAGAAGTAAATCTGATTCGACACGCGAAGTCGGCAGGCTTTTAGAAGGTCTTCAAAAAAATGAGATTTTCGCGAGCTTGCCGCTGTTTCAACTCTAGCAGGCTAGGCCTTGACTTATCCACTATTTATCAGTGATTTATTGGCCAGTAGGGCGCTCTTGGCATTCTGGGTAAGTGCGAATATTCAAACTGCTTTTATTGGTTTTATTGCCGGTTCTTGTCATTCCTGCAGTTGCGACTGCCCAGGAAGCTGACGAATGGGCTGCCCCGTTTGATCAGCCAACTCAATTAGTCAACGAATACCGGCAACCAAATAGCGATTACTCAGCCGGCCACCGGGGCGTTGATTACCTGGTCTCTCTAAATCAGCCAATTCTGGCGCCAGCAGATGGTGAAATCAGGTTTGTGGGCTTAGTGGTTGACCGTTGGCTGCTCACACTCAGCCACCCAAATGGGCATATCTCTGAATTTGAACCTGCTTGCACCGACCTAAGCCAAGGTGAGAGGGTAACCCGAGGTGAGCCGATTGCCTGGGTTTGCGAAGCCTTGCCAACGTATCGACAACATTGCGATCAGATGCGTTGTCTGCACTTTTCCCTCAGACAGAGCGGCTTGTACTTGTCACCACTTGCACTAATTGGCGGGTTGAACCCCAGCCGTTTGTTGCCACTAATTGACTGACCGGGTCCGCTAATTGGGTTTACGCCCTGGGGTGAGCATTGTTATACCCCTCGCGCAACCGTTCAATGGAAACGTGAGTGTAAATCTGTGTTGTTCCCAGACTGGAATGACCCAGCAGCTCTTGCACGGCCCTTAGGTCGGCGCCGCCATCAAGTAAGTGCGTGGCGGCGCTGTGTCGAAGCGAATGGGGCCCGGCGGCACCAGTGGGTGTGGCTGCGAGTAGGTTGGCTACCAAGCCATAAATCTGACGTACCCCAATACGCTGACCACGCGAGCTGAGCAGCAGGGCGTTACCGCTGTCGTGAGTAACCAGCTGACCACGGGCAGCACGAATCCAAAGGTCTAGAGCATCGGCGGCTGGTTTACCGAATGGCACCATGCGAACTTTGGCACCCTTACCAACAACCCTTAGCAAGCCCCGGTTATGGTCAATGTCCTCGAGATTTAGGCCCGCGATTTCGCTTACGCGGGCGCCGGTGGCATAGAGCAGCTCAACAACCGTCAGGTCTCGAATTCCCTGCGGATTTTCGATGGTTGCAAGCTGATTTAGGCGGCTGAAAACCAGCTCTAGGTTCTCTCTCGAGACAACGGTTGGCAAGTTGCGACCGGTTTTCGGCGAGCGCAGGCGCAAGCCCGGATCGGTCTCTAGATAGCCATTTTTATGAAGCCAGGCGGTGAAGACTCGAATTGCCGCGCTCTTTCGGGCAAGTGAAGACTTGGCGAGCCCCTGCTGAGTAAGTTGCCAAAGCCAATCGCGGATTATTTCAATAGAAAGCGCATCGAAGCCTTGAACTTTGCGCTCCCCCATGAAGGCTGCCAACTCAGCAACATCACTGAGGTAAGCGCGAACAGTATTGGGCGATCTTCCCTGCCCTGCACTGAGGTGGGCTTCAAACATGCCCAGCGCTTGAGCCATTGCTTCGTTCACAGTCAAAGGTTAGTGCGTGACTTGGCCCAATCAGTTCCATGACGCTCAACCAGATTGCCCATCAATAGTTCACCCAAAGCCAGCCTTGCCTCGCTTCTTGTAACTCCCGCATCTCTGCAGATCTGATCGATTGGTAGAGCGGAAAAGCCAATCGCATCGAGAACCCTGGTTTCGAGGGCCCCTAGACCCTGAATTGCATACTGCTGTTTACCAATGGCCAGGCTGGGTAGCAGATTCACCAGACTCGCCTCCCCAGTTACCATGACTGCCAACTGGTCTTCAATTAATCGATTGCACCCCACCGACTTGGGTGCATCTATTGGCCCAGGCACTGCCCCAATGGGTCTATCCAATGCGGTTGCGTGCCGCGCTGTATTCAAGGCACCAGATTTCCAATTGGCCTCGGTAACCAAGGTTGCCTGCCCCAGAGCGGCAATTAGTCTGTTGCGCTGCAAGAACCTCCAACGAGTAGGTGAGGAACCCATCGGGAGCTCACTAACCACCAACCCGTTTTGCACTATGCCTTCCAAGAGTCTGCGATTTGCACTTGGATACAAACGGTCCACCCCTCCAGCCAAAACCGCGACGGTTGGCCCTTGCGAAGCTAAGGCGACTTCATGAGCAATTGCATCCACGCCGAGAGCACCGCCTGATACAACCATGACACCCGCTTCAGCCAGCGCATGCGTAAGTTCCTGAGTGACCCTTCGACCGTATTCGGTGACTCCCCTAGAGCCCACCACTGCAATTCTCTGATCATTTTTGAGCAGCTCTGGGGCACCTCGAGCCCACAATAGAAAAGGCCGGTGCTCACCAAGGTCATCTAGCGATTCGGGCCAGTCCACACTGCTTGGTGCAATTAGGTCACCACCGCAGTGCCTTAGCCTGTCTAGATTCTCCAAAAGATTTGAAGCACTGAGCCTTGGCACCCACCGCTCCCTTGAATCGATAATGTACTGGTCGGCCGGTGAATATTTGCCGAGGGAATGGATCGATGAACCAACCTCAGCCAAGGCCCCAGCTAGGGCAGAAGCATCGAGGCCATCGATGAGAAGTTGCAAAATTTTGGCAGGCCCAAGCAGATGCGCTAATAACCCACCGAAACCGTCCCCTGGTTCACATATTCCGCTCCAGGCAGCCCTGGCAAATAAATCTTTGCGTTCATCAAAGTCAGCCGCCAAACCTTGGACGGCAGCTTCAATCTCGCGGGAACTAAGCCTTAGGTCAGGCGCTTGCACGGTTACGCTGCCTCAAGAGGGCGATCACTGCCGCGAATGAATAGGGCAGTTCCAATGTCCTCGCTCGTTGGCGATGCATGGCCGGCCAAATCGGCAAT
>JACCDY010213469.1_pt1 | contig 101525 bp, 71 predicted proteins | sample 7446391 | NCBI WGS metagenome assembly JACCDY01 (sample SAMN15323451, study PRJNA562643) | freshwater metagenome | isolation source: river surface water | place: USA:Blue River Watershed | collected 2017-08-18 | reverse complement strand
GCGGGCGTTCGGCCGGGGTGGACCACTCGACGCGTCCGTCGGCGGCGACGATGGCGACCTTGTTGCCGACGTAATCGCTGACGAGCAGACGGCGGCCGAAGGGCTTGGGCTCGAGGCTCGTCTGCGGCCCCTGCGCACGGTCGCCGAGCAAGTTGCGGTTGTTCCTCATGATCGGCGGCATCGGCGGTTCCCATCCGGCCGGGGCGTTGGCGTCGACGACCTTGCGGAAGGTCACGTCGCCGATTCGCAGGTTGTCGGCGATGACCCCGTTCTTCGAATGGCGCCAGCAGTGGATGGCGGGACCGTCGCTCTTGATGACGTTGCCGATGACCTCGTAGCCGTCCAAGTTGAAGTTGGGCTCGATGGTCGTGTTCTTGGTCTCGAAGTAATTGTGGTTGCAGCGGACATTGCGAAGACGGCCGCGGAAGGAGGGGTGTCCCATCAGGGTGCCATGGCCTTTGGGATTGATCGTACGGGTGAACTGCACCGTGATATTCTCGGCGTCGAACGATTCGCCCGGACCGACCTTGCCGCCCGGCAGGAACTTGCCCGTGTGCTCGCCATACATCATCACGGCACGCATGGTGTCGGTCATCGTGATGCCTTCGACGAGCACGTTGCGGACGCGGCCGTGGATGAGCACGCAGGCGTTGATGTTCTTCACCAGGCCGCTGGGCTGGTCATTGTGGGTGGCGTTAAGGTCTATGGTGCCCTTGCCTGTGATGCGCACGCCGGAGATCGTCTCGGCCTGGCGGCCGTGGCCGATGCGTATGCCGTAGGCCTCCGGGGCGTCGTAGGACACGAACCAGAGGCTGCGGGCGCCGTGGCCGGTCTTGTTCGCGAAACGGATCTTTACGCCGTGGTTCAGTTCCTGCCAGTCGCCCGTGATGGGGATGCCCTTGTGCGGGGTGTCGAAGAGCCTGCCGTCGCCCCAGGCGATGGTGTCCGGGCCCCCGTCCTTGCCTCCTGTCACGATGATGGTGTAGACCGTGCTGCCGAAGAGTTCGGCGCCTTCGACGCCGGTCTTCTTCAGGTCGAAGGCCCCGCCGATCTCGAGGTCATCGATCTTCTTGCCCGAATCCTGGTCGGTCGTGATCTCTCCGACGCTCTCCTTCTTGCAGACCCCGTCGGCCAGCTTGAGCGTCGCGCCTGCCATCAGTTCGATCTCGACGGACTTGTCGACGTAGAGGATCGAGCGGTGTTTCCTGAGTCCGTGCTGATGCAGGCCCGGGAGGAAGGTCAGCTTGTCGCCCGGCGCGGCCGCGTCCATCACGGCCTGGGGGTCGTCGCCCGGCTTGATCTTATGTTCGGCCGCGAAGACGGAGGTCGCGAGGAGGAGGGCGAGGAGGCGCATGGGGTTACTTGGTGGAAGCATGTTTGTTGAGTGACAGCGTGATCAGCTGGGCCGCTTTCACGACCTTCGGGGCAAGCTTGCCGATGCGATCCGGGGGCAGGCGGAGGCTGGTGCCGGTCAGCCAGATGCTGGCGATGGCCTGCCCCTGGGCGTCCAGGACGGGCGCGGCGACGCAATTGTGTCCGGCGAGGTTCTCGCCGATGTCCTTGGACCAGCCATTCTGCCGGACTTCTTTAAGGCATCGCAGCAGGGTCGGCTTGTCCGAGATCGTGTCGGGCAGGAGCTTGATCAGGCTGATCCTGCTCAGGATGGCGTCGCAGGCGTCTTTCGGCATCCCGGCCAGCATGGCCTTGCCCGGCGCGCTGCAGTAAAGGGGGAAGCGGGTGCCGCGTTCGACGTAGAACTTGATCGGTGCGGTGCCGATGACGCGTTCCAGCACGACGCCTTCGTCGCCCGAGATGGTCCCGAGGTGGGCGGCCTCGCCGGTCTGCTCGCTGAGCCAGCGCATCGCTGGGAGCGCGGCTTCGGCCAGCGGGACGTCGTCCACGAACGGCTGGCTCAGCCGCAGGAGGCCGGGACCCAGCGTGTAGCGCTTATCGGCGTCGCGGAGCAGGTAGCCATGCGCGACGAGGGACTGCGTGGTGCGGTAGACGAAGTTGGTGGACAGCCCGAGTTCAGCCGCGATCTCCGAGAGGCTCAGGCCGGCCCGATGCGCCCCCAGACAGCTGAGGATCGCCAAGGCGCGGTCGAGGCCGGGCGTGCTGAAGCCGGAATCCGCCACGGACTTTCGCACGGAGCGGGCAGGGCGGGGTGAAGCCATGTGCTACTAATAAAAACACTTTCATAAGTAGCAAACAGTTTCAGGTCGGGCAGGGGTGAGTCCTTGGACGGGTTTCCCCGCCAGGTTAATGCCCACCGGCCCTGGGGTCCTCCGATCCTCGTTACTTGGTCACCACCCAGACGTTCCGGTAGACGACGGGGTTGCCGTGGCCCTGGAGGTAGATGGGACCGGGGGCGGGGACCTCGGTCTTGAAGGCGCCTCCCGGGGTGGCGCCCTTCAGGGTCAGCCGGTCATGCACGACCACGCCGTTGTGACGGACGGTGACGACGGCATCCTCGGTCTTCTTGCCGTCTGCGTCGAAGCGCGCCGCCTTGAAGTCGACGTCATAGGTCTGCCACTGCAGGGGCGGGAAGCACATGTTCACCTTCGGCGCGGCGTTCTTGTAGATGCCGCCGCACTCGTTGTCCAAGCCCGCAAGTCCGAAGCTGTCCAGCACCTGCACTTCGTAGCGATGCTGCAGGTAGACCCCGCTGTTCGCGCGACCCTGGCCGCGTCCGAGCGGCTTGAAGGGCAGGAGGAACTCCAGGTGGAGCCTGAAGTCGGTGAAGGCCTGCTTGGTCTTGGTGTTGGCCTCGAGGTGGCCGCGGGGGTCGATCTTTCCATCCACCCAGGCGTCCGCGCTCTTGCCGTCGAAGAGCACCGTGGCGCCCTGCGGAGCGGCGAGCCCCATGGTCCGGGAGATGCGGACCAGGCGGGGCAGGGTGAAGGCCTTGCCGTCCAACGACCCGCTCAGCTTGCCGTCGGCAAGCGTCGCGTCCTTGAAGACGATGCGGTCTCCCTCGCGTCGGGCTTCCGATTCGACGCGGGACCTTCCCTGGCCGTCACCGAGTCCGGGCAGGCCGTCACGGAAAAGCACCAGGCGGAAGTTGCCGTCGCCAAGCGCGATCACATTGGCGCCGATGCCCGGATGGGCCGTCAAGGAGTCCGCGTATTCGCCCTGCAGGGGGAAATCGGGGCCGGCGGTCTCGACCGTCAGGTAGGCCGGCGGCTCGGGCGCCTTGGGGGCGGGGGCCTTCTTCTTGGGAGCGTCGGCTCCGAGTAGGGCGGAGGCGCAGAGGATGAGCAGCAATCGCATGGGGTGGTGGGATGAAGGGTGTAGGATGGGGGAGGGCAGATGAAGGATGGAAGATGAGGGGTGGGGGATAAAGGATGAATGGGAATGCACGGATAGGGACAGGGACAGGGGCAGGGATAGGGACGGGGACAGGGATAGTTATGTAGAAGGAAGAAGGCGGAGTCAGTTCCCTGACTTTTCCAGACCCTTGCCTCTGGTATCTCCCTATCCCTGCCCCTGTCCCTATCCCTGTCCCTAACTAAGGATCTGCTTCACGACGTGTCCGTGGACGTCGGTGAGGCGGTAGTCGCGGCCCTGGAAGCGGTAGGTGAGGCGTTCGTGGTCGAAGCCCAGCAGGTGGAGGATGGTGGCCTGCAGGTCGTGGACGTGGACCTTGTCCTTCACGCCCGCGAAGCCCATCTCGTCGGTCTCGCCGAACTGCATGCCGCCCTTCACGCCGCCGCCGGCGAGCATGATGCTGAAGCAGTCCGGGTAGTGGTCGCGTCCGAGGATCTGGCTCTTGGAGGTGCGGCCTTCGCGGAAGGGCGTGCGCCCGAACTCTCCGCCCCAGACGATGAGCGTGTCGTCCAGGAGGCCCCGCTCGCGCAGGTCCTTGATGAGCGCGGCCACGGGCTTGTCGGTGGCCGCCATCTTGGCCGTCAGGCCGTCGCGGATGTCCTCGCGCGGGCCGGTGCCATGGAAGTCCCAGCCCCAGTCGAAGAGGTGGACGAAGCGTACGCCCTTCTCGACGAGACGTCGCGCGAGTAGGCAGTTGTTGGCGAAGCTGGCCTCGCCGGGCTTGGCGCCGTAGGCCTCGAGCGTGGCCGCGCTCTCGCGGGTGATGTCCATCACCTCGGGCACGCTGGCCTGCATGCGGAACGCCAGTTCATACTGGGCGATGCGCGTGACCGTCTCGGCGTGGCCGAGTTCGTCGGCCTGCTGGCGGTTGAGTTCGTTGAGCGCGTCAAGTGAGGCGCGGCGGAGGTCTCGGGTCATGCCCGCGGGGTCTCCCGCGAAGAGCACGGGGTCGCCCTTGCTGCGGCATTGCACGCCCTGGAAGACCGAGGGCAGGAAGCCGGAACCCCAGCAGCCGACGCCGCCGCTGGGCTGGACGCCGCTGGAGATGAGCGTGACGAAGCCGGGCAGGTTGGCGTTCTCGGTGCCGAGTCCGTAGGTGGCCCAGGAGCCCATGGAGGGACGACCCTGACGGTTGTGTCCGGTGAAGAGGAGCAGTTCGGCCGGGGCATGGTTGAACTGGTCCGTGTGCATCGCCTTCAGGAGCGTCACGTCGTCGGCGAGACCGTGGAAGTTCGGGACCGCGTCGCTCATCCACAGGCCGGACTTGCCGTGCTGCTTGAACGTGCGCGGGGTGCCCATGAGCTTGGGCACGCCGGTGGTGAAGGCGAAGGTGCGGCCCTTCAGGAAGCTGTCAGGGCAGTCCTCACCGGACCGCTTCACCAGCTGGGGCTTGTAGTCGAAGATGTCGAGGTTGGGCGGTCCGCCTGACATGTGCAGGTAGATGACCCGCTTGGCCTTGGCCTTGAGGGGCGGGCGTTTCGGGGCGAGCGGATCGGCGACGGCGGGTGCGGCATCGGCCTGCAGGGCGTGGAGGGCGATGGCGCCGAGGCTGAACTGTCCGGCGGAGCTGAGGAACTGACGGCGGGTGGTCAGCTGCAGCTGGGCTTCACGAAGGGGGTGCATGTTATATGAAAGGGACAGGGGCTGGGGGTCAGCGGCGCATGAGGAACTCGTCGAGGTTCATGATGACGCCCGCGGCCACGGTCCAGGCAGCGAGCTTAGCGACGTCGGTGCCGGCCGGCGGGGCTCCGAGGGGTTCCGACGCCATCTTCATCGCGAGCACGGGCTCGGAGGCATATTTCTGTTCCGTCCTGCGCAGCAACGCGACGACGGCGGCGACCTCCTTGTCGGAGGGCGCGCGGGCCACGGTCAGGCGGTAAGCCAGACGGATGCGTTCCTCGTCGGACTGCGCCTCCTTCATCACCCGGCGCGCGAAGGCCTGCTGGGCTTCCACGTAGACCGGATCGTTGAGCGTCACGAACGCCTGCAAGGGGGTGTTCGAGCGGTCGCGTCGGATGGTGCAGGTCTCGCGGTTGGGGGCGTCGAAGGTCGAGAAGGACGGGTAGGGGCTGTTGCGGCGCGTCTCGGTGTAGACGCTGCGACGCCAGCGGTCCTCGCCGGTGCTGGTCACCCAGTCGTTGCTGCCGCCGAAGGCGGTGTTGAGTCCGAGCGCGGGGCGGGGCGGACGCACGGGCGCCCCGTACATCTTCGCGCTGAGAAGTCCTGAGACGGCGAGGGCCTGATCGCGCAGGAGCTCGCCGGTCGGACGGAAACGCGGGCCGCGGGCGAGGAGGCGATTGTCGGGGTCGCGTTCGTTGAGCCTGGGGTCGCTGGCGGAGGTCTGGCAGTAGGCGCGGCTGGTGCAGAGGAGCGTGATCAACTTCTTCACGTCCCAGCCGCTCCGCACGAACTCGTCGGCGAGCCAGTCGAGCAGTTCGGGGTGGAAGGGCAGGTCGCCCTGGCTGCCGAATTCCTCGGAGGTACGGACGATCCCGACGCCGAAGATCGTCTCCCACATCCGGTTCACGGTGACGCGTGCGGTGAGCGGATTTTCGCGGCTGACCAGCCAGCGGGCGAAGGACAGGCGGTCGGCGGCCGCGTCCTTGGGCAAGGGCGGGAAGGCCGCAGGCGTGCCAGGAGTGACCTCGTCGCCGAGGTTCTGCCAATTGCCGCGCAGCTGCACCTTGGTCACACGACGTTCCTTGCCGGCCAGCTCCTGCATGATCGGCACGGTCACGGGCTTCAGACCTTCGATCATGCCCTTGGTGGCGGCGAGTTGCTTGCGCTCGGCGGCCGAAGCCTTGGAGGCATTGCGGACGTAATACTGCGACAGTGCCCGTTTCTGGACCTCGCTGCGTGCCGAGGGCTCGACGGCGGCCGCCGCCAGGACTTCTGCGGGCAGTTCCGCGCCGGTCGCGGCTGCGGCGTCGCCCGAGGTCAGGAGGCGGAACTTGCCGAGCACATGCCCCTTGTGGACCGAGCCCTGGACGAGGGTGACCCTCAGGGTCGAGCCTTGGGTGATGCGCAGCGGGGCTGCCGTGGCGAGGGTCAGGCGATGCGGCCGGTCCGCCTGAGGCGCGACGGCCCAGCCCTCGGCCTTGCCGCCCTTGGTCTTCACCAAGGAGGAGGCAGGGAAGCCGCTCTGTTCGTGATCGGCGAAGGCCGCGGAGAAGGTGACCGTCGAGGGCCCGCTCACGCTGAAGGCGTGGTCCTTGTCGGGCGCGGGGGTCGCGCCGCTGGTCCAGACGACCTTGCGTGAGGCGTCGAGCAGGGAGACTTCGAATCCGTTGAGCCGCGCGCCCACGCCGTCAGCCCGGTTCCAGACGGTGACCTTGTCGACGGACGTTTCGGCGGACAGTTCGACTTCCCACCAAGGGGAATCCTGTTCGGCACTGTGGGCGACCGAGCCCTTGGCGTAGGCTCCGTCGGTGTTGCCGTCGACCGCGCGGGCCGCCACGGCGTCCACATACTGGCTGCTCATCTTGGCAGGGCGCCCTTTGGCGACGTTGGCGCCCTTGCTGAACACCTCGACCTCGGCCAGCTGCAGGAAGCGCTTCTTGCCCGGCACCTCGATGCGCACGAACTTGGCCGACGGGGCCGCGGCTCCGGCGGGAGGCAGGATCTGGGCGCGTACGGCGGTGACGACGAAGTTGCCGCCGGCGGGCAGGGTCTCGAGCCGCAGCGCAGTCAGACGGTCTCCGGAGAGCGGAAGGTCCACGGTCTGGGTGTCGACGTCCGTGCGGCCTTCAAGGGTGATGATGCCGTCTTCGGCGACGACGGCCTTCCGCTTCTGGGCGGAGGTCACCCGAGTGGGCTTGGCCCCGGTCCAGCCTGCGTCGAGCCGGATGGCGGATTCCCATTTGTCCTGGCCGGCCAACCAGGCCGCGGGCGGGGAGGAGAACTTCGACTCGAGTTCGGCCACGACCGCGTCGAGCTCCTTGCGACGGCCCCGCTGCTCGTCGGTCGTGAACTTGTGCAGGGGCGACTCATCCCTCTTGTCCGCGTCGGCAGTCTGGTTGAGGAAGGCATAGGAGCGGAAGTATTCCGTGATGGTGATGGGGTCGTATTTGTGGGTGTGGCACTGGGCGCAGGCCATCGTCGTGCCCATCCAGACGGCGTAGGTGGTGTTCACGCGGTCGATGACGGCGGCGATGCGGAACTCCTCGTCGCTGGTGCCGCCCTCGTTCTGCGTCATGGTGTTCCGGTGGAACGCCGTCGCGATCAGCTGGTCGTCGGTCGGGTTGGGCAGCAGGTCGCCGGCCAGCTGCTCGATGCTGAAGCGGTCGAAGGGCAGGTTGGCGTTGAGTGCGCGGATGACCCAGTCGCGGTAGGCCCAGATCTCACGTCCCGGATCGCTCGGATAGCCGGCGCTGTCCGCGTAACGGGCGAGGTCGAGCCACTGGCGGGCCCAATGCTCGCCATAGGCGGGCTTGCCCAGGTAGTGGGCGACGACTTCGGACTGAGGACGACCCGTGAGCTTGGTGAGTTCCTCGGGCGAGGGCGGGAGTCCCGTGAGGTCGAGCGCCGTGCGACGAACGAGGATGGCGGGATCGGCCGCGGGCGACCAGGTCAGGCCCTCGCGGCGAAGTCGGTCGGCGAGGAAGGCGTCGACGGGATGCGGCTCGTCGTTTTTCGGGACTTCGGGGCGGGCCACGGGCTCATAGGACCAGTGCCGACCCCACTGCGCGCCCTGACGGATCCAGGCCTTGAGCAGCTCGACCTGCGCCGCAGGGATGGTCTTGTGCTGCTTGGGCGGCGGCATCACCTCGTCGGGGTCCTTCGAGAGGATGCGCGCGATGAGCATGCTTTTTTCGGGGTCGCCCGGCGCGATGACCCGTTCGCCGTCACGGTCGCGCTTGGCGTCCTGCTCGTCATCGAGCCGCAGTTCGCCCTTGCGGCCCTTGTCGTCGGGTCCGTGACAGGCGATGCAGTTCTCCGATAGGATCGGACGAATCTCCCGGCTGAAGGAAACCTTGCGGTCGGCGCCCAGCACGGGGAGCCAGAGAAGAAGGGTGAGGAGGGGCGCCCTCATGAGTATTCCGAATAAAGCCCGCGGCCGGATGGCCGCAACCTCAGGCCTGTGTCTTTTTCTAGGGTAATTGCCCCTTAATCAGCGGCCCCTGCGCCGGAGGAATTCCTCGGTGATGCGCCTGAGTTCGGCCGGGTCCGCGCCCGGACGCAGGCGACGCATCAGCGTCTCCAGTTCGCGGTGCCCGCGTTCGGCGGTCGGCTCGACGCCCGTGCCCTCGCCATAATCGTTCCAGGTGGCGATCTGGACCAGTGGTGCGCCGCTGCGCAGGGCCAGTTCCAGCGATTCCGAAAATGTCTGTCCGGCGCGGTCATCGATCAGGCCGTAGCTGGCCCGGGCGCCCGCCTCGGCGTAATAGTCCTTGTAACCTGGAAATGCCACGGCGATGCGCCGGGCGTCCTTCGGGCCTTGCTGCCATGCGGCCAGTTCGGCCTTCCATGCCTCCGGGGCGACCGTGCGGCCGTCGTACACCGGTATCCAGACGAAGCGTCCGTCGACGCCCTGCGTTGCGCTGAGGTGCGGCAGGGCGTAAGTCAGGGGTTCGGAGGTCATGCGCTTGCGGATCGCGAGCCATTCCTTCTCCTGCAGATACTGGGGTCCGAAGATGAGCAGCGCCGGCTTCCCTTCCAGTCGGACATAGGCCTCGTCCCGCAGCCAGTTGGCGTCCAGCCAGGCGAAAGCCTCGGCGACCTTGGCCGTCGCCTCCTCGCGCTTCAGGCCCGCCTCGCTCATGAAGCGTGCGCCGATGTTGTCCTCCATGCAGACCGCGAACTTGAGTCCGGCCTTCTTGACTTCAGCGATGAGCGCCAGCGAGGCCCGGTGGATGGATTCGTAATCCTTGAAGCCGCCAGGGCCGTACCAGTCGATGATCACTCCGTCGACCCCCGCGGCCTTCATCAGCGCCACCTGGTAGGCCACGACAGCGGGATCCGAGGAGTCGTAAGGTCCGATGAGCGGACGCTGGTGGGCGGCGACCTCGCCCTTGGACGGATCCTTGCGGTCCATCGTCCAGTGCCAGCCCCAGGCCCCGGAGCGGTCCTTGGACTCAAACCAAGGCATCACGTGGGCCAGCACCAGCGGACGGGAAGCCTCAGGGTTTCCGCCGCAGGACGATAGCAGGCTTGCGAGGCTGAGAATGAGCAGGGCGGTCATCCGCATGTCGGCAGTAGACCCGGCGTCCGCTGCGGGCACAACCCAAACGGAGGCCCCGGAGACGATGGACGTCCCCGGGGCCTTTTAAGTGGTCGGGCTGGAGAGATTTGAACTCTCAGCCTCTGCTACCCGAAAGCAGCGCTCTACCAGATTGAGCCACAGCCCGACAAAGGAACGTTCATTGAGCAGGCGGGGAGGCGGAGTTCAACCCAAATCCCCTGCCGTGCCGTTTGCACAGGGGGCGGTTTCGGATAGGTTTGCGCGATGGGTTTCAAGATAAGGCGCTCTGCGGACAGGGGCTTTGCCGACCACGGCTGGCTCGTGGCCAGGCACAGCTTCAGTTTTGCGGACTACCATGACCCCGCCCACATGGGCTTCCGGTCCCTGCGGGTCATCAATCAGGACATCGTCGCCCCCGTGGCCGGCTTTCCTCCCCATGGGCATCGTGACATGGAGATCTTCACGTACGTCCTCGAGGGGGTCATCGAGCATCGCGACAGCCTCGGCAACCACGCCCAGCTGAGGCCCGGACAGATCCAGGTGATGAGCGCCGGCAGCGGGGTTAAGCACAGCGAGTATAACCCCTCTAAGACCGACCGTCTCCATCTCATCCAGGTCTGGATCGAGCCGGACCGGCCGAATCTCCGTCCCCGTTACGCTGAGTGGAAGCCGACGGCCGAGCAGCTCGCCGCACCCAAGGTGCTGATCATTTCGAATGACGGACGCGAAGGCTCCGCTCACATCAGTCAAGATGCCGATGTCTATCGCGTGAAGACCTCGCAGGGCGGAACGATTTCCCATGAGCTGCGTCAGGGCAGGGGGCTCTGGTTCCAGCTGATCGGCGGCGAAGTCGAAGTTGGCGGCGTGAAACTCTCGCCGGGTGACGCTCTCAAATCCGAAGAGCCCGGCTCCTTCGCCTTCACGTCCGCCGGCCCCACCGAAGCCCTCCTCTTCGACCTCGCCTGATCCATCCTGCTTTCATCATTTATCCTTTATCTTCCATCGGTCCTCTGTCATCTTCTCGCCATGTCCGCCCCCCACGTTCCTCAGAAGTCTCCCATTCCCGTCCTCGTCGAGGCCGGCAAGACCTACTACTGGTGCTCTTGCGGACAGAGCAAGAGCCAGCCCTTCTGCGACGGCGCGCACAAGGGCAGCTCCTTCGTCCCCGTACCGTTCAAGGCGGAGTCCGCCGGCACGGTCTACTTCTGCGCCTGCAAGCGCTCCAAGAAGGGTGCCCTTTGCGACGGCGCGCACAAGGGGCTCTGAAGTTCGCCCTTCCAAGTCCGTTCATTTGGGCTAATCTGCAGGGGCTATGAAAAAACTGCCCTGCATCGTCGCACTCCTTCTGGGGGTCGCCTTCATCATCTTCGGCGTCGCGCACTTCCTGCCGTCGTTGAAGTCCGTCCTGCCCGCCCCCACGCCGCCCAACGGCCCGGAAGCCGCCGAACTGACCAAGGCGTTCTTCAACGCCATGGGCGGATCGGGCTACATGAACGTCATCAAGGCCCTTGAGATCGTTGCGGGCGTCCTGCTCATCATCAAGTGCACCCGGGGCTGGGGCGTCGTGCTCTCCGGAGCCCTCCTCTTCAACATCTTCTTCGTCAATGTGCTGATGAAGAACGTCTGGGACCCGCTCGTCATCGTCCTCGTGCTGGCCGGCCTCTACCTGGCCTTCGTGGGACGCAAGGGCTTCTGCTGCCTGGCCTGCTGCGGTTCGGGCGAGTGCCTCGGCACCTGCGGCTGCTGCCAGAAGGACGGATCCTGCGGTTCCGGAGACAAGAAGACCGGCTGCTGCGGCTGAGTTCCTCCGCGAGCGCGCATGAAAAGGGCGGGGCCGTGAGGCTCCGCCCTTTCTTTTGGCCGACGTCCGACTTACTTCTTCTTCGGCGCCGAGGCGGGCGAGCCGAAAGGATTCGCGCCGTTCTTCGCCTCGAGCTCCGCCTGGTCGATGAGCTGGTTGAGCATCGTGAGCAGCCGCTCCGTGCTCCAGCTGGCGGTGAAGATGACGCGGTCGCCCTTGTGCTCGACGGGCGCGATGCCCGCGATGAGGTCGCCAACCAGCTTCGCCTTGGCTTGGTCGGCGGCTGTCTTGGGCACGGTGGGGTCGCCCGCGATCATGAGGGGCATCATGGCGACCATGCCCTGCGCCTGCATGGCGAAGGGCGCGGCCTTCTCCGGGCTGGCGAAGAGCACCTCGAACTTCATGACCTGAGCGTCACCTTTTTCACCCATCGCGGCGTGCATGCCCTTGAAGCCCGACTGGTCGTCGGGAGTCGGAGGCATGAGCGAGCCGTTGGCGGCCATGAAGAAGTAGCCCTTGCCGACCTGCGAGGAGGCGCCGGCGCTTTCGGGGCCCGGCGTGAAGGAGCGTCCCGTGCCCTTGAGCGCCGCGAAGACCTTGGCCGCATTGGCGGGATTCGTCATGACGAGCGTCCTTGAGTCATAGGAGAAGATCGCGGGAGACCCGGGATCGGCCGGCTCGGGGGATCCCGGGCCGAAGGAGTTCACGAGGCCGGGCAGGTCCCAGCCCTTGACCGTGCCGGCTTGGACGCTCTTGACGCCTTTGCTGGCGCAGTAGGAGGCGAGACGTGCCTGATCATGCGCGCCCCGGATGATAAAAACGAACTCCGGCGCCTGATCGACCTCCGGGCGTTGGATGGGGCCCATCATTCCGCCCGCGAATGAGATGTCGGGAGAGGACAGGTCGAGGCCCGTCGCCTCCTTGACGGCCTTCTCGACGTCGAGGCCTGCGAGCTCGGCCGCATCCGATTTCTGCATGCGGGCCTTCAGTGCCTGCATGCCCGGGGAGTTCGCGATGGCCAGTCCGGCCGTGGATTCGGTGGCGAAGACCAGCGACGCTTCGGGCGGGACGCCCTTGAAGTCGAAGGCGGCCGCGGACAGGGCGAACATGCAGAGGAGGACGGCGGCGGGCTTGCGCATCACGATTTCCTAGGTCGGACGGGCGTTGCTTACAATCCCTGAAAAGAAAAGGGGCCGGCGTCGTTGAAGCCAGCCCCTTGGGAAGATGCGCGCCGTCCTTTCAGGTCACTTCTTTTTGCCGCCCTTGCCCTGTCCCGCGGGCTTCAGGGGATGCTCCTTGAGGATCTCGTCCGCCATGTAGAAGTTCACACGGTCCTTGGTGGCCTCGCGCACCTTGGCGACTTGGTCGGCGGTCACCGCCTTGCCGTTGTTGCCGAAGGCCAGGCGGGTGAAGGTGATGACGGCCGCGACTTCCTGGTCGTTGAGCAGGCCGGCGAAGCCCATCATGGGCGGCACGCCCTTGGTGGGGTCGAAGTCCTTGCCAGAGACCTTGATCGGGCCCCAGAGTCCCTTGAGCACGATCTTGATCACGCGTTCGTCGTTCTCGAGCCAGTCGCTGCGGGACAGGGGCGGGTAGACGTTGGGCAGGCCCTTGCCGTCGGCCTGGTGGCAGGTGGCGCAATGGGCGTCACGGAAGTAGACCGACTTTCCGAGATCGAAGATCTTCTGTTCGTCAGCGGTCAGCTTGCGGGAGGCGCGCACGGTGCCGCCCTCCTCGGCCACGGGCTTGCTGATGGTGCTCTTGCCCGCGAGGTAGTCAGCGGCGGCCGGGTTGTCATCCAGCTTGAGCCCTCCGGCCAGCAGCGCCTTCACGTCGTCCGCGAGGGTGTAGGTCATGACGTAGTGGGTGACCGGTCCGGCCCAGCGGTCGAGGGGCTTGCGGAAGGTCTCGAGGGCGATGCGGGCGCCGTCGGCATTGTCCAGCCATGAGGCCGCCACGAGCGCGGTCAGGCGTACGCGGGGGTGCTCGTCGCGCGCGGCCTGCGTGAGCAGTTCGACATGCGCGGGCAGTTTCCAGAAGGAATGCCGCACGACGTCGGCGGCCGCGGCGCGGGCTTCGGGCCGCTTGGCCGAAAGGAGCCGGCGGATGAGCGCCTCATCCGGCCGGTTCTGGGCCCAGGTGGCCCACATCGCCTCACAGAGGTGATGTTCGAACTCGGGATCTGCGGGGTCGAGTCGGTCGACCCAGGCCTTGACGGCAGGCAGCACCTCGGAGGCAGGACGGCCGCGGAGTTCGCGACGGGTGCGGTAGCGAGTGCGGTATTCCGGTTCCTTCAGGTTCTCCAGCAGCTCGGGGACCGAGGCGCCGTCGACCTTGGCGGGCTTGAGGAGCGGGCGGGCAGGGTAGGTGATGCGGTAGATGCGGCCCCTCTCGCGGTCGCGGTTGGGGTCGCGCGCGTTGTGCTGCATGTGCCCGATGAGCGGGTTCTGCCAGTCCAGGAAGTAGAGCGAGCCGTCGGGCGCGAACTCCAGGTCCACCGGACGGAAATTGCCGTCCTCGGACACGATGAGGTCGCCGTGCGCGGTGCCGACGTAGCCGGCGCCGTCGTCCTTCGGCGTGCCGAGGCTGATGCCGAGGAAGCCGATGGTGTTGCACGTCATGAAGTCGCCCTGGTATTCGTCGGGGAAGTGACGGGAGGAGACGAACTCGGCGCCCGAGCTCGGACGTGACCGCTTAGGCACGAACTGCTCGACCTTGGGGATCTCGATGCCGTACGGCATCTTGGCCGAGAGGGGCAGGGCCCACCAGTTCTCACCGGGCGAGGCGTCGGAGAGGTGCGGCTGCTCCCAGCGGTTGAACGAGAAGCCCCAGGGGTTGGAGACGTCGGTCTGCACGCGCTCGAGGCGGAAGGACTTCGGATCGAAACGCCAGGCGCCGCCGTCATTGCAGCGACGGGGGCCGTAGGGCGTCTCCACCTGGCTGTGCAGGAACCGTCCTTCGAGCAGGTAGAAGGCGCCGGAGGCGTCGGCGCAGTAGGCCGAGATGGCGTGGTGCGTGTCGTGGGAGTCGAAGCCGTGCAGGATCAGCTCCTTACGGTCGGCCTTGCCGTCCTTGTCGTCGTCGATGAGCAGGGCGAGGTTGGGCTCCTGGGAGAGGTACACGCCTTCGGGCGCGATCTCGAAGCCGATGGGGAGGTGCAGGCCGTCGGCGAAGACGCTGCGCTTGTCGGCGCGGCCATCGCCGTCGGTGTCCTCGAGGATGAGGAGCTTGTCGTCGGGCGCGGGGTCGCCGGGGCGGTGGTGCGGGTAGGTCGGCGTGGTGGCGACCCAGAGGCGGCCCTTGCCGTCGAAGGACATCTGCACGGGCTTCTTCAGGTCGGGGAACATCGACTCATCGGCGAAGAGGTTCACCTTGAAGCCGGGCAGCAGCTTCATCTTGGTGACGGCCTCCTCACCGGAGAGGAACTTGGCGGGGTCGCCGTTCTTGTCGCTGGGCTTGTAGTTGGTCGGGACGGGCGGCAGGGGGTGCGTCTTCGAGTCGTCGACGGTCAGGTCGGTGCGACGTCCGGCGGCGACGTCCTGGATGAGCGTGTCGCGCAGGGCGGTCATCTCGCGGATCTTGCGGACCTCGTCGGGGTAGTTCTGGGGGCCGAAGGGGTTGTAGCGCTGGCCGTGGGTGTGGACGCCGTTGACGATGGCGTAGTCCGAGTTCCACCAGTGGTCCTTCTGCTTCACGGCGGCGTTGACCAGGGCCTCATCGGCCTTCGACTTGCGGGCGGCGGCGCCGTAGAGCGCGTCGGCCACGATCTTGGCGGCGAAGCGGTAGCCGTGGTCGGTGGGGGCGAAGCCGTTGATGGTGTAATCCGGAGCGCCTTCGGTCTTGGCGGCATAGGCCTCGCGGGAAGCGCTGAAGAGGTCGATGAAGGTCAGGCCGTGCTTCTGGGCGACGCGGCCCATGGCCTGGGAGTAGGCGGCGAGGCGTTCGTTCTCCTTCTTGCCGTCGGGCAGGTCGCGCTTCTTGGAGAGGTCCTCGAAGGCGAAGGGCGAGGCGAGGGCCAGGCGCGGGGCGCGTTCCCCGTCGTAGGCGCGGGAGAGGGAGTGCGTGACGAAGGCGTCCAGTTCGGCCTCGTAGTTCTCGACGCGACCGAGTCCGTCGAAGGACTCGTTGTATCCGAAGAAGGCCACGATGGTGCCGGCCTTCACATGGAAGAGCCACTGGTCAGGGGTGGAGAAGAAGCCCTTGCCGTTGTGCTGCGCGTATTCGGGGTGGAACTTCTCGGCGCCAGGGAAAGCCCACTGGCTGGCGCGCGCGGGATGCGGGCGGAAGGCGGGGGTGTCGCCCGAGCGGCCGAGGTTGCGCACGATGAAGCCGCGGTCGGGGAAGCGGAGCTGCAGCTCGGTCTCGATGCGGCCGTAGTAAGTCTCGCGCTCGGCGAAACCGTTGCCGATGAAGGCGATCGTCTCGCCCTTGCCGGGCGCCTGGCCGCGCTGGGAGCGCTGCATCTTCGCCTCGGGAGGATTCTCAGCCGGGGCGTGCGGGGTGGGGGAGCCCTTGCTGTTGTCGGGCCAGTTGGCGGCGTTGGCTTTGTCGGCCCGCGTCTTCAGCTTGTCGCGATCCACGGGTATCGGCTCGGCGGCGATCAGGCCGCAGGCGAACAGGGAGAGGAGGAGCCGGAAGGAGGACTTCATGGGGATTGCAGGTATCGACCCATAGTCGTGCGGACCGGGACTGCCAGCCCTAGTTGTCCCCGTCGGGAGGCCGTCAGAATCCCTCTTAAAGCGGACTCACTCCCGCCAGGTCTTCACGGTGGCCTTCCAGACGTTGAGCCAGAGGAAGGCGCTGAGTCCGAGGCCAAGGGCGTAGCCCGCCCGCCAGGTCCAAGGCACGGAGTTTTCGCCGGTGGCGAATAGTCCGAAGACGCACATGCCCACGGCTCCGGTGAGGAGCAGGAGCCGGAGTCCCAGCATGAGGAGGATGAACGCCTTCATGCCTGCGAAAGTGGGGCGGGGGCGGAGCGCGTCAAGGCGGGGGTCACCGCATCAGGTGCGCCAGCAGGTCTCGGATGTCCTGGTCTGATAGGCCCGACAGCAGGCCCTCGGGCATCACGGAGACGGGGCTGGCCATCAGATTGTCAACGGCGTCCTCACGCAGGATGGTCTTCACGCCGGCGAGGTCACGGAGCACGATCACGCCGCCGTCCCTGCGCTCAAGGATGCCGGCCGCCACGGTGCCGTCCATCATCTTGGCGACATAGGTGCCGAAGCCTTCGCGTATCTCCAGGCTGGGGTACACGAGGTTCATGACCCAGAAGTCGAGGTTCGTGCGCTCGTAGCCGGTGAGGTCGGGTCCGACGGCTCCGCCCTCGCCCTTCAGGGCGTGACAGGCTCCGCAACGGGCGGTGAAGATCGTGCGACCCTTCGCGGCATCGCCGTCGCCCGCCCGCGCGACGGCGCGCAGGCGGGCGACTTCGCGGTCCTTCTCGGGCGTGACGCCGGTGGAGAGCAGGTGCTTCCAGAGCCGGTCGACGGCCTGCGTCAGGCTCGGCTCACCGTGTCCTGCGATCAAGCGGGCGTTGTCGGCCGAGACATGGGCGGCCATGACCTTGCCGGTGACGACAGCTTCGACGAGGCGCAGCGCCCAGTGCCGTCTGGCCGCGAGGGCGCGCAAGGTCTCCTCGCGCAGGGCGAGGTCGGCCGCGAAGCAGCGTTCGTAATTGCTCAGGATTGTCTCGGGGACGCGCGGGTCGTCGAACCTCACGGCCGCCTGGGTGAAGGCGCGCTTGCCGGGAGTCGCCCCCGGTTCGCCCATGATTTTCAGCAGGGCGGGCAGGGCCTCCGCACGTCCGGCCCTCGAAAGGGCTTCGGCCGCCTGAGTCCTTCGGATGACGGGCAGTTTCTTGTCGCTGATCGCCGCCACGGCCGTCGCGAGGGCCTTGGCGTCTCCTTTGCGCAGGTCAGCCAAGGAGAAGGGGGCCGTCCCTGAGGCCTCCAGGCGGGCGCGCACGGCCGTCGCAAGTCCGGCGGGCATCTCTGGCAGCTCTCCCGAATCAAAGGCGGAGAGCGCGCCCTCGATCAGCCGCCCGACGGCGACCTTGTCGCCGCAATCGGACGCCATGCGATCCAAGGCGGCAAGATTGGCGGTCCCTGCGCCGGTGGCTAGTCGTCGCCCCAGCCGTGCCGCGACGTGGTCACGGAAGAGGGCGGAGCCGGTCAGCCTTCGGTCGTTCATCATCTGTATCACGCGGCTACGCCCTGCCTCTTCATCGAGGGCGGACTCCATCGCCCACCAGACCATCAGCGGGATGCGTCCGGATTCATCCTGGGTGGCGAGGGCGGCGTTGAGCAGGCCGAGGCCGTCGACGCGCAGGCGCTTGGCGGTGGCCAGGATCTGCATGCAGACCTCGGGGTGCGATTCGGTCTCGGACGCCGCCTCGGCCGCGGCGGAAGGGCGCCCGCCGCGTTCCGCGATGATCTTCCACGCCCAGCGTCGCACGTAGGGGTCGGCATGGGTGACCGGCGGCTCGCCGACGGCGTCGAGCAGGTCGAGCGCCCAGAGGGCCTCCAGGGCCCGGGGGCCGGCGAGCATGCGCCGCAGTTCCGGTTCGAGCTCCTTGATCCCGCGCCAGCCGATCTCCAGCACGGCCTGCTTACGGAACCATTCGTTGCGGTGCGAGAGGAGGGAGACGAGTTCCCCGGCTGAGGCGGCTGAGAGGTCGAACGGCTTCAGCTTCGGCGCCTGTCCCTCCGGACGCACGCGATAGAGCCGCCCGCGCGCCTTGTCCCAGTCGTCGACGGGGTTCACATGGCTGAGGCGGGTGTCATACCAGTCGGCCATGTAGACCCCGCCATCGGGCCCGACGGCCGTCCAGACCGGTCGGAACCAGCGGTCTGGGCTGGCGATGAGGTCCTGTTCGTCGACGGTGCGGAAGGTCGAGCCGACGGGGATCATGCGGCTGAGGTAGGACTTGTTGGCCAGGGAGTTGGGCGCGATGACCTTGCCTTCGTAATCCGCGCCGAGCAGTCCGCCTTCGTAGATGGCGAAGGCCTGCGGGAAGCGCCGTTCCTCCCCCTCGCTGCGCATGTGCTCGAACCATCCGTAGGCGAAGCGATTGGTCAGGGGGCCGTGCTTGCCCCAGTTCTTCACGCCGTAGGAGCCCAGCTCGTAGTGCATGCCACGAGTCGCTCCGTAGTTGGTGCCCGTGAACACGCGCCCCTTGGCGTCGATGTCCAGGCTGTAGGTGTTGCCGCCGCCCTCCGCGTAGATCTCGAACTTGCGGCGGGTCGGATGGAAGCGCCAGACGCACTGGCCGCTCCATTTCGTGCGCATCCCGCCCGGAACGCCGACGTCGCCCGTGGTGGTGCTGCCGTTCACGCCGTAAAGCCAGCCGTCGACGTTCCATTGGAGGTTGGTCGCGGTGCTGTGGGTGTCCTCAAGGCCGAAGCCCGAAAGCTCCACGCGCGGGTCGCCCGAGGGCAGGCCGTCCTTCATCGCATAACTGAGCAGGTAGGGAGGATTGAGCACCCACAGCCTTCCGGCGCCGGCCACGGTGGCCGTGACGATGTTCAGGCCCTTCAGGGCGTCGGTCTGCCGGTCGAACATCCCGTCTCCATCGGTGTCCTCGAGCACGCTGACGATGTCGGCGCCTTTCTCCCCGAGGGGCGGCGGAGCGGGCACCTTGTCGAACTGGGCGCGGAGATGCTGGTCGTAGGCGACGATCTTCAGTCCGGCCGGGAAGGGATACTGACGGAACTGCACGAGCCACATCCGGCCTTGGGAATCCCAGCTGCCGTGTATGGGCTGCGTCAGAGCCGGCTCGTGCGCCATGAGGTCGACCGTCAGCCCCGGACGCAGGGTGAATCGTCTGAGGGAGTCCTGCGGAGAGGAGGGCGGGGTGTCGTCGGCCTGCACGCCGCGTCCTTTGAAGGTCTTGGCGGTTTCCAGCACCTTCTCATTGCCGGCGAACGGTCCGTCCGCGCCGATGAGGCAGGTGGCGAGCAGGAGGTGGGCGGCGGTCAGTCTCACCGGTTGATCCAGTTCGGGTCGGGTTCGTTCCAGGTGAGCCTGGCGATGAACACCGCGTTGTTCGAGCCCCGTGCGGTGCACTTGGTGTGGTCGTACGGGTTCGGAGGCAAGGTCTGCATCCATTCCGTAACGGTCACCCAGGTCTCGGTCGGTCCCGCCTCGCCCACGCCGAAATTGCCGAGACGCGCCCCGCGTTCGGGCACGAGCACGCGTTCGGTGGAGCGCTTCACGCGCAGGGTCCCGCGGTCGACTTCGCCCATGAAGAGCGGGGCGCGATGGCGCGGTATGTGGTCGTTGTTCGCACCGCGCCGGGTGTAGACGAGGAAGAGGCGGTCGAGGTGGGTCACCCAGTGCGCCTGCGTGTTGTAGCTGCCGAGGTCGGAGCCGTCGTCGAAGGTCCACTTCTTGGGAGGCGAGAAATCCAGTCCGTCGTCGCTCACGGCCACGTAGGCGGCGAGGTCATGCCTGATGGTCAGGTAGTACTTTCCTCCGACGACGGCGAGGGACGGCTCGCCGGCCCCGCGGGCGCCGGGGATGCGGATCTCCGAGCCCAGCTTGCGGACGGTGAGCCGTCGGCCGTCGAAGGCGCAGCGTACGACGCACACGCGGTATTCCTTCTCGCCCTGCGGGGCGAAGTAGACCGGCAGCAGGATGTCGCCGTCGGGGAGGTCGACGCGCTGGGTGCAGCCCGCGCCCGAGCTGTGGAAGCGCGCCGGGTCGGGCATCTCGAGAGTGTCGTAACGGCTCCAGCTCCGGCTGGCCGGGTCGTAGACGGAGTAGACGGTGAAACGCGGCCGGTTGGGCATGACCTTGCCGTCCTTGTACCGCGCATCGTGTCCGGTCCCCAGCAGCCTGCCGGTCTTGGCGTGCCACTTCGGCCAGAAATCGCAGGGGGTGATCGTGACGTCTCCCTCCGTGCGGTGCCCCAGGGATCCGTCGTGGACGGTCGGAGCCGGCCAGGTCCTGCCCCGGTCGTCGGAACGGAACTCGGCGATGGGGCCGAAGAGGTCGCTGCCCTTGAGGGTCAGCTTCTGCAAGGTGATGACCGCCGCCGGCTCCGGACCGTGCACGAAGCCGGGCCGGGCGTGCACCCAGCAGGTGACGCCGTCAAAGCCCTCTGAGACGACGCTGAGCGCGATCTTCGGGTCTTCGGCCCGCAGCGCGGAGCAAAGCAGCATGAGCGCGAGGATCCTCATTTGAGCACGAGGGTGATGCGGCGAAGTTCCATCACGGTCTTTCCGGGCATGTCCACGGCCTTGACGGTCAGCTCGGCCGGCCCCGGTGAGAGGTCGATGTCGCCGAGCCGCAGGGACTTGAACTCACGCATGACGGACTCGCCGTTCTTGCGGGGGAAGACGTCCTGCTCCAGCAACGGCGGATACCAGCCTTCGGTGATCTTGGCGCGCAAAGCGGATCCGCCCAGGCGCACTTCGACCGTCGAGCCGGCGTCCTCCTGCGGGCAGGCGTAATCGATCCAGACTTCATAGCGTCCTGCGTTAACGACTTCGACGTTCCAGGAGGGATGCGCCTGCTTGGTGGTCCATTTCACGAAATACGAGGAGTTCGGGGCGCGCGAGCTGCGCTCAAGTCCGTCCTTCGGAGTCCCGTCCCGTGCGGGCAGCATGGTGACGGGGAATTCGCGATATCCGACCTGGATCGGCCGTGGATCGACGGCGTTGCCGGGGCCGCCCTTGGCCTTGCCTTTGCCCTTGGGCTGAGCCGGGGCCATCCCGACGTCCTTGCGCCATGATTCGGCGGCGGCGCGGAGCTCGGCGGCGACCGCCGGCTGGGCGTCCTGCACGGGCTTCGTCTGTCCGGGGTCGGCGACCATGTCGAAGAGGTTTCCGTCGGCGTCGAGGCGATGGGTCTGCGAACGCACGCTGACGCGTTCGGCCCACGTGTTGAAGATCAGGCGAGGCGCCCAGTCGGCGTCCTTGCCGCGCAGCAGCAGCGGCGAAAGGTCACGTCCGTCGAAGGAGCGGTCGCCGGCGCGCTGGACGCCGGTGAGGGCGAGGATGGTCGGGCAGAGGTCCACGGCGCCGGCGATGCGGTCGACCTGCGCGCCGGCCTCGATGCGTCCGGGCCAGCGCACGAGCAGCGGCGAGCGCACGCCGCCTTCATCGGTGGTCCCCTTGACGCCCTTCATGCCGCCGGTCCACCGATGGCCGTTGGGGCCGTTGTCGGAGAAGTAGATTACGATCGTGTCCCGCTCGAGGTCCAGTTCGCGGAGCTTGGCGAGGATGCGGCCGACGTTGCCGTCCAGGTTCTCCATCATGGCGAGGACGCAGCGGGTCTCCTGTTCGGTTTCGGCCGACGCGTTCGTCGCGCGCTGGGAGAGGGGGAAGTCCTTGAACTTTTCCCAGTGCTTCGCGGGCACGGACCAGGGCGAATGCGGGGTGGTGAACGGGACGTAGCACAGGAAGGGGCGTTCCTTGTTGCGGTCGATGAACTGCAAAGCCCGGTCGGTGAGGACGTCCACGATGTAGCCCTTGGACTTCTCCATCACGCCGTTGCGCTCCAAGGGGGCGTCGAAATACTCGCCCCAGTGGCCGGAGGTGTACCCGGTGAAGGTGTCGAAGCCGCGGGCGAGGGGATGATGCGGCCACTGGCTGCCGTTGTGCCACTTGCCGAAGATGCCGGTCACGTATCCGGAGGCCTTGAGGGCGTCCGCCACGGTCTTCTCCCCGGGGTTGAGGCGTTCCTGGCCCGTGGATACGCCGTAGACGCCGAGCCGACGATGCCAGCGTCCGGTGAGGAATTCCGCGCGGGTGGGCGAGCACACGGGCTGCACGAAGAAGCGGTCGAAGCGCGCCCCGTCCTTCGCCAGCGAGTCGATGTTCGGGGTGGAAAGCTGGCGGTTGCCGTTGTGCGAATAGTCGCCCCAGCCGGCGTCGTCGGCCAGCAGGACGATGACGTTGGGCTGACGGGCGGTCAGTCCGGCGGCGGTCAGCAGGAAGAGGAGGGCGGCGGCGCAGAGGCGCATCTCAGCGGGTCTTGAGAGGAATGTAGCCGAGGGAGGTCAGGAAGGCGTCCGCGGCCGCCAGGGTCTCGTCATACTTGGCCTTGTTGAAGAAGCCGTGGGGCTGACCCTCGTAGCCGACGAGGTCGCAGCGGCTGCCGACGGACTTCATGACTTCTGCGAACTTCTCCACGGTGGCGTAGGGCACGGTGGTGTCGGCCTTGCCGTGGAAGATGACGGTGGGCGGAGCGCCTTTGCGGACATGATGGATGGGCGAGATCTCCGTCGGTTCGCAGCCGAAGCGCTCCTTGTCGAGGCCGGCTCCGAAGCCCTTGAGGTCAAGTCCGGGGAAGGGCGCCATGACGGTGCCCGGGTTGAAGAGCACGAGGGCGTCCGGAACGCACGAGACTTTCTTGTCGTCATCGGCGGCGTCCAGGCCGGGCAAGGTGGCGGTCGCAGCGGCCAGATGTCCTCCGGCCGAGCCCCCGCCGACGGCGATGCGCGTCGGGTCGATGCCGAGCCGCAGGGCGTTCGCCCGGACCCAGCGCACGCAGGCCTTGGCGTCGGACACGCAGTCGGCCGGCTTGGCGTCATGGCGCGACTTGACGCGGTAGTCGGCGACGATGGCGACCATGCCGCGCGCGGCGAGATGGCGGCTCTGCCCCTCGAACTGCGTGGGCGATCCTGAGGTCCATCCGCCGCCGAAGAAGAACACGATGGCCGGCAGGGGCTTCTCCGTCATCTTCTGTCTGGAATCGAATACCCAAAGTTTGAGTTCGGTTCCGCCGACCTTGCGGTAGGTCTCGACCTTGGCGCCTTCGATGGTTGGAGGATGTCCCGCTTTGTTTTTCTGGGGCTTTTGCTGGGCATGACCCGTTAGGGCTAAAGATAGGCAGAGGTAAGCGAGTAGGCGGCTCATCGGGGTGGGGCCTTATATCCTCTACGCCCTCATCGAGGCAAGGCAGGGGTGAGTCCGACGTCTTTCAGCGCTGGTCCTGCGTGACTTTGCCGTGCGTCTCCGTCTCCAGCTCCTGGCGCTTTAAGCGCATCACGTACAGGACGAAGAGGACGAAAAGCCCCATGTCCAAGCCAAGCATGACCTTGCCGGTCAGGGCGGGGTCATCGCCCAGGTCGATGGCCAGGGGGCCCAGGACTTGGCGCCAGACGCCCACGCGGTCCGGCTTCATGGATTCGATGAAGCCACCCACCAGATACAGGGAGGCCGCCGCATAGGCGAGGAGGGGCGGGATGAGCTTCGACCGGTTCATCAGCGGCTCACTTCTTGAACGCGGGCCCTTCGGCGTTGCCGCCGCTCAGGGTGAAGGCGAGCAGGTCGAGGATCTCCTCCTTGGTGAGCATGCTCAGGAGCATCGGGGGCATGGGCGAGACCTTCGAGACCTCGATGCTCTTCACCTGCTTGCGGTCGACGCCGACGCGCTGGTCGGGATCGGAGAGGTCGGTGTTGATCTGCACGGTATCGCCGTTGAGGTTCACGATCACGCCCGTGACGGTCGTGCCGTCCTCCTTGGTCACGACGACCGGCGCGAACTGCTCGTTGATCTCCTTGCTGGGGTTGATGATCTGGTCGAGGAGGTCGTGCGGGCTGTAGCGTCCGCCGGCGCCGGTGAGGTCGGGGCCGTTCATGCCCCCGGCATTGCCGAAGCGGTGGCAGGTGTAGCAGGCGGCGGCGGTGAACATGCGCCGGCCGGTCTCGAAGTCGCGCCCCTTGAGGCCGCCGGCTGCGGCCGCGCTGAGCTCCTCGAGCGTCCAGTTCTTCGGGGTGCGTCCGGCGAAGATCGCGCCGACGTTCTCATAGGCGGACTTCACGGGCGGATTCTTGGCCAGGGCGATGAGCTTCTCATGCCGGGCGTTCTCCTCGGGGCTGAAGGTGGCGAGGGAGTCGTTGCGGATGAACTCGACGAACTTGGTGAAGCTTGAGCCGCCGCGGTAGCTGGCGGCCTTGACGAACCAGTTGAGCTGGGCCTCGCGCAGTTCGGGCGTCCAGCCGGCCTTCAGCATGCGCAGGCTGCGCATGATCTCCATTTCCGGCTCCTGGCTGCCATACTTGGCCACTAGGGCCATGGCCTTGCCGGCGAGCTTCGGCGACTGCAGGTGTGAGAGGGTCTCGGTCAGCAGCCAGTTCACCTCGAAGGATGCGTCAGGGTAGGCGGCGTCATACTGCGCGACGACTTTGCTTGCGAGGGCGGCTTCAGGGTCGCCGCCGCGATGCAGGGCGATCTGTGCGACGCGGGCGTGCAGGAGCTTCTGTTCGCGGGTCAGCCCGGCGAAGTCGGTCGCCAGGAGGGCGTTCAGCACCCGGTCGCGCAGGGCGGCCTGGGCGGGGGTCGGGTCGGCCTTGGTCGGCGGGACGCCGGTGCGGGGGTCGGGCTTGGCGGCCTTCTCGGTGTGGTAGGGGCAGGGGATGCCTTGGCGGCTCAGAGCGAGCAGCGCCTCGAGGCGGGCGGTCACGTCCTTCTCGGCGAAGGCGCGCTCGGCCCAGCCGGCGTGAGGCTGATGTTCCAGCACGACGCGGGCGGCGTTGCGCAGCCAGCGATCGGAGGAGGAAAGGTGGGACCAGGCGGCGTCGACGGCCTTGGGATCCTGCCTTCCGTGGAACTGCTCGAGGGCGTGACGGGTCGCGACTGCAGGCAGCACGGGCTTGGGAGGCGTGATGCGCTCAGTGCTCTCGGCGCCGGCGTAGGTCACGCGGTAGAGACCCGACTGGACGCGACGTCCGCCGATGGCGAAGTACATCGCGCCGTCGCCGGGATGGATCATGACGTCGGTCACGGGCAGCGGCGCGCCGGTCACGAACTCCTCCTTGGTGCCGACGTAGGTGGCGCCTTCAGGCCGCAGGTGCACGGCGTAGATCTTGCCCCAGCTCCAGTCCAGGATGTACAGGGCGTCCTGATACCTGGAAGGGAACTTGGCGCCGTAGCCGAAGGCGATGCCGGTGGGCGAACCCGGGCCGATGTTGACGGTGCCGGGCAGGTTGTCGGGATAGAATTCCGGATACTTGCCCGCTCCGTTTCGCCAGCCGTATTCGCCGCCGCTCACGACGTGGTTCACGCGCGTGGGGCGGTACCACGGGGTGTTGAAGTCGTACTCCATGTCCGCGTCGTACGTGAACAGCTCGCCCTCGCGGTTGACGGCGCCGCCGTAGATGTTGCGGAAGCCGCTGGCGAAGGTCTCGAAGGTCTTTCCGTCCTTGCTGATGCGGTAGACGATGCCGCCGGGCGCGAGGACGTGGCGGTTGTGGCCGCGGCCGTCCGGCATGCGGGGCAGGAGGTGGTCATCGCCCCAGAGCGGCGCGACGGGCGAGGTCGCCGCGGTCTCGGTCTTCACGGCGTTGTTCCCGCAGATGAGGTAGAAGCCCTGGCCGTCAGGCGTGAGGAGGACCTTGTGCACGCCGTGGTCGCCGCCCGACTCGATCGCGCGCAGGAGCTCGACCTTCTCGGGCTGGTCGTCGCCGTCGGCGTCGCTGATGCGGTAGAGGCCGCTGGGGATCTTCTTCTCGTAGTCGTTGACGCCCACGTAGAGGGCGCCGAAGGCCCAGGTCATGCCGTTGACGGCCCGGATCTCGGCGGGCATCTTCTTGACGTCCGCAGGATTGAGGGGCTTGCCGGGCGCAGGGGCGTTGAATCGGTAAAGGGCGCCGTACTGGTCGCTGGCGTAGACGCGGCCTTTGTCGTCCGTGCAGAGGGCGACCCAGGAGCCCTGGTCGGCCCCGGGGACGGAGTAGAGGAGCTCCACCTTGAAGCCCGCGGGGGCCTTGATGAGGTTGACGGGGGTGGCGCGGTTCTGGCCGACCACCGGACCGACGGCGGCAGGACGCGCGGCCTTCTTGGCCGGCGCCTTCTTCGTGGGAGCCTTGGGCGCAGGTCCCTTCGGAGCCGAGGCCTTGGCCTTCGCTTTCGCGGCCGGGTTCTCGATGCGTTGGGCGTCGCTCGGGATGGGGCTCTTGTCGAGGGTGACCAAGGGTTCATCGGGCAGCTCCTTGAGCATCACGTCCTTGATCTGCACGACCATGGCCGGACCCTTGTGCACCTGGAAGGCGAGGAGTCCTTCGAGTTCGCGCTCCTTGGCGTCGTGGTCGGTGAGCTCGATGGTGACCTTGCCGTCGACTTTGTGGACGAGGCGGTTGCCCCGGGCGATCACGGTGTATTCGTGCCACTCGGTGAAGTCCACCTTCACGGGGTCGCGCTCAGCGGCCAGCCACTTGCCGCCCTTGTCATCGACGATCACGGTCTGCCCGTTCTGGACGAGGATGCCGCGGCCGCGCTCGTCATACACCATGCCGTTGTAAGGGGCGTTGGCGTGGATGTCGCACTGGTAGCCGGCGATGACCCACTTTCCGGCCTCGGGGAGCTCCTTGCTGCGGTATTGGATGCCGGAGTTGCTGGCGGAGCACTTGACCTTGGCGCGCAGCTCGAAGTTCTTGAGGACGCCGCCCCGCCAGACGATGAACTGGTTGTAGGCGAGATGGTCGGGGCCCTTGGTCCGGCCGGTGATGGCGCCGTCCTCGACGCTCCAAAGCTCAGGGTTGCCGTCCCAGCCGGTCAGGTCCTTGCCGTTGAAGAGGGGCTTGAATCCCTCCTGGGCCGGCAGGCACGCGGCGAACAGGGAAAGGAGCAGGGAGGCGAGGGGGAATCGCATGGGTCGAAGGGGTCAGTCACGGATACGCTGCCCCCGTGCGAGTGCAACAGATTAGGCGGCCGCCCCTGCGCACCGCCCTCCATTTCCGCTCAATAATCAGCGTCCTTGGCTGACGTATTCCTCGCGGCTGACGTCCCCGCTCCTGTCCTTGTCGAACTTGATGAAGTTCTGGGCGGCCTGCTCGGGTTCGCGCTGGTTAAGCATGAACTCCTCGCGGTTGAGTCTCCCGTCCTTGTTGGCGTCGCGGCCATCGAACATGGCACCGCGGTCGCGGCTGCCGGCCTTGGGGTCGGCCTTCTTCTTGCCGCCCTTGCCTTTGGGCGTGTCCTTGGCCCCGGCCGGGCCGGGTGCAATCGGCGGAGGAAGGAACTTGGAAAGCTTGGCCACGATTTCGGAATGCTCAGGCCGGCCGGCGACGTTCACGGTCTCGTGCGGGTCGTTGGCCTCGTCGTAGAGCTCGGTGGCGTGGATGTCGTTGCTTGCGCGGTCGCGCCACAGGGTGAGGCGCCAGCGGTCGTCGCGGATGCTGTAGCCCATGAGCGACTTCCCGGCGTCCTGGCGAGGGTACTGGCTGATGGCCACGGGACGCACGGAGGCCGCCGCGTCATCCAGCACGGGTCGCAGGCTCACGCCCTCGATATCCTTGGGCCTGGGGAGTCCGCATACGTCAGCGAGGGTGGGGTGGATGTCGATGAACTCCGCGAGGGAGAGGCTGCGTCTTCCGGCGGCTTTCTGTCCGGGCACGCTGATCAGCAGGGGTGCGCGTGCGGCGAGTTCGAAGTTGGTGTGCTTGTGCCAGAGTCCGTGCTCGCCGAGCTGCCAGCCATGGTCGCCCCAGAGGACGATGACGGTGTTCGACGCGAGGCCCTCTTTCTCAAGGGCGTCGAGCACGAGGCCGACCTGGGCGTCCATGTAGCTGGCGGCGGCATAGTAGCCGTGACGGAGCCGACGGCCGAGCTCCTCGGAGATCGGGCCCTCATCGGGGATGTCGGAGTAGCTCTTGAGTTCGCCGTTGGTGTGGCCGACGAAACCGGGCGCGTCCTTGGGCAGCTGTCGGAACTTCGGGACGTAGATCTTGGACGGATCGTAGAGGTCCCAGTACTTCTTGGGGGCGACGAACGGCAGGTGAGGCTTGGCCATGCCCACGGCGAGGAAGAAGGGCTGCCCTTTCTTTTTCAGCGCGGCGAGGGTTTCGGCGGCGAGGCGCGCGGTCCTGCCGTCAGTATAGGTGTCGTCCGGCACGTCGGCGGACTCGACGGCCGGGCCACGGGCCCGTCCCTTGCCGTCCTTGTTCTTCGGATCCTGCATGGCCTTGAGGGCCTCAGGGGAGGCGTACTGGGGAGCCTTCGGGGTCTGCCACGGGGTCGACCAGGTCGGCGCGTCGTCAAGCCCGCCGTGGAAGATCTTGCCCATGCCCTGCACGAAGTAGCCGTTGTTCTTGAAGTGCTGGCCGATGGTCACGGCGTCGGGCAGGGCGACACGGAAGTGCGTCTCGAGGTCCCAGACGCGCGTGGAATCGGGACGGCGTCCAGTCATCAGCGAGGAGCGCGAGGGGCTGCAGACGGCCTGCTGGCAGTAGGCGCGGTCGAAGGTCGTGCCCTTCGCTGCTATGCGGTCCAGATTGGGCGTGCGGATGACGTCGGAGCCGGAGGCCAGCAGCTCGGGCCGGAGGTCGTCGACGGCGAAGAAGAGGACGTTCATCGGACGATCGGCGGCGCAAAGGGCCGCGGAAAGTCCGAGCAGGGGCAGGGCGAATCGGATCATGGGGATGCGTCTTCTACAACCCCGAGGGGTCGGATTGGTTGCCGTTGCTTCAGCCGGGTCACTCTCCGACGGCCGCTTTCAGTCGGTGGCGCGCCTTGTTGAGGTCGGCGATGGTGCGCACGGCCTCCAGTCGGGCCTGCACGGCGTCCTGCTGGGACTGCAGGGTCTCCAGTACGGCGCCCACGGCGAAGTCGCGACGCTGGGTCGCCAGTTTCAGGCCTTCTTCCGCAGACTTGAGTCCGACCTCGGCCGCCCGTACGGCCGCCGAAGTGGCATGCACGGAGGCATGGGCCTCCACGACTTCGCGGGTGACGGCGTCACGGATGCGTTCGATGCCCAGCTTGCCCTGCGCGGCCGCGGCCTCCGCCGCCCGCACGCGCGAGGAGTCCAGCAGGCCGCCGGCTCCGATGCGCCAGAAGAGGGTGACCTGCGTGTCGGTGCTGCGTCCCCAGTCCTGCCGGGCCGAGCTCGGGCTTCCGCCCAGTCCGCCGCCGAAGACCTGCGCGCCGAGGGTCGGCCAGAGGGGCGCGTACTTGGCGCCGGCAAGGTTCTCCTGGGCGGCATTGTCCAGGCGCTCGGCCTCGGCGATCTCCGGACGCTTCGCCAGTGCGGTCTGCACGAGCGCGTCGAGTTTGACGGCCAGCCCGGTGCCGGGAACGTTGATCGCGATGGGACGTCGGTCGGCGGGGATCAGGTCTTCCTGCAAGGGCAGGCGTACGACTTCGGCGAGTCGGGCCGCCGCGGCACGGCGTGCCTCATAGGCCTTCTGGCGGCGGACTTCGCCACGCGTGACCTGCGCGAAGGCGCGGTGTTCGTCGCCCTTCGAGGCGAGGCCGGCCGCGACGGCGGCCTTGACCTGATGATGAAGGTCGCCTGCCAGGGAGACGGCTTGATTCAGGAGATCCGCCTCTGCCTGGGCGGCGCAGAGTTCGAAATAGGCCTCGGAAGCGGCCAGGAGGATGCGGCGACGCTCCGATTCGAGGCGGTGCTCGGCCGCGAGGGTCACCTGCTTGGCCGCGAGGCGACGGTAGGTGGATTCTCCGATCTCAAGCGAGAGCTGGATGGTCGCTCCGGCGCCGAAGGAGTTCTTGGTGATGTCGGTGACGTCACCGACGATGTCCTGCAGCTGTCCGGAGTGGTTGCGGTAGGTGATGCCAGGCGCGATGACGGGGAACATCTGCCACAGGGTTCCGTCCTCGCGCGCCCGGGCCTCGGCCAGGCGTTCCTGCGCGATGCGCACTTCGACGGAATTGGCGCCGGCCAGCCGCAGGACGGCGGGCAAATCGATGTACTCCGCGCGGAGCGAGGCGGCGAAGCAGGCGATGAGAAGGAGGGCTCGCATCACTTGGCGATGGTCACGGGCTGTCCGTCGACGAGCGCGGCGCCAGCGGTCACGATCACGGTCTCCGCGGCGGTCACGCCCTCGAGGACCTCGAGGTTCGTGCCGTCGTTGAAGCCGTGCTTGAGCACGCGACGGCGCGCCTTGCCGTCCTGGAGGACGAAGGCGACGGCGGTGGTCTTCTCAAAACTGATGGCCGAGAGGGGCAGGACGGTGGCGCCGGCGTGGGTCTCGACGCCGAGCTTCACCTTGGCGAACATGCCGGCCTTGAGCGCGCCGTCGGCGTTGGCGACCTCGGCCTCGGCCAGCAGGGTCTTGCTGGCGGGGTCGAGGGCCTCGGAATGGCGGGTCAGGCGGGCCGCGACGGGCTTGGTGCGCGCGGTGTCCACGGCGATGAGGAAGGGCTGGCCGACGGAGACGAGGGACGACTCATATTCGGGGACGGAGGCCTGCACGCGCACTTTGGCGGAGTCGGTCAGGGTCACGATGGACGCCTGTCCGGCCGCGGCGCCGGTGGCCGCGGGCACGAAGGCGCCTTCGTCGACGAAACGCTTCGTGACGGTGGCGTCGAAGGGCGCGGTGATGCGGGCGTGGGCGAGGAGGGCCTCAAGGCGCGCGGTCTCGGCCTTGGCTGCGGTGGCGCGGGACTCGGCGGCGTCGAGGGCCTGCTTGACGACGAGGTCGGGCGCCTTCTTCGCGGCGTCACGGGCGCGTGCGGCGTCCCGCTCGGCCAGCGCGGATTCGGCCCGGGCTCGGAGGAGGTCGGCGGAGAGCTCGGGGGACTCGAGTTCGGCCAGGACCTGTCCGGCCTTCACCTTGTCGCCGATCTCGACGCGGATGGCCTTCACGTGGCCGGCGACCTTGGCGGTCAGGGTGACCTGCCGGTAGGGACGCACTTCGCCGAGGAGCTCGACGCTGCGGGTGACGTCCGCCTTGGCTAGGGCGGTCGTCTTGAATTCGGCCGCGTCGGCGGCGCACGCCAGGACGGCGAGGAGGAGCGTCAGGTCACGCTTGATGGGGCGCATGGTGGGTGCTGGAAGGGTCGTCGGGGTCGAGGGAGGGCGAGAGGGCAGCTCGACCGCGATGCAGCGCGGCGTAGGCCGCGGGCACGAGGAGCAACGTGGCTGGGGTGCCGAGGAGCAGGCCGCCGATGACGGCACGTCCGAGGGGCGCGGTCTGCTCGCCCGCCTCGGTCAGACCGAGGGCCATGGGGAGCATGCCCGCGAGCATGGCGCCGGCGGTCATCAGGACGGCGCGCAGGCGTGAGCGGCCGGCCTCTTCGGCGGCGGCGTCGGCGGCAAGTCCGGCCCGACGGCGTTCCTCGGCCGCGGTGACGAGGAGGATGCAGTTGGCGACGGAGACGCCGACGGCCATGATGAGGCCGATGTAGCTCTCGATGTTCAGGGTCGATCCGGTGAGCAGGAGGAGGACGGCGCCTCCCGCGAGGACGGCGGGGATCGGCACGAGCACGGCGAAGGCGGCGCGTACGTTCTGGAAGGACGCGGTGAGGAGGAGCGCGATGACGGCGAGGGCGGCGATCAGGCCGGTGCGCAGGCCGTCCAGCAGCTCGCGCATGGGCGCGACCTGCCCGCGGACGTCGACCTTCACCTTCGCCGGCGGGGCGCCCGCGGCGGCCACGGCGGCATCGACTTTCTCCGCCAAGGTGCCGAGGTCGGATCCGTGGAAGTTCGCGGTCAGGGTGACGAGGCGCTGCATGTTGTACCGGTCATACTGCGCGACGGCGGTGGAGGGCTTCAGGGTGGCGACGGAGCGCAGGAGGACGGGGCCGCGGTCGGCGCCGGCGGGACCGACGGGCAGGTTGGCGATGTCCTCGGCGCTCTTCACCGCGGCGGCGGGCACCTGCACCTGCACCTGGTAGGCGACGCCGTTCTTGGGGTCGGCCCAGTAGTTGGACAGGATGAAGCGGGTGGAGAAGGTCCCGGCGACGACGGAACGCGCGGCCTCGGCGTGACGGAGGCCGAGGCGTCCGGCCTTCTCGCGGTCGATGTTCACTTCAAGGACGGGGTAGTCGAGGGTCTGCGCGAACTGCAGGTCGCGCAGTTCAGGGATCTTGGAAAGTTCGTCACGGATCTTCTCGGCGTGGGCACGGTTGTCCGCGAGGCCCGGGCCGCTGACGGCGACCTCGATCGGGGTGGACGCGCCGAAGCTCATCACGCGGCTGACGATGTCGGCCGGCTCAAAGGAGGCGCGCACGCCGGGCAGCTCCTTGGCGAAACGGGCGCGGAGGCGCTCCTTGGCCGCCGACAGGTCGGCCTTGGCGCCTTCCTTGAGCTGCACCTGCAGGGTCGCCTCGTCGGTGCCGCTGTTCCAGGCGTGCACGAGGTTCACGGGATAGTTGGGCGCATGGACGCCGACGAGTCCGAGGGTGGTTCCGACGTTGGCGGGTCCGAGCTCGGCCTTGATGAGGTCCAGCGCGCGGATGGCGATGGATTCGGTCACGTCGAGGCGGGTGCCGGGCGCTGCACGCAGGCGCACCTGCAGCTGTCCATGGTCGGCCGCGGGGAAGATGTCCTTGCCGAGTCCCGGCACGAGGAACCAGCCGAGGGCCGCTGCCGCGACGATGCCGCTGAGGGCGGCGATGCCGGGGCTGCGCAGGACGGGCGCAAGGAGGCCGCGGTAGAAGGCCGCCAAGGGCGCCATGAAGCCGGCGTCGGCGTGCGAGCCCCCGCGCGGCAGGAGCCAGGCAGCCAGGACGGGCAGGAGGGTCGAGGAAAGGACGTAGGAAGCGGCCATGCTGAAGCCGACGGCCAGCGAGAGGGGCAGGAAGAGGGCGCGCGCGGCTCCCTCCATGAAGAAGGAGGGGATGAACACGGCCACGACGCATAGCATCGCGAGGAGACGGGGCACGGCGGTCGCGGCCACGGCGTTGCGCACGGCCACGGGCGGCGCGAGTCCCTTGGCCAGTTCCTGGTGCACGGCCTCGATGGCCACGGTAGCCTCATCGACGAGGATGCCGACGGCCAGGGCGAGTCCGCCCAGGGTCATGAGGTTGACGGTCTGGCCGCAGAGCCAGAGTCCGGTCACCGCGGTCAGGAGGGCGAGGGGGATGTTGACGACGACGATCAGGGTGCTCCGCACGTCGCGCAGGAAGGCCAGCACCATGAGTCCGGTCAGCACGGCGCCGAGAATCGCCTCAAGCAGGAGGTCGTCGATGGCCCGACGGACGACGGGGCTCTGGTCCATCTCGTAGCTGACCTTGACGTCTTCCGGCACGGCGGCCTGGAAGCGCGCGAGGTTCGACTTCACATGGCCGACGACGTCGAGGGTCGAGGCGTCGGCGCGCTTGGTGACGGGGATGTAGACGGTGCGACGGCCGTCGGCTAGGGCGTGGCTGGTCACGACGTCGGCCCCGTCGACGACGGTGGCGACGTCGCGCAGGAGCACGGCCGCGCCGGCGCCCGGCCTGATCGGCACAGTCTCAAGCTCACGGATGCTCTTCACCGTGGCGTTGATGGGCACCTGCAGGTTGAGGTCACCCTGCGCGAGGTTGCCGGTCGGGGCGATGGTGTTGGCGCCGGCCAGGGCGGTCGCGACCTCCTCGGGCGTCACGCCGACGCTGCGCAGGCGGTCAGGGTCGAGGTTGACGAGGATGGTGCGCGCGCTGCCGCCGAAGGGCGGCGGGGCCGACACGCCGGGCAGGGTGGCGAAGAGGGGGCGTACGGTGTTCAGCGCGACGTCCTGCAGCTGGGCGACGCTGCGGGTCGGGCTGGTGAAGACGAGCTGTCCGACCGCAACGCTACCGCCGTCGAAACGCATGATGAAGGGCGGCACGGTGCCGGGCGGCATCATCGCACGGGAACGGTTTACGTAGCCGACGACCTCGCTCATGGCCTGCGCCATGTCGGTGCCGGGATGGAACTGCAGCTTCATCACCGCGGCGCCCTGGATGTTGCGCGATTCGACGTGCTCGATGCCGGTGATGTACAGGAAGTGGTACTCGTAGAAGAAGGTGAGGAAACCCTCCATCTGCGCGGCGTCCATGCCGCCGTAGGGCTGGGCGACGTAGACGGTCGGGACGTTGAGGGGCGGGAAGACGTCCTTGGGCATGCGCCGGACGGCGACCACGGAGGTCAGCACGAGGGCGACGACGGCCGCCACGACGGTGACGGGACGGCGCAGGGCGGCTTGGAGCAGGCTCATGGGGCTCCGACAGGCAACCCCCGGCGTCCGAACGAGTCAACCGAAGGAACTGTCACGAATGCGTCACGGAGGCTCAGGCGAGCAGCTCCTTGAGGACCCTGCAGGGCTCCACTCCGGTCAGCTTGGCGTCCAGACCTTGGAATTTGTAGGTGAAGCGGGCGTGGTCCACCCCCAGGAGGTGCAGCATGGTCGCGTGCAGGTCGTGGACGGTGGATACGCCGTCCACGGCGGCGTAGCCGAGTTCGTCGGTGGCTCCGGTCTGGAAGCCGCGCTTGAGGCCGGCCCCGGCCAGCCAGACGGACATGGCCTTGTTGTGATGGTCGCGTCCGACGGGCCCCTTGTTGCCTTGCTTCATGGGCGTGCGTCCGAACTCGCCGGACCACACGATCAAGGTGTCTTCGAACATGCCGAGGCGCTTCAGGTCGGTGATCAGCGCCATGCACGCGCGGTCGACCTCCTTGGCGCGCAAGGGCAATTCTTCCTTCAGGAGGCTGTGGTGGTCCCAGTCACGGTGATAGAGCTGGATGAAGCGCACCCCGCGTTCGGCGAGACGGCGCGCAAGGAGGCAGTTGGAAGCGAATGAGCCGTCGCCGGGCTCGCATCCGTAGAGCGCGAGGGTCCTCGGATCCTCTCCCCGCACGTCCATGAGTTCCGGCACGCTGGCCTGCATGCGGAAGGCCATCTCGTACTGGGAGACGCGGGTCGCGATCTCGGGGTCGTCGACGACGCCGGCGCGCCGGCGGTTGAGCGCGTTGACGGCTTCGACGTCCGCGCCCTGGGCGTCTCGGCTTACGCCCGCCGGGCTGCCGAGGTAGAGCACGGGGTCGCCGGAAGAACGCAGCTGCACGCCCTGATGCCTCGAGGGCAGGAAGCCGCTGCTCCACTGGCGGGCGGCGATGGGCTGGGGCGACCGCCCCTTGCCGGTGGAGGTCAGGACAACGAAGCCGGGAAGATCCTCGGCCTCGGTCCCGAGTCCGTAGGTCACCCAGGAGCCCATGGAAGGGCGCCCGGCGATCTGGGACCCGGTGTTCATGAACATGTGCGCGGGGTCGTGGTTGATCGCGTCGGTGGTCATGGACCGCACGAGGCAGATGTCGTCGCACACGGATCCGATGTGCGGCAGGAGCTCCGACAGCTCCATGCCCGCCTTGCCATGGCGGCTGAACTTGAACTGGGGGCCCTGGCATAGGAGTTTCTGTCCCTGGAGCTGCGCGAGCTGCTGTCCGCGCGTGAAGCTCTCCGGCATGGGCCGGTCATGCATCTCGGCCAGCTTCGGCTTGAAGTCGAAGAGCTCGAGCTGCGAGGGGCCGCCCGCCATGGTCAGCCAGATGACGCGCTTCGCCTTGGCGGTGTGATGGGCCGCGGAGATCGCGCCTGGTCCACCCTTGGCGCCACGGGTCAGGAGGGAGGCCAGGGCGACCGCGCCCACGCCGCGTCCGGCGCCCCGAAGGAAGACGCGACGTCGGAGGGTGCGATGGTGCGCCTCCGGGCTCACGTGAGGATGCCGGCGATGGGCTTGGAGGGCTCGACGCCGGTCAGCTTGGCGTCGAGGCCCTGGAACTTGTAGGTGAAGCGCTCGTGGTCGACGCCGAGGCAACGCAGCATGGTGGCGTGCAGGTCATGCACGGTGCAGACGTCCTTGACGGCGGCGTAGCCGAGTTCGTCGGTCTCGCCATGAACGATGCCGCCGCGGACGCCGCCGCCGGCCAGCCAGACGGACATGGCCTTGTTGTGGTGGTCGCGTCCGCTGCCGCCCTGGGACATCGGGGTGCGGCCGAATTCTCCGGCCCACACGATGAGGGTCTCGTCCAGCATGCCCCGGCGCTTCAGGTCGGTGATGAGCGCCATGCAGGCCCGGTCGATCTCCTGGGCCTTGAGCGCGACGCCGTCCTTGACGCCGCCATGGTGGTCCCAGTCCTTGTGATAGAGCTGGATGAAGCGCACGCCGCGCTCGGCGAGGCGGCGGGCGAGGAGGCAGTTGGAGGCGAAGGTCCCGTCGCCGGGGACGCAGCCGTAGAGCTCGAGGGTGCGCGCGTCCTCATCCTTGAGGTCCATGAGTCCGGGCACGCCGGCCTGCATGCGGAAGGCCATCTCATACTGCGCGATGCGGGTCGCGATCTCGGGGTCGGCCACGAGGCCGTCGCGACGACGGTTCAATTCGGCGACGGCGGCGATGTCCGCTCCCTGGATGTCGCGGCTGACGCCGGCCGGGCTTCCGAGGTAGAGCACGGGGTCGCCCTTGGACCGCAGCTGGACGCCCTGGTGCCTCGAAGGCAGGAAGCCGCTGCTCCACTGGCGCGCGGCGATGGGCTGGTTCTGTCCGCCCTTGCCGAGGGAGGTCAGCACGACGAAGCCGGGCAGGTCGTGCGCCTCGGAGCCGAGTCCGTAGGTCACCCAGGATCCCATGGAGGGACGTCCGGCGATCTGGGACCCGGTGTTCATGAACATGTGCGCGGGGTCGTGGTTGATCGCGTCGGTGGTCATCGACCGCACGAGGGCGATGTCGCCGAGGACGGAGCCGATGTGCGGGAAGAGCTCGCAGATCTCCGCGCCCTCGCGTCCGAAGCGCGAGAACTTGTGCTGGGGTCCGAAGCACTTGAGCTTCTGGCCCTGGAGCTGGGCGAGCTGCTGACCCTTGGTCATGCTCTCCGGCATGGGCTGGTCATGCATCGCCGCCAGCTTCGGCTTGGGGTCGAAGGTCTCGAGGTGCGAGGGACCGCCGGCCATGGAGAGCCAGATGACACGCTTGGCCCGCGCCTTGTGATGGGTCGCGCCGAGGACGCCGGATTCTGCGCCGCGCGCCGCGAGGGAGGCGAGGGCGAGGGAACCGACGCCCTGGGTGGCGCGCCCGAGGAAGGCGCGCCGGGTCACGGCGGAAAGGATCTCGGAAGGAAGGTCAGTCACGGGTGACGGTCTCGTGGAGGTTGAGGAGGACGCGCGCGGCATGGGTCCAGGCGGCGAGTTCGACGGGGTCGCTCTCCTTCGGCGCGGGGCTGAGTCCGACCTGCAGGAGTTTCTTCGCGGACTCCGGATCGGCGCGATAGGCCGTCCGTCTGTCGTTCAGGACCTTGCGCAAGGTGCCGAGTTCGGCGGCATCGGGCTCGCGCTGCACGGCCCTCCGCCAGGCCCAGCGCAGGCGCGCGTCGTCGTCGCCGGTCTGGGCGGCGGCCGCGGCTCCGAAGGCACGGGCGGCCTCGACGTAGGTCGGGTCGTTCAGAAGCACGAGGGCCTGCTGCGGAATGTTCGACCGGGTGCGTTCCGTGCAGGACTCCTCACGGCTAGGCGCGTCGAAGGCCAGGAGGCTGGGATGCAGGAAGGTGCGCTGCCACCAGACGTAGAGTCCGCGGCGATGCTGGGCCTCGCCCTGGTCGTGCACGTACTCACGCACGGGGAAGTTCAGGTTCTCCCAGTAGCGCTCGGGCTGGTAGGGCTTCACGCTCGGGCCGCCGACCTTCGGCACGAGGAGGCCGGACACGGCGAGGGCGTTGTCGCGCACGAATTCTGCGTCGAGACGGAAGGGCGTCTGCCGGGCCAGGGCGCGGTTGTAGGGGTCCGCTTCGCGTTGCGCCGGCGTCGCGACCGAGGCGCGACGGTAGGCGCGGCTGTTGACGATGATGCGCACCATGCGTTTCAGGTCCCACTTGCCGTCCATGAATTCGATGGCGAGCCAGTCGAGGAGGGGCAGGTTGGGCGGAAGTTCACCTTGGGCGCCGAGGTCTCCGGGGTTCTTGCTCAGCGCGGTTCCGAAGAACTGCATCCAGAGGCGGTTCATCGTCACCCGCGCGGTGAGCGGGTTGTCGCGGGAGACGAGCCACTGCGCGAGGTCGAGGCGGCTCGGTTCGCGGCCCTCGAACTTCGGCTGGGGGAGGTAGTGGGGCAGGGCCGCTTTCACGATCTCGCCGGTCTCGTCCATCCAGTTGCCGCGGGGCAGGATGCGCACGGTCCGGGTCTGCGCCGCCTTGGCGGTGACGAGGGTCTTGGGGATGGCGGCTCGGAATACGTCGTGGGCTTTCTGCGCCGCGGCGAGGGCGTCGCGCTCGGACTTCAGGGCCTCGGGATGGAGGGAGAGGTAGTAGTCGCGTAGGACGGCCTTGTCGGCGGCGGTCCGCTTGTCCGCCGGCTTCTTCAGGATGGGCGCGGCCTGGGCGGCCAGCTTCGCGTCGGGATCCTTGCGCTTGGCCTTGGTCTTCTTGGCCGGGGTTTCGGGCGCGGTGAAATCTTTCTCCCAGGTCTCGATCGCGGGGGTCAGGGAGGGATAGGCTGACTCGAGCTGCTTGCGTGCCTGGGCCACGGCGGCCGCGAGTTCGGCCAGGCGCGCGTCCTGCTCAGGGGTCGAGACGAGGATGCCCTCCTCGCGTCGCCCGATGTCCGGCTCATGCACGTCGGCGAAGAACGCGCCGAGGGAGTAGAAGTCCCGCATGGTGATCGGATCGAACTTGTGGTCGTGGCACTGGGCGCAGCCGGTGGTCTGGCCGAGCCAGGCGGCCCCGACGGCGCGCACGCGGTCGGTCAGCATGCGCTGCTGGTAGTCCTTGGCCTGGGCGCCGCCCTCCTCGGTGGTCAGTAGGAGACGGTTGAAGCCCGAGCCGATGAGGGCCTCGCGGCCGCCGTCCGGCAGGAGGTCGCCGGCCACCTGCTCGAGGGTGAAGCGGTCGAAGGGCTTGTTGTCGTTGAAGCTGCGGATGACCCAGTCGCGGTAGGGCCAGACGTTGCGCGGGGTGTCGCTGTGGTAGCCGATGGTGTCGGCGAAGCGCACGACGTCGAGCCAGGTGACGGCCATGCGCTCGCCGTAGTGCGGGCTGGCCAGCAGCCGCTCGACGAGGCGGGCGTAGGCGTCCGGCGATGTGTCCTTCACGAAGGCGTCCACTTCTTCGGGCGTGGGCGGCAGTCCAAGGAGGTCGAGGTGCAGGCGTCGGGCCAGGGTGCGGCGGTCGGCCTCGGGCCCCGGCGTGAGTCCGAGCTGCCTCAGTCCGGCTTCGACGAGGTGGTCGACGCCCTCGGATCCGGCGGGTGCGGCCGGCTTCACGGGTGGCTCATAGGACCAGTGCTGGCGATACTCGGCGCCCTGTGCGATCCACTTGCGCAGGACGGCCTTCTGGCGGTCATCGAGCTTCTTGTGCGAATCGGCGGGAGGCATCCGTTCCTCGGGGTCCTCGGCGTCCAGTCGTTTGGAGAGTTCGCTTTCCTCAGGCTTGCCCGGAATGAAGGCTTCCTTGGCGAGGGCCGCGTCACGCAGGTCGAGGCGCAGCTTGGCCTTGCGATGGCTGGCGTCCGGGCCGTGGCAGTAGAAGCAGTTCTCCGAAAGGATGGGTCGGACGTCGCGGTTGAAGTCCACCTTGTCAGGGAGAGGCGCCGTGGACGAAGCGGCCAGGAACAGGGACAGCAGGGGCATGGGGTTCTGCGTGAACTTAGGAGACCGGCGGCAGGGATAAAGTTTTTATGAGAAGAAGCCCAAGGGGGTGGAGGCATTTGAGAATAGGGACAGGGGCAGGGACAGGGGCAGGGGCAGTTTCTCAGGTGATACGCTGCCAATTTGGCACGTGGGCAATGGGGTGCCTGCTGCCTCTTATTCTCTCGGCCATCCCCCATCTTCCCTTCTCCGTCATTCATCAACTGTCCCCGCCCCCGTCCCTGCCCCTGTCCCTCGCAGCATACCTTTGCACTGTCTCTCTGGTCAACTGAGCCTCTGAGCCTCCGGGCCTCACGTTTATCAAGCGCCAACCCTAGCCCAAGATTCCTTTGACGACCTTGGCGGGCTCGACGCCGGTGAGACGGAAATCGAGGCCCTGGTGACGATAGGTGAAGCGCTCGTGGTCGACCCCGAGGATGTGCAGGACGGTGGCGTGCAGGTCTCGCACGTGCACGGGGTCGGTGGCCACGTTGTAACTGAACTCATCGGTGGATCCGTGGGTGTGCCCGGCCTTCACGCCGCCGCCCGCCATCCACATGGTGAAGCAGCGGGGATGGTGGTCGCGTCCGGCCTCGGGGCTGTCCCACTTGCCCTGTCCGGCCACGCCGCGTCCGAACTCCCCGCCCCAGACGACGAGGGTGTCGTCGAGGAGGCCGCGGCGCTTGAGGTCGGTGACGAGCGCGGCGCTGGGCTGGTCGGTGTCGCGGCAGCGCGCGGTGCACCAGGAGGTGAGGCGGCTGTGGTGGTCCCAGTCGGGATGGAAGAGCTGCACGAACCGCACGCCGCGCTCGATCAGGCGCCGCGCGAGGATGCAGTTGGCGGCATAGCTGCCGGGTCTTCTGGAATCGGGACCGTAGAGCTCGAAGACTTCGTCGGGCTCGTCGGAGAGGTCGGTGAGCTCGGGCACGCTGGCCTGCATGCGGAAGGCCATCTCATACTGGCGGATGCGGGTCGCGACCTCGGGGTCGCCGGTGCGCTCGAAAGTGCCTCGGTTCAGTTCGGCGAGTCCGTCGAGCATCTCGCGGCGGAGTCCGCGGGGGAGGCCCTCGGGGTCGCGCAGGTAGAGCACGGGATCCTTGGCGCTGCGGAGCTTCACGCCCTGGTGACGCGAAGGGAGGAAGCCGCTGCCCCAGTAGTGGTCGTACAGGGGCTGGTCGCTTGGACGCTGCATGCGCGAGAGGAGCACGAGGTAGTCGGGGAGGTCCTTGTTGTCGCTGCCAAGGCCGTAGCTCGCCCATGCGCCGATGCTGGGTCGTCCGGGAATCTGGTTCCCGGTCAGGAACTGGGTCATCGCCGGCGCATGGTTGATCTGGTCGGTGTGCATCGACTTGATGAAGCACAGGTCGTCCGCGATCTTCCGCAGGTGCGGCAGCCATTCGCCGATGGTCGCGCCTGACTTGCCGCAGCGCTCGAAGCGGGTCGCGCCGGGCTTGATCAGCTGGCGCTGGTTCGAGGTCATGGTGGTCAGACGCTGTCCGCGGCGGACGGACTCGGGGAGTTCGGTGCCGGCCAGGTCGGCCAGGCCGGGCTTGTGGTCGAAGAGCTCGATCTGCGAGGGGCCGCCGGACTGCGTCAGGAAGATGACGCGCTTTGCCTTGGCGGCATGATGGGGCAGGGCGGGGAGGCCGGGTTTCTGCGCCTCGGCGGCGGCGCGCGCCGCGAGGGAGCCGAAGGCCATGGCCCCGAGGGACAGGCCGGCCTGCTGGACGAAGGTGCGGCGATGGAGGCTGAAGGGGTCCATGGTCAGGAGAGTTTGCGGAGGCGGATGGGATAGGTGGAGCCGCTGTTCCATTGGCAGACGATGAGGTCGCCGTCGGTCAGGACGCATACGTCGTGGCAGTTGTTGAAGACGGGAAGGTCCTGCAGCATGGGCTTGAGGCGTCCGTCCACGTATTTCGGTTCCTGTCCGCCGGGGTTGGAGACGACGCGGTCGCGGTCGTCGAGGATGGTGACGAATCCGCGCCCCTGCCACATGCGGTGGTCGTCGGGCTTGGCCCCGAAGCACACACCGGAATAGAGATGACGCCCGGAGATCACGGGACGGGATACGTAGGCGCCCGGGAGGTAGACGCCCCGGACGTGCTTCCCGTCCAGGGTGAACCAGTTGAATTCGTTGCGCACGCGCTCGGTGCACACGAGCAGGGGCTCCGGGCCACGGTCGTCGATCGCCACGCCGTGCGCCTGCATGAACTTTCCGGGATTGGTGGGCTGGGTGCTCTTGCCGCCGAATTTCCCGAGATACTTTCCGGCGCGGTCAAAACGCAGGATGAACTGCGAGCCGTAGCCGTCGGCCACATGGATGTCTCCCTTCGCGTCCACGGCGACCTCGGTCGGGCTGTAAGGGTCGTTCGCCCCGTAGGCGCCGCATTTGCGGGGATCGGTCAGCTCGAGCACGGGCTTTCCGTCGAGGGTGCACTTCACGATGCGGCCGGAATTGCCGGTGAGATAGGCGTGTTCAACGCCATCGGCGCCCTTGGCTAACGTGAGTCCGTGCCCGGTCTTCAGCCCGAGGCTCCAGACGGCCAGCACGTTGCCTTCGGTGTCGAAGACGAGGACGTCGTGCTTGGGATGGTTGGTGATGAGGAAGAGGCGTCCGTCGGCGGACTGGCACATCTCATGGCAGTCCCTGACGGGATGCACGGCGGGGTCGGCCTTGCACCAGAGCTTGTCCACGCGGTAGCGGAAGGCGCCATGCCCGATCACGGCGCCCTGGTGCGCAGGCTCAGGCTTGCCCTGCGCCAGCAGGCGCGACGCCGCCAGCGCTGTCAGGCCGCTGGCAAGGAAGGAACGTCGGGAGAGAGGGGACACGTGAAGATGAAGGATGGAAGATGGAGGATTAATGATGACAGGGGACAGATGACGGGTGGACGGTCGATGAGTGATGAAGGATGAGCGATGGGTGATGGACGGGGACTTTGGTGGTCGGTATGTTGGGCTGCTTCTGGCTAACATCGTCTATCTTACATCGTTCATCGTTTCTTCATCTGTCTCTTGACGCTTACTCATGCGTGATCGTCTCATCGAGGTTGAGGACGAGGCTCGCCACGAGGGTCCAAGCGGCGAGCTCGGCGGGCTCGACGCCAGTCGGGATCCTGCGCTGGCCGACGTCGAGGAACTTGACGGCGGCGGCAGGGTCGGCGCGATAGGTCTCCCGCGCCTTCATCAAGGTTGACCCGATGAGGGCGGCCTCGCGGTCGTTCGCCTCACGGGTCAGGACGCTGCGATACAGGAACTGGATCCTGGTCGCGTCACCGCTCAGCTTGATCGCTCCCGCCGCGAGGGCCTGCGAGGCCTCGAGGAAGGTGGCGTCATTCATCAGGGTCAGGGCCTGCAGGGGGGTGTTGGTCCGGGGCAGCCGGACTTCGCAGGTGCGACGCTGCGCGGTGTCGAACAGGAAGGTCGGCGCGATGGACCGGCGCCAAAAGGCGTAAAGGGTGCGTCGATACTGGGCAGGTCCTTCGCTGGACTCATACTTGAAGCGGCCCATGAAGAGCTCCTCCCACACGCCGTCGGGCTGGTGCGGTCTCACGGGCGGACCGCCGAGGACGGGATGCAGGAGTCCGGAGGCGCGCAGGGCGGCGTCGCGCAGCATCCAGCTGGGTATCCGGTACCGTGAGCCGCGCGCGAGGAGCCGGTTGTCCGGATCCTTGGCGAGCAGGGCGGGGGTGACGGAAGAATCCTGACGGTAGGTCTCGCTGGTCACGATCAGGCGGAGGAGCCGCTTGATGTCCCAGCCGTTCTCACGGAAGTCGACGGCGAGCCAGTCGAGGAGTTCGGGATGGCTGGGGCGCTCACCCTGCAGTCCGAAGTCCTCGACGCTGCGGACGATGCCGTTGCTGAACAGGAGCTGCCAGAGGTGGTTCACGGCCACGCGGGCGGCCAGCGGGTTCTCGGGCGCGGTGATCCAGCGGGCGAGCCCGGCCCGGTCCTTGGGCAGCTCCTGCGGCCAGGGCAGCACGGCCGCGGGCGCGTCACGGCCGACCTTGTCGCCATGCTTGTCCCACACGCCTCGGACGAGGACGAAGGTGTCACGCGGCTGCTTGCGCTCCGCCAGGACCATGACGTTCACCTTGCCGGCCCGCGCCTTGATGTCGTCGAAGTCGCTCTGCGCGCGGTCAAGCGCCGCCCTCGCCTCACGGTAGGGACGATGGTCCGCGAGGAACTGGCTGAAGAGGTCTTCGCGGAGCTTCGGGTCCGCCGCTCCGGTCGCCTTGGCGAGGCGCTCGAGCGGGGTGTCGCCGACGGACGCCACGGCGGGTCCGGCCTCGTCGGTCACGGAAAGCCTGAATCGTCCGATGTTGCGGTCGCCGAGGGTGGAGCGCTGGCGGAGCTCGACGATCATCTCCTCATCGTTTCCGAGGGTCAGCGGCTCGGCCAATCGGTAGACGGCGGTGTGCGCGGCCTTCTTGTCGGCGCCGATGGTGGTCCAGCCGTTGCGCGGATCGTCGTCGAGCGTGTCCTTCACGTCGCCGTAGTTGCCGTTCTTCTTCTTGTCGGCTCCGACGTCCGCGACGGCGGAATCAAGGGCGACGTCCCGGATGAGTGAGTTGCCGCGGGTGCGGACCTGGACTTTCAGGTCGGTGAGCAGGAACTCGCCGTCCTTGCCGCGGGAGAGCGCGCCCTCGGTGTGCGAAGGGTGGGGGAGCACCTCGAGTCGCAGGCCCGCGATGCGCCGGCCTCGCGGTGTGGTGATGAAGCGGTATTCGTCCTGGTTGGGATGGGGGCCGGAAGCCTGCACGGCGAGGTCGGACTCCTGGTTCAGGACGGTGCCCTCGGCGGTCTCCAGAGCTTCGGCCTTGATGGGGCGCCAGCTGACGTGTCCTCCGGCGACGCGCTCGGTCGCCTGCTTGAGCCAGCCGGCGAAGGGGGTTTCGGCCGCCTTGCGTGCCGCCGCTTCCGCGGGCTTGGCCGCCTCGATCAGTGACTTGGCCTCGTTGAGCGCACGCGCCGCGAAGGGCGACTGATAGGACAAGTACGGCTTGGCTCCGCCGCCGGCCTTGCCGTCCTCGTCGATGCTGTTGAAGAAGGCGGTCAGCGAATAGTAGTCGGACTGCGAGACGGGGTCGAACTTGTGCGAATGGCACTGGCAGCAGGCGAGGGTGAGTCCGAGCCAGGTGGAGCCGACGGTGTTCACGCGGTCGATGACGTAGTCGACGCGCGACTCCTCGGGGTCGCGGCCGCCTTCGCCGTTGGTCATGTGGTTCCGATGGAAGGCGGTGGCGAGCTTCTGCTCGGGCGTGGCGCCGGGCAGGAGGTCTCCGGCGAACTGCTCCAGGGTGAACCGGTCGTAGGGCAGGTTGCGGTTGAAGGCGTCGACGACCCAGTCGCGCCAGGGCCAGTTGTTGCGGGTGGCGTCGGACTGGAAGCCGTCGGTGTCGGCGTAGCGCGCGGCATCGAGCCACCACATGGCCAGCCGCTCGCCGTAATGCGGGGAGGCGAGGGCGCGGTCGACCATCCGCTCATAGGCTCCGGGCGCCTTGTCGTCGAGGAAGGCCGAAGCCTCCTCCGGGGTGGGCGGCAGTCCGGTCAGGTCGAGGTGCACGCGTCGGACGAGCACGTGCGCAGGCGCCTGAGGGGCGGGCTTCAGCCCCTCCTTGGCGAGTCGGGCGCGGATGAAGGCGTCGACGGGATGTCCTTCGACCTGACGCTTGACCGGAGGCTCGAAGGCCCAGTGCTTCCCCCATTTGGCGCCCTCGGCGATCCAGCGTCGGAGGACGTCGATCTCCTCCGGCTTCAGGCGCGGCTTGTGCGACTTCGGCGGCGGCATCACCTCGTCGGGGTCCTGACTGAGGATGCGCGCGATGAGGTCGCTGCGGGAGGGGTCGCCCGGCACGACCGCACGAACGCCGTCGTTCTCCGCGGTGGCGCCTTCGAAGGTGTCGAGACGGAGGTCGGCCTTGCGGTGCGACTCGTCCGGGCCGTGGCAGGAGAGGCAGTTCTCGGAGAGGATCGGGAGGACGTCGCGGCTGAAGCTGACGGGCTCGGCGACGCCCGTGAGGGCGGCGAGCAGGAGAATCGCGGTCGGGGTCAGCCGGGACATGGGATGATTATCCCTCCTGCCTGAGGTTTTTAAATGGCGGACGTCCGGCGGTCGGTTGTAGTATCCGACCATGTCCAAGGAGCCCGAGACGCGTTTCCTGATGTCGCTGCACTCCACGCCGGCACCGGCGCACCAGGACGTCTTCTACACGGTGCCGCGGGCCGGACATCTGCTGGCCTCGCCCTCCCATCGCATCAGTCGCGACCGCTACCCGGGCCACGAGCTGATCCTCTGCCTCTCAGGTCGCGCCTGGACGCGTGTCGCAGGACGGACGCATGCCATCGGGCCCGGCGACTTCGTCTGGCTCAACTGCCATCATCCTCATGAGCATTGGGCGGAGCCTTCGGACCCTTGGGAGGCGATGTGGGTCCGCGCCGAGGGCCCGCAGCTCGCGAAGCTGTCCGAGCTGATGTCGGTCCGCGCCGCACCGGTCATCGCGGGCGTCGACCGCAAGGAGGCGGTGGCGACGTTCAAGGAGGCGTTCCGTCTCGTGGCCGACCGTGCTCCCGAGTCTCCGGCCCGTCTCCATGCCGTCGTGGCCCGGTTGCTCGCCGTGGTCTGCGCCGCACGCGCCCGGTCTGGCGACGCCGCGCCCGACGTCCCTCCGGCGCTCGCCAAGGTCGTCGAGCGGATGCGGCTTTTCTATTTTGAGAAGCACACGCTCGAGGGTCTGGCCAGGCTCGCCGGTCTGAGCCCCACGCATTTCACACGCGTCTTCCGGGCCGCCTTCGGCACCAGTCCGATCGACTGGCTGCGACGGGAGCGCATCAGCCAGGCCAAGCGCCGGCTCGCCGGCACCGACGACGAGATCAAGGAGATCGCCGCGCAGGTCGGTTTCGCCGACCGCTACTTCTTCAGCAAGGATTTCAAACGTCACACCGGCATGACCCCCGGCCAGTATCGCGCCCGGGAACAGGGCGCTGATGCGAGGTGAAACGTTGGCAGGTTGGCTCGGTCGCACTCTTTGCCTGTCCCTCAAGGCCCCTTGCGTCTGCGTCGCGCAGGTAGGGCTGACCGCCCTCGGTCAGCCGCTGTCTCTCGTAGGGACGTGATGCTGTCTGTGACCTTGCCCGGCGCCAGGCATTTGTGTCGTTCTGAGCCTCCGTGCCTCTTCTTGTCTTAAGTCCGCCCCTGTCCCACGAAGCATACCTTTGCACTTTTGCACGCGGCCCCGCCGCGGTTGCACCTTTGCACATCATCACCCCCGATCCCTCGCCGCAAGTGCCTCGTTCCGAGCCTCCGAGCCTCCGTGCCTCTTCTTGTCTTCAGCCTGCCCCTGCCCCTCGCGTACGCGGCTCCGACGCGCACGCGCTCAAACCTTCCATCCGTCCCGGTATTCCTTGCGGACGAGGGTGTTGGCGGCCTTGTGATTCACGATCTTCAGGGCGTCAGCGTCCCACTTGAGGGAGGCGCCGGGGAAGCGTGAGGCGATGGTACCGAGCAGGACGGCCTCGGTCAGGGGGCCGGCGTAGGCGAAGTTGTCGGTGCACTCCACGCCGGTCAGGGCGGCGTCCACCCAGCCGTGATAGTGGTTGAGGCTCTCCTCGGCCCGGATGTCGGCGATCTTGATCGCCGGAACCTTCTCGCCCCGGTCGAGGGCGCGCTTGCGGCGGGCTTCCTCTCCGGGCGTCAGGGTCGTGCCGTATTTCTCCTCCGGCAGCAGCACGGGCGTGCCGACGTGCGGCAGGAGCAGCACGCCTTCCGTGCCGATGAACATCGATCCGCCGTCGAAGAGCTTCTTGCCCTTGGGGAGCTGCGCGAGCGAGGCGTCAGGTTTCCGGCCGCCGTCATGCCAGGTCATGGTGATGGTGTCGCCGGCGGTGTATTTCGTGCCGGGGTAGACGTAGGTGATGGTCTCGGCGGAGCACCAGGTCTGGTCGTTCACGCCGACGCTGTCGGCCTTGATCGTGAGCGGCTTGGTGAGCTCGAGCGCGCAGAAGACGGGGTCGTAGATGTGGCAGCCGAAGTCGCCGAGGGTGCCGCAGCCGAAGTCCAGCCAGTCGCGCCACTTGAAGGGGTGGTAGACGTCGGGCGAGAAGGGACGTGCCGGAGCGACGCCCAGCCAGAGGTCCCAGGAGAGTCCCTGAGGCACGGGCGCGGTGACCGGGGGCAGGCCGGTGAGGTTGGTGTAGCGGTTGCCCGGATTCGGGTGCCAGGAATGGACTTCCTTCACCTTGCCGATGCGGCCGGACTGGATGAGCTTCACCGCGGTGCGGTATTCGGTGCGCGAGTGGATCTGGTTGCCCATGCGCGTCTGCACGCCCATGCGGGCGGCCTCCTCGGTGAGCAGGCGGGCCTCGGCGACGGAATGGGTGAGGGGCTTCTGCAGGTAGACGTGCTTGCGACGGCGCATCGCCAGGAGGGCGGGCAGGGCGTGCATGTGGTCCGGGGTCGAGACGGTCACGGCGTCGAACTTGTCGCCGAGCTTGTCATACATTTCGCGGAAGTCCGCATAGTGCGGGGTGCCGGGGAAGGCGGCGTCGGCTCCGCCGAAGCGGCTGGTGTCGATGTCGCAGAAGGCGACGAACTTCGCCTTGGGATGGGAGCCGACCTCGCGCACGTCGGAGAGCCCCTTGTTGCTCACGCCGACGGCCGCGATCTGCAGGCGGGAGTTGACGTTCTGACAGCTGACCAGGGCGGGGAAGCCGGCGACGGCGACCGCGGAGGTCTGGACGAAACGACGGCGTGAGAGGGGCTTGCTCATGGGGTTGGGTTTTTATGGTGCCGAGCCGTCCGCTGTGCAAAGGCGTTAATGTGTCGAAAATGAGCGAAACGATGACCTGCGTTGGCCACAGGGAGGATCAGGCAGGTCGCCATGGATCGCGAGTACCTGCCATGGGCAGGGCTGAACGCCCTCGGTCAGCCGCTGCTTGAGGTGACACGTGGGCAAGGGGGCACCTGTTGCCTCTGCGCGGCCGCCCTTCGGCGCCCTCCCTCATCCTTCATCTGCATCTTCCATCCCTGCCCCTATCCCTGCCCCTGTCCCTCGCAGTGTCCCCTTGCCCCCATGTCACCTTGCCCACGTGCCCCCTGTGGTGAGCGCTGCGGCTTGTCCGCGGCGCTCACCTCCCATACGTCTCCAAGGCGGCCTTCTGGAAGATCCGGCGGGCTTCGCTGGCGTCGGAGTTGGGGAAGTTGGTGCGTTGCACCAGGAGGACGTAGGCGCGCTGACGGACGGGATCGATCCACATCTGGGTGCCATGCATGCCGCCATGTCCGAAGGAACCCGCGCTCAGGCTCTCGGTCACGCCCTGCGGTTCGCGCACGATGTGCACGCCGAGGCCCATGGACATGCCGGGGGTGAAGCTGACCTTGGGCATGTCTCCGAGCTGGTTGCGGGTCATCAGGGCGACGGTTTCCGGCTTGAGGATGCGGCGCCCTTCGATCGCCCCCTGGTTCAGCATCATCTGGCAGAAGCGGGCGATGTCGTGACCGGTCGACCATAGTCCGCCCGCCGGAATCGCGGTGCGCGAAGGGTCGCTGTAGGGCTCGCGGAAGGTGTGCGTCTTGCCGAGGACCGGCTTGCCGCTCTCCTTCTCCTTGGCGTAGGGCATGGCGCGTCGCTCCAGCTCGGTCTCGTCCGGCCAGAAAGTGGTCGAGGTCATGCCCAGCGGTTCCAGCAGGCGCGTCTCGAGGAAGTCGGAGTAGGGCATTCCGGAGACGACCTCGACGATGCGTCCGAGGGTGTTGATCCCGGGGTTATTGTAGGACCATTGGGTGCCCGGCTCATAGCGCAGGGGCTGTCCGGCGTAGAAGTCGCACATCTTCTCCAGCGGCAAGGCATCGCTGGGCTGTCCGGCCGGCGTGGCGTAGGCGCTAGTCAGTCCCGAAGTGTGCGTCAGCAGGTCGCGCACCGAGACCGGCCTGGCCGGGTCGACCAGCTTGCCGTCTTTTAGGAGCTTCTGCCCCTTGAAGGCGGGCAGGAACTTGGAGACGGGGTCATCCAGGGACACCTTGCCCTCCTCGACCAGCATCATCACGCAGGCCGACGTCATCGGCTTGGTCATTGAGGCGATCCAGAAGACCGAGTCCTTGCGCATGGGCCGGGCGGCCTTGATGTCAGCGAGGCCGAAGGCCTCCATTCCCAGGATGCCGTCGGGCCCGACCACGACCGTGACCGCTCCGGAAAATTCGTTGGCTTCAAGCTGATCCGACAGCGCGAACGCCATGACGGCGTTCTGTTCCTCCAGGTTCACCTTGGCCGCCGGCCGTCTCTCGCCGTCGCAACCCGAGAACAGCAATCCCGCCGTAAGCAGACCCAGCAACCAGGAGCGTGATTTCATGGCTCCTTATTAGCCACCATCCGTCCTTCGGCAAGGAGATGAGTTATCGGGGGCAGGGACTGGGGTGGCTTCGCAGGTGACATGCTGGCAAGCTGGCACGTGGGCAAGGGAGTGCCTGCTGCCTCTGATTCTCCCTGCCGCCCATCGGCGGCCATCCCCCGTCCATAACCCCTCATCCTTCATCATCCATCTTCCATCCTCTATCCGCACCAACTGCTTTTAGCCGCTATCCCTGCCCCTGTCCCTTGCGGCGTAATCGCCTCGCCCGCCTTTGCACTTTTGCACGCGGCACCGCCGCAGTTGCACCTTTTCACTGCATCTCCCTCCTAGCCCTGCCCCTGTCCCTCGCAGTATCCCCTTGTCCCCATGTCACCGTGCCCACTTGCCTCCCCCCTTGCGGCTCCGCCGCGCCGGTAGGGACGTGATTGCCATCACGTCCGTTGGCGGACGGACATCGTACGGTCTGTGGCCTCGCCCTGCGCCGCGCACGTGCCTCGTTCTGGGCCACTGAGCCTCCGTGCCTCCAGTTGCCTTCAACCTGTCCCTGCCCCTGTCCCTAGCCCTGTCCCTCGCGGGAGCTACGCTCCCGCGTCACATCTCCCCCCTTGGTCTCGTCAAAATCACCGTTCCACTTCGACACCACGAGGGTGGCCGCGGCGTTGCCGATGAAATTGGTGATGGCCCGGGCTTCCGAGAGGAAACGGTCGACGCCCAGGATCAGCGCCATGCCCGCCACGGGCAGCTGGTTGGTCGCTGCCAAGGTCGCGGCCAGGGTCACGAAGCCGCTGCCGGTGATCCCGGCCGCACCCTTCGATGTGATCAGGAGAATGACCAGCAAGGAAAGCTGCTGCCCGAGGTCCATCGGGGTGTCGGTGGCCTGCGCGATGAACAGCGCCGCCATGGTCAGGTAGATGCAGGTGCCGTCGAGGTTGAAGGAGTACCCGGCGGGCACGACGAGGCCGACGGTCGGTCGCGCGCAGCCGACGCGCTCCATCTTCTCCATCAGTGCGGGCAGGGCGGGTTCGGACGACGAACAACCGAGCACGACGAGGAGCTCGTCCTTCAGGAACTTGAGGAGTTTCCAGAGGCTGAAGCCGCAGGCTCGCAGGATGAGTCCGAGGGCGATGAAGATGAAGGCGGCGCAGGTCAGGTAGACGCAGGCGATGAGCTGCGCCATCTTGGCGATGGCTCCCAGTCCGTATTCTCCGACGGTGAAGGCCATCGCTCCCGCCGCCGCCAAGGGCGCGAGACGGGTGACGAAGGCGACGATGCCGAAGAACACGCGGGAGACGTCGTGGAGGAGGTTCATCACGGGCCGTCCATGCTCGCCCAGGCGGCCCAGCGCCACGCCGAAGAGCAGGGCCAGCAGCAGGATCTGCAGGACGTCACCTTGCGCGAAGGCGCCCACGAAGCTCCTGGGGATGAGGTGCAGCAGGAAGTCGACCGCGCCGCCCGAATGTTTCGCGGCCTCGGCGTAGCCGCTCACGGATTTCGCGTCCAGCGTCGCGACGTCGACGTGCAGCCCGGCTCCGGGCTTGAAGACGTTGATGACGATGAGCCCGATGACCAGGGCGAGCGTGGTCACGGCTTCGAAGTAGATGAAGGCCTTGAGGCCCGCCTTGCCCGCCTTCTTCAGGTCGCCCATGCCAGCCATGCCCACCACGACGGTGGTGAAGATGATCGGGCCGATGAGCATCTTCATCAGCGCGATGAAGGCGTCGCCCAGCGGCTTGAGGCTCACGCCGGTCTCGGGGCTGAAGTGCCCGACCGCCACGCCGATGGCGATCCCGATCAGGACCTGGACGTAGAGCAGCTTCAGGATGCGCATGGCGGGGTGACTCCTGTCTAGGCCCTCCGAGGCGCTCCGCAACCCCGCTCGTGCCCTCCTGCCAGAGGTAGGGCTGACCGCCCTCGGTCAGCCGATGTCTCGAGGTAGGGACGTGATTGCCATCACGTCCGTCGACGGCCCTCCCTTATCCTCCATCCTTCATCTGCATATCCTGTCCCTGCCCCTGCCCCTAGCCCTGTCCCTCGCGGCGCGCCCCTTGTCCACTCGTCAACCTGTCAACTTGCCAGCTAACGCCGGCCTTCCGGCCAACCGTCCGACTTATCTCCCCGAAAACTGCGTATGCCCCTCGATCCTTCGCTCCAGTTCAGCCCTCTCGTCCTCGCTCAGTCCTTCGGGAAACTTGGCCGATGAGCGGCGCCATCTGTCGAGCCACTCCCGTCCGAGGAGGGCGTAGCGGCAGGGTCTGGCGTAGCCGGGCGTGAGGGCGACGATGGTCTCCTTCTTGACGCCGGTGCCGGTGCCGATGGCGACGTGGAAGCCCGCGTTGAGCAGGGCGACTCGCACCGCGGTCGAAGCCGAGTAGGTGAAGAGCTCCGCGGGCTTCTTCGGATCGCAGAGGCCGAAGAGGCGTCGGAACTGTGCGGGGGTCCAGCAGGCGGTGTCGGTCTTGTGGGAGAAGAAGTCGAAGAAGATGAGATCGGGCTTGGCCGAGGCCTGCGTGACGGTCTGCCAGAAGTCGCCGACATGCAGCTCCCAGCTGAGGCCGGGGAACTGGCGCGACTGCCAGGCCTGCCGCGCCAGGACGGCCTCGGGGCCGGAGTGTCGCAGGTATGCGAAGCGGTTCTTGTGCGTGAGCGCGAGCTTCAGGGAATCGAGGTCGTTCTCAAAGCTGATGACGCGCATGCGACGCACGGGCCCCTTGGCGGCTTCGGTCTCGTAGCACTGGACCGCGGCCATGGCGTTGGCCGCGGCTCCGAGCCCGACGTCCCAGATGACCAGGGGTTCGATTTCATCAGGGCCCTTGCCGGAGGGCAGGGCGAGGCGGCCGGCGAGGTCAGACTGGTCGACGTACAGGGCCTTGGCCTCGTCCATCGGCGGGGTGTGCGAATGCATGATCTCGCCCGATGAGACCTGCCGGATGCTCGCGAAGCCCGCTTCGGCGAGGTGCACCTCGTAGTCGCCGAGTTTCCGCGGCCGACGCTCCTTGCCGACCTTCGGGGGCACGGAAGGGTTGTCCATGTCCTCCTCCTGCAGGAAGGTCCGTTTCTGATGATACAGCTCCAGGAAGCGGTCCTCGAGGATGCTCTGCCGGATCTCGCGCATGAGCTGATGGTAGAACCAGATGTTGTGCCGGCCGATCAGGGTCCAGCCCAGCGGCTCCTGGGTCTTGGTCAGGTGATGCAGGTAGCCGCGTGAGTGCTTGGCGCAGACGGGACAGCCGCACGCGGGATCGAGCTTTTCCTCCGACATCTTGTAGACCGAACGCCGCAGCTGCAGGATGCCGCGGGAGGTGAAGGCGGTGCCGAACTGCGCGACTTTGTTCGGGATGATGCAGTCGAACATGTCCACGCCGCGATGCACGGCCTCGAGGAGGTCGAGCGGGGTGCCGACGCCCATCAGGTAGCGTGGACGATCTGCCGGGAGCATGGCCGCGGCGATTTCGCAGGTGTCCTCGCGTTCGCTCTTGCCCTCGCCGACGGCGAGGCCGCCGATGGCGAAGCCGTCGAAGGGCAGCTGGGTGAGTCCGTCGGCGCTTTCCTTGCGCAGGTCGGGATAGAGCGCGCCCTGCACGATGGCGAACATGGCCTGCGGGGATTCGCCGCGCGCCTTGAGGCTGCGGATCGCCCACCGGTGGGTGATGTCCAGGGCGGCCTTGGCGGTGGCCTTGTCGGCGGTCGATGGTATGCACTGGTCCAGCACCATCATGATGTCGCTGCCGATGGCCACCTGGGTGCCGATGCTGGTCTCGGGGCTGAGGAGGTGGGTCTTGCCGTCGACGTAGCTGCGGAACTCGGCGCCCTCCTCCTTCATGTTTCGTGCATGCGGGAGGGAGAAGATCTGGAAGCCTCCGGAGTCGGTCAGGAAGGATCTTTCCCATCCGGTGAACTTGTGGATGCCGCCGAAACGGCTGAAGACCTCAGGTCCCGGCCGAAGCAGGAGGTGATAGGTGTTCGCGAGGAGGATCTGCGATCCGGCCTCGTGCAGGGACTCGAAGGTCTGCGCCTTGACGGTCGCCTGGGTGCCCACCGGCATGAACAGCGGGGTCTTCACCTCGTTGTGCAGGGTGCGGAAGGTCGCCGCCCGCGCCCGGGAACCGGAGGCGACCTTCTCGAGGACGAAGTTCAGGCGCGACATGCAGCGTCTTTGGTGCCCGACTCCGCCACGGAGGGCAAACGGATTAGGTCCGGGCCTTGCGTCCCCAGGGTAGACGGCGAAGGACGGCGATCTTGAGTCGGCGCCAGGCACGGAGGCCCTTGGGATGCCAGGTGAAGCCGAAGGTGATGCCCAGGATGACCAGCGGTATGCCGGGCACGACGGGCATGATCGCGGCCGCGATTCCCGCCGCGATGAGCGCAAGCCCGGTCAGGATCCTGAGCAGTATCCAGGCATTGACCATGAGAACAAGGTGCGTGGCACGGTCCGATTTGCAAACGGCCGGAGAGGTCCCGCTTGCCCGGCGGGATTTCCTTCATCATACAGGGGTTCCCATCCCCATGCGCCCCGTCCTCGCCATCCTGGTCTCTGCCGCCTGCTTCGCCGCCGCCCCGATTCCCGAGGCCTCCATCGCCAAGAAGGGCGAACTGCTCTTCTCTGATGACTTTTCGGGCGCCCAGCCCGACGCCCGCTGGGTCAAGGTGGTCCAGACGTTCTCGGTCGAAGGCGGGGTCCTCAAGGGGGTCCAGACGCGGGTTAAGGACGAACCGACGAAGGACGGGAAGGGCGTCATCAAGGCCCATGCTGCGGTCCATGGCCTGAATGTCCCGACCAAGGACAGCGTGGTCGAGGTCAAGGTGCGCTTCGACGGCGCCACGATGATGGACGTTGAGCTCGACGACCGCGATTACAAGGGCGCCCATTACGGTCACCTCTGTCGCGCCCAGCTGCGCATCGACCCGAAGTCCGGCAAGGGCTCGGTGGTCATCATCGACGAGAAGGAAGGCAACATGCGCAACGACATCCGCGCGATGAAGGACGACCCGTCCAAGAAGGCCGAGATGGCCAAGCTGCTGGTGGGGCGTTCCGCGACCTTCCCCGCCGACCTGGTCCAGGGCAAGTGGCACGCCCTCACGGTGGAGATCGTCGGCGACCAGATCCGCGTCGTCCTCGACGGCAAGCCCGTAGGCTACCTGAAGTCCCCCGGCATCGCCCACGCCACCAAGAGCCGTTACGAGTTCGGCGTGGCGGGGCAGGGCGGCTCCTTCGACGACCTCAAGGTCTACGCCGCCTCCCCCGCGAACTGAGGCAAAGCGGGGCGATGCCGCCGCTTGAGGGGACACGTGGGCACGGTGACACGTGGGCACGGGAGCACTTTGTGCCTCTTCCCAACGTCCCCGTGTCCCCTCGCGGTGGCCTCGACACCGCGTTGGTAGGGCTGACCGCCCTCGGTCAGCCGCAGCTTGAGGTGACACGCTGGCATGGTGACACGTGGGCAAGGAAGCACCTGTTGCCTCTGCGCCTCCCGGCCGCCCTTTGGCGGCCTTCATCTATCTTTCATCCTCCATCACTTATCTCTTATCCCCCATCTGCATCTCCTATCCCTGCCCCTGCCTCTATCCCCTCGCGGCGGCGAACCTTCGCCGCCGCGCCGCCACTTGCCTTGCTGTCACTTCCGGGTAACATTTGAGCCATGAAAAGGGAGGTTCTGGAGCGCACGATGCGGCGGGCCGCCAAGCTCGCCCAGGACGGCGAGGTCGAAAAGGCCGAGGCCACCTATGAACAGGCGCTGAAGGATTCGGAAGTGAGCTCGGTCGCCGAAGTCGACTATGTGCTGGGCGAATATGCCGAATTTCTCGGTCATACGGAACGGCATGCCAAGGCCATCGAATTCAGCCGCCTGCGCGCCAATCTCCGCGGTCAGCACGCGCCCGAGCGCAGCGAGGTCTTCGTCACGGGGCTCATAGACCTCGCCACGGCCTGCCGTCGCGGCGATGAGAACGAGGAGGCGGAGAAGGCCCTTCTCCGGGCGATCGAAATCATGGAGGAGGACGAGCCGTCGTTCCGGCGGACGCTCAGCAACGCGCTGCTCTGCCTGTCCTATCATCAGCGTGAGTCCAAGCGCCACGAGGAGTGCCTGGAGTCCTGTGAGCGGGCGCTGAAGCTCCGTCTCGAGGATGAGGAGGAATGTCCGCCGCTGGAGCTGGCCCGCTGCCAGATGGCCGTGGCGCGCGCGGCCATCCATCCCGGGCGCCTCGCCCGCTGCCGTGAGATGCTCGAGGCGGCCCTGCCGGTGCTCGAGAGGGTCGGCGAGCAGGACGACGAGCCTTCGGTGCTCAGCGGCATGGAGAACATGGCCGACCTGCTCGAGCTCGAGGGGCGCATCGACGAGGCCAAGGCCTGGGCGCTTCGCGGGGTCGAGCGGGTGCTGGCCAAGCCCGACCCCGCCAAGTTCGGACTGCTCACGCGCCTGCGTCGCCAGATAGGCAATTACTGTGAGACGCAGGGGGACTACGCCGAGGGCGACGAGCAGCGCCGCATCTCCCATGAGGAGCATGTCGCCCAGTTCGGCGAGGATCACATGGAGACGGTCGGAGCGCTGCAGATCCGCGCCAACTACCTCGTCGGTCGTCTCAAGTATGCCGAGGCCGAGCCCCTGTTGCGCAAGATCCTCGCCGACTCCCTGCGTCTGCAGAAGGCCGATGACCCTGAACTCAGCCGCCCCTACAACAACCTCGCCTTCTGCCTCCTGCATCTTGACCGACTCGACGAGGCCGAGGAGATGCTCAACCTCTCCGGCCTCCGTCTTGCCGGCACCGACGACGCCGTGAAGCTCGCCTTCCACGACAAGAACCTGGGCATCCTGCGCAAGAAGCAGGGCAGGGCGGAGGAGGCCGAGGTCCATCTCCGCAAGGCCCTCGCCGTCTTCAAGTCCAAGGGCCCGCGCATGTCCGGCTTCGTCAAGGAGATCGAGGAGTGGATGGAGTGAGCATGAGGCAGCTGAGCTGATTCATCACGGGCAGGGGCACGGACAGGGACAGGGGCAGGGTTAGGGGCAGCTTTGCAGGTGACACGCTGGCAAGCTGGCACGTGGGCAAGGGCGTGCCTGCTGCCTCTGATTCTCCCGGCCGCCCATCGGCGGCTCTCCCTCATCCTCCATCCCCTGTCCCTGCCCCTCGCGGTGGCTTCGACACCGCGCCGGTAGGGCTGACCGCCCCGGTCAGCCGCTCTGTCCCTACCCCTCATCGTATTTCTTGCCAACCCGTCAACTTGCCAGCCTGCCAGCCGGCTCCGCCTCTGTTCCTGCCCCAGTCCCTGTCCCTGCGCGGAAGCTCCGCTTCCGCGCTAAAACTCCCTGCTCAGCAGGCCCACGATCAGCAGCAGCACGATGCCGCCCAGCAGGCAGCCAGCGCCCCATTCCAGGGAGGTCACGTTCTTGGCGAAGTCGGTCAGGAGACCGCTGAGCGTGGACGTCAGCTGGTCGAGGACGTCGCTGACGAGCGGAATGCGAGTCTTCTCCTCGGTGCTTACGAACAGCGAGCCAAGGGTGATGACCGCGCCGAGCGAGGTCACGATCAGCCATCCGGTCCGGCCGATCGCGGAGAGCAACAGGGAAAGGGCCGCCAGGCCGAGCAGGATCTGCGCCCTGGGCTCAGAGACGTCGTCCAGCTGGACGTTCACCAGCATCGACTTCACGAGCGGCCCGACGGCCCCGGCTCCCAGCAACGCCGAGGCAATCACTCCGGCCGTCCTGGAGAAGTGCGACGCTGCCATGCCTTACTTCACGAGCCGGAGGATCGCCGGGTAGCGGTAGATCTTGCCCTCGCTGATCCGGATGAGGCCGATGACGCTGAACACGAGCACGGCGACGCCCAATGCGATGAACAAAAGGATGCCGATTCCGACGCAGGACAGGACGGCGCAGCCGATGGCGTAGATGATGACGCTGATCTGGAAGTTCAGCAGTTCCTTGCCGGCCTTGTTCATGAAGGGGCTCTCGTCCTTCTTGACGAGCCACATGATCAGGGTGGAAAGGATGCCGAAGCCCACCAGCGCAAGGATGTGCATGACCAGCGCGAGGGTCTTCTCATCGGAGGTCGGGACGGGATCGGCTTCTTGGATGACGGGTGGTTCCATGCCTCACCCAATCGCAAAAAACATCCTGCTTCAATACTTCCCTTCGCCACGCCCCCCTCGCAGCTCCGCGTGCTGGTAGGGCTGACCGCCCTCGGTCAGCCGCCCCTTGTCCCTCGCAGCCTCATCGCCTCGATCACCTTTGCACCTTTGCACGCGGCTCAGCCGCAGTTGCACCTTTGCACTGCATCTCCCTCCTAGCCCTGCCCCTGCCCCTGTCCCTCGCAGACCCCCTTGTCCCCGTGTCACCGTGCCCACGCGCCCCCTGTGGGCGCGGAAGCTCCGCGTCCGCGCTCACCCGATCTTCTTCATCACCTGCTTCGCGATGCCCTGGATGGTCAGGGTCGAGGTGGGGATGAGGTTCGGGTAGTTGGCGTTCTCGGCCTTGAGGTAGACCTTGCTGCCCTGCTTGATCAGGCGCTTGAGGGTGGTCTCGCCGTCGATGAGCGCCGCGACGATGTCGCCGTGCTTCGGTACGCCGGGTTCGACGATGACGGTGTCGCCGTCATGGATGTCGGCGTCGATCATCGAGTCGCCGCGCACGCGCAGGGCGAAGGACTGGGGCGGGCGACGACGGGCGCCGGCCGGGATCTGCGCCTGCATTTCCTGGATGGCTCCGGATGATTCGGTGAAGTCGGGGAAGCCGGCGGCGATGGAGCCCAGCATGGGCACGCCCTCGAGCTGCACGGCGTCCTCGCCGGGCCCCTCGTAACGGATCACGACTTCCGAAAGGTCCTCGGTCGGCTGCGCGGTGATCTTGTAGGCGCGGGCGGCTCCGGGGATGCGCTGGATCACGCCCTTGCGCTCGAGCGCCTGGAGGTGGCCGAAGACAGCGTTGGTCGAGGCGAAGCGGAACTTGGCTTGGATGTCCCGGATGCTGGGCCAGTAGGAATGCTTGGACACGTGGTCCTTCATGTACTGGAGGATGGCGGCCTGTTTCTTGGTGAGAGCTTCCATGGTGAACGGATGTTCCATGAATAAGTGTTCACTGTCAAGAACCCATGTTTTGGGCACATTTTGGCTTATCCGTTGGCCATCCGCCTCCATCAAGCCCCCTTGGGCAGGGCCGCCCTCGGTCAGCCGCCGTTTGAGGTGACACGTAGGCAGGGGAGCGCCTGTTGCCTCTGCGCCTCCCGTCCGCCCTTCGGCGGCCCTCCCTCATCATCCATCACTCATCCTTCATCTGCATCTTCTATCCCTGCCCCTGTCCCTAGTAGCATTCCCTCGCGTCTTCACCGCTCCCCTTGTCCCCGTGTCCCCTCGTGGCGGCGAGACTTCGCCGCCTCCACGCCCCATGCAAAAAAAACGGCCGCTTGCGCGGCCGTGTCACGGTCTTTCGGGCGCCGTTCAGAAGCGCACCTTGTTGCCTTCGCCGAGCTTGGTGATGATCTTTTCCTCTTCCCAGACGGCCAGACCGGTCTTCACCTCGGTCACGCTGAGCTGGAACACGAAGGAGGTCTGACGCTTCCTTCCGGCCGTGGCGCGGGCCTCGATGATCTTGCCCGAAAGGGTGTAGTCGGGCAGGATCGGCTTGGCCTGTTCGCCGCCGAGGAAGGCGGCGTTGCGACGGGCCTCGGCCGCGGCTTGGTCCTCAGCCCCGCCGAAGCCGGCGGCCTTGGCCACGCCCACTTTGCCGCTGCGCGTCAAGGACACGGTGATCTTCTTAGTGAGCATCGCCGTGTCGAAGTTGTTCGTGGTGTCGTTGGTGATGTTGCCGAGCATGAAGACCGGGCGCTGTCCGCCGCGGCTGGCGTTGGCGAAGGCGGGCGAGTCGTAAAGCGACTGCAGCATGGAGTCGGCAGCGTTGGCGAAGTCCTGCACGTCGATTGCGTCGATCGTGACGATGCCCTGGCCGTTGTTCGGATCAACGTAGACGGATTCCTGGGTCTGGCAGCCGGTGAAGACCGACAGCGCGAGGAGGGGGATGAGTTTGTTCATGGTGGGAGTGTCAGAGGTTCTCGGAGACGATGATGCGGAACTTCTTGGCGCGCGGGCTGGTGGCCACGGCGGAGAAGTTCTTGGTCCCGACGGGCAGGGTCACCTGTCGGGCGATTTCGATCGCTCCGGGCACGGGGGCGCCGTTCTCGTCGAGCCAGACGACGGTGTACTTGGCGTATTGCTGCCTGGTCGTGCTGTTACGGAGCGAGAAGATGACCTTGAGGGAGGAGCCGTCCTCGGCGATCGTGGTCCTCACGTCGGTCACCTGGGCGGCCTGCGAGAGGGTGAGGTTGGGCGAGCTGTACTCGACGCCGGAGCCTTCCTGGCCCGAGGCCTCGTTGGGGGTGCCGGTCTGGGTGCAGCCTGCGATGATGAGCGTGGCCGAGGCCAGCAGTGCGTGGGTTTTCATGTTCATTTCAGTGTTATGGTCTGGATGGAAAGCGGACCTCCCGAGGCGGGGGTCTTGCAGAAGAGGATCACGGCGCGGGCGGCGGGCAGCTTGTGCTTCACGGGACTGGCCCCGTCGACGCTGAGTCCGATTTCCGAGCCGGCGGCCGCGCGCACGCGCGCCAGGGTGATGCGCTTCGGGAGCGTGGACCAGTTCCGGAGGTCGGCCTGGGCCGACTGGGTGGTGTAGACGTTGGTCGCCACCAGCGCGGCCAGGGCGATCAGGCCTCCGCCGGCGCTGTCGCTTCGCTCGGCGGCGTCCTGCGCGGCCTTGTTGGCCACATACCCGGCGACCCCCTTGATGACCGCGCTGGCGATGGCGCGGTTGCGGGCTATGGGGTACTCGTCCTTGAACTCCTGGGCGGCCAGGGCGTCGACGCTGACGATCTCCTCGCCCTTGAGTGACTGCGATCCGGCCGTGACGGTGATTTCGGACTGACCGGCCACGGGGTGGAGTTCAGGCAGCGCGGCGGTGACGATGGGGGCCCTCGAGTCAAGGAACACGAGCGGGATGTGGACCTTGTTCTCGGTCCAGAGCGGCGAGCGTCCGGACTCATGCATCACGTAGACCAAGGTCTCTCCGGAGCTGACGGCGGCACGGCCGGCGGTCGCGTCGGCAAGGTCGGCCTTGATCGCCGAGCAATTGGGCACCATCACCGACGCGATCTCGAAGGACTTGCGCGCGCGCTCGACGTCTCCCGCGCCTTCGGCCCGGTGAAGATAGAACGCCCCGTGCAGCCAGGAGGTGAAGGGGTTGACGTAGTCCTTGTAGGCCGGGAGGTCCTTGAGGAGGTTCCTCACCGCGGCGTTGGCGGCCTGCACGGCCTCGCTTCTTTCGGCCTCACGGGAATGCTGGTCCGCTTCGGCCGCCGCCTTGCTCTCTTCCGCGGCGATCCGCGCCTTTTCGGTGGCGAGCCGGCGGGCGTCCTCCTGTCGGAAGAGCGCACGGTTCATGGCGACGCGGGCCTTGGCGCCTTCGCCTGCATGCAGCAGGCACAGGGCCTGGTAGGTCGCGGCCATGGTCCGGTCGTAGGCCCGTCCGCGGTAGGGGAAGACGTAGGGGTTGCTGAAGGCCGAGATGCCCTCGGCGCTGAGGGAGGTCTCCGCCTGGGAGTCGAAGTGAGAGAACATGCTCTCAGCCTGCTCCAGGGTGCGCGCGGCCTCGGCCGGCTTGCCGCCTGCACGCTGCGCGGAGGCGAGCTTCAGCTTGTGGATGACGGCGTCGGTGGGCTCGGCGGCGGCGTCCAGGGCCGTGGCGGCCTGCAGCGAGGCGGCGTAGTCACCGGCGGCGAAGCTCTCGTCCACGGCCGCGGCCTGGTTGGCGAAGTCCGACGTGCAGCCGGACAGGCCGATGAACGTCGCCGCGATGAGCGGACGGATCGGGAGGTTGGTCATCGCGCGATCAGCGGATGATGACGTTGTTGTCGGGCAGCTTCTTGGCGTCGACCTTGGTGTCGGATTTCTCGTCGACCTTGACGTCCATCTTGAATCCGCTCTGGGAGAGCATCTGGGCTTCGGCGCGCACGCGGGCCACCTCGACGTCGGTCAGCTTGGTGCCGATCTTGAGGGCCTCCAGGAAGCCGATCTGGCCGCGCCAGCGGGTGATGGCGGCTTCGTCGGGACGGATGACGGGGTTGAGCTTGAGGTTCTTGTTCACGCGCACCTTCTGAGTCCAGGGCTCGAAGCCGTTCCGCTGCAGCGAGACGGTGTGGAGGCCTTCGGGCAGATACAGGGGTTCGTCGCCGGACACGGTGCCGACGGTGATGCCGTCCACGACGAGGGTGAAGCCGGTCAGCTTGACCTGCAGGTTCTCAGGGCTGCGGCGCACGATGTTGTCCTTGTCGATGATGATCGAGGGGAAGGAAAGGTCGTCGGCGACGATGGAGACGGGCACGGGGATGTCGTTGACGTTGCGAGAGGGCGTCTTGGCGAGAGCCGCGGAGATCGCTTCGCCGGCCTTGGCGGCCAGGCTGTCCGCCAGGGCGGACGACTGCTCGTCCGCGGGGATGACGGGGTCGTTGAGCGAGAAGTCCTTGGCTTCGCCCGAGGCCACGGCCGAGTTGGCTCCGGTGACGTCGATGACGCGCCAGGCGAGCGTGGCCGCCATGCGGCGCTGCTCCTGGCTCAGGATCGTGGCGGTGGCGGTGCTGAACTGGGCGACGGTGACGTCGACGAGGTAGATGGCTCCGCGTCCGCGGGCCTCGACGATCATCTGCGATTCGGTCTGGGCAGCGTTCTCGGTGGGCGACACGGACACGCCGGACGCCGAGGCCTTGGAAGCCAGCTTGGGCGCGATGAGATTCGCAAACGCGGCTGCGTTCGGGGACGAGGCGCGCATCACGAGAAGTCCCGAGCGGTCCTGCGGCTGAGGCTGCTTCACGTCGACTTCGATGGTGACCGTGGTCTTGGACTTTCCAGCGGCTTCCTCAGTCTTGGTCTGCACCTGCGTGTTCTGCGCATGGAGAAGGCAGACGGAGGCGATGAGGGCTAAAAATGCGGGGATGGGATTTTTCATCGGTTTCCAACAATATGTCCGCCGAAGGCTCTCTGCAATGTCATAGATGCCCGATTTCGTCTCCCATGGGCGACTTGCCGGTGGACGATTGTCAGCATGCCCCTTCCGGGGGCAAGGGAGCACCTGTTGCCTCTGCGCCTCCCGGCCGCCCTACGGCGGCCCTCCCTCATCCTCCATCACTCATCCTTCATCTGCGTCTACTATCCCTATCCCTGCCCCTAGCCCTGTCCCAGCCTCTCTCAACCACCCCTTGTCCCCGTGTCACCTTGCCCACGTGTCCCCTCGCGGCGGCAAAGCCGCCGCGCCCCACTCCCATACCTTCCCCATCCCGGGGTAGGCCGCGTCGGCGATCTTCCGGGCGCGATCTGAAATCTCCGAAGGCACGCCCCACAGGGCCTCGCTGATGCCGCCGACGATGGCCGCCAAGGTGTCGGCGTCGCCGCGGATCGAACAGGCGAAGCGCACGGCCTCCTCATAGCTGCGGGTGCCCGCCGCGATGGCGATGCAGTCCGGCACGCAACCCTGGCAGGTCTCGTTGTAGCGATGGTCTTTGCGCACTTTGTCCAGCGAGGGGAGTTTTTCGTAAAAACGTTCACCCACGGCCTTCACGGCACCTGGGTCTTTGGTGACGCGCGCGGCCCAGGTCGCCAAGGCCACGCACTCGGCCCCCCGGATGCCATGCGAATGCCCATGGGAGGGCAGGGCGCTCAGCCGGGCGTGCTCCAGCACCTGCTCCTCGTGCTTGTAGTGCCAGGCGATCGGCGAGACGCGCATGGCCGCGCCGTTGCCGAAGGACTCGCGAGGCTGGGTCGCGCCGTCCTCGACCCACTGGAGGAATCCGCCGCCCCACGCGGGGCTCAGGCAGGCGCGGTTCTCCGGCCTTTGGGAGAGCGCCACGCCGCGGAGGAGGTACGGTTTGTAGTCCTTGACGCCGGCCCTGCACGCTTCGGCGATCGTCCAGGTCAGCAGCGAGTCGTCGGTCGGGCACGACGATTCCACGAACAGCTCGAAGTCGTCCCGCGTGTTCGAGGCGAACTCGTGCACCGACCCGATGATGTCTCCCGTGATGGCTCCGATCATCTTCCCATGATGCCCCGGTCTGTCCCGTTTGCCAGCCCCGCCCCGTCATAAAAGGTTCCGCCCTGCCTCACTTTCGCCCGAATAAGACACCCATTACGCCTTTGCACCCTCATCCCCTCGCCTAGAAAAATCACACCCCACCTCCGAGCCTCCGGGCCTCCGTGCCTCCAGTTGTCTTCAACCCGTCCCTGCCCCCGTCCCTGTCCCTAGCCCTGTCCCTTGCAGCCCCCCTTGTCCCCGTGTCACCGTGCCCCCGTGTCCCCTCTGAGCGCGGAAGCCCTTCTTCCGCGCTCACTCGCGCTCACTCCTTCCTCACACTGCACCTCAGGTCGGTCCAGGCGTCCGGCTTGGCGCCTTTGGCGGGCGTGATTTCCACCTCGTTGCGGCCTCGTCGCAGATCCTCGGACTTCAGGTCGAAACTGAGCCAGTTCCCGGCTTCTACCTTGGTCTGGGCAAGCGCACGTCCGTTGAGCCTCACGCTGAAGCCTGAGGCGCCTGGCGTATTCTTTGTCTGGATGAGCAGCCGTGCCCGCCTGCCTTTCATGTCGGTCTCGTTGGCGTAGAAGGCCGACGACGCGGTCTCGCCCGCCTTCAGGGCGATGGGTTTTCCGGGATTGAGATGGGAGGTCTTCACGTAGGCGGCGTAAGGCAGGCTGTTGCCCGCGGCGACGCCGGCCCCGCGCACGCTGGCGAAGTAGTCCTTGTCGAGCGGGTCCAGGGTCCGAATGTCCCCGAGCTCCCTCCAGATGGGGCTGCTGGGATTGAAGGAGTTGAAGACGTAGACGCCGTCGGCCCCGGACTGCCAGGCCGCCGCGGCCCTCCCGCGGTAGCTCTGCACGGTCTGCCGCAAGGCCTTGGCGTCGACGTCCCGAACGCGCGACTCGTCGAGTGAGGGATAGACTTTAAGTCCGTATCGATGGCCGAGCTCCACGCTGCGTTCCCAGTCGTTGAGGCGGAAGTAGCCGCTGGGCATGTGGATGTCGATCAGGCCCTCGGCCATCCAGCGCTCGAGGTCCAGGCCGATGTCACGGCAGTATTCGACGGAGTCGGGCAGGCGCACGGCCAGCAGGAAGGGCCGGCCGCGACGCAGGCCCTCGGTCTCGGTCATGGCGCGGATGCGACGGACCATGTCGGTCATGAGCGCGCGTTCCGTGTCGTCGCAGGCGACGCCGGCCATGGCCGCCCGGCGGAAGAACACGGGGTGACGGAAGAAGTCCAGTTCGACGCCGTCGACGTCGTAGTTGCGGCAGACTTCCTCGACAAAGCGGAGCGCCAGCTCGCGCACGGGTTCCTGGGTGTAGTCGATCGCGGTCCACGCCCCGAACTTCGGCTTCTTGGCCGCGGTCCCGATCATGTATTCGGGATGCTCGGTCTTGAGCCGGTTCGCACGCAGCATGACCGGGCCGTAGTCGGCGCCGGCGCCGTCATGCGTGTCGTTCATGCGGAAGGACCAGAAGACCTCCACGCCGTGCCTGCGTCCGAAGTCCGTCATCACCTTCAGGGGGTCGGTGCCCGCCGCGAGGAGTTCGGCGGTGCGATTGGTCGCGAACATCGCCTCCTTGGTCGTGAAGACCTGCCCGACCTTGGTGTCGTGCGTGAACATCCCGAAGCCCGAGCTCCAGGTGCAGTAGGAGATGCAGTCCACCTGGCTGCCGATCAGGCCGGTCGTGCGCAGCTTCAGGAAGGCTTCCGCCGAATTGTCCTCGGTCTTGTACACCGGCTCGTTGCCGTCGTTGTTGAAGATGATGCGGCGCTGGCGGTTCAGCGCGGCCTTCCTCGCCTCACGCAGCTCCGCCAGCGAGGCGTCGGGCGCGTTCGCGCATCCGGAGAGCAGGCAGAGCAGGGCGGCGAAGAGGACGGTCGTTCTCATGGGGTCTGCGCAATCTGCCTTCCGCGGACGCCGTTGACAACGCCCACCTCCTATTCGCACGCCTTCGCCCGAATAAGACACCCATTCCATCTTTCATCCCCCACCTGCATCTCCTATCCCTATCCCTGTCCCTGTCCCTCGCGGCATCGCCGCGCCCACCTTTGCACTCTCATCCCCCTCGCCTAGAAAAATCCCACCCCACCTCCGAGCCTCCGGGCCTCCGTGCCTCCAGTTGTCTTCAACCCGTCCCTGCCCCCGTCCCTGTCCCTGTCCCTTGCAGCCACCCCTTGTCCCCGTGTCACCGTGCCCACGTGTCCCCTCGTGGCTTCGCCCCTGCCCCCGTCCCTGTCCCTAGCCCTGTCCCTTGCAGCCACCCCATCCTCCATCACTCATCCTTCATCTGCATCTCCTGTCCCTGCCCCTCGCAGCGTCATCGCCGCGCACACTTTTGCACCTTTGCACGCGGCTCCGCCGCAGTTGCACCTTTGCACGGCATTTCTCTCACTCCTATCCCTGTCCCTCACAGCACCCCCATGCCCCCCTTTCCCTGTCCCTGCCCCTGTCCCTGCCCCTCTCGGAATCTCCCCTTCGCTCTCATCGCGCTGACTTTCCTCTGCTGCGCGCATCTCCTTTCCGCCCCCGTCCCCGGCCCCATCGAGGCGCCCGCGGAGGGCCGCACGGTCTGGCTGCGCGCCTGGGTGAAGGTCGACCCGAGTTTCTTCTCCAAGCACGAGCGCAATCTGTTCGAGGAGTCGGTCGGGGTGCACTTCCGTGACTTTGCCGGCGCCCACGAGCTGCACGTCAACGGGGTGAAGGTCGGCACGGGCGGATCGTTCGAGCCCTATCGCTCCGGCGCGGGCGAGATCTTCCGTCACAAGGTCCCGGTGGGCACGCTGCGCAAGGACGAGTGGAACGAGCTGGCGTTCCGCATCTTCGCCAAGGGAGGGAAGGGCGGTTTCACGGGCGAGGCGCCGTTCATCATGAACTATTTCCAGGAAAGCGTGCTCGAGGGGGAGTGGGAACTCATCGAGGGCGACGGGTTCCGTCCGGGTCCGGCGCTCAAGGACCGGCCGGCCGCCTTCACGTTCGACAAGTTCCGCGAATCCAACCGGGTGCTGGGCCGCGCCGCCCAGGTGCACGGCCCCAAGCTCTCGCCGGCCGAGGCCTACGCCAAGATCCGCACGCTGCCGGGTCTGGAGGCCGAGCTGCTGCTGTCGGAACCGCTGGTCGCCCAGCCGACGCACTTCAGCTTCGACTCCAAGGGTCGTCTCTGGGTCACGCAGTACCGTCAGTATCCCTACCCGGCCGGGGTCAGCATGGTCAGCCGCGACAAGTATTACCGCTCGCATTACGACCGCGTGCCTCCTCCTCCGCCTTTCCATGACAAGGGCGCGGACGTGGTCTCGATCCATGAGGACACGGACGGGGACGGGAAATATGACCGTCACAAGGTCTTCCAGGACGGGCTCAACATGGCCAACTCGGCCTTCCGCGCCCATGGCGGGGTCTGGGTGATGTCTCCGCCCTACCTGCTGTTCTACCCCGACGCCAATGGCGACGACGTGCCGGACGGCGCGCCGGTGGTGCACCTGCAGGGCTTCGGGCTGGAGGACACGCACTCGGTGGGCAACGGGATCATCCTCGGGCCGGACGGCTGGATCTACGGGGTGCACGGCAGCACGTCGTCGTCCCGCGTCACGCGGCCGGGCTTCGACTCCTCGGAGGCGGGCAGCGTCCACTTCGAGGGCTGCATGGTCTGGCGCTATCACCCGAAGACGCGTGAGTATGACATCTTCTGCGAGGGCTCGGGCAACCCGTTCGGTCTGGATGTCGACGCGGACGGGCGGCTCTACTCGGGCCATAACGGCGGGACGACCCGCGGCTGGCACTACGTCCAGGGCGGCATCTACCTCAAGCAGGGGGTCGACCCTGGCAAATTCGGTCCTCCGCGCAGTCCGTATTCGTTCGGTCAGCTGCCGATCCTTGGCACGCGTACGAAGGTCCCGCGCTTCGCCCACTACGGCACGTTCGTCGAAGGCACGGCGATGCCCCGCTCGCTCGCGGGACACCTGCTCTCGATCGACCCGCTGCACAACACGGTCACGGACTCCGAGCGGCTCTGGGTCGGGGCGACTTATGAGACGTCCGACCTCGGCATCCCGATGTGGTCGGAGGACGTGGCGTTCCGTCCGCTCTACATCGCCAACGCGCCGGACGGCTCGGTCTACCTGTCCGACATGTATGAGTTCTACATCGCGCACGGGCAGCACTACCAGAACCAGATCGACCCCACGACGGGCCGGATGTACCGCCTGAAGGGGCAGGGCGCCGCGCTCGACCGCGACCTCAACCTGCAGGACAAGTCCTCCGCGCAGCTGGTCGCGCTTCTCGCCCACCCCAACAAGTGGCATCGCACAATGTCGCTCCAGCTGCTCGCCGAACGCCGCGACCTCTCGGTGGTCGACGCGCTGGAGGGCCTGCTCTTCGCCAAGGGGATGCCGGCCGACGAGCGTTCCGACGCGCCTCGCGGCGCCTTGGGCGCGCTGTGGGCGCTCTACCAGATCGACGCGCTCACCGACGCCCGGGCGGTCCGCGCGCTCAGCCACGGCTACGCCCCGGTGCGCCATTGGGCCACGCGCTTCCTCGGTGACAAATACGGCGTCAACCGCGGCCTCGGGGTGCCCGGCATCGGATCCCAGGGCGCGCGCGACCTGCCCGCCGACGTCTTCCAGTCGCTGCTCGCCCGCGCCGACGTCGAGACCGACGCCGAGGTGCGCTCGCAGATGGCCTCCACGGCCCGACGTCTCACGACCTCACAGTCGCTCAAGCTCCTCGACCGCCTCGTGCGCAGGGACGAGGACGCGAAGGACCGCTACATCCCGCTGCTGCAGTGGTGGGCGCTCGAAGCCCACGTCACGCTGGACCGTGAGGCGGTGCTCGGCTTCCTGCGCGACGGTTCGCTCTGGGACCGCCCGGTGATGCAGGAGCACCTGCTGCCGCGCCTGATGCGACGCTTCGCCACCGAGGGTCGCCGCGCCGACCTGCTGGTCTGCGCCCGGCTCCTCGGCCTCGCCCCCACGCCCGCTCACTCGGCGCATCTCATGAAGGGCTTCGAGGAGGCCTATCGCGGCCGGGAGATGTCCGGTCTGCCCGACGAGCTCCTGAAGGCCCTGGCCGCCTCCGGCCGCGCGCCTCTCGTGCTTCGTGTCCGGCAGGGCGAGGCCGCCGCCATCGCCGAAGCGCTCGGCATCCTGCGCAATCCGAAGTCGAAGCCCGAGGACCGCATCCTGCAGGCCCGGCTGTTCGGCGAGGTGCGTCATCCCGAGGCCCCCGCGCTGCTCCTCGCCATCGCCACTTCCGAGCCCTCCGTCCCCCTGCGCAAGGCCGCGCTCATCTCCCTGATGGCCTACGACGATCCGTCCGTCGGCCCCAAGGCCGTGACCCTTCTGTCGGCGCCGAAACTCGACACTGAGGTGCGCACGGCCGTCCTGGCCCTGCTGGCCAGCCGTTCCGCCTGGAGCGCGGACCTCCTCCGTGCGGTGAAGTCCGGCTCGGTCGCCTCCTCCATCATCCCTGCCGACATCGTGGATCGCATGCGCGGCCATGCCTCCGACGACCTGAAGGCGCTGCTTGCCGAGACCTATCCCGCGCCCGTCGCGAATCAGGGCGCCGATTGGAACGCCAAGATCGCCGACGTCGAGCGACGCCTCAAGGCCGGCACCGGCAATCCCTACGCCGGCGAGGCGACCTTCATGGAGCGCTGCGCCTCCTGTCACCGCCTCTTCTTCAAGGGCGGGCGCATCGGGCCGGAGCTCACCGCCTACCAGCGGGACAACCTCGGCACCATGCTCATCAGCATCGTCAATCCCAACGCCGAGATCCGCGAGGGCTTCCAGTATTTCTCCGTCCAGACCGTCGACGGACGTTCCCTCAGCGGCTTCCTCGTCGAACGCGACGCCCAGATCCTCGTCCTGCGCGGACTCGAGGGCGAGGACATCACCTTGCGACAGGCCGACGTGAAGGCCCTCGTTCCTGTCGGACGCAGCCTCATGCCGGAGGGACTCCTTGAAGGACTGACCGACCAGCAGCTCCGCGACCTCTTCGCGTATCTCCGTATCTCCCAGCCCATCACCAAGTGACCTTGCGCGGCGGCAATGGGGTCTGGCTTATCTCGCGCAGCGATGATGTGCCTGACCCCGTTTGCCTGAAGCGTCAGAGGTGACACGTGGGCACGGTGACACGTGGACACGGGAGCACCTGTTGGCTCTGTGCCTCCCGGCCGCCCTTCGGCGGCCCTCCTTCATCCTCCATCGCCCATGCTTCATCTGGACAGAGTTTGGACGGGCCTCATGCATCCCGGGTGCTCTGTGCTTGCTGGGGTTCATGGGCTCTCAGATAAGTGAGCATGACCACGAGCCCCGCAGGTTTTCTGTTCCGCATCATCCTGGCCGCCCTGATGCTTTCGTCGGCCCCGGCCGTCCAAGCGGACGAGCAGGCCGAGAAGGTCAGGAAGGTGCTGGAAGTGCTCAAGGCGCTGAGCGAGGATGACGATGACGCGGACAAGCCCAAGAAGGCGGCTGCCAAGAAGAACAAGGCGACCAAGTCTTTCGAGCCCGCAGCCGACGCCGTCTTCTCCGCCGAAGCGCACTCACTGACCCCCGGCGCCATCTACCCCAGTCTCATCCTGGCCACCGCGACAATCAAGGACGACGGAACGCCCGATGACCCCTCTGACGCCACGCATTATGGCGACCCCATGGCCACCCTGGGCGTGCTGCTGCGCAACGTGCGCAAGGATGACAAGATCACCGTCGAGGTCACGGCCGACGCTGTCATCAAGCCTTCCAAGATTACTTTCACTGCCAAAGCTTCTGAGCTCCTCGTCACCGCCGCCCCGAAGGTTAAGTTCGATTTCGAGGCTTTGAGCAAGGTCACGCAGACACGTCCGATCAACGTCACCTTCAAGGTCACGCGCAACGGGAAGACTGAGGATGACATAGACGAGGTGATGAGCCTGCGTCAAATCAATGACTGTCCTTATGGGGTCGTTTCTCCCACCCCCAAAAAGAACGGCAAGGTCGTCCAAGAAATGCACGACATCCGGTTCATGTTCGCCGCCTATGCGAACGAGAACCACCCGCAGATTGACCAGATTCTCAAAGAGGCCAAGGCCACCGGGCTGTGCTCTCAATTTCTCGGCTATCAGGCCTCTGAAAAAGAAGTTTTCGAGCAGGTCAACGCCATCTGGGTCGCTTTGCAGCGTCGCGGCATCACTTATTCCAGCATCACCAATACCACGCCCGTCAAGGGAGTCTATGCCCAGCACGTCCGCTTCCTCGATGAGTCCATCAGCATGACTCAGGCCAACTGCGTGGACGGTTCCGTGCTCATCGCATCGGTTCTCAAGAAGATTGAGATCAAGACCTGCCTGGTTCTCGTTCCCGGACACTGCTACCTGGCGTTCTACTCCCAAGATCCGGCCAAGGGTGGCAAACTCTACGGCCTGGAGACGACGGAGCTGGGATTGAAGTCGTCGCTCCCCCAGGCCATGCAGACCGCGACGTCTTCCGCGGGGTCATCTTTGCAGAAAAACTGGAATAAATTCCAGCAGGAGAATTCAGGCTACATGCTCGTCGACCTGGATGACGCGCGAGAGGCCGGCATCATGCCGATTCCTTACGTCAAAGGCCTGAAGTGATCCTTCGTCTCCGGTCATTTTGATTTTGAGTCAAGGCGGGGGCGCGTCAGCGCCCCTTATCATTTCTCACCCCGCCAGTTCGGCGAAGTCGTTCAGGTCGCCTAGCGGCGTGATGCCTTCGGTCCTGGCCACGATGGTCCGGATCTTCAGGTCGTTCAGGAAGCCCAGGTAGTCGCGGTCTTCCGGGCTCCTTGAGAAGGCCATCGCAAATCCAGAAGCATCTTAGAGCCCGCCCTGCCGCTCCTAAGGTGGAGCAGGAGCAGGACCGCTACGGAAAGCCCTACATGGCCAAGCCTCGACTTGGGCAGTCAGGCTTCCGGGTGGCCGTCCTGGATGCCTATGGTCGCCGCTGCGCCGTGACCGAAGAGAAGACCCTCCCGGTCCTGGAAGCCGCGCATATTCGCCCTTATGCCGACGGAGGAGGGCATGAGGTCGGAAATGGCCTGCTGCTCCGCTCTGACTTCCATACCCTATTCGACGCCGGCTACCTGACCATCGACACCGACTACCGCCTCCTCGTCAGCAAGCGCCTTAAGGAAGAGTACTCCAACGGGCGACATTACTACGAACACCACGGCTCCCGGGTCCCCAACCTCCCGACCCGGACGGACCTTCTGCCTTCCCGTCCGGCGATTGAGTGGCGGAATGCCAGTTGGAGTAGCTAGCTTTATGGTTGGCCCGGTTTTAGCGCCATCCAGCAGACCAATTCGATGTTCTCCTTGCCGATGCTGGGCAGGGTCGGGGCTGGAGTAGAGGGCTTGAGCCCGATGGAGAGGACCTTTAGGACGATGAGTTCGGCGTGAGCCAGTTTCGTGAGGCCCTGGAAGTCGGGTCCTTCGCCGGCCACCCAAGAGCGTAGCATGGCCTCTTCGCGGCGGGGCCACGGCGAGAGGATGATCCGATTAGCCTCATCTTCCTGCTCCTTTGAAACCTTCCGGGCGGCTCCTTGCAGGTTGAGCCTGATGAACTCAGCGGCACGGGTGTTGGTCGGCCGGATCTTAGGGGCTAGGTTGTTGGGGTCGGTCTCGAACTGCCAGGTCGTCAGGACGTCCTCGGCTGCGATGTCCCAGGCGAACTCGGCTTGTTCTTCGGCGTTCGGATCGTCAGCCCGTTCTTTCGTGGGGCCACATTCAATCAGACGCAGGCAGGTGGCTTCCTTCCGCTCGACCCTGTGGGTGGACTCCCCACTTTCCGTCTGGACGGTAAGGGGCTTGAAGTCCGTGGTGGTATGGATGAAGCGCAGATAGAGGCGCTGGATCTCCTCGCCGTTCACCTTGGCCCTGACCTTGGCCAGGAAGAAGAACCCAGGCCACTTGCCCTTGACCATGACAGTGCCAGCCATGCCGGGCATGTCCTTCAGCGCCTGTTCCGAGACGGTCTCCTTCATGGCTTTGCGAAGCTCTTGGCGATACTGTTCGGCGGTCTGCGAGGACTCGGCGGTACCGCCGTTCTCGAAGATGGAGGGGTCCCCGTCCTCTAGATCCTTGATTACCTTGATGTCGCCTGCGAAATCTCTTTCACGGTTCGGCGAGCTTCCGTCTTCGTCCACGATGGGCGAAGTTACGCCCACGGCTGCCGCAGCCATCGCGATCTTGTGGCTGATTCTTTCTTGAAGGCGGAGCATCGCGTCGAGACGCGCGTCCGGGAAATAGGACCGGAGGTAGACCTTAGGGTGCTTGCTGCCGATACGGTCGACGCGGCCATGGCGCTGGACAAGGCGCATAGGGTTCCAGGGCAGGTCGTAGTTGATGATGTGACGGGCCTGTTGGAGGTTCACACCTTCGGCGAGCACGTCGGTGCTGACCATGATGTCGTATAGGTCATTGGAGCCGAGTTCGCTCGAGATGGGCGCGAACCCGCCTGCGGCCTTCTGGGCGGAGAGGTCCGAGTCGTTCCCGCCCGAGACCATGCCCAGACGGATACCTTCATTCTGCTTGGCCAGTTCCCGGTTCGACTCGCGATAACAAGCCAGCCGCTTGTCTTCCTTGATCGCCTTAACGAGACGACGCTGAATCCATTCGGCGGTGTCGGCGAAATACGAGAAGACGAGGACTTTGCGCCGGTCTCCAAGGACGGCCTTCATGCCGACTTCATCCTCGGCTTCCTTGGCAATAGCCGCGATTTCTTCGATGAGTCGCTCCAGTTTGTCGTCCGTCTCTGCCTTGGCGGCCTTGGCGACCATGTCCCGTAGCATGACCAGTTCCTTGAGGTCGGCGCGGACGTCCTTCTCCAAAGTCGAGCTGTAGTCCTTGGCGCTAGTGCAGTTGCCGTTCTTGATGATGTCGGCGACGGCCTTCTCGACGTCTTCCCCGCCTTCCAGCTCATCTTCGACCGTCGAGATGTCCCGGAGCGCTTCCGAAGGGACGATTTTGCCCGCCTTGAGGTGCCGCAGGAAGATCTCATGCTCGGCCACCATCCGGCTGATGGTCCGGTGGAATGCGTAGGCCGAAGACTCAAGGCGCTTGAGAAGGCCGCTTCGCAGGAGGCCGATGAGCGCCCCCATGGGCGGAGCGTCGTTGCCGCCGTCGACGCGATAGGCTTCGTGCTGGTAGCGCGCGAATTTCAGGGCCGGCTCTCCGTTCTCAGGAGCTAGGCAGCGTTCGAGTTCCCCGAAGAAGTCCCCCAGCTGCTGCTCGAACGAATAACGGACGCATTTCGCCACGGGTTCCGGGAACACGATGGGGATCTGCTTCGGTTGCCCGTTCTCATCCTTAACCCAGATGGTGCTGTTCGGGTAGTAGTGCTTGATGAAGTGACGGGTGCGCTTGACGGTCGTAGCGTCGATGATGGGGTACAGCTCGTCCGGGCTCAGGCTATTGACGTCGCGCGCCATGGCGTCCTGGAACTTGTCCTGAAGGGAGAGGATGCCTCGGTCGGCGAACTGGGCGTCCTGCCTCACGAAGAATCGCAGCAGGTTGAAGAAGTCCCAGAGCGAGTTGTTGACCGGGGTGGCGGTCAGCATGAGCAAGTCCTTTGGGCGGCCCCAGAGCAGGTTGCGGAGCACTGCGGCCCGGGTGGGAGTGTAGGGGTTGCGGTAGTTATGGGCCTCGTCGATGACGACGAGTGAGTAGTCATCAGGGGGCTGCGGCAGCTTGACGTTGGACAGGTCCTGGCGGTCGGTTGTGGCTGCGTTCTGGCCAAATGCAAAGAACGAGCTGCCCATGCCGGCGAAGCCTTGCGAAGGCAGCTTGTCTGCAGGGACGTTGAGGCGGCTGTCTCGGGCCAGTTCCTCGTACGAGACGACGTCGGCAACGAGGTACTTGTCGTTCAGGAAGCGCTTCCAGGTGGTATCTCGCACCGCGGCAGGGCAGATGACGAGAACGCGTTGGCGACGCTGGTTGTACTGCTCGATGATGGCGCCGGCCGTGTAGGTCTTCCCGAGCCCGACGCTGTCGGCGATGATGACCCCGTTGAGTTCGTCGAGGATGCGCAGGGCGCGCCAGACGCCGTGACGCTGGAAATCAGTGACCGGAACCTTCGAGGCGAAGTCCTCGCTCAGGACGTCTGCGGCGTAGAGTTCGAAGAGCACCTTGATGAAGACATGGTAGGGCTCGTGCAGCTTCAGCAGTTCCTTGTATATAGCGGCCAGGTCAAGGTCCTCGGCGGCGTCCCACTGCTTGTCGAACCAGTCCTTGATCTTGCCCGGTAGGGGGTCCGCGTACACGCCTAGGTTCAGTTCCTGACTGTAACGCATGCCAGAAGGGGTGAGGTTGGACGAACCGACGATGGCTCCCCCGGTCTTGCTGTCCCCGTCCTTGCCTTCGAAGAGGTAGGCCTTGGCGTGGAGGAACCCTTCGGTCACCTGCTTGGACTCGATCATGCCGCTCTCGAGGAATTGGACGAAGCGCTCGATGGTCTGGCGGGTCGCCTTGCTGAAGGGGAGCTTGTCGCGATCGCGCTTCAGGCGGGCGAGGAGGGCGTTGGCCGCCTCCCGTGCCTTGCGCCTACGGAATTCCTCCTCGGTCTCGCCGCTGTTATCGGGCAGCTTCTCGTCTTCGATGCCCGCAGGAAGGGGCTCGGCCCCAAGAAGAAGGCGCATCCTCTTGAGCCGTTTGAGCGACTCACGGAGGGTGTCGAGTCCTTGGGGGCGGAAATACGCCGTGGCGATTGAGAGCTGATCGACCGGAGACTTGCGGGCCTCCAGTTCGGCGAGGTGGGCGTTGATCGCCTTCGCCAGCGTGTTGTCGCCGGCGTTGTCGATGAAGTCGGGCCGGTAAGTCATGGATCAGAGTTTGTGCTTGGTCTTTAGGCGGCGGTATTCTGCCAGGACACGTGCGTGGTCCGGTTTCCAATCCAAGCCTTCGTGGAAGGTGGAGAAGACCGTCTCCAGCTCCGTCTCGGTGAGTCCGTAGAGGAGGGCGGAGGTCGCATCGACACGGTCGATAAGTTCCTGCTTTTCCTCCGGCTTGAGGGCCCCGTGCTCGACGCCGATGGACTTGGCCCAGCCGGCGAAGCGTTTGTCAGGGCAGGCCAGGCGTCCGGCGGCTGAAACCATCTCTTTGAAGAGCGGATGGCTGTCGGGCACGCGCGGGCAAGGCAGGTAGTTGAAGATGGAGAAGGTGAGGTTAATCTCAATCCACCTGCGGGAATACCAATCGCAGGCGCGGGAGGAAAGAATGCCCAGCAGGTAGGTCTTGTGGATGTTTTCTCCTTTGCTCCAGATCAGGACAGGAGCCTTGTGCGTACACACCACCTTAGGTGGGAGGAGCGCTGCCCGCACGGTCCGAGAGTCTGTTGCCCGCGTGATATCCCGGAATGCGATGCGTGGGTGCAGGCATTCGATGGTGGAATCGTCCTGGATATGGCGGTCGTCCGCGCCCCACCAGGGGGAGTTGGCACCGCGTCGGAAACTGCTCTTACGCTTGCGAGTCAGTTCAGCGATCGTCTCGTCGACCGATTTCGTCCAGCCGTAGTAGCGTTCGGAGCCGCGGTCGGGCTCCCAGAGATCGAAGGATTCACCCTTGAATACGGGCATAGGGTTTCCGTCTGGCTTGTTGCCTGTCAGATCGTAAAGGTCTTTGTCGCCCGTGGCGTGAAGTTCTGCGTACGCCCTGCAGTGCCAGAGGGCGTTGATATCGTATTCACCGACCATGTTGGGGGACTTGCGGATTTTGCGGAAGGCGTCCTGCGCCTTGACGCTAGGCAGCAGGGGAAGCTTGGCGCCTTCGGTCCAGCCCAGCACCTCGTCTGCCGGGAAGCTCGCGAAACGGATGCGCTCCCTGTTGAAGTCGGCAAGGCAATCAAAAGGCCCGTTGAGCTTCAGCTCGTTGACGGCCTTGTGCTTGCGGATCGAGCACAGGCAGACGGTGTATCGCGGATCGACGTCGGTGAACACCCATTCCGCCTTATTCGTCAGCGTTGTGATGGAGAAATCTGCACGATTGTGGCCGCTGATCTTATCGGCAGCCAAGAGTTGGGTGCGCCATTCGACCAGACCGTCGCCGGAGAAGGCGCTTCGAGGCAGCACGACGCCCAGGTGGCCGCCTTCTGCGAGGAGTTCCCAGAACCTCCACGCGAACATGCGGTAAAGATCCGGGTCGCCGGCCGACACGCCGTACCTGAAGCGCCCTTTGGGGTCGGAATAGAGATTGCCGAGCGCAGCAGAGGCCTCCTCGGCCTCTGCTTGTGCGACCTGCAGAAGTTCCTTCATGTTCTGAAGCGTCTTCTCCAGGGCTTTTTCGGCCTTGGTCCTGTCCGCCGCGGCCATGCCGTAATAGCCAGGAATGTGACGTCCGAAGAACATGGACTTCTCGAACTTCACCTTTTCCCAGGGAGGGTTGCCGAGGAGCACGTCAAATCCGCTACGTTTGCGTAGGAATACCTCCGGGAAGGATGCGATCAGATGCCTGCAGCCGATACGCGATAGGCCGGCGCGGGCCTCACGTAGCGGCTTGGACTTGAGCATGGCATCGGGGTCCTGCATCAAGCCCATGAGGTCATCGCCATCTTTTCCGATGACCTTGCCCGAAGCACGAATCCAGGTCGCGATGTCCATGGCGGCGATCGCGGGTTCTAGTTCCTTGCGTGCCTCGTTGCGCAGCTTCTTCATTGCCTTGACGTCCGCCACGTTCTTGTCGGCGATGGCACCCATCTTGCGGATGCTTGGCAGTGCATTATCTAGGTAGCGTTCAACGCCCACCCTGCAGTCGTCGAGCAGGTCCTCGAAGTCGCGCTGGTTGGCGACGCCGATGAGCGAGTTGCCTTGGATGAGGTTGTGCTCAAGAAACGATAAGGGGAGCCCAGGCACGAAGGTATGAATCCAGACGGCGAGCTGCGCCAGTTGGACCGAGATGGGGTTCATGTCCACGCCGTAGACGCAGCGGCGCGCGATCAGGCGGCGGAGCAGGGCGGCGTCTTCGAGCTTATTCTCGATCTGGGTTGCGGCGTCACCGAGTTCCTTCTGGGCTGCCTCGCGGAGATCTTGAAGCTGCAGGCGGACTGCAGGCAGCGGACGCTTCTCGAGGTAGGCTCGGAACTTCCTCTCAATCCGGTCGATGGCGAAGATGAGGAAATGGCCCGATCCCATTGCGATATCGGCTACCTTGAAGTCGAAGAGGGCTTCGGCGGCGTCGTTGTCGCTTAGGTCGCGGAGTTTGGCGAGGTGGTCGTCAAGGCCCTTGTCGAGCGCGAGGTCGAGCAGGTGGTCGACTGCGAACTCCTTAGTGAAGTATGCACCGGAGGCCTTGCGGGCACCGGACTTGTTGTGGAGGTAAAACTCCCCTTCTCGGACCGTCGGCTCATCCTTCTTGGTGGCCGGGACGAAGATTTGGTCTCCGTCCTTGGACTTGAGCACGAGATCCTCCGCGGCCTCGGAGAGCTCGGATTCCAGAAGGCCTTCGTAGATGGTGCCGAATTCGCGAACACCTAGTGAGCGGAAGTCGACCGGTCCGAGGTCCTTGCCCTCAGGTTGGGTAAGAAGCAGGCCGGCCAAGGCCGGAGCGAAGACCGAATCCTTCAGTTTGACTTTGGAGAGGGCATGGCCGTGGACGGAGTCTTCCTCGTCGTCGGAGAACAGGACGCCGTTGTAGGCCGGCACGGAGAGGGACTTGTTCCCCTTGCTGATGGCTTGGCTGAGGATGACGAACTTGTCCCAGTAGGTCGTCGTGTCACCCCACTTCGCCGTCTTGCGCAGGTCTTCGAGGAGGTCGGTCGCGACGGTCTTGAGGGAATTGCGCTGGTACTGCTGTGAGGTCTTGAAGGGAAGCAGATCCTTGTCCTCGGCATAGGCGATGAACAGGAGCCTGAAGAGGGCGTGCGTCGCCATCTGGAGGGTGTCGCGCAGGTAGGCCTCGTCCTTGCGCGGGTGGCGTCGGGCATCGGCGATGCCCTTGGCCAACCTGGGCATGACCTCGACGTAGATCCGTTCACGGAGGGCCTCGGCCAGGTTGCCTGAGAAGCGATTGGAGTCCGCGAGGAGGCGGTAGACGGCGCCCTTGTCCTGGAGCAGCGCATCGGCTGAGAACAGCATCCAGAGCAAGCCGGCGTCCGACTCCTTGAGCAGGCCCGTGTGGACCTGCACGTAGGTCTCGCAAGGACCGCGACGGCCTACGCCCACGTTGAGGACGGCCGGGTAGAGTCGGATCGAGCGATCATGGGCGACGGTGATCACCCAGCGCAGGTTGCGCTTTTCGGCCTGCGTCATCGCATGGGTGATCGGGGATTGACCGTTGAACGCCTGAGAGGCCGCTTCGGGACGTTCCGATTCGTGAAGCAGAACGGCCAAGGCTATCTCCTTCTGGTCAGCATCAAGCAGGATGTCTGTCCGGGCGTCATTGGCCTTGGTGGCGTAGCCGAGACCCTTGATCAGGTCCTTGCCGCTCTTCGCGAGCAAAGGCTTGGCCTTCTCGTGGGCGCTTTTGACCTCGCGACGGTAAGGGTTCTCGGCATCCGAGATCATTACTTGGCGCAGCACATGGTCGGCGAAAAGCCCGCTGTTCTCGAGTCCGGGCGTTTCGGAGCGCGTCGTCTCAAGGGCGGAACCTAGGAAGCGTACTGCGCTGTTCCGATCAGGGCAGTCCTTGGCTAGTTTGAGAACTCTGCCGGCTTGATCGGCGTCGAGCCCACGAGCCAATGGCAGGTCATTACCGTGCAGCAAGGGGCCGGCGAGGGTCACCTTGCCGTCGAGCACTAACCCAAGAATAAGGGGCGCTGCGCGACCGCCATGGCGCTCAGACCATAGCTCCTTGATCTTGCCATCGGCGATGGCGGAGGGGAGCTCGATCAAACAGATCTGGAGGGGCGTGTTGCCAGGATCCTTCCCGAGCCAAAGTTGAGCGTTGAACCCCTTGATTTTTACGACGCTTTGGGCGCTGCCGAGGGGGGTGGTGAGTTCCGTGGGTAGTGGCATGGAGGGGAAGTCCTAGATAGATACCCCAGCGAACTCCCTTGGCAATACCTCGGTGGCCTTTGGGCTGATGAAACTAGTGCATACCTACATGCACTAGGCATGCGTAATCATGATTATGCTAGAGGCGCATTAGTCTCCCGTGTGATGCATGTCGGCCGACCGTGTTAGAGTCGGTTGGGATGGCTGTGCCCCAAAAGGGGTGAAGTGAAGGCTTGGATCAGGATGATTGCGACCCTGCACGCGGGCTAGGTTCAAATTGCAGGTGCCGCTTGAATGACTTTCTTGCGCCCGGGCGGCTGTTCTGTAGGCTGGTCCTATGTCTAATGAAAGCGAAGTTAACGTAGAAAAGGTATTCAATAGGCCTGGAGCTAAGCATAGGTTCCGAAAGCTCTTGGGCCGGAGGCACATCTCGGAGAAGGACATCGACGAGATGATTTCTTCGAATGACGTATCGGCGTTTTTTGAATATCTGCAGCTGGCAGGGCAGCCCATCTTCGAAACAGGCTGGGGCGCCTTGTATCATGGCGCCAGCGGCAGGTTCGAACTCTACTATTTCGACGGCCACTATTTCGCATCCCTGAATACCGATTGTGGCGATGAACGTGCTGGTCCATTCAGGAAACCCTTTGAAGCAGCCGAAAGATTCAGCGGCATCTTCGAATTCGAGTACGGGGAAGAATATGGCATCTCGGGGGCAATCCATTATCGTACGGATTGGAATGATGCAGGGTCCGGACGGATCTCGCCCCGAATGGCTGATAGGATGTTCAAGGAGCTCACCGGCCTCGCTGGCTCTCCGCTCAGCTTCAATTGGTGCGAGGCCATGCCTGGTAAGCTGTTCAAGGATCTGTTCCACGACGAGAAGGGTAAGGCGCTTCTTCAGCTTCATGAGGCAACCAGAAGCGGCAGCCTCGACCTGCTAGCCGCCGCCCAAGCAAAGCTCGAAGGATCTAAAAAGACACCCATCGAGTCTGACCATGTCCTTGGCGATGAAGCGAAATACTTTACCAACGCTTTCGATTCATTCGTGATGAAGGTTCCCCTGAACGCAAAGGGCAGGCTGAAGGCTCATGCTGCCGAGTGGGTCAGGTTGTGCTTGCCGCGGCGTGTGGGCAAGAAGACCTTGGTCGCCGTCATGCGCGTAGAAAATCCGGAGCGCTTCCTGGAAAAACTTGTCCCAGTGACGAACGGCGACAATCAATAGCATTTAAGACTTCCCCGCGGCTTGTGGCCGAACACGGGGTCAGACCGCACCATGGTAAGGCGCGCAACTAGAAACGCCGGAAAGGCCCGAATCTAGTTACGATTGTGATAGGGTACGGCGTGCCCCTTGGCTTTCTCAAGTGGAGTTTTCTCAGACTAGCCATCTGATTACAGCGTGGTACCGTTGATGCATGGATGAAGCAGATGCCTATGCACGCGAGGATGACGACGGCCGCACGGTTGAGCCTCTGCATCTGACCTTCTCCGTGCATGCTTTTCCTGTTTCTGGAACCATCCTCACGTGGGATGCCGCGAAGCGGGAGCTGAGGCTGAGCGACCGATTCGACACGACCGGTGGCCGGGTTCTGCCAACGCCGACAAGGGCCCAGTGGAAGGCGTTCAGGATTCTCCTGGACAAGGCCAAAGTCTGGGAATGGCAGTCGGAGTATGTCGATGACACCGTCTGTGACGGCGGCGGGTGGCGGCTTGAAATTGCCTTTGCTGACCGGCGCATCGGGAGCGGCGGCTCCAACGCCTATCCCGGCGAACAAGGCGCGAGCCCTTTTCCAGGGTCGGACTTCGACATGCTTTGCACGGCCATCTTGATGCTATCAAATTCCGAGTTTCCCGGCCTCGGTGATGCCAGCTAAGGAGGTTGCAGTACGGGGTCAGAACGCTTCCGAGCGATTTCCGTCGGAAGCTTACTGACCTCTTGCGCCTAAGGGCGCCTAGTTTAGGCTCCTGAGGCCAGCCGGATCTTCTTGGTGAGCCTGTTGCCAGCCCGATAGATGAGCAGTTCGATCTCCTGACCGCGGTGTTTGTCCAGCAGGGCGCTGAATTCCTCGTCATCAAGCGGCACCCTCTGACCGTTGAACTCTAGGATGCAGTCGCCTTCATAGAGGTCGGCGTAGAACGCCGGTGTCCGCCGCACCACGATCGTTATCAGGAGTGCGTTATTGGTCCCGACAATCCTGGCCTGTTCGGCAGTGACCGGTGTCCGTTGCACGCCAAGCACGGGCTTGAACCAGCTTTTCTTGAGATAAACCGCCAGATAATCCTGTCGGACGACAGTCACGGGCACCACCGTGGTCGAGTAGGTGCCGGCGCTATAAGTGTTGGCGGTGCCGTAGAAGCTGCCGCCGTTGGAGCCGTAGCCACTGAGGTAGGTGGTGGATTGGGTGCCCGGATTGTATTGAGGCAAGGCCATCACCGACTGTGTGGAGGTTCGGTTGCCGACGCCATACAGGATCACGTCGGCTTTGATGCTGGCTCCGAACTGCTGCATCTCGCCGAAGCTGACGTTGTTTCCGGCGTTGAAATGGGATTGCCCAAAAGGCACGTAGTTATCCCTCATCAAATCCTTAATGGCTGCGTCGAAGTCTGACACCTGCCTGCAGTCGGGCAGGCCGTTATCGGGCGCGTCTGCTGGCAAGGTCATGCCTTGGTAGAATTCTTTCCACGGGTTCTGGCAGCCTGCTAACAGAACGCCAAGTAGCAGGATGCACAGGAGTCGGGGCATTAAGCCGATTAGAAAGTGGCAAACCGGATGGTCAAGGACTGAGGGGAGAACACCGGTGTCAGGCCGTTGCTGATTACGGGCTGACGCTAAACTCAGAGTTTCTTCGCGCCTTCAGAAACAGGAAAGGATGCGAGGGGCAGGGGCAGGGTCAGGTGAAGAGGGTCCGGATGGCGGGCTTGGTGACTTTGCCCATGGCGTTGCGGGGAAGTTCCTTCAAGACGGTCAGGCGCTGCGGAACTTTGTAGACGGAGAGGCGTGATTTGCACCAGTCGCGCAAGGCGGGAAGGGTCAGGGCGGCTCCGAGCTTGGTCACGACGGCGGCGCTCACGGCCTCGCCCCAGGTGTCGTCAGGCATGCCTATGACGGCGCACTCGGCGATGTCGGGATGCTCGAGGAGCGCGGCCTCGATCTCGAGGGCCGAGAGTTTGTACCCGCCGCTCTTGATGATGTCCACGGAGAGCCGTCCCATGATGCGGTAGTAGCCGGTCTCGAGGACGGCCATGTCACCGGTGCGATACCAGCCGTCGGGCTCGAAGGACTCCGCGGTCGCCTCAGGCTTGCCCCAGTATTCGTGGAAGACGTTGGGGCCGCGCACCTGGATCTCGCCGGGGGTGCCCTCCGCGGTGATGACGGCGCCGTTCTCTGCCTTGAGGCGGACCTCGACGCCAGGCAGGGCCTGGCCGACGGCCCCGGGACGACGCTCTCCATGCAGAGGATTGGAGATCGCCATGCCGATCTCAGTCATGCCGTAGCGCTCGAGGAGCTTCTGCCCGGTGAGGGACGTCCATTGCTCATGCACGCTCGCAGGCAGGGCGGCCGAACCGGAGACCATCAGCCGCATGCGCTGGAAGCCGGACACGATCGCGGCGCGTTCCTCGGGCGGGGCGGACTCCAGGGCCTGGATCAGCTTCACGTAGATGGTGGGCACGGCCATGAAGAGGCTGTAGGCGCCGGCCTTCACGCGCTCGAGGATCGCCGGCTGATCGAACTTGGCGAAGGGCTCGATGGTCGCGCCGGCCCAGAGGGCGCAGCCCATGACGTTGATGATGCCATGCACGTGATGCATCGGCAGGAAGAGCGGGATGCGGTCCTCGGCCCGCCATTCCCAGGCCTGGATGAGGCTGCCGATCTGGGCGGTGATGTGAGCGTGGGTGGTGACGACGCCCTTGGGCCTGCTGGTGGTGCCGCTGGTGTAGAGGATCATCGCGCGACGGTCGGATGTGAGGTCAGGCAGGCGTCCCGCCGGGCCGGCCGATGCGTCGATGTACAGCAGGCGAATCCCGAGACGTGCGCAGAGCGGGGCGATCTTCCTGGCGCCGGCGGCGTCGGCCATCACGGCCGAGGCGCCGCTGTCGGTCAGGGCATATTCCCATTCGGGCTCGGTGGCGGTGAGGCAGATGGGGACCTTGACCCCGCCTGCGCGCCAGATGCCCCATTGGGCGGCGACGTAGCCGTCGCCGGCGGGGGCTAGGAGGGCCACCCGCGCCTCCCGAAGGTCGTCGGCGCCCGCGAGAAGCGCCGTGGCGAGCGAAGCCGAACGGGCCAGCAGCTCCCGGTAGGTGGTGGAGCGGTCCGGGGTGCGGAGGGCGACCGACGCATCATGCGCACGGGCCTGGGCGATCAGGGGAAGGTCGGGCATCGTCTCAGAAGATCAGGCGGTTGACCATGAAGACCACGGACGGACCGAGCAGGCAGCCGAGTCCGGTGAAGAACGTCGCGGTCATGGCGCCATAGGGCACCAGCTTGGGGTCGGTGGCGGCCAGGCCGGCCATGACACCGCTGTTGGTCCCCATCAGGCCGCCGAAGACCATCGCCGCCCGCGGGTTGTCCAGTCCGACGGCCTTGGCGAGGAAAGGCGTGGAGACCATGACGAGGATGGCCTTCACGAGTCCGGCCGCGATGCTGAGGGCGATGACCTCGCTGCTGGCGCCGATCGCTGTGCCGGTGACCGGGCCGACGATGTAGGTGGCCGCGCCGCCGCCGATGGTGGTGATGCTCACGGCGTCGCGGTAGCCGAAGGCGTAGGCGACGAGTCCGCCGACGAGGAACGAGGTGAACAGTCCGGTGAAGAGGGAGACGGCGCCGATGAGGCCGCCCTTGGCAAACTCCTCCATGCGTACGCCGAAGGCCGTGGCCACGATGGCGAGGTCGCGCAACATGGCCCCGCCCATGAGTCCGACACCGGCCAGGGCTGGAATGTCGGCCAGGCCTTTCTTGCCCCCGGCCAGGGCCGCCAGGAGCAAGCCGATGAGGATGGCGATGGCGCTGCCATGCAGCCGCCCACGGGTGAGCCTGTCAGAGGCCCAGTAGGAGACGGCCATCGTGAGACCGATGAGCGCGAAGGCGGTCAGCAGGCCGTAGTCGGTCAGGACTTTCTCCAGGACGCCGCTCATCGGGAGACCTCCCGGCTGCGGCCGTCACGGGCGAGCCATCTGACGAGCGCGAAGCAGACCGCCACGGTCAGGGCGCCGGCGAGGAAGGCCATCACGCCTCCGCCCAGCGCACCCCGGACGTTCTGGCTGGCGGCCATGGCGACCACGATGGGCACGTAGATCTGCCCCCAGAAGAGGACGCCGTTCTCGGACGGCGGGGTCATGAGCCCCCGACGCTGCAGCCAATCGGAGGAACCGATGAGGAGCAGCATGGCCACGCCGACGCCTCCGATGTCGGCATCGATCCCGACCGCGGCGCCGATCAGCCTGCCGATGGAGATGCCGACCAGAAGGCAGGCGGCGAGGAGCGCGGTTCCGTAGATGGGCATGGGGTGGGCGGGGCGGTCTTCTATTAGGAGGAAGGGGGCGGACCGTCATTCATAATCGGAAGGGGATGCGGTTGAACGGTTGGCCGGATGGCGTTCAGCCCTACCGGCGCGGAGGAGCCGCGAGGGGATTGCTGACAGGGGCAGGGACAGGGGCAGGGGCGGGAGATTCAGATGGTGGATAAGAGATGAATGATAGGAGAGGGCCGCTGAATGGCGGCCGGTACGCGCAGAGGCAACGGGTGCGCCCTTGTCCACGTGTCACCGTGCCCCCTCAACCGGCTGACGTATGACAACGGTATGACAGGTGGTGGTCTGGCGCTTCGCCTCGGCTTGGTGAAGATGTCTTCACCATGAGCTACGATCGACGCGAATTCCTCAAATCACTCACCCTGGGCGGACTCGCCCTCTTCACCGCCGACTGGCTCAAGCTGGTCAATGAGACCAAGGCCGCCTCGGGCGGCAAGCTGCTCCCAGCCCTGCCCGGCGAGAAGGTCTCCGACAAAGGCGACCAGCTGCGGGCCTTCTGGAACGATTCCGAGGGCTATTTCGAGCTCTGCCTCAACGGAACCATCTACGACGAGGTTCCTGACCTCGAGGATGACGAGGAAGACGAGTTCGATTCCAGTGAGTTCGAGCAGGGCGAAGACGAGTCCGACGAGGAATTCGAGGCCCGCGTCGACGAGGCTCGCGAGGAATGGGAGAGCGAAAACAGCTCCAGCCGGGCGCAGCGACAGGAGGATCACGAGTTCGACTGGTACCGTCGCAGCTGCCCGGGCGCCCAAGCCGTGCCGTACCTGCAGGGTCTCTTCTCCGAGCTGGAGAGCAGCAGCGACAAGGTCGACGCGGGCGACTACGCCGATGTCGGCAGCATCGATTTCTATGACGGCTCCTGCCCAGGAAACGACACCTACGTGGCGGCCGCCGCTCCGGACTACGCGACCCTCGCCGCACTGCAGCGCGTGCTCGTCGCCGTCGGATGGAACTGCCGCGTCGTGATCGTGGAGCCGAATCCGGAGGATGAGGTGAAGGCGTAGCTTTGCGGCCATGCGGCTTACCGAGGGCGGTCAGCCCTACCCGCGCGGCGGAGCCGCGAAGGTGAAAGGAAGCATGGGGGCCGGCGGAATGCTATGACAAGGCGGGGGCTTGTTCCCTCAGGCCGGACAGGCAGGATGGGGAGATGGCCAAGATCAAGACCGCGCCCCGCATCGTCTACGTCGCCGAACTGAAGAAGCTCAGGGAATTCTCAAAAGGCGACCAAGCCCGGGTACGTAAGCTGAATCCGGAGGTCAGAGCCGGATCGAGGCCGGTGCTCTATGTCGGCGAAACCGGGCTCTCCGCGCTGGAGCGATATCTGCAGCACCTTCTGAAATACAAATCACAACGTGCGTGGATCTACAAATACGGCGTCCGGCTGGTCGATGCGTCCTCCGGCTTGATCAAGCTGCCCGGACTTACCGAGGCGACGAAGCGCCAGATCTACCATCTGGCGCGGCCGCTTCGCACGGATTCGAAGGTGCGTGAGGCGGAGGTCGCCAGGCTGCTGCGGGAGGCGGGGTATTACGTGGTGTCGGCGTGAGCGGAGCGCGGCGTTTCCGCGCTCAGGGGACACGTGGGCACGGTGACACGGGGACAAGGGTTGGCTGCGAGGGACAGAGGCTGCGAGGGGTAGGGGCAGGGACAGGGGCAGGGGGCAGGGGCAGGAATACGATGCCGTGCAAAAGTGCAACTGCGGCTGTGCCGCGTGCAAAGGTGCAAAGGTGCGCGTGGCGAAGCCACTAGGGGCAGGGGGGATCAGGAGGTCTGGTAGTCGACGACGAGGGCCTTGTCCAAGAGGCCTCCAAGCATGGCGACAAACTGCTGATGGGCGGGCTCGTGCAGATAGCGTTTCTCGAGATCCTCCTTCGACGCAAAGGTGAGGGTGAAGATATGCGTGAAGCCTTGGTTCAGGTTCTCGGGGCTGACGTTCGTCCCCATTTCGAAAGCCCGGATGGAAGGCAGCTTGGACGGCAAGGCCGCGAAGGCCTCGACGACGCCGCGGACTTTTTCCGCGGGCGAGTCATCCTTGAACTTGAAGATGACGATGTGACGGTAGGAGTTCATGCTGTGATGGGCAGGGACAGGGGCAGGGGGGTAGGAAGACGATGCCGTGCAAAAGTGCAACTGCGGCTGTGCCGCGTGCAAAGGTGCAAAGGTGTGCGTGGCGATGCTGTGAGGGGCAGGGGCGGCTGACCGAGGGCGGTCAGCCCTACCGTCGTGGCGAAGCCACGAGGGACAGGGGCAGGGACAGGGGCGGATGACTGGGGTCGGTCAGTCCTGCCGGGGCGGCGGAGTCGCGCTCAGAAACTGACCGTGGCGATGGCGCCGATGACGGAGTAGTCTCGCCACTCGGTGCGTCCGCGGGTGTGCCGCCAGAGGTAATAGAGGCGCAGGTCGACCGACTGATGCGGGCGGAGGATCACGCCGAAGGGGATGAGGCGGTTCTCGGTGAAGCGGTCGGCGTCAAAGTCGTAGAAGAACTCGTTGTTCGCATAGAATCCGCGGAAGAACCCTTCCTTGTGCAGCACCCAGTCGAGCTGAGGGCGGATGCGGATGCGGAATCCGTAGTCGGCGTCACCGTCCCGCCAGCGCCATTCGAAGCGGTTGCGCATACTGTAGACGAAGGACTCACCGAGGGGCACGGTGGGATTGGCTTCGAATTCAAGGCGGAACCAGTCGGGCCGGGCGGTCTCGTCGGCATTGAGCGCCTCGAGGAACGTCGTGTTGAGCTGGAGCTGCCAGACCTTGTCCAGGTCATACCTCACCCGCGGGCTCGCCATCCAGGTGTGGTTGCCGTTGATCGCGTCATCCACCCGGAAGTCGAGGTAGTTGCCGACGCTCCAGCGTTCGTTGAGACGCACCCAGACGGTGTTCTGATACCAGCCCTGCATGCCTTCGGCGTGGGCTAGGACGGCGGTCAGGAGGGCGAGGAGAATGGCCGGGAGACGCATGGGCGAGGAGGCTGAAGATGGAGGATGGTGGATGAAAGATGAAGGAAAAATCGCCGACGAGAGGACGGGCGGACCACACGGGCGACAGGCTTTCTTGCAAAAACAAGTCGTGATGCCTTCATCACGTCGTGCCCCGAGCAACCGCAAACTTCTTGATGATGGCCGTGCTTCTGGTCTCGGGATGCGGTGATACGCACGTGAATCCGAAGACGGAGCTGGCCCGACGCGTCGCCCGCATGGAGGAGGCCTATCGCGCGGCGCATGCGCTGGCCCGGACGCGCATCGCCGCGGTTCCGGTGCCGGATTCGGACTATGTGAAGCTCCCGACCGAGGAGCTCATCAAGCGCACCCGGCTGCACGCCTCGAAATTCATCTCCGATCCCAAGCGCATCCCGCATGAGGACGTCGAGCCGAATGCCCGGGAGGAGTTCAAGTCACTCTATGAGCTTTGCCTGCGTGAGGAGATCCTGCGCTCGGGGACTTCGTTCTGGAGGGCCGTCGCGCTACGTCAGCCGGATGCGTGCAAGGGCATGCATGAGGGCTATTATGACGATTTTTCCGGAGGCGCGCTCTGCGTGCTCAAGGAGGACAAGGGGTATCGTGTGTTCGCCCAGGCCGGTCGCGCCGGCTGGAAGGACCTCTATGCCGAGGCGCGGGGTGAAGGGGAGGGCAGGGCCGTCGGCGGACGCATCACTGGCGTGATGCGCACGCCCGGCGCCCGAGGCGTCGTGACCATGGAACTCGCTGTCGCCGACGGCGTCGCCCAGCTCAAGCTGCAGGGATATGACATGAAGTCGGTCGTCCTGCCCGGCGTCTACGTACGCACGGCTTCCCTGACTTCGGAGGGCGTGCGCATGCTCACCGCAGCTGCGGATAATCAACCCGTCCATCTGGGCGCTTTTCGCGGCACCGCCGAGATGCACGCCAGACATCGTGAGTTCTTGGCGAAGGGCTGTCAGCGTTTCGCGCCGCCCGTGGATCGGCTGAGGCCGGAGGCCGCGGCGGAGAGGGCGAGGGGATTGTTGAGGTAGGGATAGGGACAGGGGCAGGTTGAAGACAACTGGAGGCACGGAGGCTCGGAGGATCAGAGGTGGGGCGCGCGGCGGAGACACGAGGGGACACGGTGACACGGGGACACGGTGACACGGGGCGCATGCGGGGTCAGGGATAGGGGCGGCTGACCGAGGGCGGTCAGCCCTACCTGCGCGGCGTAACTGCGGTAAAGGCAAAGGCTACGTCCTTGTCCCCGTGTCACCGTGCCCACGTGTCCCCTGCTCACGCATTTATCCTTCATCTTACATCTACATTTCTCCATCTTCCCCCGTACCCCCATGCGCCATCTGCTGCTGTTCTTCGCCGCGCTCGTCTCCGCCGCCGACCGGCCGAACGTGGTCTTCTTCCTCATTGATGACCTGGGCTATGCCGACTGCGGCTTCAACGGCGGCAAGGAGATCCGCACGCCGAACATCGACCGGCTCGCCGCCGAAGGCACGGTCCTCGAGCACCATTACGTCCAGCCGGTCTGCTCGCCCACCCGTGCGGCCCTGCTGACCGGACGCTACGCCACCCGCACGGGCATCTACAATGTCGTGCGACCCGGGGCCGGTTGGGGTCTGCCCCTCGAGGAACGCACCCTCGCGCAGGCGCTGAAGTCCGCGGGCTACGAGACCGCGATCACGGGCAAGTGGCATCTGGGCGAGTTCGAACGGGCTTACCTTCCGACCTCGCGCGGATTCGACCACCAATACGGTCACTACTTCGGCATGATCGACTACTTCACGCATGAACGTGACGGCAAGATGGACTGGCATCGCGGTGACCAGCCGCTCAAGGAGGAGGGCTACAGCACGCACCTCATCGCCAAGGAGGCCGTGAAGCGCATCGAGTCCCGCGACCGCACCAAGCTCCTCTTCCTCTATGTGCCCTTCAACGGCGTGCACACACCGATGCAGGTGCCGGAATCCTACCTCAAGCCCTACGGTTCGCTGACGGGATCCAGACAGAAACTGGCGGGGATGCTGGCGGCGGTCGACGAGGCCATCGGCCAGGTCGTCGGCGCGCTGGACAAGGCGGGCATGGGCAAGGACACCCTCATCGTCTTCTCGTCCGACAACGGCGGCCCGCCGCCCGGCGTCAATACGCCCCTCCGTGGCTTCAAGGGCTCCCTCTGGGAGGGCGGGACCCGTGCGGCTGCCTTCGTACGCTGGCCGGGTCAGGTGCCCGCCGGCAAGCGCCTCGCGCAGCCGATGCACATCATTGACTGGTATCCGACCCTGATCGGCCTGGCCAAGGGCTCCCTCGAACAGAAGCTGCCCATCGACGGCCGCGACGTCTGGCCGATGGTCACCAAGGGCGCGGGTTCCCCGCATGAGGCCATCCTGAGCGTGCAGTCGCCGACCCGGGCGGCCTTGCGGATGGGCGATTGGAAGCTGCTCAGCCTGACCGGTCCCGCCGACGAGGGTGATGCGCCGGCCAAGAAGGCCGCCAAGAAGAAGGCCAAGGCGAAGGACGCCGGCCAGCCCGCCGTCCAGCTCTTCAACCTTGCGCAGGACCCTTCGGAGTCGACCGACCTTTCCGCCAAGGAGCCTGAGCGTCTGAAGGCGATGTCCGCCAAGCTGGCTGAGATGCTCAAGGGCGCGGTGCCTTCGGGCCAGAAATGAGGCTCGTCGGGCTGATCGCATCGCTCGTCGTCGCCCTGCAGGCGGCTGAGCCGGTCGTCATCGCCCATCGCGGGGCCAGCGGCATCCTGCCGGAGCATACCCGCGAATCCAAGGTCGCCGCGCATCGCATGGGCGCGGATTATCTCGAGCAGGACGTCGTGCTCTCCAAGGACGACGTCCCGATCGTGCTGCACGACGTGCATCTCGACACCACGACCGACGTCGCCGAGAAGTTTCCCGACCGGCGTCGCAAGGACGGCCGCTTTTACGCCATCGACCTTACCGCGGCCGAGATCGCCACCCTGAACGCCACAGAACGCTTCGATCATCGCACGGGCACGCAGGTCATGCCCCTGAGGCATCCGAAGGGCAAGGGCTTGTTCCGTGTGCCGACCTTTGAGCAGGAGCTCACCCTCATTTCAGAACTCAATCGGAATAGCGGCCGTCGTGCCGGCATCTATCCGGAACTCAAGGCGCCGGCCTGGCATCGCAAGGAAGGCAAGGATCTCGCCGCCATCGTTCTGCCCATCCTGCGCAAACATGGCTATGCGACCAAGTCGGACCCCTGCTACCTTCAGTGCTTTGAATACGCGGAGGTGAGGCGCGTCCGGGAGGAGCTCGGATGGAAAGGCAACGTCATCATGCTTCTTGGCGGGAACAAGGGCGTCGACGGCACCGACTTCGCCGCGCTCAAGACCGATGCCGGGCTCAAGGGACTGGCCGGCCTTGTCGACGGCATCGGACCCTCGCTGACCGACGTCATCAAGGACGGCAAGGCCACCGACCTCGTGTCCCGCGCGCACGCCGCCGGCCTGAAGGTGCACCCGTACACGCTGAGGGCCGACGCCCTGCCGAAGGGTGTGAAGGACGTCGCCGAGGCTGCGCGGATCATCTTCAAGGACGCCCGGGCCGACGGCCTGTTCACCGATCATCCTGACAAGGTCCTGGAGGCCTTGGGCCGATGAAGTCCCTCCGCGTCCTCTCAGCGGCCGCATGCGCCCTCCTGCTCGCCTCCTGCGGCGTCGATGAGGCCGCCTTGGCGCGTCAGACCGGGGAGCGTCACCTCAACGCCTTGCTCTACCAGCCCTGTCTGTCGGGTTGGGGCGGTTCGCGGCTCGTCGAGCTGCGGTTCGTGAGGACCAACGACGGATTGCCCTGGGGGCGGTCGCCGGACGCGTGGTGGGCGAAGATCGTAGGACCCAAGGGGCGGACCGGGCATCTCGCGTGGGAGGCGAGCGCCGAAGGGCATCTCCTCGAGTTCTTCGTGGATGAGCCCAAGGCCTTCGCGACCGAGGACGCCATGGCGCTGAAAGGCGTGCCCGCCATCCAGCAGTTCCTCGTGGCGACCAAGGACGGTCCGGCCGCGTCCGGTTGCGTGCCGACCGCGGGCGCGAGCCTCATGGAGTATTGGATCGCCAGGGGCGGAGCCAAGTGGGCGGTTTCCGGGGAGACCTCGCAGGCGCGTATCCTGCGCATCCGGGAGCGGCTCAGGTATCGGACCATCCCTGACACCTATGGATTCACCGACGGACGCATGGCGCTCACCGGCGCCTTCACCGAGGATCTGGCGCGCAATCTCTATCGCGACGCCAACGAGCGGGGCGTCGAGCTTTCCGTCGGCATGTCCGAGTTCACCTTCGAGACCTTGCGTCGGGAGATTACCCTGGGTCGTCCGACCCTCGCCTCTTGCGTCGTGCCTCTCCCGCAGAAGCCTGAGCTCACCTGGGGCCATGAAGTCGTGTGCGTCGGCTGGGCCGTGATCGGTGGGCGGCAGTATGTCGGCGTCATCGACAACTTCTTTCCCGTGCAGAATCCCGGGGCCATACGCTGGATCGCCGAGGACAAGTTCAGGGAGCTCGTCGTGGTCGCGGTGATCGGGGGAAGGTAGGGCGCGTGGCGAAGCCACGAGGGGGCAAAGGGCGGCTGACCGAGGGCGGTCAGCCCTACCCAAGGCAGGGGTATGATGATTCCTGCCCGAGAGGGTGGCTGACCGGGGGCGGTCAGATAGGCCCGTGGCAGGGAGCGGGCTGAATGCGGCGGCGCGGGCCGGACGCCGTTACATGATGGGGGCGGTCGCGGGCGGGGCGGCTGGCGCCGGCGTGGCTGCGGGAGCCGGTGCGTTGAGCTTGTCGACCTCGATGCGGAGGCGGGCCATCGCCTGGTCGCGAAGCGCCGGCACCTCCGCCAGCGCGGCTTCGCGCTCGGCGTCGTTCGTCGCCTTGCGGAAATTCTCACCGATCTCGCGCGCCTTCATCATGATGCCGATGCCTTCGGCGGTCATCATCCCTGCGCGGACCGCGTCCTGGAGGCGCTTTTCGTCACCCGCGATCTCGAGCGCCATCTTGCGCGTCTCATCGCCGAACTCCTTGAACTTCGCCTTCATCTCATCGCTGAGCTGCGGGCGCTTCCCGTCCGTCGCCGCGACAGCGGGAGCAGGGGAGGGAGGGCGGAACTTGGTCTTGGGCTTCTCCTCCTTCACGACCGGAGCGGGCGCGGGAGCCGGGGCCGGAGCGGGCTTGTCCTCGGGCAGGAACTTCATCGCCACTGCGGTGATGCCGGCGGCGAGGGCCACGGTGAGCACGAGGGTCGTAGGACGCATGAGGCTTTGATACTGGCCCTATGAACCTCGGGCAAGGCGTGAAACCGCCCGATTGGTGCACGAATCCATAATCCCTTGCCCGTTTTGCCGGCCGAGGGCTAAATCCCATCAACCCCACCCCCGGCGTCATGCGTCCGTTCCTGCTCACCCTCGTCGCGGCGTCCTCCCTGGCCGCGGCCGAACCCAAGCCCCTCAAGGCCGGCGCCGCCGCCGTCGACGTCTCCCCCGTCGCCTTCCCCGTGAACATGCCCGGCGGCTTCGACGCCAACATGGCCGAAGGCGTGAACGATCCGCTCATGTCGCGGTCGCTCGCGATCTCCGACGGCGACACCACCGTCGTGCTGACCGTCGTCGACAACCTCGGACTCCCTCCGCCCATCCTCGCCGAGGCCAAGAAGATCGCCAGCGAGAAGACCGGCATCCCTGTCGAGCGCATGCTCGTCTCCGCGACGCACACCCATTCCGGCGCTTCCGTGAACGCGGAGAGCGTCGCGGGATCCGATTCCCCGATGGAGAAGAATCGCGCCGTCCTCGTGGCCGGCCTGGCGGAATCCATCGTCAAGGCCCACGCCGCCCTGCGTCCCGCCTCCGTCGCCTCGGCCTCGCGGGCGCTGCCGCACGAGGTCTTCAACCGCCGCTGGTACCTGAAGGAGGGGAAGATGCAGACCAACCCCTTCGGCGGCATGGACAAGGTGCGCATGAATCCGCCCAACTCGCCGGACGTCCTCGACCGTCCCGCCGGACCGACCGACCCCGAGATCAGCATGCTTTCAGTCCGTGACGCCAAGGGCCGTCCCCTCGGCCTCTACGCCAACTACTCCCTGCACTACGTCGGCGCCACCCCGCGCGGGAAGATCTCCGCCGACTACTATGGCGAGTTCGCACGCCTCGTCCCGCAGCGACTGGGCGAGTCCGGCCTCGTCGCCATGATGTCCAACGGCACCTCCGGCGACATCAACAACTCCCCCTTCGGCACCCTTCGGCCTCCCCGTGAGCCCATGGAGCAGGCGCGCATCGTCGCGCAGGAGGCGGCCGACAGCGTGTGGTTCGCCCTGCGTGACGTGAAGGCGCACGAACCCAAGGCCGTGCTCGGCATGCGTCAGCGCGTCCTCACCCTGAAGTATCGCAAGCCCACGAAGGAGCAGGTCCTCTACGCCAAGGCCGTCCTGGCGATCAAGGACGAGGCCGCCAAGCAGCGCTTGCCCCGTCTTGCCGAGCATTACGCCCGTCGCACCCTCATCGCGGCGGAGCGCAAGGAGGAGACCGTGGACGCCGTCCTGCAGGCCGTGCGCATCGGCGACTTCGCGATCGTCGGCATCCCTTTCGAGACCTTCGCCGAGATCGGCCTCGCCCTCAAGAAGGACAGCCCCTTCGCGCGGACCATGGTCGTCGGACTCGCCAACGGACGGCACGGCTACCTCCCGACCCCCGCGCAGCACGAGCTTGGCGGGTATGAGACCTGGCTCGGCACCTGCCACGTGCAGGAGGACGCCTCCGACCTCATCCTGCGTGAGCTCAGGCCCATGCTGGACGAGCTGCGAGGACTCTGAGCGGCCGCATGTTCGCCTTCCTCAATCCCGCGCCGGAGGTCCCGCGTCTGCCCGCGGACAGGACGGATGCCGAGTACCGTCGCCTCCGCCTGCGGGTCTTCCTGGGCATCTTCATCGGCTACGCAGGCTACTACCTCGTAAGGAAGAACTTCTCCCTCGCCGTCCCGGACATCCTGAGGGAGCACCCGGAATACACCAAGGCCCAGCTCGGCGGGGCGATGACCGCGCTTTCCGTCGCCTACGGTTTCTCGAAATTCCTCATGGGGAGCGTCTCCGACCGCAGCAACCCGCGCTACTTCCTGCCTCTCGGCCTGGCGCTCTCCAGCGGCGTCCTCCTCGTGTGCGGGCTGGTGAAGGAAGTCTACCTCTCCCTGACGGCCATGGTCGTCCTCCAGGCGCTCAACGGGTGGTTCAACGGCATGGGTTGGGCGCCCTGCGGCAAGACCATGGTGCACTGGTTCAGCGCCGGTGAGCGGGGCAGGGCGGTCTCGGTGTGGAACGTCGCCCACAACGTCGGAGGCGCGCTCGTGGCCACCGTCGCGCTGGCGGGCGTGGCCCTCTACGGCGACTGGGGCGCGAAGTTTCACTTCAACGCCTGCGTCGCGCTGCTCATCGCCGTCTTCTCCTGGTACGTGATGCGCGACACCCCGCAGAGCTGCGGCCTGCCGCCCGTCGAGGAATGGCGCAATGACTATCCCCCCGGCTACGGCAAGGACCATGAGCGCACCCTGAGCTTCCGGGAGATCTTCCTCACGCACGTCTTCGGCAACCGGCTCCTGTGGGCCATCGCCGTCGCCAACGCCTTCGTGTATTTCGTCCGTTACGGCGTGGTCGACTGGGTGCCCGCCTACCTCCAGACCGCGAAAGGATTCAGCTTCCAGGAATCCAGCTGGGCGTGGTCGGCCTTCGAGTGGGCCGGCGTGCCGGGCACGATCCTGTGCGGCTGGGTCTCCGACCGCTGGTTCCGTTCGCGCCGGGCGCCGGCCACTGTGCTGTTCATGATTCCGACCCTGCTGGGGCTCATCGTCTACGGACTCAACCGCAACGGCCCCCTGGCGGTCGACGTGGCGGCCCTGATCGTCATCGGGTTCTTCATCTACGGCCCCATCATGCTCATCGGCCTGCAGGCCCTGGACATGGTGCCCAAGAAGGCCGCGGGCACCGCCGCGGGCTTCACGGGATTCTTCGGTTACGTCTTCGGCTCGGCCTTCGCCGGCACCGGCGTGGGCTGGATCGCCGACCACTGGGGTTGGACCGGAGTCGTCGTGGTGATGTGCGTCTGCTGCGTGCTGACCATGGCCTTCAGCGCCCTGACCCTCTCGCACGGGGGCAGGACCGAATCCCGCTGAAAGAGGGTCGAATCCCGCCGGCCGGGAGGTCGTGATTGCCCCCGGGACCCGGAGTCCCATCTTGGCGGCATGCGCTCACCCCGGCTCATCCTTTCCTCCATCCTGGCGGCCGCCTGCCTGTGCGCCGAGGACGCCCGACTCGGTCCGCTCAAGGACCTCAACGGCTACTTCCCCTTCGATCCGCCCAAGTCCGCCAAGGAATGGCGCGTGCAGCAGGAGAAGATACGGCGGCGCATCCTCGTCTCCCAGGGCCTCTGGCCCATGCCGACCAAGACTCCGCTCAACGCCGTCATCCACGGCCGCATGGAGTTCGACGATTACGTCGTCGAGAAGGTCTACTTCGAGAGCGCGCCCGGCCTCTTCGTCACCGGCAACCTCTACCGCCCCAAGCAAGTGAAGGGCAAGGTGCCGGCCGTGCTCTTCCCCCACGGTCACTGGAAGGACGCCCGTTTCCTCATCCAGCCCGCCAAATACGTGCGCGAGGAGATCGCCTCCGGTCAGGAGCGCTTCGAAGTGGGCGGACAGAGCCGCTTCCAGTCCATGTGCGTCCAGCTCGCGCGCATGGGCTGCATCGCCTGGCACTACGACGCCCTGAGCGACTCCGATTCCATCCAGTTCTCGGCCGACGTCGTCCACAAGTTCGCCAAGCAGCGTCCCGAGATGAACGTCGTCAACGGCTGGGGCCTCTACAGCCCGCAGGCCGAGTCCAACCTGCAGAGCATCATGGGTCTCCAGACCCTGAACTCCATGCGAGGCGTGGACTTCCTGATGACCTTGCCGGAGGTGGATCCCGACCGCATCGCCATCACCGGCTCCAGCGGCGGCGGCACCCAGACCATGCTCCTCGCCGCGGTGGATGACCGCGTGGACCTTTCCTTCCCCGTGGTCATGGTCTCCACCGCCATGCAGGGCGGCTGCACCTGCGAGAACTCCACGTTGCTGCGCGTGGGGCAGGGCAACATCGACATCGCCGGCGCCTTCGCGCCCAAGCCGCAGGGCATGAACACCGCCAACGACTGGACCAAGGAGATGTCGACGAAGGGCTTCCCCGAGCTGCAGAAGCTTTATGCGACGCTGGGACGGCGATACGACGTGATGCTGCACCGCGGCGAGCACTTCCCCCACAACTACAACGCCGTGACTCGGAGCGCATTCTACGGCTTCCTCAACAAGCACTTCAAGCTCGGCCAGGAGGCGCCGGTGATCGAGCGCGACTACGTGCCCCTGCCCAAGGAGAAGCTGACCGTATGGGACGCCGAGCATCCGGCGCCCAAGGCCGCGGATCCCGACTTCGAACGCGGACTCCTCAAGTGGTTCAAGGAGGATTCCGAGAAGCAGCTCCGCGCGGCGGCCGCGACGGCCGAGGGCAGGGAGAAAGTCCTGCGTCCGGCGGTGGAGACGATCATCGGGCGCACCTATGCCGACGCCGGCAAGCCGACCCTGTCGTCACCATCGGCGCAGTGGCGCGACACGCATTTCCACTTCAAGGGCGTCGTGACCGAGCCCGGTCGCGGCGAGGAGGTCGCCATTGACTGGTATCAGCCCGTCAATCCGAACGGCCGTGCCGTCGTGTGGGTGGATGACGCGGGCGTCGCAGGGCTGCGCAAGGGCAATGCGCCCCGTCCGGAAGTGCAGAAGCTCATCGAGGCCGGCGTGGCCGTCATCGGCGTCAATCTTCACCTCCAGGGCGGCGAGCCGGTCAAGGAGACCCGTGTCGTGCCCGGCCCGCGCGAGGTGCCTGCGTACACCTTCGGCTACAATTCCTCCCTTTTCGCCCAGCGCGTGCACGACGTCCTAACGGTCGTGAAGATGCTCAAGACTGACCGCTCGCCCGACCATCCTGAGGTGAAGTCCGTGGATCTCATGGGCACCGGCAAGGCCGGCGTCGTGGCGGCCGCCGCCCGCGCCGTGCTGGGCGACGCCGTGGGCCGTGCCGCCGTCGACACCGCGGGCTTCCGCTTCTCGCAGCTCCTGAGCTACCGCGACCCGATGTTCCTGCCCGGAGGCTCCAAGTATCTCGACGTGCCGGGTCTGCTGGCCCTCTGTCCGCAGGACCGTCTCTGGATCGCCGGCGAATCCGCCCGCCCTGAGCTTGTTTCGAACGACGCCGCGATCTTCGACGGCGCGCCTGACGTCCGCGCCGCCGCCGCGGTCGACTGGCTGCTGAAGTGAGTCCGATGGACCGACGCGCCTTCCTTTCCGTCGCCGCACTGGCGCCGTTCGCCTCGGCCTTCGCGGCCGGGCGATCAGGCAAGATCCGCGTCGGGCAGATCGGGACCTCGCATGCGCATGCCTCCGGCAAGATGGACGCCGTGCGTTCCCTCGCGGACCTCTATGAAGTCGTCGGGGTCGCCGAGCCCATCGCGGGACGGCAGGCCGCGGCCAAGGGCGCGAAGTCCTACGCCGGACTGAGTTGGATGAGCGAGGCCGACCTGCTGGCCGACGAATCGGTCGAGGCCGTTCTCGTCGAGACCACATTGGCGGACTCGTCGCGTGCCGCGATGGCGGCGATCACGGCCGGCAAGCACGTGCATCTCGACAAGCCGGGGGCCGAGAAGCACGACGACTTCAGGAAGATGCGTCTCGAGGCCGAGCGCCGCGGCCTGACCTTGCAGATGGGCTACATGCTGCGGCACAACCCCGCGTTCGCGCTGCTTCTGCGAGCCCATCGCGAAGGCTGGCTCGGGGACATCACCGAGATCGACGCCTCCATGGGCAAGCTGGCCGACGCCCGCGTCATGGCGCAGCTGGGTTCGCTGCCCGGCCACGGCATGTTCGAGCTCGCCTGCCATCTCGTCGACATCGTGGTCATGCTCCTCGGTGCGCCCACGTCGGTCCGCCATTTCGGGAAGAGGACCGGCCTGCTCCCGGCCGAATTCCCCGACAACCAGCTGGCCGTGCTCGAGTATCCGCGGGCGACCGTGACCCTCCGGTGCAACCATGGCGATCCCTTCGGCGGGCCCCATCGACGTTTCCGCGTGGCGGGAACCAAGGGCGCGATGGTCATCGACCCCCTGGAGTCGGGGAAGGGCGTCTTGCGCCTCTCCGACAACGTTCACTCCAAAGCCTGCGAAATCATCGGCGAAAAGGCCGTCATGAAGCAGGTCACCGAATTCCGCAAAGGGGAGAACCCCTTCGCCCTGAAGATGTCCGGGGGCCGGTATGACGACGAGTTCAGGCATCTGCACGCCGTCCTGCGGACCGGCGCGCCCTTCGGATGGGACGCCGCGCATGACATCGCCGTGCATGCGACCGCCCTGCGTTGCGCAGGCCTGGAGCCCTGAGTCAGGCCAGCGAGGCGATCAGCTTCTCCAGGTCCCGTCCGTACTTCACGTAGGACGCGAACCGCTGTTCCGGCGTGGCCTTCGTGGCGCCCGCGCCCAGGTGCACGATGTTGGCCACGTGGGGCTCGATCGTGACCCCCGCCTTGTAGCCGCGGCGGATGAGGTCCGAGAGGATCTCGCGCACCTTCGCGTCGCCCTCGCCCGGGTAGGTGAACGCGTTGCTCTTGGAGCCGTCCGATGAGCGCCGGCAGTCCTTGACGTGCACGTATTCGATGAACGGCTTCACCGCCTCATAGAACTCCAGCGTATCCTGTCCGTAGGAGGCCGTGTTGCCCATGTCGAAGAGGTAGCGCACGTTGGGATGGTCGACCCGTTCCATGAACTCGCGGGCCTTGGCCGCGGTGTGTCCGCCCCAGCCCTCGCAGTTTTCGTGAAGCAGCAGGATGCCGCCGTCCGCGGCGTGCTTGGCCATCTCCTTGTAACGGCGCACCCCTTCGTCGCGCCAGGTCGCGTCCTCCGTGCCCGCCTGCATCCAGCTCATCGTGCGCACGAACCGCGTTTTCGCCCGCTGCATGCGGGGGATGAGCACCTTGAGGTCGGCGAGGTCCGTGGCGAAGTCGCCGTTGATCGGCCGGCTCCAGTTGCCGATGGCGGAGCCGAAGCTGCTGACCCGCAGTCCGGCCGATTCGATGCGGTCCATGGCGCGGGCGAAATCGTCATCCGACGTGGCGGCGGAGGAGACCTGCCTGCCGTCGATCAGGCGGAGCTCGATGCAGGGCCAGCCAAGGGCCTGCTGCGCGGCCACCTGGCCGGCGATGTCATCGGCTGCCTCGTCGGCCAGCCCCGAGAGCGGGAAAGGAGTCATGCCGAGGAGATACTTGGGGCGGCCCGAGGGAGGCAAGGGCAAGCGTCCTGGCAAAGCAGGAGGGCGGGCCTCACGGCCCGCCCTCGGCGAAAAGCTCCTGCGCGGCTCAGCGCTCCTCGCCGCGGGGCGGCTGCGGGCGGCGGGGCGGCTGCGGGCGGCGGTTGTCGCCTTCCGGACGACGCTCACCGTCACGCGGACCGACCTTGGGCTGATCACCGTCGCGCGGACCGACGCGGGGTTCGCCAGGGCGGTCGCCGTCGGGGCGACGATTGTCAGGCTGCATGCGGCGGCGCATCTCCTCCTGGAACTTGCGCATCTTCTCGAGCAGCGGCTTGATTTCGGGGTCGGCGGCGATGGCGGCCTTCTCGACCGCCTCGCGTTCCGCTCGCATCAGCTTCTCCATCTTTTCGCGGAGCTCCCTCAGTTCCTCGCGGGCTTCCTTCACATCGGGGTCCTCATTGGCCTTCTGCATCGCCGCCTGGAGTCGGCGCTGCTCTTCGGGGGTGAGGGGCGGGCGGGGCTGTTCCGGGCGACGATCGTCATTGCGGAAGTCGCCGTCGCGGGGCGGCTGCGGGCGACGATCGTCTTCGCGGAAGTCGCCACGGGGTTCGGGGCGGCGGCGGTTGTCGAAGCGCGGCTGGTCGCCGTCGCGGGGTTCAGGGCGAGGAGCTTCTTCAACGGCCAGGGCCGCCAGGGGGAGCAGGATCAGGATGCGGGGGAGCATGGTAGGGGTGTAACCCCAGGGGAGGGGGTGGAGTTGCGGGGCGCGTGGCGAGGCCACGAGGGGACACGAGAGGCCACGAGGGGACACGTGGGCACGGTGACAAGGGGTGGCTGCGAGGGCAGGGGCAGGGACAGGGGCAGGGGAGGAG
>JACCDY010535589.1_pt1 | contig 103271 bp, 107 predicted proteins | sample 7446391 | NCBI WGS metagenome assembly JACCDY01 (sample SAMN15323451, study PRJNA562643) | freshwater metagenome | isolation source: river surface water | place: USA:Blue River Watershed | collected 2017-08-18 | reverse complement strand
CGCGGACTCGCTTATCGCGGTCAGCCTTATCGATGCCTGCGATCTTGGGTGCGGAGCCCATGTTCTCTGCAACTGTGATGTGTGGGTAGAGGGCATATGACTGGAAGACCATTGCGATATCGCGATCTTTTGGAGCAACGTTTGTGACGTCGCGATCGCCAATGAGGATACGTCCGCCGTCGATCTCTTCTAGGCCGGCCAACATACGAAGTGATGTTGATTTACCGCAACCTGAAGGTCCAACGAGAACGAGGAATTCACCATCTGCGACGGTGAGGTTGAGCTTATCTACAGCAGGATTTGTGGTGCCTGGGTAGATGCGTGATGCATTTTCAAAAACGACTGATGCCATTTTTCATACTTCCTTATCCGGGCAGGTACGTGCCCGACGGTCCGAGGGTAAGGCGCTGGCCGGTTGGCCAACGGGGCAAGGTTATCTCCCGCGTGGACGTCGGGGGAAGTGGCTCGCTATAGTTCTCGCACTATGGACAGTGGCCCCTCGGGTTCTATATTCGCCCCGATTTTTCTCGTAATCTCCCTCATCCTCCTCGGTTCTCTCTTTGTAGCAGCCGAGATTGCCTTGATCTCCCTTCGCGATAGCCAGGTACGTCAGGTGGCCCTGCGCGGTCGCCGTGGCGCCAAGGTCGCAAAGCTCCACGCCAACCCCAATCGCCTCTTAGCGGCGGTACAGGTCGGTGTAACGCTCTCTGGATTCCTCTCTGCGGCTTTGGGCGCTGAGAAGCTCGGTCAGTTTGTGATTCCATGGCTGGAAGAGCGTGGCCTCTCCGATAGCAGTGCAAATATCGCATCGATTGTCGGAGTAACTCTCATCATTGCGTACTTCTCACTTGTCTTTGGTGAGTTAGCGCCAAAGAAGATTGCCCTCTTTCGCGCCGAGAGCATTGCAATGTGGTCAGCCGGAGTGGTTGATCTCGTTGCAAATATCTTCCGCCCCATCATTTGGTTACTTTCTAAATCAACCGATGTTGTAGTCCGCATCTTTGGAATCGACCCCAAAGAGGCGCGCGAACAAATGTCAGAAGAAGAGCTCCTTGACCTTGTCACGGGACACGCTGCCTTATCTGAAGAAGAGCGCGACATCGTGGAAGAAGTCTTCAACGCCTCCGAGCGCCAGGTCCATGAAGTAATGGTTCCGCGCACTGAAGTTGATTTCATCGACGGTTCACTCACAATCTCCAAGGCAATTGCACTCGCATCCGAAAAATCACATTCACGATACCCGGTTGTGCGCGGTTCATCAGATGAAGTTATTGGCTTTATTCACGTACGTGATCTCATTGATCCATCACTGATTAATTCGCAGGCAAAGATTCAAGAGCACTGCCGCAATATTATGTTCTTACCTGGCACCAAGGGAATCCTGCCGGCGCTGACAGAGATGCGCGCACAGCGCCAACATTTGGCGATTGTGCTCGATGAATACGGCGGCACCGACGGTATTGTCACAATGGAAGACCTGGTTGAAACCCTGATCGGCGATATCCGCGATGAATACGATGGTGACGAGCAGGAGCTTTCACTCCAGTCAGCTAGTGGCGATTTTGAGGTAGATGGTTTGACTTCGCTGGAAGATTTAGCCGCCGATGCAGCCATCGATATCCCTGAAGGCCCATACGAAACTATCAGCGGATTCGTTATGCACTTCCTTGGTCGCATTCCGGTAGAAGGTGACCTCGTTAACCTCAATGGAATTCGAATCACCGTGCTTTCTATGGAAGGCAAGCGAGTAGGACGGCTATTAATCTCTCGCTAGCCTAAAAGCCATGCGAGAATGCGCCTATGAGCAAGAAGCGCGTCCTCTCTGGAATCCAGCCCACTAGCGATTCCTTCCACCTCGGCAATTACCTCGGTGCGGTTAAGCAGTGGGTCGAGCTCCAGGACGGCCACGATGCCTTTTATTGCATCGTTGATCTCCATGCGTTAACGGTCGAAACAGATCCGGCGCTCTTGCGTAAGCGCACTTTGATGTCAGCTGCACAACTACTCGCTCTTGGAATCTCACCAGAGAAATCAACGCTCTTTGTTCAATCACAGGTTCCACAACATAATCAATTGGGTTGGATTATGGAGTGCATGACCGGCTTCGGTGAAGCAAGCCGCATGACTCAATTTAAGGATAAGTCTTCTAAAGCAGGCGCTGATGCTGCACGCGTTGGATTGTTTACCTATCCGATGTTGATGGCTGCAGATATTTTGCTCTATCAGACACACCTTGTTCCTGTAGGTGAAGATCAGCGCCAGCACATCGAACTCACCCGAGATCTGGCTGGTCGATTTAATGCGCGCTACGGAGAAACATTCCAGATCCCAGAAGGATTTATCCTGAAGCAAGGTGCAAAGATTTACGATATTCAAGATCCAACTTCAAAGATGAGTAAGTCATCTGGGTCTGGTGCAGGTCTGATTGACATTCTCGATGCCCCAGAAGTGAATATGAAGAAGTTTAAGAGCGCCGTGACCGATGCCGGTCGAGAAGTTAAATTTGATGCTGCCGAAAAGCCAGGTATCAGCAATCTCCTGACAATCCACTCAGCGCTCTCGGGTACATCTATTGCCGATCTCGAAAATGAATTTGCTGGAAAAGGTTACGGTGACTTCAAGTCGGCTGTCGCAGAGGTAGTTGTTGAGTATTTCCGCCCAATCCGAGAAAACGCACTAGAGCTCCTCAATGATGAGACCCATCTGCTCTCCATTCTTCATCAAGGTTCTGAGAAGGCTCGCGATGTTGCGCAGGAGACACTCGAATCAACCTATAAGAATCTCGGCGTGGTTCGCTAATGAAAATTCGCGCTCTTCTCGTATCCGCCGTGCTCGGCGCGGTTGCACTTGTAGGCGCGCCAGCACAGGCTGCAAATCTGACTATCGGAATCGCTTACGACATCGGTGGCCGCGGTGATCGCTCATTTAACGATGCAGCAGCGCTAGGTCTAGCGAAGGCACAGAAGGAGTTCACCTTTGCGGTCGAGCCAGTGGTAACGGATGGGTCGAGCGCAGATCGTGATCGCCGAATCAGAGCGTTAATTGCAAAGAAATGTAATCCCATCATTGCAGTCGGCGCGGGTTACTCCGCCACACTCCAGGGATTGGCGATCGAGTTTCCCAATACACAATTTGCCATTCTCAATGACGCATCAATTGATGCACTTAATGTGACTTCATTGATCTTTGCAGATTCTCAAGGAGCTTTCCTAGCTGGCTTTAGTGCGGCCATGGTGACCAAAACTGGCAAGGTCGCAATGATTGCAAACGAAAATCAAGCAGACCTCTATCACAACGGTTTCCTCGCCGGCGTTGCTGAATCCAAGAAATCAGTCACTCCGATAGTGAAGTACGTCAATGGATCCTCTGTGACTGCTACCAAACAGGCGATGGACGATGGTGCAGATGTAATTTTTGTTGCCCGTCCTGGTTCCAATACCGAAATCTTTTCTACCATAGTTGCACGCAATGCTGCGAAGTCGAAGTCGAAGAACTTTAGACAAGTCGGTCTCATTACTACTGAGCCAGATCAATACGTCACTGTCACATCGAAGAATAGAAAGATTATCTACGCCACGGTTGTGAAGCGTGTGGACAAGGCGATGTATGACGTTATCTCCAAGGCGGTTTCAGGTACCCAATACCTCGATGTTTTAGATGAAGCTGTCGGAATCTATGGCCATCGCTATACAGTCAATAGTGGAGGAATCGCCTTTACAACATACTTGCCCGCACTCACATCGTTGACAGCTGATATCAATCGCGCTGCAGTTGTAGCCGCAAAACTAAGCAGATAAGAACTTCTTCAAGGGGTCACGTAATTCATTGAGCAGATTTTCAGACTCTTCAGCGCTCTTAGTAATTACTTCGATGTAACACTTCATCTTCGCCTCAGTTCCAGATGGGCGAATAATGATGCGTATTCCACCATCGAGCCAGATGCGAAGCCCATCGGTAGGTGGCAGGCCATCAGTGGGAGCAGCTAGGTCATCAATACTAGAAACTTTCCGTCCAGCAATTTCACGTGGCGGATTCGAGCGTAAAGTCGCCAAGAGGCGAGTAATTGCACCCATATCGGCGACTCGGATGGAGATTTGCTCGGTGCCATGGAATCCGTGGCGTTCCCAGATCTCATCGAGGAGATCGCTCAGCGTCAGACCATCTCGTTTAAGGTCCATGGCAATCTGGGTTAAGAAGAGCGCAGCAGATATGCCATCTTTATCGTTAACTGTCTCGGAATCAACTGCGTAACCAATTGCTTCTTCATATCCAAATGCAAGATCTTCAATTTTTGCCAGCCACTTAAATCCAGTGAGGACCTCTTTGAAGTCAACCCCATAATGTGAGGCTATTTTTCGAAGAGCCGAAGAAGAGACAATTGAATTTCCCATCGTGCCGCGTGGGTGCTTGCGGGCAATCCATTCACCGAAGATGACTCCAAGCTCATCACCGCGCAGCATGCGCCATCCAACCTTCGGATCATTAATTGCAGCAGCACAACGATCCGCATCAGGATCGTTTGCTAACACCAAATCCGCACCAAAATCTCTCGCCTTGGCAAGCGCCAAATCGATAGCTCCTGGCTCTTCTGGGTTTGGAAACGCCACTGTGGGGAAATCTGGATCTGGCGTGCACTGCTCATCTACGAGAATGAGTGTTGCAAATCCGGCATGATTAAAAACCCGTTGCATGACTTCAGTTCCGACGCCATGCATGGCTGTGTAAACAACTTTGATATCGCCAGGACGAGGTGCCAATTGAATGGTTCGCTCAATGTATTCAGAGATTACCTCTTCGCCAAGGACGGTCCATTTCTTTCCTCGGGGGAGTGACTTTAATGAAGTAATTGCTGCAATTTCTGCTGCAATATATCCATCGGTCGGATTGATAATCTGAGATGCTGCGTATTCGATGCCATCTGCTTCTGGGCCGATATAAACCTTGTAACCATTATCCTGCGGTGGATTGTGGCTCGCAGTCACCATGATTCCGATATCGCAATTCAAACGAGATGTCGCAAATGCAAGGATTGGAGTAGGAAGAGGACGCGGCAAGATATAAACATCCATGCCTGCGCCACTTAATATCTCGGCAGATTCAATCGTGTAATCCTCAGAGCCGTATCGAGCATCGCGCCCGATTACAACTGACTTCATCCCTCGTTGCTTCATGTACGCGGCAAGTCCGGCGGCGGTGCGACCTACCACTGCTCGGTTCATGCATGAAGGACCGGCACCAATCGGACCTCGAAGTCCAGCAGTTCCGAATTGGAGAAAACCACTAAAGAGGGGAGCGAGAGAAGCCTCATCGCCAGCATCAAGGAGAGCTTGCAGATGCGCCGCGGTGACCGGATCTGGATCGTCGGCTATCCATGCTTGAACTTCAGCGACCAAATCAGAATTCATAGATGGAGGTTACGCTGCTTAGAGAAGTTTTGGAATAACGTTCTTCAGGAGTTCGCCCATACGGCTAGCTGCTGCTTTGCCTGCAGCCACAACTTCTTCATGATTGAGCTTCTCACCAGTCATGCCAGCTGCCGCATTAGAGACAAGTGAAATGCCGAGGACTTCTGCTCCCATCGCATGCGCGGCAATTGCCTCTGGGACAGTAGACATGCCAACAAGATCTGCGCCGATAGTGCGCATCATCAAAATTTCTGCCGGTGTTTCATACGTTGGTCCACGGAAATGCACGTAGACGCCTTCTTGGAGCGAAGAATCTTCTTTACGGACAATCTCGCGAATTCTTTTGCTATACAAATCGGTGAGATCAACAAAAGTTGCACCCGATAACGGTGATTGCGCCGTCAGCGAGATATGGTCGCGAATGAGAACAGGCTCACCAACTTTATACGCTGCATTAATTCCACCAGATGCATTGGTGAGGACAATTACCTTGCAACCTGCCTTCACTGCAGTACGAACATTGTGAACAACAGGTTCCATACCTTTACCTTCATATAGGTGGGTACGACCAAGGAAAACGAGTGCGCGCAGCGACCCGCCTTCATGCTTGAGTTCATAGGAGCGAACTTTTCCTGAGTGGCCTGCAACTACTGGTGCTTGGAATCCAGTTAACTCGTGTGCGTCGCATTCGTATGCGGCTTCACCCAACGCATCGCACGCTCCGACCCAACCAGAGCCCATGACCAGCGCAACATCATGCGTTGCAACACCAGTGCGAGCTGCAATCTCACTTGCTGCCTGCGCAGCTGCCGCCATTGGATCTGAATAGAGAAGTTCGGTTGAGGTCATGCCTCAATAATCTCACAGAGTATGGTGCCGCTCGAGACAGTCTCACCCACAACTGCCTTGAGGTTCTTAATCACACCAGCCTTGTGAGCATTGAGTGGTTGCTCCATCTTCATCGCTTCAAGCACGATAACGAGTTCGCCGGCCTCAACGCGCTGACCTTCTTCGACCGCAATTTTGACGACCGTTCCTTGCATCGGGCTAGGTAATCCATCACCTGATGCCCCGCCAACTGCTGCCTGCTTTGCACGGTGGCGCTTTACAACAGGTTCTGGGGCATGGACGAGAATCTCAAATCGCTTGCCGTTGACTTCAGCAACGAGCTTCTCTGCCGCCGCCTTCGTTTGAACTTCGAGAGATTCAGCTGCATAGGCTGAAATCTCATTGACGAATTCATTTTCGATATAACTTGTATATACCTTGAAATTCTCGGTGTAGTTGGAATCTTCCAGGATTGCACGGTGGAATGGAATAGCAGTGGCAAGGCCTTGAACCTCGAACTCAGCAAGAGCTCGGCGAGATCGTTGGATTGCCTCTTCGCGAGTTGCACCAGTCACAATCAATTTAGCGAGCAATGAGTCGAAGTTTCCACCAATAATGTCACCTTTACGGAAACCTGCATCGACTCGAACGCCAGGACCGGTTGGAATCTGCCACTCTGTAATGCGACCAGGCGCAGGCAAGAAAGAACGACCTGGATCTTCACCGTTGATGCGGAATTCAATAGAGTGACCGCGAATAACAGGATCATCAAACCCAAGTGCTTCACCCATTGCAATTCGGAATTGCTGGCGCACCAAGTCGATACCAGTTACTTCTTCTGAGACAGGGTGCTCTACCTGAAGGCGAGTATTGACCTCGAGAAAGGAGATTGTTCCATCAAGTCCAACTAAGAACTCGCATGTTCCTGCTCCGACGTATCCGGCTTCCTTCATGATTGCCTTAGAAGAGCGATACAACTCGGCATTCTGTTCATCGGTTAAAAACGGTGCAGGCGCTTCTTCTACTAATTTCTGGTGACGACGCTGCAGAGAACAGTCACGTGTAGATACAACAACAGCGTTTCCAAATTTATCTGCCAATACCTGAGTCTCAACGTGACGAGGTTTATCGAGGTAGCGCTCCACAAAGCATTCGCCGCGACCAAAGCCAGCAATCGCTTCACGAACAGCGGAGGCATAGAGCTCAGGAATCTCTTCGAGAGTTCGCGCCACCTTGAGGCCACGACCACCGCCACCAAAAGCTGCCTTGATGGCTACTGGCAATCCATGTTCTTTCGCAAAGGCAACAACTTCTTCTGCGCTCTCCACCGGATCTTTTGTGCCAGCCACTAGAGGAGCTCCCGCAGCAGCGGCGATACGACGTGCTGAGACCTTATCGCCAAGTGCGCTAATTGCAGCCGGTGATGGACCAATCCAAATCAAACCAGCGTCGATGACTGCTTGTGCGAAATCTGCATTCTCCGAGAGAAATCCATAGCCTGGATGCACTGCATCTGCCTCAGCAGTTTTTGCTAGCGCAATAATTTTTGGGATATTGAGATAGGTATCTTTTGCAACTGTTCCTTCAAGCGAATAGGCAAAGTCTGCGCTCTTCACATGGAGAGCGTCACGATCTTCCTCGGAGTACATCGCCACTGACTCAAGGCCGTGATCCTTACAAGCGCGGATGACACGGAGCGCAATTTCGCCTCGGTTTGCTATCAGAACGCGTTTCATTGCATCTCCTTTACCTGCGGCCAAGAATATCCAAGTTGCTTCATCGCTTTCAGAAGAAAAGGCATCGAAATCCCTACGACGTTGGTGTAATCACCTTCGATAACGGGAATAAAAGGTGATCCGAATCCATCGAGAGTAAAGCCACCTGCGACGTGGAGTGGCTCGCCAGATGCAACGTAATCCGCAATCTCTTCATCGCTCATATCGGTAAATGTCACCTTGGTGGTGACGCGGTCAGCAATCTCAATTCCTTGCGCGGTATCGATGATGCAGTGACCTGTATGGAGTAGACCGGTGCGACCGCTGATCTTCTTTGCTCGTTCGATAGCAATCTCAGGGGTTCCAGGTTTTCCAAATGAGATTCCATCGACATCAAAAGTTGAGTCACAGCCGATGATAATTGCCGGGTAATCAATCTGCTCGCGCACGGTATGTGCCTTCGCAACAGCCAGTGCAATCACCATATCTTCAGGAGTCATTGCATTGAAGAACTCAGTCTCTTCATCAACATGACTGACAATGATGGTGGGCTTCAGTCCGGCACCTTCAAGTAGGCGTCGACGCGAGGTTGATTGCGATGCAAGGACGATACGAGGCATTAGTCGAACTTTCGTGCGCCGAAAGTCACTTGGTGAGGAAGTGGCTGACGTAGTTGGGGGAGGCCAAAGACGCTCCGTTTGATGACTGGTTTGAGTTCGACTGGTTTACGGTTATTGAGGACAGCGTGAAGCGCAAGCAGCTCTTCATCGCTGGGATGACCGGATGCAACTGTGAATTTCATTTATAGAGGAATGTTTCCATGCTTACGCGCCGGCAAGATATCGCGCTTGGTCTTCAAGGTGCGGAAAGCCTTTGTAATGTATTGGCGCGATTCCTCTGGCTCAATCACGCTATCAATTGTTCCGCGCTCTGCAGCGAGGTATGGGTTAGAGAACTTCTCGGTGTAATCATCAACGAGTTCTTTACGGGTTGCCTCAATATCTTTCGCTTCTGAAATCTCTTTACGGTGCAAAATGTTAACTGCTCCTTGAGCGCCCATGACAGCAATTTCCGCACTTGGCCAGGCGAAGTTGATATCGCTGCCAAGGTATTTAGATCCCATCACGATAAATGCCCCGCCATACGCCTTGCGGGTAATGAGAGTGACAAGCGGAACCGAAGCTTCGGCATAGGCATAGAGCAACTTGGCACCACGTCGAATGATTCCGTTCCACTCTTGTTCTGTTCCTGGCATAAAGCCGGGTACATCGACAAGAGTGAGGATTGGGATATTAAATGCATCGCAGAAACGCAAGAATCGAGCAGCTTTCTCAGACGAATTGATATCAAGAGTTCCAGCAAGCTGTGAAGGTTGATTTGCAATGATGCCAACTGATTGGCCTTCAATGCGGGCAAATCCAACGACAATATTCTGAGCGTAGAGTGAGTGAACTTCTAAGAACTCGCCTTCATCAACAAGCGCTTGGATGAGAACCTTCATGTCATACGGCTGGTTTGGACTATCTGGAATCAATGTATTCAGCGCTGTATCTGAAGCCTTCTTCTCCAACGTTTCTGTTGGCGGAAGAACTGGCGAACCATCCATATTGTTTGATGGCAAGTATGACAAGAGCGCCTTCACGTAATCGATTGCATCCGCCTCTGAATCCGCCATGTAATGAGCATTTCCAGATTTAGTGTTATGCGTATAAGCGCCACCAAGTTCTTCCATGCCAACATCTTCACCAGTGACAGTCTTGATGACATCTGGACCAGTGATAAACATGTTTGAGGTCTCCTTCACCATGACGGTGAAGTCAGTGAGCGCCGGTGAGTAAGCAGAACCACCGGCGCATGGACCGAGGATGAGCGAGATCTGAGGAATAACTCCAGATGAGCGAGTATTGAGACGGAAGATCTTTCCGTAACCGTTGAGTGAAGCAACACCTTCTTGGATGCGCGCTCCACCCGAATCGTTGATGCCGATCAATGGGATACCTGACTTCAGAGCAAAATCTGCAATCTTTACAATCTTCTCAGCGTGAACTTCGCCGAGTGAACCACCGAAGACGGTGAAGTCTTGTGAGTAAAGAGCGATTGGTCGACCATCTACGGTGGCAGTTCCGATCACAACTCCGTCACCGTAAGGGCGGTTCTTCTCCATCCCAAAGTTATGGGCACGGTGGCGGGCAAACTCATCAATCTCCGTGAAAGAGTCGGCATCGACCAACATCTCGATGCGTTCGCGGGCGGTCTTCTTACCCTTGGCATGTTGCTTCTCTACGGCGCGGGCTGATCCGGCGTGGACGGCTTCATCGATTCGAGCGCGGAGGTCTTCAATTTTTCCGGCGGTGGTATGTAGATCGTGGCTCATGCGCTTAAGGTACTAGCCGTGAGTACAGAAGCGCCAAGAGCGCCACTAAGTAAATCGCAGCTATCGCACTCTATCTCGCGGTACTGGCGGGTAAGCGTGGTTGAAGTCACCGGATCGACGCAAGATGATTTATTCCAACTTGCTAGTAACGATGGTGCGATTCCCAAAACTATTCTTGCAAGCGAATATCAAACAAGTGGTCGCGGAAGATTAGATCGCACATTTACAGCACCACCAATGTCAGCTCTCACTTTCTCTATTTACATCGAACCAAAAGTTGAACGTGATGAATGGTCTTTTCTCACCCTCCTCGCAGGATTGAGTGTGCACGAGGCGCTTGCTTCGCTCGACCCACAAGTGGCAGTTGGAGTGAAGTGGCCCAATGATTTATTGATTGGCGAGAAGAAGTTTGCTGGAATGATTGCGCAAGCGACAAAGAAAGGTGTTGTGCTGGGTATCGGAATCAATGTTGCGATGACGGAAGAAGAGCTTCCTGTTGAAAATGCAGCATCCCTGGCTCTTGCAGGTTTTGCCAATCTTGACCGTAATGAGATTTTGGCAGCAATCATCAATCACTTTGAAATAAATGTTGAGATGTGGGAGCACGATAAAAGCTTCCTCGCTGAGTATCGATCTGCATCAGTCACCATCGGTAAAGATGTAGAAGTTTCCCTTCCTGGCGGCGAGATTATTCACTCGAAGGCTGTCGGTATCTCAAATGCTGGAGCACTTATGCTGGAAAACGGCAGTGAAGTAACAGTCGGAGATGTAGTTCATCTACGATAAGCAGGTGAGTAACCGCTTCCCTCGTGTTGGAGTCATAGGCGCAGGTCAGCTTGCGCGCATGATGGTCGCACCGGCAACAGCACTTGGAGTAGATCTCTTACTCTTCGCATCAGATGCTCAAGATTCCGGCGCTCAAATTACTCATCACGTTGTGGGTGATTACACCAACCTAGCGCAGGTACTCGATTTTGCACGGCAGTGCGATGTCATCACCTTTGAACACGAACTCGTGCCTCTCTCAGTTATAAAAGGAGTGGAAGCAGAGGGAATCAAGGTCTATCCATCTTCGGCCGCCTTTGTTTATTCACAAGATAAAGCTGCAATGCGAGCAAAGTTGGCAGAATTTCCGGCACCTTATTCAACTGTCATCACCGATAGTTCAACTATTACCAATTACCCAGTTATCGCCAAAGCAATCAGCGGTGGATATGACGGTCGAGGAGTCTGGAAAGTCACTTCTCAAGCAGAGCTGAATGAAATTCTCGGCCACACAGCACCGCTATTGATAGAAGAGTTAGTCGAGTTTGATACCGAAATTGCAGTGATGGTCGCTCGCTCGCCCCATGGCCAGGCAACATCGTGGGCTCCAGTCGAGACGGTGCAGGAAGATGGAATCTGCATCATGACAGTAACGCCTGCTCAGAAAATTTCTCCTACCGTTGCCGAAGAAGCCCAGAAGATTGCACTCGAGATTGCGCAACATGTTGGCGTTGTTGGTGTGATGGCAGTCGAAATGTTCGTAAAGGGCGAGCAAATCTTCATCAACGAGCTGGCCATGCGACCACATAACTCAGGTCACTGGTCTATCGAAGGCGCTGTTACTTCTCAATTCGAGCAGCACCTCCGTGCAGTATTAGATCTTCCACTTGGCAGCCCAGCGATGAACCACTCCTACGCTGTGATGGGTAATGTTTTAGGTGGCGAAAAGACAGATATGTATCGCCCATATCTTCACTTGATGGCACGTAATCCATCTCTGCACTTCCATCAATATAAGAAGGAAGTCCGAAAAGGGCGCAAGATTGGTCACGTTACCGCTTGTGGAGATGACCTTCTACACTTAACCCAAGAAGTTCAGCATGCACGTGACTACATGAGCGGAGTAATCGATGAGTAATGATGTTGCAATCATCATGGGTTCAGATTCTGATTGGCCAATCATGGAAGAGGCTGCGAAAGCTCTCGATGCATTTGGTATTTCATACACTGCAGATGTCGTGTCGGCACACCGCATGCCAGAAGAGATGGTTGATTTCGCAAAGACCGCAGCAGCAAAGGGTTACAAAGTAATCATCGCTGGCGCTGGGGGAGCAGCTCACTTGCCCGGCATGGTTGCATCGCTGACAACTCTGCCAGTTATTGGAGTCCCAGTTTCGCTGAAAAACCTTGAAGGAATGGACTCATTGCTCTCGATCGTTCAAATGCCAGGTGGGATTCCGGTCGCAACAGTTGGAATTGATAACGCCAAAAATGCCGGCATCCTTGCAGCTCGTATCATCGGGTCATCGGATTCATCTGTAGCAAAGAAAATTGAAAGTCAACTCGCTTCACTATCTGAGGAAGCAAAAGCAAAGGGCGCTAGCCTCAACGCTCGTCGTAACTCGAAGACCGGCTTCTAACTTCAATATCTATCCACAGGTCTATTCATAATCCGTTTTCGAATGCGCCTCATTCAATAGGTTCTGCACGTCCAAATCACCTCTCGCCGTAGCGTTCGGATCCGTCCCCGCTTGCTTTCTCAGGAACAACACTGAGAAAGGAGCAGAGAGGGGGATGAAGATGGAGCCAGTAATACTTTTTCTGCGTTTCCTTTTCGACACGTTCAAGTCATTGCTTGAGTATCGAGAAAAGCGAAAGGGCCGTCGCACTAACGACGGCCCATCCAACTGAGTCCACGAAGAGGACGGTTCAGGCGGGGAGCGAAAGCTTTCCGCCTGAACTATTTATAGCACTTGCATTTCCCTCATTTCAATATTTAAAACGAACTACTTTGCGTGCAATTAATCAGTACGACCGAGTGCATGAACGCGCCAGCCGGCGTTACGCCAGAGGTTACGATCGAGCATATTGCGACCATCGATAAGGAACTTTGACTTCACAAGTTGTCCGATTACTGATGGATCAAGCTCGCGATATTCCTTCCACTCAGTCAAGTGCAAGATTGCATCTGCGCCCTTCACAGCATCTACTACCTTCTCGGCATAGTCGAGGTTAGGGAAGCGCTTGCGAGCAGGCTCGATGCCTTGTGGATCATGTACGACAACCTGTGCGCCAGCCGCTGATAGTTGCGCTGCAATATCGAGCGCTGGGGAGTCACGCACATCATCGCTATCGGGCTTAAATGTCGCACCAAGAACTGCAATTTTGTACTGGGTGAGATCTTCAGAAAGGTCAGCACGAACCACATCAATGACGCGCTGGCGAGCACGCAAGTTGATGTTATCGATTTCGCGAAGGAATTCGAGCGCTTGATCCGCGCCGAGTTCTTGCGCTCGTGCCATAAATGCACGAATATCTTTTGGAAGACATCCGCCACCGAAACCAATACCTGCCTGCAAGAAGCGGTTACCGATACGTGGGTCATATCCAATCGCTTTAGCAAGAACAGTGACGTCGCCACCAGCAGCTTCACATACTTCAGCCATCGCGTTGATAAAGGAAATCTTTGTTGCCAAGAATGAGTTTGCCGCAACCTTAACTAGCTCTGCTGTAGGAAGGTCTGCGCGAATCCATGGAGTTCCAAGAGCAATCACTGGCTCGTACACTTCTTTGAGAATATCTTCTGCGCGATCATTGGCAACACCGACGACGAGGCGGTTAGGTGTCAAAGTATCTTCAACGGCAAAACCTTCGCGAAGAAACTCTGGGTTCCAGGCAAGATCTGCTTGCGGTGCATGCTCAGCGAGATAGTCTCGAAGTCCTTGCGCTGTTCCGACCGGAACCGTTGACTTTCCAACGACAAGTGAACCTTCCTTAAGAAATGGTGCGATTGCTGCGACCGAACCCTTTACATAAGTTAGGTCGGCGGCAAGTCCATCTTTGCTCTGCGGAGTTCCTACGCAGATAAAGTGAACATCTGCGTCGGCAACGGCTGAGAAATCTGTTGTGAAAGAGAGGCGTCCGGTCTTCATCTCGGCAGCGAGCAAGGTATCAAGACCAGGCTCGTAGAAAGGAAGCTCGCCCTTAGAGAGGAGCTCAACTTTATGAGGATCTGTGTCGATACCTACGACATCGAATCCAAGAGATGACATACATGCGGCATGTGTTGCGCCGAGATAGCCGCAACCGATAACTGAGAGCTTTAACTTCATGCCCGCGAGTCTATTGCAGGGTACTAATTATTTCGGAGCGCAGGGATTATCAGCTGCGGTTTGTGTCTTAAATTTATCGATTGTTGTGCTGGATGGGGTCGCTTTTGGTGACGCAGATGACTTTTCGCCCACGACCGTATCGACAAGGGCGGCGTCATTCTTGATGCGATCGAAAAGCTCGGCGGCAAGAACTTCGTCCCAGATCACAACCGATCCAAGCGATGGATGGCGACCGTTGGGATTGGCAAGTGGAACTGTCAGGGTGCGAACATTTCCAGATGAGAGATTGCGCATCTGCTTTGCCAATGTCAGTAAGTCATTCTTATCAACGCCTTCATCCATCTTTACTGTCGAAATCGTTGCCTGTAGGAAGTTCTTTAACTTAATTGGGTTGAGCAAAGTTCCAGAGGAGGTCGCCTTACGAACGATTGCTGAGACAAATTTCTGCTGACGTTCCATACGGCCGATATCGCCACGTCCATCAAAGTCGCGCGTACGTACGTACTTAAGGGACTCAACACCATCAAGAGTATGTGTTCCCGCAGCCAAAACTAAGTGGCTCTTAGGATCGTCAATCGGAACCTTTGAGCAGACTTCAATTCCACCGAGCGCATCAACTACACCGACAAAACCAGCAAAACTGACTTCGACGTAGTGATCAATCTTTAATTGAGTCTCACCTTCAATAGTCTCGATAAGAAGCGGTGCACCACCAAATGCAAAAGCTGCATTGAGTTTTCCATCGCGTGCAGGAATCTCTGTCTTTCCATCGGTACTTGTATGGGCAGGGATTGTGACAAGCGTGTCACGAGGCAGCGAAACTATGTATGCCGCATCGCGATTCTTGGAGATATGAACCAAGAGCATGGTGTCGGATCGCTGACCGGCCGCCACCTTTACTCCACCGACTCGAAGTTTCTTAATTTGTTCCTTCGTGAGCCCTTCGCGATTATCGGAACCCACTACTAAGTAATTGAGAGCCGAGTTCACCTTCTCCGGGCGGTCGCCGAGACCGGCAAAGACATCGATGCGCGAAATCTGGCCGCTAATCTGCCCAAGACCCAGCCAGGTGATGGCCGAGAGGGCTACAACACCCAGAGAGAGTGATGTAATAATTCGAATCGCGCGCGTTGATTTCACATGCGCAGGGTACTTGAACGATAGCGTTACGGGGTTATGGCGACACAGGTGAACCCTCAGTTAAGTGGCTCAACGCTGCCTTTTGTCTCTGTAATTCTTCCAATTCTCAATGAAGAGCGTTACCTCCGCGATGCAGTCATCTCAATCCTGTCGCAGGATTATCAAGGTGAGTTTGAAATCGTTTTGGCAGTTGGGCCTTCGAAGGATAAAACTCGCGAAATAGCGGATCAGCTACACCGAGAAAATTCACGTGTGATAGTTGTCGAGAACCCATCAGGCCGCACCGCTGCCGGACTTAATCTCGCACTCAATGCATCTCAAGGCTCGGTCGTTGTTCGCGTCGATGGCCATTCACAGATTCCGCAGGATTACATCACTATTGCGGTAGAGCTACTTCATTCAACCGGAGCCGTCAATGTAGGAGGAATGATGGCAGCTCAAGGCGTCACTCGATTTGAAAAAGCTGTTGCAGGCGCAATGCGCAGCCCGCTAGGTGTAGGAGCATCACGTTTTCACACCGGGGGAGAAGCAGGTGAAGTCGACACTGTTTATCTTGGAGTCTTTAATAAAGCTGCACTACTCGCTATCAGCGGTTTTGATGAAAGATTTACTCGCGCGCAAGATTGGGAACTCAACTTTAGGCTTCGAGCCAATGGCGGCACAATTTATTTCGATCCACGTTTACAAGTCTCGTATCGCCCTCGCCCAACCATCACATCGCTCGCAAAACAATACTTTGAATACGGTCGATGGCGTCGCGTAGTTTCAAGACGACATAAAGGCACGATTAATTATCGCTATTTGGCGCCTCCCGTTGCTCTCTCTGGATTTCTCTCTTCTATCGTTCTTGGATCCATATTTCACTCAATCTTCTTGGCTCCGGCTGTGATCTACATGCTTTTCGTTGCCGTGGCATCACTGGCAATTGCCAAAAGTCTGATTCAGTACATTTTCTTGTTGACCGTAATCCCAACAATGCACTTTGCCTGGGGCGCTGGCTTCATCACATCGCCAAAGGGGCTCGTTCCTACTGATTGATAGGCGTTACCTGCGGTAATCTTCCCCATATGAGTCAGCCTGTAATTGTCTACGAGCCATTTAAGGCTGGCCTTCCTCCAATGCGCGCTTATTTGCGCTCGCTCTGGCGTCGTCGAGCCTTTATCTCAGAGTTTGCTCGCTCAGAACTTCGCGAACAGAACTATGGCTCAGTATTTGGGCAGTTGTGGTTAGTGCTCAACCCGCTCTTACTCTCGGGTGTTTACTTCCTTCTGATTTATGTCATCGGCGGAACCAGTGATGAGATTCGTTTTGGTCATCTCACAGCGACGCTCTTCCTCTTCTATCTCATCGCAAATAGTTTGACTGGTGGCGTTAAGGCCATTACCTCCGGCCAGCGATTGATTCTTAACACTTCTTTCCCGCGCATCATGCTTCCAGTTTCAGCAGTGGTAGTCGCGATATTTAAGTTCTTACCAACGTTGGCAGTTGCATTTACGATCCATGCAATCCTCGGTTTGCCGTATTCATGGCAGATGCTCTGGGCATTTCCGGTGCTAGCTTTGGCAATTCTCATGGGGCTCGGAATGGCAATCATGATCTCCTGTATCAACGTCTACTTCCGTGATATCTCAAGTATGTTGCCTTATCTGACACGAAGCTTGCTCTACCTATCGCCGATTCTTTACGAAGCATCATCAATTTCATCAAGCATCAAGCAATTTCAAATCGCAAATCCAATTTTCTATCTGCTTGATTCATGGTCTCGTGTCATAGTGCATGCAGAGGCGCCAACAATGTTTGCCATGCTCCACACCACAATTTTTGCCTTCACAATTTTTATCGTAGGTACATACTTCTTCCTATCGAGGGAGCGTGATTTCGCTGTCCGACTTTAATAGCCAACATCCGCACGGCTCGATTGCGGTTTCAGTTCAAGATCTTGGACTGACATATACGACTTCGATTGATAAGAAGCCGACGTTAAAGGCTCGACTCAAGACTTTAGGTCGTGGCAGAAAGCATTCACGTACGGTGCACGCTCTCAATGGCATCAATCTTGATGTTCATTACGGCACCGTTCTCGGAATTATCGGCTCAAATGGCGCTGGCAAATCCTCTTTAATGCGTGTTATTTCCGGCATCGTTCCACCTACTCAAGGTCGTATTGAAGTACATGGCAGCGTAAGTACTTTGCTTGCGCTCGGAGTTGGCTTTAATCAAGCAATGACCGGCCGTGAAAATGTCTATCTCGGCGGTCTTGCCGCGGGCATGACTCGTGCTGAAATTGATGCAAGTTTTCAAGCGATCGCCGACTTCTCAGAACTTGGTGATGCTATCGATGCTCCGATGCGCACATATTCATCAGGCATGTTTGCCCGTCTTGCATTCTCGGTAGCAGCAGTTGTAGAACCAGATATTTTGATTGTTGATGAAGCGCTCAGCACCGGTGATGCACACTTTAAGGCGAAGTCACTTAACCGTATGAAAGAACTACGCACTGCAGATCGCGCTCTTATTCTCGTGAGCCACGCACTGGCGACAATCGAGGATCTCTGTAACGAAGTTATCTGGCTCGATAAAGGAAAACTGATGGCTCGCGGTAATCCCACTGAGGTTATTGCTGCTTATCGCGAATTTATGAATGTCAGAAAGAGCGCATCATCTGATGAGGATGTTTAAGAAGCTAGCTCGGTATTTACCTTTTCTTTTCCTACTCATTCCTCTCTCACCTGCAACAGCAGAGGGCATTCCAGAAACCTTTAACTTCACTGGCGCCGGTTACGGACATGGCGTCGGCATGAGCCAGATTGGCGCAAAGGCGCGTGCGGACGCGGGCGAAAGCGCCACCGCAATCTTGAAGTATTACTTTAAAGATGTCGAAGTAGTACCAGTTGTGGATACCGCAACTATTCGAGTCAACATTGGCCACGCACTCAAGGCGGCAACATTTACCACTTCATCGCCTGGGACTTCACTTCAGTTATTTTCAGGTGAGACCCTTGTTGCGGTGGTAGGCAATAAGAGAAAGTTGACCTTAACTCTTGCGGCAGATCTTAAGAATATTCAAGGCTTTAATACACCGCTCTTAACACTTCGCTGGAGCGGTGGAGCGACCCCAGTCGTCTCCTTTAGTAAGCCAGGTACAACAGAGCGATTCCGATACGGCTTTATTCAAATTAGAGTTCTCAAAGGTGCGCTGACAGTTACTAATTCGCTTTCGGTTCACGATGAATACCTTTTAGGAATCAGCGAAGTATCGTCATCGTGGCCAGCGGCCATGCTAGAAGCACAAACGATTGCATCTCGCAGCTATGCGCTTTCAAAGATGGGATCCATCAAAGCTTCGTGCGATTGTCACCTGTACTCACACATCGCAGATCAAAACTTTGTGGGATATGCAAAAGAGGCAGAACCGCGCTTTGGCAAGATATGGCGAGAAGCAGTACTGCGCACAGTTGTCGATAGCTCGACCGGGTTAGCAATTGTAAGTAAAGGAAAGCCGATTCAGGCTTACTTCTTCTCATCATCCGGAGGCGCGACACAAACTACGGCAGATGCGTGGGGAGGTTTCACTTCTTACACTCAATCTGTTCCTGATAGCGCCAGTGTCGATGTTGCACTCAATCCCAGATTTGCGTCATGGAAAGCATCATCTACACAAGCACTAGTAGCAAAAGCATTTGCTCTACCCAATGTTGTGCAACTCGAGGTGCTCTCGCGTAACACAGCCGGCGCAGTGACATGGATCAGAGCAACATCACTAGAGGGTTCATCAATAATCTTGCGCGGCGATACCTTTAGAAGCCGCGCGAAGTTGCCTTCGCCTTGGTTTAATATCGTTGGTTAATTTGCGTGCAGTACTGAGTTTAAGCCGCCCCAAGTACCGGTGCGCATCACAGCTTCTAAACCACCAGTAAGCGAATTTCGACGGAACAAGAGATCGTGCGCACCTGAGAGGGTTCCTGCCTTAACAACTTGCCCATCCGGCAGCGTGACCTTGGCTGCAGCAGTGATGTAGGTACCTGCTTCGATAACACAATTATTGCCAAGCGATATTCCGAGGCCAGAGTTGGCTCCGAGGAGACACTTCTCGCCAATTGAAATCACTTCTTTTCCGCCGCCCGAGAGCGTTCCCATGATTGAAGCGCCGCCACCTACATCGGTTCCATCGCCCACCACTACACCTGCGGAGATGCGACCTTCGACCATTGATGCACCGAGCGTTCCAGCGTTAAAGTTCACAAATCCTTCATGCATGATGGTGGTTCCTGATGCGAGATGCGCTCCGAGACGTACTCGATCTGCATCAGCAATACGCACACCCGCTGGGATTACATAATCAACCATGCGCGGGAACTTATCGACGCTATAAACAGTCACAGTTCCGTACTTAGCCTTGAGTTTGGCGCGGGTGAGTTCGAATCCTTCAACAGCGCAAGGACCTACCGATGTCCAGACCACATTGGCTAACAATCCAAAAATTCCATCGAGAGATTGATCGTGTGGCTTTACTAAGCGGTGGGAGAGGAGATGAAGTCGGAGGTAAGCATCCTTTGCATCAACTGGCGCCTTTGACAAATCTATTTCAATCGAAACAACTTCACGAGTTACTCCTCGATCGTTATCTGCAACTGCCAATGCAGCAAGAGCTGCGTCGGGTGTTCCTGTGAGTGCGCCTAAAGCGGGAGATGGAAACCACACATCCAGAACTGTCGAACCTGAGAGAGTTGCTATTCCATGACCATGCGCCAGAGTGCTTGTTGTTGGGATTGACATAGGAAGAAGGATAACGGCATTGCCCGTATCCTTCACTCTATGCGAATCGCCGTTTATTGCTCATCTTCTCCCACGATTGATCCCAAATTTATTGACCTCTCATTTCAATTGGGAGCGGCAATTGCAGAATCGGGAGCAGATCTTGTCTCAGGTGGCGGACATATCTCATCAATGGGAGCGGTATCTCGCGGCGCACGCAGTCTTGGCGGAAAGACAATCGGAATCATTCCCCAAAAATTAGTAGATATTGAGTTCGCCGATCATGACAGCGACGAACTCATCATCGTCGATTCAATGCGAACTCGCAAAGGTAAAATCGAAGAGTTAGCAGATGCATTTATTACTCTTCCTGGTGGACTGGGGACTTTAGAAGAGTTAATCGAGATCTGGGTTGGTCGCTACCTAGGTTTTCACAACAAGCCCATCGTTATCCTTGATCCATTCGGTGTCTATCAAAAGCTCCACGAGTTAGTGATTGATTTGGAAGATCAAGAGTTTGTTAAACCTGGAATGCGCGAATTAGTTCTCTGGGCAACCACAATCGAAGAGACAATGACATTTATTAAGAGTCACTATGACAACTAATACTCTTAAAGTCGATCTCCCAATCGCTGCTTCTGCAGAAAAAGTATGGGCATCGATTGCAGATTGGCAAGGGCAAAGCAATTGGATGCTCCAAACAAAAGTCTTTCTTACAAGCAAGGAGAGCGCGGGTGTTGGTGTAACAATTGAGGCCTTCACCGGCCCGCTCTATAAGTTCTATCCTCGCTTTGCATGGCTTGGTGTTTTGGATTTAATGCGCGTAACGAAGTGGGAGCCCCCAGTTCGATGTGATGTCATTCATTACGGGAAAATCATTAAGGGCAGCGGCTCATTTGAAGTAGAGGCAGTAGATGCGCAGCATTGTATTTTTCACTGGTCAGAAGATATTGAGGCGCCCACGCTCGTTTTCCTCCTCGTAAAACCATTTATTTTGACCGGGGTGAAGATTTCTCTCGCCCGCTTTCGCCGACTACTGGAGTAATCTCTATTCCTATGGGCGCACCTCAGACGATTGCAGATGTAATCGCCTCACTTCCTGAGGAGGAGCGCATCATCTTGACCTTGCACTACCTTCGGGGCAAGGGTGTCGAAGAAATAGCAGAACTCTTATCTGTGCCAAGCAAATCGGTCTCGGTCGTGATCGAATCAGGCAAACGGCGCATCACCAGCCAACTTGGCCTCTAATTACGCGTAATTTTGACCAGCATTTGCTTTTATCCGATTTCCGTAGAGGGGGTTGGATGCGGGATACTTATCCCATGGCAGCAATGAAACCCCGCACTGGTGATGGCCCAATGGAAGTAACGAAGGAAGCACGTTCCCTCGTTATGCGAATCCCGCTCGAAGGCGGTGGCCGTCTCGTAGTCGAACTCAATCCTCAAGAGGCAAATAACCTCAGCGCCGCACTTGAAGCTGCAGTAGCCCTCATCAAGAAGTAAGGCTCCTGAAAAATTCTTAACGCAGTCACCCCAGATTTAGATTCGCTTCTGGGAGGCGACCTTCTTGCAATCGGTTTCAGTAAGGCCGGAGATGGTGAAATCTCAATTTCTGGGAAGAGCGCACTGATCTCTGCAATCGAAAAGTCTTTTGATCTTAATTTAATCGATGAAATCAACTTCTTTTCGCCCTCCGGCAAGGCGGGCGAGCTCTTCGAGATCCCAGTCCTGCATGACGATACCGAGATGGACCGTCTCTATCTCGTAGCAATTGGAGATGGTTCACTTAAGGATTTCCGCTCAGCCGGCGCTGCACTTGGACGTAAAGCAAAAGGTAAAGCGGTCAATCTCATCTCACTTCTGCCCGCAAATGCCGATCAAGTGAAGGCACATGCAATTTCACTTGCTCTAGGTTCCTACACATGGAATTTGAAGAGTTCTACTCCTTCAGATATTCCAACTTTCTCAATAGCTACAGATCACAGAGATGCAGTAGGTGAAGCAAAGATCATTGCAGAAGCAATGGTGATGACTCGCGATTTAGTTCACACCCCTTCCAACATTAAGAATCCACTCTGGATGGCGCAAGAAGCTCGAAAAGTTGCCGATAGTAAAGGGCTCACTATCAAAGTTCGCGAAGGAAAAGAACTTATCGAATTTGGTGGGCTTGTTGCGGTCGGAATGTCATCACCCAACCCTGGCCCGCGATTCATAGAGATTTCGTATCTTCCAAAGAAGATTGCTAAGTCAAAGGCAAAGGGAGCGTCAGCACTCCCACACGTTGTGATTGTCGGCAAGGGCATAACTTTTGATACCGGCGGTGTTTCGCTCAAGCGACCTTACGAATTTATGACTGCAATGAAGAGTGACATGGCAGGCTCTGCTGCAGCTTTGGGAACAATCAGCGCAATTGCAGATCTCCAACCAAATATTCGTGTCACGGTATTGATGATGTGCGCTGAGAATGCGCTCTCAGGTACATCTCAGCGGCCTTCTGACATCATCACTCAGTACGGCGGCACTACAGTAGAAATTATCAATACCGATGCAGAAGGTCGTTTAGTGCTTGCAGATGGCTTGGCTTATGCAGATAAGAATCTCGATCCAGATTATTTAATTGATATTGCGACACTGACCGGTTCTGCAACCCTCGGCCTCGGTCGTCAATATGCAGCGATGTATACCCGCGACAAGAAGCTAGCCCAAGACTTAAGTGAATCTGGCGAAAAATCTGGCGACCGGGTCTGGCATATGCCTTTGGTTGATGATTACACAGACTCATTAGAGTCTGATGTAGCAGACCTGAACCATGCGGCCGATCGCCATGATTACTCGGCCGGCTCTGTTACTGCAGCGCTCTACCTCGAGCAATTTGTAGGAGATCGCCGATGGGTACACCTCGATATTGCAGGAACGGCAAGAAGTGAAGCTGACGCTGGAGAAAATCCAAAGGGTGGCACCGGATTTGGCGTCCGTTTACTCGTCGATTGGATAGTGTCTCTCTCATGATTACCGATCCACACTCTTATGCAGAAAGTTTCATCGCGGAAGATGCAACCAAAGTTGCGGCACGTGCGCGAGGTGTAGAAATCGGAACCAGCGACCTCACTCAAGGTGCTGGTGCGTACCTCTCTTTTCTTGCCCACCTGCTCAAGGCGCAATCAGTTGTTGAAGTAGGAACCGGTTCCGGAGTTGGCGCGCTCTGGTTACTCGATGGAATGTTGAAGTCCGGCACCTTGACCTCCATCGATGACGAGGCAGAGCACACTTCAATTGCAAAGTTGGCATTTACTGATGCCGAAATTGCACCACAACGTTTTCGACTTATTACCAATCCGGTGATGGAGGTAATGACAAAGTTAACGGACCGTGCGTACGACCTCGTTATCTATCGTCATAATCCAGAAGATCTCACCTATGCAATCTCAGAAGCTCAGCGCATTTTGCGCAGCGGGGGAGTCTTTGTCATCGACAATTTCTTCGGTGGAGGCAAGGTTTCAGATCCGGCACAGCGCGATCCAAGAACTGTTGCCCTCCGTGAGGCTGGGAAAATTCTGAGAGCAGACCATGAAAATTGGTCTACATCGCTCATTCCCGTTGGCGATGGATTGTTGCTCGCAACAAAGTTGTAGCAAACTATCCCCATGAGTAATTTCGGCAACCAAGGTCCTTGGTGGAACACCCCCGGATCATCCGGAAAGAGCATCTCACTTCGCAACGCAATAGTTCTTGCTCTTGTGGTCGGCGTGACAGCTGGCGTATTCGGTGCCTCATCAACTGGATCGCTCTTTGGTTATTCAACTCGAATCGTTAAATCAAACTCAACTATCGAACGCCCAGCGAACTCGGTAGCCGGAATTGCGAAGCGAGTACTTCCTTCAGTTGTTTCGATTGAGGCGAAAGATGCCGATGGTGGCGCCACTGGATCGGGTTTTGTCATCGCTAGCGATGGATACATCCTTACAAATAACCATGTGATTGCAAACTCTGTTACAAGCGGAGGCGACATTGTTGTCCGCTTGCAAGACGGTACTGCTTACGATGCAACAGTTGTTGGCCGCGATGCTTCATACGATCTTGCGGTTCTCCGAGTCTCTAATCGCGCTCTGACCGCACTTCAATTCGGTGATAGCGAGAAAGTTGCCGTGGGCGACTCAGTATTGGCAATCGGCTCGCCGCTTGGCTTACAAGGAACCGTCACCTTAGGAATCATTAGCGCCAAAGATCGCGCAGTAACTGCTGGCGGCTCACGAAGCGATAATGCATTTATTAATGCGCTTCAAACAGATGCTGCAATCAATCCAGGAAATTCTGGTGGACCGCTCGTTGACTCAACAGGTGCGGTTATTGGCGTGAATTCTGCTATTGCAACTCTCGGCTCTTTTTCATCTCAGACCGGGTCCATTGGCTTAGGTTTTGCAATCCCGATTAATCAAGCACGTAAAACTGCTGAGCAATTAATCAAGAATGGAAAAGCGACCTACCCAATTATTGGCGTCTCGGTTGATATGAGCGTGAGCGGCAAAGGTGCGCTGATCTCTAAGAAGTCCAATGCGATTCTGCCTGGTGGACCGGCTGCAAAGGGTGGTCTTAAGCCCGGTGACCTGATTACCGAATTTGATGGACGAGTTATCACTGGTCCAGAAGAGTTAATCGTTGCAGTTCGTTCGCGCGATGTGGGTCAATCTGTGGTCGTGAAATACATTCGTGATGGAAAGAGCTCTCAGGTAACTCTTATCCTGACAGCGGCCAAGTAGCGCGATAAGGTACTCACATGTTCTTCGATTTTGGAGCCGGTGAAATTGCAGGCCTTGCTGTTTTGGCGATGATCCTGGTCGGTCCAGATAAACTCCCACAGTTCGCAGTGCAAGCAGCGAAAATGGTGAAGAAAATCCGTGGCCTCGCTACAACTGCGACCAATGAACTTAAAGAAAATCTTGGTCCTGGCTTTGAAGATTTGAAGCCGGCCGACCTTAATCCAAAAACTTTTGTAAAGAAGCAGATCGAATCCGTGCTGGATGAGAGCGATTCAAAACCTAAGGTCCGTCCGGAAAACAAGATCGACCCAGATCTTCTATGAGCGATACATCGTTAATCCACGCAGCTCTATCTAAGGTCAATGATCCAGAACTCCATCGTTCTATCACCGAGCTTGGAATGGTTGAAGCAATTGAGCAATCAGGCTCGACTGTTAACTTAACAATCCTTCTCACTATTTCGGGTTGTCCTATGCGCGACCGCCTCACCAACGACATCACATCAGCAGTCTTGGCTGTTGATGGCGTAAAGGATGTCAAGATCGAATTCGGCGTGATGAATGAAGAACAACGTGCCAATATCAAGAAATTACTCCGTAATGGGCGCGAAGCATTTATCTCATTCGCTCAAGCAGATTCACTTACTCGTGTTATCGGCGTCGCCTCAGGTAAAGGCGGAGTTGGAAAGTCATCTCTCACCGCCAATCTTGCAGTCGCTGCCGCCCAGAAGGGGTTGCGCGTAGGTATCCTCGATGCGGATGTATATGGCCACTCGATTCCTCGATTGATGGGGCTAATGGGTCAGCGTCCAACTGCAATCGACCAAATGTTTATTCCGCTCGAAGCTTATGGCGTCAAAGTTGTATCGATGGAGATGTTCAAGCCAGAGCGTTCGGATGCAATCGCCTACCGCGGACCATTGCTCCATCGAGTGCTAGAACAGCTTCTCTCAGATGCATATTGGGGCGATCTCGATATTCTCTTTATCGACCTTCCGCCCGGAACTGGCGATCTGGCAATCTCATTGGGTCAATTAATTCCTACCTCAGAAATCATTGTCATCACCACGCCTCAAGTCGCAGCTGCTGAGGTAGCAGAACGCGCAGGTCGAATCGCACACCAGATTCACCAACGAGTTATTGGTGTAATTGAGAATATGTCTGCAATCGCATGCCCCAAGTGCGGCGAGGAGATGTCACTCTTCGGAAGCGGTGGTGGCGAAGAAACTTCACGTCGCCTCACAACTTTGGTCGGCGCAGATGTTCCATTGATGGGCAAAGTTCCCTTTAATGTCGATCTACGTGAAGGTGGAGATCAAGGTGCGCCAGTAGTCGTCAGCGCACCGACGAGCAACAGCGCGGTAGCAATTTCAGAGATTGTAGAGAAGTTAGTGATTCGCCAAGGTTCTTTACTTGGTGTCAGACTCGGGCTTGCGTAGCTCTTCAATAATCTCTTTCGCTACATCTTGAAGTTCGCTACGAACATAGTCACGTGTAGTTACATCACCTAGGGCGATACGAAGGCTCGCTAATTCGCGAGTCAGATACTCGGTATCTGCAATATTGCGATCACCACGCGCTCTATCTTCATTGAGCGCGATTCTGTCTCTATCTGCTTGACGGTTTTGAGCCAAGAGAATAAGTGGTGCTGCATATGACGCTTGTAGAGAGAGAATCAATGTAAGAAAAATAAACGGGTATTTGTCCCAGCGAAGGTTCTCTGGTGCAAGTGTGTTCCAAGAAATCCATGTAATGACAAACGCTGTCATGTAGACCAAGAAACGTGCAGTACCGAGGAAGCGGGCAAAGCGCTCCGATAGGCGACCGAAAGTCTCTGGATCGTAATTGGCTCGAAGCGAACGACGAGTCTCGCGTGGAGTATCCAAACCATTGTTACGTGCCATCGTTACACCTCCTCATCAAAACTAGTATCAATATTCTCAAGTGCAGCAGTTGTTGCAGCGGAATCACGATGGTCATGGCGCCAGTTCTCTGGCAAGAGGTGATCGAGCACGTCATCGACGGTCACCGCGCCCAGTAAGCGATCATTTGCATCAATGACCGGCAAAGAGAGCAAGTTGTAACTAGCCAAGTATGACGCTACTTCATGCAACGTCGCATCAGGATTAACGCCTTGGGTATTGGTATCAACGATTGAGCCGAGCAAAGTTGCAGGTGGCTCGCGCAATAAACGCTGATAATGAACCATCCCAATAAAGCGACCGGTCGGAGTCTCAAGCGGCTGGCGGGAGATAAATACTTGTGAGGCCAGCGCCGGCGAGAGTTCGCTCTTGCGAACCGCTGCCAGTGCATCTGCAACCGAGTAATCGGCAGACATCACGATTGGCTCGGTTGTCATCATTCCACCTGCAGAGTAATCCTCATATGTCATAAGACGTAAAACATCTTCTGCATCTTCTGGATCCATCAACTCAATTAATTCTTGTGCGCGCTCTTCACCAATCTCGCGGAGCAAGTCAGCAGCATCATCTGGATCCATTTCTTCCAGAACATCTGCAGCACGCTCACCCTCAAGTTCAGCTAAGAGTTCAACTCGTTCGATTTCATCCATCTCTTCAATGACGTCGGCGAGGCGCTCATCATCAAGTGCGCGTGCAACTTCCACGCGGCGCTTGGGGGAGAGATCTTGTAAAACAGTTGCTAAGTCAGCTGGGCGTAGTGTGCTCAGGGTAGAGAGAAGGTTCGTTGCCCCTTGATTGCTCTCATGACCTGCAAATCCAGTAACTTCTTCCCAAGCAACAGTGGAGGTTGCGCCTTTGCGGCGGATGCCGCGACCTTTGCGCATGATGTGAACTTTAGAGATTAACCAATCACCGTTGCGATTGAGCTCCATTCCCATATCTTCTACAACTACAGGTTCGCCTGATTCGACGATAGTAATTGAGCGATCGAGAAGATCGCCGAGAACCAAGATCTCACCAGCACGTGTTTCAAAGCGACGCATATTCAATAAACCGGTGATGACAACTGCACCTGACTCAATTGAGGTAACGCGAGTAATCGGAACAAAAACTCGGCGACGCAATGGAACCTCTACGACTAATCCGAGAATACGAGGTGGCTGATTATTGGATCGCAGAGTCGCGACAGCGTCGCGCACTTTGCCAACTGGATCGCCATTAGGGTCAAAGACGGCCGTACCTGCAAGGCGGGCGAGAAATACGCGATTGATTACATTTGCGCTCATAGCCCCATCCCTTCTTCCGATCTCTCATCGCGAGAGTTATTTCTATAGTCATTTCTGGAGTCCTTAAGACTCAGAGGGCAAGGGTATCGGCTAGGTTTGCATCATGGCTTCCACTTCTGGGCAATCACGCGTGAATACCGCGATAACTGATATGCCAGGCACATCAGATCTAGTGAGATTAGGGGTCGGAATCCTTGGAATCGGCTCATCAGGGCCTTTGATCGCGCTGAGCACAATGCCAATTCCTACTCTTATCTTCTGGCGCAATCTCGGGGGAGCGCTCGTTACTGCTCCATTTGCAATCAAGCACTCTCTCGATCGTAGAGGTGTGAAGTGGTCCATTGCAGCAGGAGTCGTATTGGCTCTTCACTTTATCGGCTTCTTTCTAGCGATGAGAATGACGAGCGTCGCCGCTGGCACCGCGCTGGTTGCACTTCAGCCGATCTTTGCCAGTTTCTTTATCAAGATTACCGGTGGAGATATTCCGTCTAAAGCGTGGCTAGGCATGGCAATAAGTTTTATCGGCGTGCTTCTTATCTCCGGTATCGATTTTTCACTTGATCGTAAATCATTTCTTGGTGATATCGCAGCGATTGTCTCTGCTGCACTCGCTGCTCTCTACGTAATGTGGGGATCGAAGGCGCAAGAAACCCTCGAGACAACGAGTTACACATCCATTTGCTACTTCACATGTGCAGTAACAGCCTTTCCGATTGCACTTTTTGGTGGATATCAAATCCTCGGCTTCCCTTCACAAGAGTGGTGGGTGCTTCTAGCGCTCATCGGTGGTGCGCAGATTCTGGGGCATTCAATGTTCAATTCTGTTCTCAAGCGAGTCTCACCCGCGGTAGTTTCTCTGATCGTCTTCTTTGAAGTTCCAGTCGCCGCACTACTGGCAAAGATTTTTACCATTGGTAATCAACCTTCCGGCTTGATAATCCCTGGGATCATTTTGATTTTGTTTGGATGCTCCCTCGTCGTGCTGAGAACTCGCCCAACAAAACAAAATGTAGAAGCGATGGTAAATGAATGATTGACCTACACACTCATACAACATGTAGTGATGGAACTGATTCCCCGCTGGCATTGGTGAAGAAAGCTGCATCATCTGGAATCACAGTTCTTGGACTTACCGATCACGATTCGACCGCTGGTTGGGCTGATGCAGTTGCTTCCCTCCACGGAAATCTCCAACTGGCACTTGGCGCCGAGGTCTCATGCCTTACCGAAGATGGAGTAAGTGTGCATATGCTCGGACTCCTCTTCGATGGCGAAAATCAACCACTTCAACAGCTTCTAGCGGATTCAAGAGATACTCGAATCCCAAGGATGAAGAAGATGATTGAAAACTTGCAAGGAGCAGGGTTTGATATCACTTTAGATGATGTTGCTGCAGCCACTCCGCCTGGCGCGACATTGGGGCGACCACATCTTGCCGATGCCTTAGTGGCAAAGAAAATTATTGCCAGCCGCGATGAAGCCTTTGCAGGTCTCATTAATAATGAATCTCCACATTATGTTTCACATTTTGCACCGACTCCAGAGGACTCCATTAAGGCTATTCGCGCCGCTGGGGGAGTCGCTGTTATCGCACATCCATTCGCATCTCGTCGCGGCCAGACCCTTACTCCAGAATCCTTTTATTCGCTCGTCGCTGCCGGGCTCAATGGAATTGAAGTTTTTCATCGTGATCAAAGTGAAGAAGAGCGCGCACAACTTCTTGAGATAGCTCAAGAATTAGATTTGGCCATCACAGGTTCAAGCGATTACCACGGAACCGGAAAACTTAACCAACTTGGAGAGAACACCACTGCTGCGGCAGAATGGGAGCGCCTCGAATCAATGGCAAGTCACCGAAGGGTCGTTTCACGATGAACACTGTCAGCACACTCACCTTTGCAGTGCAATCCTTTGTGACGTTACTTGTCATCTTCGATCCACCAGGGGCGACACCAATCTTTCTCGCTCTGGTATCAGATAAGAGCGAACGAGAACGCCGCCGCCTTGCATGGCAGGCCGCCTTTGTATCTCTCTTCGTTATTGCGACCTTCGCCATCTTCGGCCGCTTTATTTTGGATTACATGAATGTCTCTATTGAGGCACTTCAAGCTGCAGGCGGTCTCTTACTTCTCTATGTCTCACTCGAACTCCTGACTGGAAAGATGAGTGAAGCAGAAACCGCAGGCACCAACATTGGCATGGTTCCACTCGGCACACCGTTGCTTGCAGGTCCTGGCGCAATTGTTGCGACGATGATCTTCGTTCAACAAGCTGGTTCTGCAGAGAGATTAGGTGCGCTTGCCATTGCAATCATTGCAGTCCACTTGATTATCGGTCTGGTTTTGATGATGTCGACCAAGATATTGAAGTTGATTAAGGAATCAGGCGTAACTTTATTGGCTCGCATTGCAGGTTTATTGTTGGCAGCGATTGCAGTACAGATGTTGGCCGATGCAATTAAGGTCTTAGCGGGAAGCTAATTACTGATCGGCGATGCGCTTGGTGCGCGTACGCACTCGAGCAGTTTTTTCGCGTGGAGCTTTCTCTTCTGCTGACTTGGACGCTGACTTGGACGTTGACTTTGCTGCCGGCTTCGAGGATCGAGCTGGACGAGCAGCCTTAGGCGCATCTTCAACTTTCTTCGCTGCCACCATACGGCCTGTCGAACCTGCCGGAATATGGAGCGCTTCAAAGAAGTGATCTGATGAAGAGTACGTCTCGAGCGGCTCAGGGAGTCCAAGTTCGAGCGCGGTATCAATCATCTTCCAACGTGCAAGTTCATCCCAATCAACGAATGTGACTGCAATTCCATCAGCGCCAGCGCGAGCAGTACGACCAATGCGGTGTACGTAAGTCTTCTCGTCCTCCGGGCATTGATAGTTAATTACGTGGGTAATTCCATCAACATCAATTCCGCGGGCTGCAACATCAGTTGCAATCAGTACATCGCGCTTACCTGACTTGAAATCATTGAGAGCCTTTTCACGGGCGCTCTGTCCTAAATCTCCATGAATTGATGCAGCGCTGAAACCGCGTTCGATGAGATCTTCGGCAGTTTTCTGTGCTGTGCGCTTTGTGCGGCAGAAAACGATGGTCGCACCTCGTCCTTCAGCCTGCAGAATACGAGCGAGCATCTCAATCTTGTCGAGCGCGTGTGCGCGGAAAACATGTTGCTCGATGCGAGCAACTACGCGACCTTCATCTTGCGAATCTTGAGTACGAATATGTACTGGCTGATTCATAAAGCGACGTGCCAGCGCGATGATGTCACCTGGCATCGTTGCTGAGAAAAGCATGGTCTGCACGCGTGCAGGAGTAGAGGAGAAGAGCTTCTCTACATCCGGCAAGAAGCCGAGATCGAGCATCTCATCTGCTTCATCCAAGACAACACGAGTTACCTTAGAGAGCTTGAGTTTTCCCTGACGATAGAGATCGAGGAGTCGACCTGGTGTTCCTACAACGATTTCTACCCCTGACTCAAGAGCTTCAATCTGTGGCTCAAATGCGCGTCCACCATAAACAGCGAGGGTACGAATACCGCGGTTGAGTGAGAGTTCTTCAATATCTTTTGTGACCTGCACACATAGTTCGCGAGTAGGAACCACAACGAGAACTTGTGGTGAACCCTTTGCTTCCAATGAATCCCACTCAGCATCATTCGGGGCAATCACGCGTTCGATTACGGGAACGCCGAAAGCTAAAGTCTTTCCGGTACCAGTCTTTGCTTGACCAATTACATCGCCATCTGCCAATGCGATTGGCAGAACCATCTCTTGAATTGCAAAGGGTGCGGTAAATCCGTGTTGGTGGAGCGCTTCGATTGTCTCTTTTCGCAGCGGAAGCTCAGCGAAGGTAATACTCACTTAGTTAACGCCGAAACCGACGCGACGCTCGACTGGTTCACCGATTTCGATGTAACCAATCTTTGCCGCCGGGACCACAATTTCATGTCCACGGATGTCGGTGAGGATGAGAGGGGTGTTCCCAGCGAGAGCTGATGTCACTGCGCTCTTGATATCAGCTGGGGATGAAGGGCACTCAAAGGAGAGTTCGCTTGCAACATCGGCGACAGCGATACGTACCTGTGATGATTTTTCGTTCTTCTTGGTGCTCATGTGCCTATCTTATTGGCTAGATCTCGGTGCGGGGAAATCCAGAGATTCCTCGCCACATGAGGTTCTCAACCAGATCCATCGCTTGCTGACGGGTGAGCTTGCTATCGCGCTCAAGCCAGTGGCGCGCTGTGACTTGGGTGTATCCAATCAATCCAATTCCGAGCAACATGGCTGCCTCTTTCGGCAATCCTGTGTCATTGGCGATCACGCCACTGACCGCTGCCGCACAGTCATAGGTCATGCGATTGAGGCGCTCGTGAACCTGAGGTTCGACGCTCATATCGCTCTCAAAGAGAAGGCGGAAAGCTTCGCCTTCATTCTCAATAAATGTGAAGTATGCATCGATCGTGGCGTGAACGCGCTGGGCGTTATCTGGTGTTGATGAAATTGCTTTTTGGATTTCATACACGAGCGAATCGATATGTAAATCAAGAACAGCAAGATAAAGATCCAACTTAGATGGAAAATGTTGATAGAGAACTGGCTTGCTGACGTTAGCGCGATCTGCGATCTCATCCATCGCAGCTGAGTGATAACCGGCTGCAGTAAATACTTCTAGCGCTGCGTTGAGAAGAATTGCGCGGCGTTCATCGCGTGGAAGGCGTGCTTTATCTCGCGAACCATTTGCATCTGTTGTGCTCATTCCGTGAATAGTACTAGTTGATAACCTCGATTGACCAGAGTTGACTTCTCAGAAGTTGATTTCTCATGAGTTGAATTGGCGACGGCGCTCGCATTACGGCAGAATTGGCGCATGAAGACCCCGCCGCTCGTTTCACCAGGTCCAGCACTCACCGTTGATGAAGTTCGTCGCTACAGCCGTCACTTGATCATTCCAGATGTAGCAATGGCTGGTCAGCAACGAATGATGAACGCGAAAGTTCTCTGCGTCGGCGCCGGCGGTCTCGGTTCACCAGCTCTTATGTATTTGGCCGCAGCTGGCATCGGAACTCTTGGAATAGTTGAATTCGATACCGTTGATGAATCTAATTTGCAGCGACAGATAATTCACGGCCAGTCAGATATCGGAAAGAGCAAGGCGCAATCTGCGCGTGAGAAGATTGCCGAGATTAATCCTTACGTCAAGGTAATTACCCACGAAACCCGACTCGACAACTCCAATGTGATGGAGATTTTCGCCCAATACGACATCATCGTCGACGGCACCGATAACTTCGCAACGCGTTATCTCGTCAATGATGCTTGCGTACTTCTCAAGAAGCCATATGTCTGGGGTTCGATTTATCGCTTCGATGGACAGGCCTCTGTCTATTGGGCCGAGTACGGACCTTGTTATCGCTGTCTCTACCCAGAACCACCACCTCCAGGAATGGTTCCAAGCTGCGCTGAGGGTGGGGTGCTCGGAGTTCTCTGCGCAACTATCGGCTCAATTCAAACAACTGAGGCAATCAAAGTCATTACTGGCGTCGGTGAATCACTCATCGGCTCACTCATGATCTATGACGCGCTCGAGATGACTTTCCGTAAAGTGAAGATTCGCAAAGATCCTAACTGCCCCATCTGTAGCGAAAATCCTAAGCAGACTTCGCTGCTTCCGGATTACGAAGCATTCTGTGGCGTGCTCTCTGATGCCGCCCAGGAGGCAAGCTCTGGTTCCACAATTACAGTGCAAGAGTTGAAGGCAAAGTTAGATGGTCAAGAGAACTTCTACCTCATCGATGTTCGCGAACCTTCTGAGTTTGAAATTGTTCGTATCCCGGGTTCACACTTGATCCCTAAGCAAGGATTTATTGACGGCAGTGTTCTAGCTACTTTGCCTCAAGATAAACCGATAGTGCTTCACTGTAAGAGTGGTGTGCGATCAGCTGAATGTCTTGCAATCTTAAAGAATGCTGGATTTGCGGATGCATCCCATGTCAGTGGTGGCGTGATTGCATGGGCTAAGCAGATCGATACTTCACTTCCGGTTTACTAATGAAGAACTCCTACCAGGGCTATCGCCTCTTGTTGGTTCATGCTCATCCTGATGATGAGACGATTAACAATGGTGCAACGATGGCGATGTATGCCGCACTTGGGGCTCAGGTCACCTTAGTAACGTGTACGCGAGGCGAAGAAGGCGAAGTTCTGGTTGAAGAACACGCCCACAAAGCTGCTACCCATGACGACTTGTTGGGCGAACATCGCGTGATAGAGCTTGAAGATGCTATGAAGGCGCTCGGCATTAGCGACCATCGCTTCCTCGGTGCTCCAATTACTCAATACCGCGATAGCGGCATGATGGAGACAGAACCCAATAAGCGCTCAGATAATTTCTGGAATGCCAATTTTGATGAAGCAACGGCACATCTAGTCTCAGTCATAGATGAAGTGAAGCCTCACGTGATGATTACATATGACGAATTCGGCGGCTACGGCCATCCTGATCACATTCAAGCTCATCGCGTCGCCATGGCAGCAGCCGAGAAAAGCTCCTGGGGGATATCGAAGATTTACTGGAACGTCACTCCGCGTTCGGTGATCCAAGAAGGCATTGAGAAAATGAAGGCGCTCGGCTCGGATTTTATGGGAGTTGATAATGCAGACGATCTTCCATTTTGTAAGGATGACTCATTCGTAACTGCACACATTGATGGCAATGAATACGTCAATCAAAAAATGGATGCGATGCGCGCCCATGCAACACAGATTGCAGTTGATGGGCCCTTCTTTGCTCTCTCCAATAATTTAGGTCTGCAAGTGTGGGGAAATGAGTATTACACATTAGTGAAAGGCGTTAAGTCCGACGAAGTTGATGCCCTCGGGCGCGAACACGACCTCTTCGCTGGAGTGACTCTTTAAGTGAAGTATCTATTCGCTCTTCTGGGTGGAGCAGTCACAGGTGTCATCGCTGTCTTATTGCACCAAAGCATCCCGCCGATCGGAGTCATTATCGCTATGGCTTTCTCCTTTGTAGCGGTGAAATATTGCGGGCGACAATTTGGTGGCCGAAAATATAAGTGGTTTGCAGCTGCGGGTTGGATTGCTGTGATTTTGCGTGGATCTTCTTTTGGAGAAGGTCAAGAGTTACTTGTTCAAGCTGATGGAGTTGGTTCAACACTGCTCTTATTGGGAACGGTCGTTGTCTTGGCAGCAGTCGTAGCTCGAGTTTAAGGAATCGCTACCCAACTCTGGCCATCTTTACCATCGCGCACTTCAACTTTCATCTCTGCTAGTTCGTCGCGAAGTCGATCGCTCTCACTCCAATTACCGGCAGCACGCGCTTCCGCTCTTTGATTAAAGAGAATTTGCGCAGCTTCAGTAAGTTCTGATTGCAGTGTCACGGGGCGATCTAAGTCCAAGCCAAGTACTTGATCGGCATATAAGAAAATCGCCCGCTTATCTTGATCGCCGACTGTCTTATCTTTCTCAAGATTGCGGAGATAGATCAACACCTTTGGGAGATCAAGATCATTCATGATCAATCGATTTACTTCTTCGCTGAGTTTGCACTCGAGAGAATCTCCCCACGAGGTCATTGCGATACGCCAGCGCTGTAACGTCGCATCCGCAGCCTTTAATGAGGCGACAGTGAGATCCATCTGTGCTCGATATCGATTCTCCATCAAGACAAATCGCAAAGAGAGTGGATCTAGAGCCTGCTCGAGTAAATCCTTGACCAATAAGACATTTCCCGCACTTTTGGACATCTTGCGACCTTCGAAGAGGAGATGCTCGCCATGAAGCCAGTGGCGTACAACGTCGTGACCTGCCATCGCGTTGGTCTGCGCCCGTTCATTTTCGTGATGGGGGAAACGCAGATCAATACCTCCGATATGGAGGTCGATCTTCTCGCCAAGGTATTTAAGTGACATCGCTGAACATTCGATATGCCAGCCAGGAAAACCCACGCCCCATGGAGAATCCCAGACCATCTCGCTGCGACCCTGAGCGACTTTCCAGAGCGCCCAATCGGCGTGAAACTTCTTTCCACCATCTCCGGTGTATTCATAGCGATGGCCAGGCTTGAGCTGATCTAATTTATTTCCACTGATTGCGCCGTAGCTGTCGAAGCGTTGCGCATCGAAGTAAACATTTCCATCACTTCCAACGTAGGCAAAGCCAGCTTTTTCTAGCAGCAAGATGGAATCGATAATGAGTTCCATGCTTTCGCTTGCGCGGGGATATCGATTGGCGGGGCGAATATTTAAAAGTGCTAGGTCCTCATGAAAACGCGCTTCGTATTTCTGAGCAACTTCGTGTGCGCTCAAGGATTGGCGAAGTCCTTCCTCGAGAACTTTATCTCTACCCGTTTCTTCCTCGGAGATGTCATCTGCCATATGCCCAACATCGGTGATGTTCTGAATGAGAGTTGTCTGATGGCCAGCGAGCTCGAGCGCTCGCACCGCAAGATCGGCAAGAAGAAAAGTGCGCATATTTCCGACATGTGCATCGCGATAGACCGTCGGCCCACAACAATAAATTGTGACCGCACTTGCAGCTTCTGCAATCTGAACAACTTCACGCGTTCGTGTGTCATAGAGCTTTAACTCATCAGAGTGAAGGTCGCGTCGATTAAAGACTGGCACAACCCGGAAGAATGCAATCTCGCTCGCCTTAAATTCGGCCTCACTACCGTCCCGTTTAACGATGGTCATCTCATTCTTTAATACGCCCAAGAGGTCTCGATAGGTATCGATCTCTCCCGACTTTTCACGAAGGCGAATGCTGACGCGCTTGCCGATAGCGGCGGTGATTTCACCTTCGAAGGTCATAGGTCAACCATATTCAGCATTTACCCGCTCCGCATGGTTAGAATTACCGCCTGCCCTAGTCCTTACTGAAGGAGGCCCGCCGTGACCTATGTGATTGCCCAGCCTTGCGTCGATGTGAAAGATAAGTCATGTCGTGAAGAGTGCCCAGTGGATTGCATCTACGAAGGCTCACGCATGCTCTACATCCAGCCAGACGAATGTGTCGATTGCGGCGCCTGCGAGCCAGTCTGCCCAGTAGAGGCGATTTACTATGAAGATGACGTCCCGGGCGAATTCCAGAATTACAAGAAGATCAACACCGAATTCTTCGTAGAGCTAGGTTCACCTGGCGGAGCATCAAAGGTGGGACAGACAAATACTGACCACGCCGATGTCAGCGCTCTTGGGCCACAAACTTCCTGATTTTCCGTGGGATGCGCTCGCACCATATGGCGTAACTGCGAAAGAACATCCAGCTGGAATTATTGATCTCTCAGTTGGAACACCGGTCGACCCCACACCTGACTTTATTCAGAGCGCACTTCGCGAGGCGGCAAACTCACCAAGTTATCCCGTCACAGTTGGAACCCCAGAGCTTCGAAGCGCAATCAGTGATTGGGCGCGAGCCAATCTCGGAGTAACTGGAGATTTTGGGGTACTTCCACTCATTGGCTCAAAAGAATTTGTCGCATGGTTACCAACTTTTCTTACCGCGCAGAGTGTGATCTTTCCAGAAGTTGCCTACCCAACTTATTTGGTGGGAGCACTTCTTGCCAAAGCTCAAGCAACAACAGTTGCAATTGAGGCAGATACTTGGCCCGTTGCAGATGTGGCATGGGTCAATTCGCCATCAAACCCAACTGGTCGCGTGCATAGTGCCGAAGAATTCAGATCCGCAATCGAATGGTCTCGTCGCACCGGGGGAGTAGTTGTATCTGACGAATGCTATTTAGAGTTCGGCACCAATCTCACTCCAACTTCGATTTTGCAATACACCAATGGCAACAATAAAAATATTCTCGCAGTGCATTCGCTATCAAAGCGCTCTAATCTCGCTGGATATCGCGCCGCATTTCTTGTGGGAGATCCAGAGTTGATTGCCCAAATCTTGGAAGTACGTAAGCACGCCGGCATGATGGTGCCGCTTCCAGTTCAGCACGCAATGATTGCTGCACTTTCAGATTCAGCCCATGTTTTCGAACAGCGCGCTCGCTATAACGCACGTAAAGCAACACTCGCTCCCGCGCTTCAGGCAGCCGGTTTTACAATCGATTTCTCAGATGCAGGCCTTTACCTCTGGGCAACACGAAATGAAGATTGCTGGGCATCAGTTTCGTGGCTGGCACAACATGGAATCCTGGCTACTCCAGGAATCTTCTATGGCGAAAAGGGCGCGCAGCACATTCGAATTGCAATGACCGCAACTGATCAACAGATTCAAAGCGCTGCAGATCGCATCATGGCAGCAATGGATTCGAAGTAATGGCAGTTGGAATCCTTCTTGTAGGCGGTTTTGGTACGCGCCTTAAGCCATTAACTTCCGAATCACCAAAACCAATGTTGCCCGTTGCCGGCTTACCGGTTACAGAACATCAGTTGCTTGCAGCAAAGCGCGCAGGAATTCATACTCTTGTGCTGGCTACCTCATATCTCTCCGAGGTATTTACTCCCTACTTTGGCGATGGTTCCGCCTGGGGAATGAAAATTCTTTACGCGGTTGAGAAAGAACCGCTCGGTACCGGTGGGGCGATTCGCAATGCAGCAGAGATGCTTGATTTATCTGCATTAGGCGATGAACCGATTGTGATTTTCAATGGCGATGTCCTCAGTCGACACTCTATTGCTGATCAAATTGCCTTTCATCAATCAAAGACAGCTGATGCAACTCTTCACTTAATCGAAGTCGAAGATGCGCGCGCATTTGGGTGCGTACCAACTGATAGCAATGGACGTGTTACGGCTTTCTTAGAGAAGATGGATAACCCAATTACCAACTCCATCAACGCCGGTTGCTATGTATTTCATCCTTCCGTGATTTCTCGTATTCCACTAGGCGAAGTAGTCAGTATCGAGCGCGAAACTTTTCCAGCGTTGGTCGAAAGTGGTCGCCCTGTCTACGGCTATCAAGAGCAGGCATATTGGCTCGATGTGGGTACGCCAGCCGCTCTCTTTAAAGGTTCACGCGATCTCATCGAAGGTGACTTTCATGCGATGTCTGGCTGCGAAATCAATCCCAGCGCCTCGATCACTGGCAAGAGTTCACTCGGAAAGAATGTAAAGGTCGGGGCATCGGCTCGAATCCATGATTGCATCATCGGCGATAACGTATCCATAGGAGACGGCGTTATTGCATCGCACTCATTTATCTTTCATGGAACCGTGGTTGAGCCGAGGCGAGAAATCACCCGCCACTATCTCTCCAACGCTATTTTTGAGCCTATAAATCTGCCATAAATCGACTTTTTGCCATCCCTGACCGTTCATTTCTCCCACTGGTTCGATATCGGGGGTTGACTTATCGGGATTACATGGGTGTAATTCGTACCTAGAGCGCAGCAATTCACTCTCGAATTGCGCCCTAAGTTCTGCAAGGAGATTCGACGTATGCCGATCCGCCCAGAAGGTTCTTCAACCGGTAAGCCATCATCATCTACCCTCCCCACTACTGGACCAACTATTCAACTCGCCAATGGCGAAAATATGGAGCTCTCATGGCAGGAGCGCTCACTCTGCGCTCAGACCGATCCAGAGGCTTTCTTCCCTGAAAAGGGTGGCTCTACTCGCGAAGCAAAGCGCGTCTGCCAATCATGCGATGTTCGCCAAGAGTGCCTTGAATACGCGCTCGCTCATGATGAGCGTTTCGGCATTTGGGGTGGCCTCTCCGAGCGTGAGCGCCGTCGCCTCAAGCGCCGTCCTGCATAAGGCGCACTCACTTCTTGGGTGAGTACCCGCGATAATCAATCCATGAGTAATCCACGCGTCACTGCACTCTTGGTAGTGCACGACGGAGCGACCTGGCTTCCCGAGGTTGTTGCATCAATTACTTCACAGACTCGCAGCACTGATCAAATCCTTGCCATCGATACCGGCTCTCTAGATGCTTCAGCGAAACTGCTTAAGGGCGCTCGCATCCCAACGGTCACTCTCAACCGCACAACATCATTTGGCGCCGCAATTAGTTATGGCGTTTCGCAATTACCGGCAGCCATTGATGGCGCAGACGAGTGGCTTTGGATTCTCCACGATGACTGCGCGCTAGATCCACATGCCCTAGAAGAACTATTAAACGCAGTTTCAGATCGCCCCAACATAGTGATGGCTGGTCCAAAACTTCTGGGATGGCACGATCGCACTCACTTACTTGAAGTGGGCGTCAGTATTGCGACAAATGGAACCCGCTGGACCGGTCTTGAACACCACGAATATGATCAAGGGCAGCACGATGGCAATCACGAAGTTCTCGCCGTTAATAGTGCAGGCGCACTTATTCGCCGCGATGTTTTTGAAGAACTAGGCGGCTTTGATCAGAACCTTGAGCTTTTCCGTGATGATGTTGACTTCGGTTGGCGAGTTCACTCGGCAGGACATTCCGTTCTTGTTGTTACCTCCGCGATTGGGTATCACGCACAGGCTGCTTCAATGGAGCGACGAGCTATAGATATCGAGGGTGCGCCCTTACATCGCCCGTTGCTCTTAGATCGTCGTAACGCTGCATATGTTCTCTTGGCCAATTCTTCGTGGTGGAAGTTGCCACTCTTAACTCTGCAACTCTTAAGTGGAGCGACGATTCGCTCCATTGCATATCTCTTTGCCAAACTCCCCGGATATGCCAGCGATGAAATTCTCGCTATCGTTACTTTGCTGATCCATCCAGGCGAACTTCTAACTGCTCGCAAAGTACGCAAGAAACAACGCTTGGTCTCATCGAGCACCGTTGCGCGCTTTATTCCTTCCCGCGCCACTCAGATTAGAAGCGGTGCAAACCGAATCCTAGAAAGCATCCGTGCGCGCATTCTTCCTGAAGAAATCGAAGATTCTCCGGTCATCAGTGAACTAGATATCAACGAAGATGAAGAGATATTGAAGCCACTGAGCACCAATGCATGGAAGAACTTCTTCTCCAAACCTTTCGTTCTCGTTTCCATGTTTTTGCTCATCATCACCTTTGGATGGACGCGACACCGATGGGGCGCAATCTCTGGGGGAGCGTTGGCAACGTCACCTGATGGAGTGCGCGATATTTGGCGTTTCTTCGTAGAGAGTTGGCATGAAGTCGGAATGGGGTCGAATATCGCGGCTCCGGCATGGTTGATTTTTGTAGGTATTGGCTCAATCCTCACATTTGGAAACGTAGCGTTCTTTATCTCACTCTTCTTTATTGTCGCTCCGTTCTTAGCTCTCTGGAGTAGCCACCGCTATTTGAAGAACCTCACTTCCAGCCCGTGGCTATCAGCAATGGCTGCGCTGCTCTATGCCCTATCGCCGATCTCAATTTCTGCCATTAATGGCGGCCACCTTGGTGTACTTGCTCTAATTGTTTTGCTGCCTTGGTTTACCGCGGTATTTGGGGAGTGGCGCGATATTGAATTGCGATCAATTCGCAGCCTCTATGGCATTTCGCTCTTCATCTGGGTGCTGGCATCTCTTAATCCATCGCTCTTCATCATCTCCATCTCTGCCTCAATCTATTTAATTGCTCGAGATTTTCTCCGTGCCAATAAAAATTATCGCGACCCACTCTTCATTTCGCGCGTCCTACGCCGTTCAATCGTTCTCTTCATTCCAATCGCGCTCAGCCTGCCGACTTCGCTCACATATCTCCGTCATCCATCACGCCTCTTAGTCGAAATCGGGATTATGCAGCCGGGTGGCGGTAGCAATTTGGCGCTATTGGCTAACCCGGGCGGCGCTGGCTCACTTCCTTGGTGGTCACTCAGTCCAATCCCAGTCCTTCTACTCGTCACATATTTCTCAATTCCACAAGCAAGGAAATTCGCTGAGCCGGGAATCGCATTCCTCCTGCTTGCTGGAGCTGTAGCTTCTTTCCAGGTGACAGGAAATGGCTCTTCAAGTCGTGAAGCTGTTTTCGCAGGAGCCTTCTTGGCAATCGCAACATCATTAGCGTTGATTGCAACAGTCATTATGTTTAATGATCTCCGCAGCAGATTAGAGAATTCTCATATCAATTACCAACACTTTGCGGTGGCGCTTGTGATGTTAATTTCAATTACTTACAGTGCGACATCATCACTCTGGATTTTCTCTGCTGGCGCCGCATCACCTGTTCAGCGAAAAGGCGAGGATGTCTTACCCGCATTCTTGGCTATCGAACGGGATGCGAAGACTCTCGTTTTGCGTCCTTTGCAAGAGGAGCAACACTCTTCACTCGCTTACTACATTGCTAGAGGTGGTGAGATCACACTGGGAGAACCAGATGTTGCTATTGCCAATGCCGAATCAATTACCAAGGCAGTAGAAGGTCTCATTGATAACACTGGTGTTGGCAGCTCGAAGGTCTTCGCTGCCTATGGAATTAAGTATGTCTTTGTAAAGAACCCGGCACACGAAGAGCTGATTCAAACTATCGATGGGTTAGGTGGTTTTAATCGTGCTTCGGCTACAGATGTAGGAACTGTCTGGAAAGTTGTAGAGCCGACTGGGCGCGCGATATTCACTGATTTCTCTGGCAAGATCACAATTCTGGAAACAACATTGGGCGCAGTAATAGCGCCAGGTCCGGGCACAGTTACATTGACCGAGAATTACAGCCAATCCTGGCAGGCTATCCATAACGGAGTGCGCCTAGAGCGATCCCAAAGTGACTTTGGTTTACCTACATTTAAGGTATTCGAAGCGGGGGAGATTGTCTTCCTTCACGATGGAACCATTAGACGAGCATGGCTTTCACTTTTCTTGATCACCTTAGTTACCACAATTGTGATGGCGCTACCCGCCGGGCGACGACGTCGCGAACTCTCTGATCGAGAGGTTTCGTGATGAATAACCGTGCTTTGAGACTATTTGCTGCGATTACCGCGGTCTTGCTTCTTGGAAATCTTCTTACCTTCACAACGAAGAGCAATCGATATTCTGAGAGCTACCCGGCAGTGGTCTGCGCTGGAAATTCTGCGGGTCAAAGTTCCGTGATTGCTCTTTCTTCACCAAAAACTCAAGTACGCAAAACCGGCACATCGACTATGGCTTACAAAGATTCACGTGCCCGCAGATTGGCTGGAACGGCGCAGGCAACCGTGATTGATGCTCAGGCAATTACTCCTATTTCGTGGCAAGTGCGCACCGGGGTATGGGGTGGTGGGTTAACGTGTTTAGCGCCAGTAACTTCGCAATGGTTTGTCGGAGCAACTGCCGATGTCACCTCAAAAGGAACGCTCTCTATTACCAATAGCGGCCTAGGAAAAGCTCTCGTCGGGATTACTATCTACACCGAAGCTGGGGTCCAGGCAGAGCAATTGGTATCAGTAAAAGCAAACTCGCTGATGACAATTCAACTCTCCTCACTTGCTCCTGGCGCAAAATCGATTGCAATCCATATAAAGCCACAGACTGGTCGCGTCAATGCTTTTGTGATTGACGAGCGTGGCCGAGGATTACAGGCTCTTGGCGGCGACACCGTTAACTCGATGGAAGCGCCAGCCAAATCCATGGTGATTCCTGCGATTCCACAGCAGACCGGACGAAACACTTCACTCCCGCATACCTTGAGAGTTCTCATCCCGGGAGAGGTTGGTGCTCCTATCAACGTGGAAATCGCTTCAACAGATGGAACGTTCTCGCCAACCGGCATTGATGGAAAGATGATTCCAGCAGGAAAGGTTGTGGATATTCCTCTCAATGTGATCATGAAATCTGGAAAGTTCGCACTTCGCCTCAAATCAGAGCGACCATTCGTTGCCTCTGTCTTTACAAAAACTACCGCGCTGCGCAAAACCGACTTCTTGTGGAGTACCGCGGTTCCACCATTAACAAAGAGCGTCTACTCCGTTACTGGACTCGCTCCATTATTGGTCTTCACTGGCGCAACGATTGAGATTGATCTAGAGCTCACCTCAATCAAGGGGAAGAAGCAGAAAGTTTCACTGAGAGGCGATGAGATAGCCACTTATCAAATCTCCGACCGCATTCGCTCATTCGAAGTATTAAAGACATCTGATGCCACATATGGTGCTGGCCTTATTACCTCTAAGAGTGGATTCGGTTATGCGCCTTTGGTTCCTGGAAGCACCCTTACTCGCACCACGATTCCTCGCTCAAATATTCGAGTGTTGATTCCATAGATAACACGTCTGACCCCACTAATCTTTCACCTATGAGTCAACTGTCAGGTCGCCCATGCTCGCGAGTGAGCTGTCGCGCTGCCGCGACCATGACCCTTACCTACATTTACGCTGATTCACGCGCAGTCTTAGGTCCCATCGCAACTTTCTCTGAACCGCATGCCTATGATCTCTGCGAGCGACATGCGGCTCGATTAACAGTTCCTAATGGTTGGAGCGTTGAAAGAGAAGCGATTTCTAGTGAAGGTGTTGGACCCACTGAAGATGATTTGATGGCGATAGCGGATGCAGTGCGGGAAGTTGCTCGTAGCCACCAAGAGAGCGCCGCACCAGCATCATCGACAAACTCGGCACAGGTGGGTCGTCGTGGACACCTGCGTGCAGTTCCTTCCTAACGATTTAACTCTTACTATTACTTCATGAGCGCATCAATCTTTAAGGCATATGATGTCCGCGGTCTTGTGGACTCTGAGATCACACCGGAATTCACATTTGCAACTGGTGCAGCATTTGCGCGCTTTCTCAAAGCAGAGCGTGAGCCCGCAACTGTTGTGATTGGCGAAGATATGCGTCCATCATCTCCTGACTTGGCAGATGCCTTCAGCGCTGGAGTAACCTCACAAGGTTTTGATGTAATCCGTATCGGCCTAGCATCAACAGATATGTTGTATTTCGCCGCTGGCAAGCTCAATCTGCCAGGCGCAATGTTTACTGCAAGCCATAACCCTGCCGCATATAACGGGATCAAGATGTGCTTCAGTGGTGCTCGTCCCATCGGAAAGGAATCCGGTTTGTTAACCATTGAGAAGTTCGTTGAAGAAGGAACTCCAATCGCGCTTTCTCAGGTGGGAGTCGAGCGTCGCCAAGATATGCTCGACGAATATGTCTCGCATTTGCTCAACCTGGTTGATGTTTCCAAGATTAGAAAATTAAAGATTGTTGTTGATGCCGGAAATGGAATGGCAGGACATACCGCCCCGGCAGTCTTCTCCCGGATGAACGTTGATGTCATCGAGATGTATTACGAACTCGACGGAACTTTTCCTAATCATGAAGCGAATCCAATCGATCCAGAGAACTTGAAAGACTTACAGGCTGCAGTGAGGAAACATAAGGCGGATATTGGTCTTGCCTTCGACGGCGATGCTGATCGCTGTTTCCTTGTTGATGAAAACGGCGAACTCGTAAATCCCTCATCACTCACATCGTTGATTGCTTCTCGCGAACTTATCAAGCATCCAGGTTCGACGATTATTTACAATTTGATTTCTTCCAAGAGCGTCAGAGAAGTTGTGGCTGAGGCTGGCGGAACCTCTGTCCGATCTCGTGTAGGTCACTCATATATCAAGAAGTTGATGGCTGAGACCGGAGCAGTCTTCGGTGGCGAACACTCCGGCCATTTCTACTTTAGAGATTTCTGGAAAGCTGACTCTGGAATGCTCGCAGCCCTCCATGCAATTGCAGCTTTGGGCGAGAATGAAATTCCACTCTCACAACTGTTGGCCCCATTTAATCGTTATGTATCAAGTGGCGAAATCAACTCAACGGTAAAGGATGCTGTCGCATCAAGTCGTCAGATTGAAGAGCTCTACGGAGCGCAAGCTGGAGTCGAGCTCGATCACCTCGACGGCCTCACCGTCACTGGGGATACCTGGTGGTTCAATCTGCGAGCATCAAATACCGAGCCTCTCCTTCGACTCAACGTTGAGGCTACGACCGAGGCTGAGATGGGCTCGATCCGTGATGCTGTTCTCAAAACCATCCGCGCCTGACCTTTAATTCCACCTTTCGCAGCAGTGGCTAGTAATCTATAGGCATTGCAGATCAGCACAGTAGAGCCCTACGCCGAAGGTCAAGCGACAAGAAGTGCCCGTCATATCCGTAGGGCCTATTCAGGGAGATAAATAAATGACAGTTACAACTATTCCAAAGCACGATATTGCGGATGCATCACTTGCAGCTGCCGGTCGTCTTCGCATCGAATGGGCAGAGCGCAATATGCCTGTCCTCGCACAGATTCGCGAACGTTTCGAGAAGACAAAGCCATTTACTGGAGTCCGCATCTCAGCATGCATGCACGTCACAACAGAGACAGCAAACTTGATGCGCGTACTTAAAGCAGGAGGAGCTGAGATTGCTCTCTGTGCTTCAAACCCACTTTCAACTCAGGATGACACAGCAGCAGCGCTCGTCCATGAATACGGAATCTCTGTATTTGCTCGTAATGCAGTAGACCGCGATGGTTACTACGCACATATCAACGCTTCACTCGATATCGAACCACACCAAGTATTTGACGATGGTTGCGACCTTGTTAATACATTGCACACAACTCGTCGTGAATTGCTCCCAAATATCTCAGGCGGTTGCGAAGAGACAACAACCGGTGTGATTCGTCTCAACCAGATGGCTAAGGATGGCGCACTGACATTCCCAATGATTGCCGTCAATGACACAGATACAAAGCACATGTTCGATAACCGCTTCGGTACCGGACAGTCAACTCTTGATGCAGTCTTCCGCGCAACCAACTTCCTTCTTGCAGGACGCGTACTTGTGGTCGCAGGTTTTGGGTACTGCGGTAAGGGTGTTGCAGAGCGCGCAAAGGGTATGGGCGCAGATGTCATCGTGACAGAGATCGATCCAACTAAGGCACTTGATGCAATGATGCAGGGCTACCGAGTAATGCCAATGACAGAGGCGGCAAAGGTCGGCGATGTCTTCATTACTGTTACAGGTAACCGTGATGTATTGCGCGATGAGCACTTTGCAGTGATGAAGGATGGCGCAATCATGGCCAACTCAGGTCACTTTGATATCGAAATCGATGTTGCATGGCTCGAGCAGAATGCAAAAACTAAGAATGCAAAGATGCGCCACCAGACAGATGAGTATGTACTCGCAGATGGTCGTCGCCTCCTTCTTATCGCAGAAGGCCGCTTAGTAAACCTCGGTGCTGCAGAAGGTCACCCAGCATCAGTAATGGATATGTCTTTCTCTGATCAGGCACTTACAGCTGAGTACCTCGTGAAGGAAGCAAAGAACCTCCCTGCGGGTGTTCACGATGTGCCTTCATACATCGACAAAGAAGTTGCTGCACTCAAGCTCAAGTCAATGGGCGGCAATATCGACACACTTACACCAGCTCAAGAGCTCTATCTCAATTCTTGGGAGCACGGTTCATAAATGGCACGAATTATGGTCGTCGATGACGACCAGGATCTTGCGGAGATGCTTGGAATTGTTCTTACAAGTTCAGGTTTCGATGTAGATCTCGTCAATCGAGGTGACGAGGCTCTTGAGGCATTTAGAAATAATCCTCCAGACCTCGTCCTCCTCGATGTGATGTTGCCAGGCTTAGATGGAATTGAAGTATGTACTCTGATTCGAAAAGAATCAGTAGTGCCGATTGTTATGTTGAGCGCTAAAGGTGAGACTCTCGATATCGTGCGAGGTCTCGAAGCTGGCGCTGATGACTATATGCAAAAACCCTTTCGGGATGAAGCAGAGTTGATTGCCCGAATCCGTACCCGCCTTCGTCGAACCAATGCTGATGTCACTGGTGTCCTCACAATTGGTGATCTCACAATCGATGTCACGGCTCATGAAGTACACCGCGGAGCACAAGTGATTACCCTCACCAGACTGGAGTTTGATCTCCTGGTCGCACTTGCTAAAGATCCAGGTCGTGTATTTACTCGCGATGCTTTGTTGAGCGAGGTGTGGGGCTATCGCCACTCCACTGACACGCGTCTGGTCAATGTTCACGTGCAACGTCTTCGCTCGAAGATTGAACATGACCCTGAGCATCCAGAGATTGTGATGACAGTACGAGGAGTTGGTTATAAGGCAGGCGGCGCCGCCTAAAATGACAAGACTTCGTCTTGCCTTTCAACGTTCTTTGAGCGCAAAGGTTGTTTCTTCAACAATTTTGCTCTCCCTCGGTGTTGTATGGCTTACCGGGTCCGCTCTAGATTCCAGACTTTCTGACGGTATTCGCACGGTAAACCTCAACTCATATATTGCTGAAGCGAGATTGGCATTCTTTAATGCGCAGTATCAACTACTGATTGCCCAAGAAGACACAGTAAAAGCCCGCAAAGAATTAGTGGCTCAAATTGTTATTGATGCGACGACTCAAGGCTTGAGAGAACAACCGCGTGATGTCATCATCATCAAGACGCCCACAACAAAGAAATCAAATGTTTCCTATGAGATGGCCTCAAACGGGGCTTTGGGGGAGTCTGTACCAACTGGAGTTCGTCAAAGGATTCTCAAGAGCTCTGACCTCGAATACGAATACGGTGATGTGAAATACCTTTCGGGTGCAACTCGAGGCGCGCTTTTTGTGGGAAATAGAATCGATATTCCAGGCGGCGGTCGATATGAGATGTATGTGGTCTTCTCACTTGAACAACAGGCAGAAACGATTTCGCTGATTCAAAACTCATTGCTCGTCACCGGTTTTGCGCTGATTTTTCTAATTGCGTTGATCACTTGGCTCGTTGTTCGCCAAGTTGTTCGCCCCGTGCGTGAAGCTGCCTCCGTTGCAAAACAATTTACTCAAGGAGATTTCGATCTTCGTCTGCCCATCACCTCAAAAGATGAATTAGCGACCCTCGCCATCTCCTTTAACGATATGGCAGCTTCGATTGAGCAACAGATTTCTCGTCTAGAGAACCTTTCCCGTGTACAGCAGCGTTTTGTATCGGACGTTTCTCACGAACTTCGAACTCCACTCACAACACTGCGTATGGCATCAGAAGTTATCTACAACCACCGAACTACCTTCGAAGCGCCAGTTGCTCGAAGTGCCGAGTTACTGGTTGCTCAACTGGATCGATTCGAACGCCTCTTGGAAGATCTACTAGAGGTAAGTCGCTTCGATGCTGAAGTGGCCGTGCTGGAACCAACTGACTTTGACCTTATTTCATTGATTAAGCGGTGTGTAGCTGACCTTGGAATCGATGGAGATGAAAAAACTTCAGGAATCTCGACCAAATCTGATAATTCGGTTGTAACGGTTAGAGCTGATATGCGACGAGTTGAACGCATCATGCGAAATCTCTTGTCGAATGCGCTCGATCATTGCGATGGAACTCCCATCGAAATTCGTATTGCGACCACTGACTCTGAAGTTGCTGTGGGTGTTCGCGATTACGGAACTGGCCTTGATGAATCCTCTTTGATTCGAGTTTTTGACCGCTTCTGGCGCGCAGATCCATCACGTGCACGTGTTCGTGGCGGTACCGGTTTGGGACTTTCTATCGCTCTCGAGGATGCCAGACTTCATAATGGTGAACTTGATGCATGGGGTCGTCCTGGAAAGGGAGCGCATTTTGTGCTCACTCTTCCACGTAGAGCTGGCGAAGCAATTGAGAGTCGACCAATCAGGCCAACTCCCGAAGATTTCCACGAGGACACCTTCCTTCAATAAATTGGCATCTGCTTTCAGCAATGATGCATCGGTGCAAATCTTCTCGACATTCTCCCAACTTATTTTTCCTAGCCGTTGTATCTCTTGCAAGATTTTGGGAGATTCAATTTGTTTAGTGTGTAGGACCTCGTGGAACCACAGACTTCATCGAACCACCGTTAGTAGACCAGATAAAATTTCTGTTTATTCTTCAATTCAATACTCAGATGTAGCGACCAAGATAGTTCTTGCTGCCAAAGAATCGAACATCAAGAGCGCTGACACCCTTGTCGCTGAAGCTATCTCATACTCATTGTGCCAGTGGCTTAGGGAAGAGTCGATTGACTCGTTAATTCCTATTCCATCTCGCAAGAGCGCTGCTCGTAAGCGAGGTCGACAATTTATGGAAGAGATAGCTCATCTCATTTCCAATAAATCAGGCCATCGCGTTGCAGCCGTCTTGAGCCACTCTCGGACTGTGCGAGATCAGAGCGACCTGAGCGCGCAGCAACGTTGGAATAATCTCGATGGCTCAATGGTTGTATCGGGTAATCCACTCGGGCTTGGAAAAGTCCTCCTGGTCGATGACCTCGTAACGACTGGCGCAACCCTCTCTGAGGCGGCACGCGCCCTGAGATATGCGGGAATTGAGGTGATTGGGGCCGTAACAGCCGCTATTGCTCAGCCAGTAAGATAACGCTCTCAATCCGAAAGGTTGTTCCATGTCAAAGCTTCTAGACCGAATCATGCGCGCCGGCGAAGGAAAGATTCTTCGCGATCTCGCAAAAATCGTCGATAAGGTCAACTCCTTTGAAGCAACAACCGTGCCGCTCACCGATGAGGCGCTACAGGCAAAGACTGCTGAGTTCAAGCAACGCCTAGCCGACGGTGAGACTTTAGATGATCTTTTGCCTGAGGCATTCGCCGTTGTTCGCGAAGCCGCAAAGCGCACACTTGGTCAGCGTCATTATGACGTTCAATTAATGGGTGGCGCTGCGCTCCACCTCGGAAATATTGCTGAGATGCGAACAGGTGAAGGAAAGACTCTCGTAGCAACCCTTCCTTCGTATCTCAATGCACTTGCCGGAAAAGGCGTGCACGTTGTTACTGTTAACGATTACCTAGCAGAGCGCGATAGCGAATGGATGGGCCGTATCCATCGCTTCTTGGGTCTGACCGTTGGCGTTATCCTCAACAATATGTCTCCAGCTGAACGTCGTGCAGCTTATGCATGCGACATTACATACGGTACAAATAATGAATTCGGTTTTGACTATCTTCGCGACAACATGGCATGGTCTATTGAAGATTGCGTTCAGCGCGAACACTTCTTTGCTGTAGTGGACGAAGTTGACTCAATCTTGATTGATGAAGCGCGTACGCCGTTGATTATCAGCGGACCTGCCGACAAGGCAACAAAGTGGTATGTCGAATTTGCAAATATCGTTTCAAAGTTAAATCGCGATACCCATTATGAAGTAGATGAAAAGAAGAAGACTATTGGCATCCTTGAGGATGGCGTGAGCAAGGTAGAAGAACTTCTCGGAATCGAAAATCTCTATGAGGCAGCAAATACAACACTTATTGGTTATCTCAATAATGCCGTCCGCGCCAAGGAACTCTTCAAGCGAGATAAAGATTATGTAGTAATGAATGGCGAGCTCTTGATTGTCGATGAACACACTGGCCGCATGTTGGCTGGGCGTCGCTATAGCGAAGGTCTTCATCAGGCGCTCGAAGCAAAAGAGCGAATTGAGATCAAGGACGAGAACCAGACTCTCGCGACCATCACTTTGCAGAATTACTTCCGCCTATACCAAACCATTTCAGGTATGACCGGTACGGCGATGACAGAGGCAGCTGAATTCCATCAGATTTACAAACTCGGAGTAGTTCCTATCCCAACAAACCGTGAGATGCAGCGTATTGATCAGCCAGATCTTGTTTATAAATCAGAGCTTGGAAAGTTCAATGCAGTTGTGCGCGATATTGTCGAACGCCACCGCAAGGGCCAACCAGTTCTTGTAGGTACCGTCTCAGTTGAAAAATCTGAAGAACTCTCTTCAATGTTAAAGCGAGCAGGAATTCCGCACGAGGTGCTCAATGCGAAGCATCACGAGCGTGAAGCAGCAATCGTTGCGCGCGCAGGTGTGAAGGGCGCAGTCACTGTCGCAACAAATATGGCGGGTCGCGGTACTGACATCATGCTCGGAGGAAATCCAGAGTTTATGGCTGACTTCGAACTCCAGCGTCGCGGAATATCTCCCGTCGACAATCCGACTGAATACGAAGCCGGATGGCCAGCAGAGATTGCCAAGCAAAAAGCTGCCGTGGAGACAGAACATGCAGAGGTGATTGCACTTGGTGGCCTCTATGTACTCGGAACAGAGCGCCATGAATCTCGTCGTATCGATAATCAGCTTCGCGGTCGATCAGGTCGTCAAGGCGATCCAGGAGAATCACGTTTCTACCTCTCGCTGCAAGATGAGTTAATGCGTCGATTCAACTCAGCACTTGTCGAACGATTCTTGCTTGCCGCAGGATTGCCAGAAGATGAGCCAATCGAATCAAAGATGGTCTCTAACGCAATCAAGTCCGCTCAGACCCAGGTTGAAGCCCAGAACTTTGAGATTCGTAAGAACGTACTTAAGTACGACGATGTCATGAATCGTCAACGCCTTGTAATTTACAGTGAGCGCCGCCTTGTTCTTGAAGGAAAGGACATTGGAGATCAGGTTCAGGACTTCGTAGGCGAAACCGTATCCGCCTATGTTCGCGCCGCAACTGCAGAGGGTTATAGCGAAGATTGGAATCTCGCAGATCTATGGACTGCACTCAAATTGATTTATCCAATCTCGTTCACGGCAGAACAACTATTGGCTGAAATCGGCGGCGCAGATGCGCTCGATGCTGAATTCCTTGAGGCAAAGATTCTTGAAGATGCTCAAGCGGCATATGCAGCGCGCGAAGCCGAGCTCGGCGCTGAAGTTCTACGCGAACTCGAGCGTAAGGTCTTGCTCTCTGTTCTAGATCGCAAATGGCGCGAACACCTTTACGAGATGGATTATCTCCAAGAGGGAATCGGTCTGCGCGCTATGGCGCAACGTGATCCACTTGTTGAGTATCAACGCGAGGGCTACGAACTATTTGCCGCCATGATGGATGCAATTAAAGAAGAACTTGCCAGCCTTGTCTTCAATGTCGAGGTCACTGTCGAAGGTGATGGAAGCGCAATTGAGGCTAAGGGCATATCCAACAAGCCCGCTCAAGTCACTCCACTTCAGTACACAGCTGCTGATGAGAACGGTGTGGTTACCTCAGGAGATGTTTCTCGCAATAGTCCTTGTCCTTGCGGATCTGGGAAGAAATTTAAGCGCTGCCACGGCGCCGCTTAAATCTTTCACAGTAATTCGAGCGCGGTGCAGAGCCACTTTCCATCGATTCCCTCTGCCCGCATGACCATGGCTCGCATTCGCTCTTTGTATTTCACCGTCAAAGAAGATTCCACGATGCCATCTAATGGAAAATCTTGGTGAATCTTCACCACCTTGCCAATCTCTTTCGTTAATCCAGCTGCAATCAAGAGTTCGGAATACACAACCCGATGGAGCCTCACCGCAAGTTGTGCAGGATTTCTACGCCCAGCGAATACCTCAAGTGCACTGACTGCAAGTGACATTGTCCAGAGGCGAATGTCAGGAAGTTTTGCCGTTGAAGTTGGCTGCGGACGATCATCTTCGTCGAAGTTCTCACCAAAGAAAGAGGGAGTCGTGAAGAGGAGTGCTCGCTGTGGTTGGTAGATGTCTCCAAGCGGCGGAAAGAGATCGAGAGTCGGATGTGACCAGAGTTCTCTGGGGGTTGTACTAGAGATAAGGGTGAGAGCTTCCTTGTTATCAGCAATTTTCATCTGCGAATCATGGAGATTGATGCGATGACCACACATCGGCAAGATGGATAAATATTCCTCATACCTTTGTACGACTGTGGAGAAAAGTCAGCTATCGCGCCAAGCCCATGTATTTTCCATGGATGCCCTTAGAAACCGTAAAGAAATCATCGAAAAGAATGGCAATTGCCATCACGCTTTTCATCGCATCTATTGCAACATCATTTGCCTTCGCTTTCTTATCTAATCAAGGAAGCGCTTACTGGGTTGTCACATCTCCGATACCAAAAGGGGTGGCGATTGCGCGCGAAGATATTGAAGTCAGCCGAATGAAACTTTCGCGGGCAACAGATGGCTACCTCGAAGGCAGTATCAATCCCGTCGGGGTAATCACAACGCGCTCCTTTGCCAGTGGCGAACTACTCCTGCGGAGCGCATTAACAAGTAACGTAGATCAACTCAGCTCTGAGAAGCTTTCGCTCTCAATTCGCTCGGTAGATATACCGGCTTCTGTTGTTTCGGGAGACCGCGTCTCTATATATCAACTCCATGATGCCAGAAACGGTGAAGAAGAAATCGAGCCTCAACTCGTCATTTCTTCAATCTTTCTCGAGTCCATCGATGGCAGAAAAGGTAATTTCAGTGGTGATCTATCAGTGACAGTTTCATTAGATCGCAATCAGATTCCCACCCTCCTCGCTGCAACCACGAGCGGGCGCTTAGTAATTGTTGCCACTAGTGGGTAACCCGAAAAATCATGCAATCACAGCGATTAGAAGCATCTCGCTGGAGAACATGATTGCACAGTCACTTCATCGCGCTGGATGGGAAATCATCCACCGCGCAACCGGTAGAGAAGAGCTTGATCGCGTTCTAGTCACACACCCAGAAGCAACTCTTATCGCCGCTGAAGATTTTCTCTCCAGAAAAAGTAGTTTCAAACAGAAGATTATCTGGGTGACCGCGACGACAGGGGAGCACGAACTTCACACGGAGCTGCGAAATCTCATCCAGGACTCTCCGCAGCCGGCTGCGATAGCACCGCTCACAACAAAAGTAACAGTTATCACTACCGTGGATTCAGGTCTGGGTGGTTCAGCAATGGCTATCAACCTCGCCTATGAAAGTTCACAATCGGGAAGTAGAACTCTCCTCCTTGATTTCAATTCTATTAATCCATATCTCTCTCGATACTTTGAGATTCAGCGCATCAACCGGTCTTTTTCACCGACACCTTTTGGATTCACCATCGGTGAAATATCCGATATCTCACTCTCTACATTTATGGCAGAAGAAATCAATCGCTTTGATCATGTGGTCATTGATCTTGGGAGAGCTCCGACAGCCAAGAACATGATTTCCGGGAAACGTATTCACGATTCACTCGCCAGATGGTCGCTTCAATCGGCAACGTTTCTCTATCTCCTTGCACGGGCCGAGGTGAATTCAATCCTGCATACTAAGGAGAAATCGGAAGAGATCAAGGTTCTCACCTCTGAGATTCCGATGACATATCTGTTCATCTCGCAATCGCCATCCTCAACCAAGGAGCGCCGTCATTTGCTGGAAAGTGCCAAATCCCTCTTCAGCGGAGGCCTCTATCTCCTGACCAGCGATGTTAGAAATCTTGCGAAAGCGAAGATTGAGCGGGCGCCGCTGGCAGTTGTCGCCCCGAAAAGCATTCTCACACGCGAAATAGCGCAGCTTTATCGCGAGACTCTCAACCGTGAGAGATAGTTTCGCTCCAGCATATATTCTTCTCACATGCGCGTATACCTAGCTTCAACAGCCGATGAACTTCAAGAGTTCTTGGCGGAGAAGTCACTAGAAATTAACGAGGTCTACGCGCCAACGCCAATATATTCAGCAACGCATCCGGAGATGGATGAAGAAGAGATTGAGTTTTCGCTCTCTTTGCTAGCGGCTGAAGATTCACTGGATCTCACCGATGATCACTCTGGTGCCCCGATTGTGATTGCATTCGAAATACCGGAAGAGTTGATGGGTTCATTTGATGAAGTCTCAGCAAATCTCAGCGCTCCACTTCTTTGGTCAATGGTCGAAGCAGTTTTCTTAGTCGGCGATGACCCGGAAGACCTTACCTGGTTTGCCCCGCAAGAAGTCGAAGTCATGATTTCTGAATGGTTGCAACGGTAAATCTCAATGGCATCCATCGAAGAATATATTGAAGGTCGCGCACCGTATACGGCAGACGAGATTCACAAACTTCGCGAACTCGTAGCGGATTGGCAGCTGCTCTCCGATCTCTCTTTTGCAGATCTCATCCTCTGGATTCCATTACGCAAAGATGACACCAGTTGGCCATCCGGATATATCGCTGTGGCGCATATTCGCCCCACTACTGCAGCAACTGTCTTTGCAAATGATGTCATCGGTGATGAAATCGCATGGGGCCAACGCTTCTACATCGACCAGGCGCTTTCGCACGGGGAGATTGTCAGAGATACCGAACCTGAGATGCTCGGCGATGTCATGGTGAAAGAAGAGACCATCCCAGTGACTATGGGTGAAAAGGTGATCGCCGTAATCTCTCGCCACCGCAACGCTGACTTAATGCGTCAACCATCCCGACTCGAACTTAATTACCGCGAGATTGCACACGAACTTTATCGAATGGTCGCAGAAGGAAATTTTCCGTATCAAAACGCTGGCACTTTATTTGACCCCACTCCACGTGTGGGTGATGGTTTAGTGCGCCTCGATGTCAACGGCACCGTCAGTTATGCAAGTCCTAACGCACGTTCTGCATTTAGCAGAATGGGTTGGAGCAACGAATTAGAGGGATACTCACTGGGAGAGATTGCAGAGAGCGTATCTCGAGAGAAGATTGATGCCAGCGAAGAAGCGCTCATCACTAGTTTGAGCGGTCGCGCGCTTCGACGGGTTGAGGTTGAAAACATTGGTGGAGTCATCGATCTCATTGTTTTACCAATCATTGCTGGGGCAAATCGAATCGGTGCAATTGTGCTTCTCAATAACGTGACCGAACTACGTCGTCGCGAACGTCAATTGGTCACCAAAGACGCGACTATTCGCGAGATTCACCACCGAGTAAAAAATAATTTGCAGACAGTTTCAGCGCTATTACGTTTGCAGGCACGACGCATCGAGGATCCCAGCGCGAGCCAGGCACTTCACGAAGCGGTTCGTCGAATTGCTTCAATTGCCCTCGTGCACGAAACTCTTTCGAGCAGCGCAGATTCGTCAGTTGAATTTGATGAAGTTCTTGATCGCCTGGTGGCGCACGCTCTCGAACTCACGCCTCGAATGAGCGAACTTAATATTGGTCGCAATGGATCGGTGGGCTCACTTGAATCACGCATCGCAACTCCACTCGCTTTGGTGATAACCGAGTTGATCTACAACGCACTCGAGCATGGACTCGAAAGTCAGGGAAGCAAACTCGATATCAGTATCGAAAGACAAGCGAAGAAAGTTTTGGTCACCATCACTGACGATGGAGTCGGATTACCTGAAGGATTTACCTTGTCCGGATCATCGAATCTCGGACTTCAAATTGTGCGGACGTTGACTGAGAATGAATTAAGGGGCACCCTTACTTTGACTTCTAATGACGAACAGACGCGAGCAGAGCTCGAATTTCCAGTTAGTTAAGTCCGTTATCCATTAGGCGAGCACGGTTACGAGCTGCGCGACGCTTGAGAGCGCGACGTTCGTCCTCTGAAAGGCCGCCCCACACACCCGCATCCTGACCGGATTCAAGAGCCCAGGCCAAGCAAGCATCTTTGACGATACAGCGATTGCAGACCTTCTTCGCCTCTTCAATTTGGGTGATGGCTGGGCCTGTATTTCCAACCGGGAAGAAGAGTTCTGGATCTTCATCACGGCAGGCAGATTGATGTCTCCAATCCATGGGGAAGCTCCTTTACGGTTAGATCGGCGATTCTCACTATGCGTGAGTGTGCAATTCTCCCTGCTTGAGCGAAGTTAAACAAGGATGTACGGGAAAAACATTTCGAATATGAGGTGATTTATCTCGCGCTGGCAGAAAATCTTCAACAAAGATGTGCCCCCGACAGGATTCGAACCTGTGCTCCTGCCTCCGGAGGGCAGTGCTCTATCCCCTGAGCTACGGGGGCCTGCAGATTTGCGACCCAGAGGATAGATTAACCGACTATGAGCACTTCTGAATTTTCGACAGCATTCTTCGCCACTGGTTGCTTTTGGGGAGCCGAGCGGAGATTTTGGAATCTCCCTGGCGTTATTTCAACGCGTGTCGGCTATATGGGAGGCACTTCAATCAACCCAACATATGAAGAAGTCTGCACCGGAAAGACTGGCCATGCCGAAATGGTTGAAGTCAACTTTGATCCAGCGGTGATCTCATATCAACGTCTCTGCGAAGAGTTCTGGGTGATGCACGACCCAACCTCACTCAACCAACAGGGCGGCGATATTGGAACGCAATACCGTAGCTCCATCTATTTCACTTCGGCCGAACAAGGTCGCATAGCGCACGCCACCCGCGATCTCTACCAGCAGGCATTAAAGGCTGAAGGAATCGGAGAGATTGTGACTGAAATTCTTGATGCCACCGGCGTTACTTTCTATGCTGCAGAGGAATACCACCAACGATATTTGGAGAAGAACCCAAATGGGTATGACTGCCATTCAAGTACTGGTGTTGCATTTCCTCAATAGTAAATCCTGAAGCTAAGAGATAGCTCGCCAGCAATACCAGGCAGTCACACTGCGATAAGGGCGGAACTTCTCACCTTTTACCTCTAACGTTTTAGGGGTGATTTCCTCCTTCAGAGAATAAATTTTCTCCCAGCCACGTCGCACACCGAGATCTCCGGTAGGCCAGATATCCAAACGACCTAATTGGTGCATCATGAACATATCTACTGTCCACGGCCCGATACCCCATAAGCCAGTGAGTTGATTAAAAATCTCTTCATCGCTATCAATTTCATGGAGTTTATTGATATTAATCCGCTTACTCAGCGCAGCATCTGCCAAACCCTGAATCGTTTTAAACTTCGCACCAGAAACCCCGGCTTCACGAAAATCGACTTCGCTCACCTTCGCGATTCGGGCAGGGACGATGCGACCGCCTGCCGCTTGTTTTACTCGGCCAAAGATGGTGTCAGCTGCTTTGACTGCTAACTGCTGAGAGATTACTGATTCAACGAGCGCTTCAAAGTGTGTGACAGGCTTTGGATTTCGACCTATCGTACAGAGGGGGTGAGATGCAATCACCGCAGCAAATTTCTTATCGACTGCGCTGATTTCTTTGACAACTTTCTTCATCTCTTTTTCTGTAATTAGAGTATTGCTCACGAGGCAATCATGGAGTTTCGCTTCACTAAGTGCAATACTTCACATCATGAGCGATTTTCACTTCGTCCCCCTTGCCGAGCTTCAGACACACAAGAGCGAGAAGTGGAGAGGCTTTCCCTCTGATGTTCTACCGCTGCCGGTGGCAGAGATGGATTTTCCAGTGGCAGAACCCATTCGTCGCACCATCATTGAGATGATCAATAAGTCTGACCTTGGTTACCTAGGAAATATTCCAGAACTTGGAGAGGCATTCTCGGAATTCTCTACACGTCGAGATGGCTGGACTCCGGATCCACTCCAAGTACGGGTAGCTGCAGATGTTGGAGTCGGAATCGTTGAGACTCTTCGCGTCATCACAAAACCAGGTGACAAGATTTTGATTAATTCACCGGTCTATCCAAATTTCTGGACTTGGAGCCGCGAGACTCATCTTGATTACATTGATGTTCCGCTTACCCGCTCAGAGAATGAACTCAATGGTTCATATTGGCACTTAGATTGGGATGGAATTGAAAAGGCATATAAATCTGGGCTGAAAGTTCACTTGATCAGCAACCCACACAACCCACTTGGTCGAGTCTTTATGCGAGATGAACTCGAGCGATTAGTAAAACTTGCTCATGCTCATAATGTTGTCATCGTCAGCGATGAAATTCATTCACCTCTGACATTTAGTGAGCAGAAGTTCATCCCTATCCTCTCGCTCAGCGACGAAGCACGTGCCGTGTCAGTGACTGTGACTTCCTCAAGTAAGGGCTGGAATATCGCAGGTCTTAAATGCGCGATTATCGTCACGCAAGATGCCGCAATGTTCGAACGCCTCAACGAGATAGCACCAGCAACTCATTACCGCGCATCGCTCTTGGGTGCATTCGCTTCAGTTGCAGCATTCCGTGAGGGTGAACCTTGGCTCAACAAGTTGATGACCCAACTCGACCACAATCGTAAACTCGTTGATCAATTGGTGAAGGAGAAGCTTCCTTTGGCTAAGAGCCATATACCTCATTGTTCATACCTATCTTGGATTGATTTCAGCGAATACAAGTTAGATGTTGAGCCAGCTACACACTTCCTTGAGCAAGGTCGCGTGGCATTTCAGCCGGGAGTGCGATTTGGTGAGCAGTGGTCACACTTCTTGCGCTTGAATTTCGCTACCTCGCCAGAGATTATTGAAGAGGCAATCAATCGGGCGGCGAAAACACTTCACTAAGCCTTACCCTTACCTCATGGATCACAATCGTCCCGAGACAACCGCAATCACATCTGGCCGTCCAGAGGTAGCGCCAGGTGCCGGTCTAAATACCGGCATCTCACTCAACTCAACCTTCACCGCAGGTGGCGCGCTCGGTTATGGTCGATTCGGTAATGAAACGTGGCAAGCGCTCGAATCAACAATCACCGCGCTAGAAAAAGGCGAATCCACGCTCGCCTTCTCGTCGGGCATGGCCGCAATTTCCGCCGTCTTCTCATTACTCCCACATGGTGCACCGATAGTTGCTTCAGATCAGGGCTATAGCGGAACTATGGCGCTACTAAAGAAGTATCACGAACAAGGTCGATTCGATGTCCGCTTTGTTGATATTGCAAATACCAAAGATGTTTTTGAAGCGTTAATTGGTGCGGCATTTCTTTGGATTGAATCACCAACTAATCCAGGACTTGAAATTGCAGAGATGTCAGTCATTATTGGTGAAGCAAAGAAGCGCAACATGGGTGTTGCCGTTGATAACACATTTGCAACACCGCTCAATCAGCTTCCACTTCAACTTGGCGCAGATATCTCAATGAATTCTGTTACTAAGTATCTCTCTGGCCATAGCGATGTCATCCTCGGCTCGCTAACGGTCAAAGATCCTGCACTTCACAATCGACTGCAGGAGGCTCGCTCTCTGCTGGGGGCCATTCCCGGACCATTTGAAGCATGGCTTGCGCTCCGCGGTATTCGCACCTTCCCGCTTCGCTTCCGAGCAGCTGAGAGCAACGCTCGGGCGTTGGTTGAGAAATTGCAGTCACATCCACAGATCACAAAGGTGCGTTACCCAGGTTTTGGAGCGATCATCTCCTTTGAAATAGCGGGCGATGCTGCGACAACCGATCGGGTCTGTGCTGCTACCCAATTGATTGCTAATGCAACAAGCCTTGGGGGAGTCGAAAGCACCTGGGAGCGACGACGTCGTTGGCCGGCAGAGAGTGAGAGCGTTCCGGAAAACCTCATTCGCCTCTCCGTGGGTTGCGAACACATCGACGATATCTGGGAAGATATTTCATCCGCTCTTCAAGCAATCTAAATTGCTTTAGAACTTTCCTCGATTTGAACGCGCAAAGCGGTCGAAGGAGGAGTATTTTTAAGCCATGAAAGCGCTACGTCGACTATTCGCTGCAATCACGGTGACGCTCTTAGCATTTAAAGCTGTTGCCTCATTTTTAAGCTGGGTTGAGAAGCAGGAAGATTCTGAGACTGATGCCTGGATTGATGAAGATGAATTTGAGGATGCCTAAGTGGCGCTCAGCGAGTACCAGCCAGGTGTCTGCAATATCGGCGGCCCAGAGGTAGCGCGACGCAAGAAAGTTGCACAACTCGGTACAGCATTTTTTCTTGCACTAGGTGGATATTTATTGATCACAGGTAGCGCAGCGTCATCTGCAGCTCTTGCATTTGGACCCGCGCTTCTAGCCGCCGTCGGATTTGTGCAGTCCCGCAAGAAGTTCTGTTTCGCCTTTGGCTTACTAGGTACTTTTAACTTTTCTGAACTTGGAAAGATGTCAAAGGTACTTTCCAAGGAAGAGATTGCCGCCGATCGCCGTCAAGCTCTCTTGATTGTGGCGCAGTCAATCGGGCTGGCACTCGTAGGCACCTTGGTTCTTGCGGCGCTACTTTCGCTCTAAGAATCTCCACCTTTCCCCTTACATTCTCTTCTCAGTAGTGCCATCCTTAAGATGTGAAAATCAATATTCATACTCGCCATGCAGCACTAGCAAGTGATTTTAGAGAGATTGCAGAAGAGAAGCTTCATTCAATGGAACGCTTTAGCGTTGTTATCGATCGCGTTGATGTTGAAGTAACTCATGAGCCCAACCCTCATCAGGGTAAACATTCACACCGAGTGGTAATCACCTCTCATGGATCCGGTCCTTCACTACGTGCGGAAGCAACCGAGTTCAATGACCTTGCCGCTTTTGATGTTGCAATCAAAAGTATTGAGCTACAGATTAGAAAGTTTCACGAGCGAGAGAAAGACCATAAGCGCGAAACTATTCGCACCATGCCGCTTGCGGATTAATTGCGAGATTTTGCTTTATTTTTAGCAGGTGCTTTTGCGCTTCGTGCTGGTTCGATTGGCATCGGACCTAAATCATTCTTTGCACTTTCGAATTCAATTGCCGCGGCAGTGATTGCACTTTCGCGAGCTAATCGAGCAGCGCGTTTTTGATCTTTAGTCTTTGCGATGGCTATTGCAGATGCATAGGTGGCGTTTGCTCGATCGCAAGCGCTCTTAAAGGTTGCAGTTAACTCTTTCATAGCAGCAAAGTAATTTTCACGGTCGATTCGATACTGCTCGAAAGGTGTGAGGGCAGATGTTGTAGGCGCCGGGGTTGGGCTGGTATCAGCGTTCGAAATAGGCGCAATGAGAGCAGGGGAGAAGAGCGCTGCAGATGTGACAGCGATAGCAACGACTTTTCTCATGCCCATAGTGTGAACGAAGTTCATGTGAAGTCTCTGTGAAACGCGCTTTAATGGCCGAACATTTCTTGAGAATCCATCATGGTGGTGGCGGACTTTCAGCTGCCGTGGCACAGTTGCGCCATGGCACAACTAATCATGATCATCGATGACGAGGCAGGCGTTCGTGAACTTCTCGCTGATGCCCTCAAGTTGGCGGGCTTTGAGACCGTGACCGCCGCTGATGCCATGGTGGCACAGACTCTGCTTCGCACGACCAAGCCAGACCTGCTGATTGTCGATATCAATATGCCAATGATGGATGGCTTCGAATTCATTGAACGCATACGAGGTAATGGCGATAACACGCCGGCGCTTATGTTGAGTGCGCGCGGTGACCGAGCAGATATCACACGAGGATTAACTCTTGGCGCAGATGATTACGTGACAAAGCCTTTTGGTTTGGAAGAATTAGTCTTGCGAGTGCGCGCAATTTTACGTCGCGCTCACTTTACTGAATCTGTGCCGACAACTCTTTCCTGTGGTCCCATTGCACTGGATGAAGACTCACATTCAGTCTCCTTTAATGGCGAGACGGTTGACCTCTCACCCACCGAATTTAGATTGCTCCACGTGCTTCTTGAGTCAAAAGGCAGAGTCCTCAGTAAGAGCTTCCTTCTCGATGAGGTCTGGGGAATCAATTTTGAAACCGAGACAACTGTTGTGGATACCTACATCTCGTACCTGCGAAAGAAATTGCACCGCGATGGATTTGAAGGAATTCGCACTGTGCGTGGCGTAGGTTTTCAGTTACTCCTTGAGAAGAAGTGAATCTCACCACCACTGCGCGGCTTCGAATTGTCACGCTTGCCCTCACGACGATTCTCACTGCGACCCTAGGAACCTTCGTCTCGCAACAGAGCTACAACAACTCACTTGGCACCATCGATAAATCAATCAATTTTACGATTGAAGATGCGGCCGCTTCTCCAGGCGAAGAGTTGAGCGCAGCCCTCTTTCATATTGAAGATTACTCTCTGGATCAAGCGCTATTTCTGATATCTCGAGATGGCACCAGTACATTAGTAAACCAATCAACTATCAATCTCTTCGATGAAATTCCACTTCCACAAGTAATTGCTGCAACAAAGGGTGTCAGTGCCGGAAATGGGGCAAGTGAATATCGCTTCCGTTCCTTATTGATCTCGGGCGGCGATTACTTAGTCGTTGCTGCATCCTCAGCCGATGCACTAGCTAGTTATCGCGCGAGCCTCTTCTCAGTTGTAGTTGCAACAATTGTGATGTCTTTAATTGCCTTCTTGCTCTTAACTCTCTACACCAGAAAGTTAAAGCGCCGAGATGATGAGGACGCACTGGCACGTATGCAATCTTTCCTCGGCGATGCTTCTCATGAGCTTCGCACACCTTTGACGGTGATTAAAGGCTACGTCGAGATGTTGAGTAAAGGTCAGCTGGTCGAGGAAAGCGATCGAGCTCGAGCACTAACTCGTGTTACCACTGAGATTGGACGGATGGAGACGCTGATTCGGGACCTCTTACTGTTGGCTGAACTTGGCGAGAGCGCTCATCGCGATGTCGAAGTATTTGATCTTTCAGGGATAACTAAAGCTCATGCTGAAGATTTTAAAACGCTCAACTCAAGAAGAAATGTGTCGATTGAGATTTCTGCTGGGCTAGAAGTAGAAATGGTTCGCGATCATTTCTCCAGATTTATTCAGAATGCGCTCAATAATGTTTCTCGCCATACCCCTAAAGATGCCCCGGTAAGGATCTCAGTCAAAGCTCACGGTAAGAGCGTTGAATTGATAATTGAGGATGGCGGCCCTGGTTTGCCGGAAAACGCCTACAAAGAGCGCGTTCAATCTCTAACTCGCTTTGATAAATCCCGATCCCGTGAAAGTGGAGGATCTGGTCTAGGAATGAGCATCATGGCTGGTGTCATTTCCAAGGCCAACGGAGAACTAACTCTTCGCCAGAGCACATTAGGCGGTTTGGCTATCGACGTCAGCATCCCTCGCCATCGCTGATCTAATTGGGTCATAACTGTCTGGCTAGTACGATTACCTTTATGAGTGAAGAGCAGTTAACGAGCGCACTCAAAGAGATTGAATCAGCAATCACTGGGAAGAATTTTGTGCGTGCCGTCCTCTCAGGACGCCGCCGAAATATGCAGCCTGAACACGAGAGAATTGACCTCCGTCCAGTTCAGTTAAAGGACGGTCTCTCTATCCAAGTGAGTTATAGCGATGGTCGACAAATGACGTCAAAGAACTTCACACCGTCTCAGCTACCGTTCGAAACAATTGCACAATCAGGTTATGCAAATTTCCTGGTGGAGTGCGAAGGCGAAACCCTTTCGCTTCGCATCTCTAAGAAAGGCGTTCCACTCTTTTCTCGGAGCAAGAACTCTCTTAAACAAGAACTCAACCACGATAGAACAAAGAAGCGCCTACTGAATTCGAGCGATCCATTTCTTCGTGAAGTGGGCATTGCAGATGCGAATGGAAACATCAAGCCTTCAAGGATGGATAAATATAAGCAAGTTGAAGAATTCTTGCGACTACTTGTGCCTACCCTCAATGATGCAATTGAAGCAGGACATATTCATCAACCCACCGAAGAGAAGCCACTGGTCGTAGTTGATCTTGGTTGCGGTCATGCCTATCTCACCTTTGCAGCGCATCAATACCTGGCTAGTGTCGGCATTCCAGTAAAAGTAATTGGCATTGACGTACGTACTGCTTCGAGAGACCGCAATAATGCAATCGCTTCATCGCTTGGTATTGATCGCACAATCACTTTCCTAGCGGAAGAGATTGGTGCCACATCGATGAATAATGCAGATATTGCAATTGCGCTCCATGCCTGCGATACGGCAACAGATGATTCAATCGCGTGGGCAATCAATCGAAATGTTCCACTTGCGCTCTTCGCTCCATGTTGCCATCACGATATTCAAGCTCAAATGAAAATCTCTCCCGAGCCTTGGTCTCTTATAACGCGTCATGGAATCATGCGAGAGCGGCTTGGAGATCTCATCACCGATTCACTCCGCATCCAATTAATGAAGTTAAATGGCTATCGAGTTGATGCCATTGAATTTATCGGCGGTGAACACACCCCGAGAAATCTCATGATTCGGGCGGTAAAGACCGGAGCAGAGCCAGAAAAAGGCGAAGTTGAACGGTATGAAGCAATGGTTTCTCAGTGGGGAGTAACGCCCGTACTTGCAGCGAAATTGAACCGTTAGACTTCTCTCATGTCTAAGGTACTTGCTTCCCTTCCGGTTGGTGAAAAAGTTGGAATCGCATTTTCAGGCGGTCTCGATACTTCTGTTGCGGTCGCGTGGATGCGCGACAAGGGCGCAGTCCCATGCACCTACACCGCTGACCTCGGTCAATATGACGAGAGCAATATCGAGACTGTTCCAGATCGCGCAAAAGAGTATGGCGCTGAAATTTCACGTCTGATTGATTGCAAGACTCCACTAGTTGAAGAAGGACTCGCGGCGATTGCGTGCGGGGCTTTCCACATCCGATCTGGCGGAAAGCAGTACTTCAATACGACTCCACTTGGTCGCGCCGTTACCGGAACTTTGCTGGTGCGCGCGATGCTCAACGACAACGTGGAGATTTGGGGCGATGGCTCCACATACAAGGGCAACGATATCGAACGCTTCTATCGTTACGGACTCCTTGCAAATCCAAATTTAAGAATCTATAAGCCATGGCTTGATGAAGATTTCGTTCGCGAGCTCGGTGGACGTAAAGAGATGTCAGAGTGGTTGGTTGCTCATAATTTCCCTTATCGCGATAGCGTGGAAAAGGCTTACTCAACCGATGCAAATATCCTTGGTGCAACTCATGAGGCAAAGAACCTCGAGCAGCTCGATGCGTCGATTGAAATCGTTACACCAATTATGGGTGTGAAGTTCTGGGATGCTTCCGTAAGTATTCCTTCTGAGGATGTCCGAATTCAATTTGTGCAAGGTCGACCAGTTGCAATTAATGGCAAAGACTTCTCTGACGTTGTTGCCCTCATGCAAGAGGCAAATGCAATCGGTGGTCGCCATGGCCTCGGAATGGCAGATCAGATTGAGAATCGCATTATTGAGGCTAAATCACGTGGCATCTATGAAGCACCTGGAATGGCACTTCTATTCATTGCATACGAACGCTTAGTCAGTGCGATTCATAATGAGGACACAATCGCCAATTACCACGCTGAAGGTCGCCGCCTCGGACGTTTGCTCTACGAAGGCCGCTGGTTAGATCCGCAGAGCTTAATGCTGCGCGAATCTCTAACTCGTTGGGTTGCATCTGCCATAACAGGCGAGGTCACTTTGCGTCTGCGCCGTGGAGATGATTACTCAGTCATTAATACAACAGGTCCAGCTCTGAGCTACCACCCAGATAAGTTATCGATGGAGCGCACTGAAGATGCTGCATTTGGCCCTACCGATCGCATTGGTCAGTTAACAATGCGCAATCTTGATATTGCAGATACGCGCGCAAAGCTTGAGATGTACCGCGACCAAGGTCAACTTGGCGGGGGAGAGTTCAAGTTAATTCGCCAATTAGAAGATTAAAGGTAAATCGTCGGTGCTCGCGCATAAGAAAAGTATCCTCTTTGCAGGTTTCGCTTACCTCGCACTGACCGTTCTTCATATCCCAGACCCACTGTTTAGATATATCTTCGATAAGAATGCACCCGTTCAATTTCTCAATCTTGTTCTGATCGCCACTTGTTACGCAGTTTTTATTGCAGTTAAGTCACATCGATTCCGCTTTCCGAAGCTGGTCACCTACGGTGCACTAGCACTCGTTGTCACACAACTGACGTCGATGATGTTGAGCGGCGATTTAATGGGCTCACTGATAGGCGATGCAGGACGTTTTGTAGGCGTTGCCAGCACCTTTGCGCTCTTGGCAGTCTCCATCTTCCACACTCAATTTAAGTATGAAGCTTTTATAACTCTCCTAAAGTTCTACCTTGCTGCGCTCGAGATCGTGGTCCTCATTGGAATAGCACAGCACTTTAAACTCATCGTATTGCCCGGCGACCACGGGATGACATCGACCTTAGGAAATCTCGACTTCTTTGCCGCATTTGTGGGCACATCACTGCCGTTGCTGGCCCTTCTCTGGTTGGAGAGCGGAAAGAAACTTCGAATTGCTCTCGTTATTGCAGCGCTCGTCAATATTTACGCGCTTCGCCTTGCTGGACCTTTGCAAGGCTATTTAGATATCGCCTTTACAGCCCTCGGCCTTCTCATTTTCGCAGGAAGAAAATTCATTCCACGTCGTTCATTATCTTTGAATGTGCGCACATTCCTTGGAACATTCGGAGTAATCATCTGGGCAGAGTTTATTTTCCTCATGCCATTCTTGGGAGATTTTGTTCCGGTACTCGGCAATGACGTTCAAGTAAAAATTCGTTCCAACTTTTGGCTAGCTGGAACGCGCCAATTCTTTAGTAATCCGTTGATCGGAGTTGGACCAGATCAATACGGAAGCCATTACGAGCAATATCGCACCCTTGAGGATGTACAGAAGTACTCCAACATATTGAGTAACGATGCCCACTCTGCGTCGGTGCAGACATTGGCAACTGTCGGAATCTTGGGCACCATCGCGTTTCTATTCTTGTTAGCACTTGTCATTCGATCCATCTTTATTCTCTGGGATTCAGAGAAAGTTAATCGCAAGGCCCTCTACATCATTGGGCTCTACATCTTTGTCTATCTGACCAACTCGTTTGTAAGCCCATTTACATTGACTCACAAATATTTATTCTGGGCTCTTTGTGGATTCTTAATGGGCCAGGCATATCGATTACCAATGTGGAAATCACTCACACCGAGTTCGATTCGAGTATCTGCAGTATCAGGTGCTGCAGTATTGGCGATTGTGGCAACACTCTTTACGCAAGCTCAGATCAATTACATCGCCAACGTTGAAAATTATGCGCTGAAAAAAGGTGAGCCAGTTAAATTCACCCATACCTCGGTTCTTCCATGCTTTATGTACTTTGATGCAAAACTCTTAGTTCAAAAGAGCGTCAGTGCTCAATCTGCTTTCCAATTAGCTCTTGATGAAATTGACGTGCATCCTCGATGTGTTTCAGCGCAGATTGAAATTACTAGAACAGTAGTGAACTCTGGTGATATGACTAATTTGCGCCAATTGGTATATCGACTCAATGAGCTTGCACCGGCTCGCTCTGAAACGCTCTCTTTCGCTATGTATTACGCCAACCGCGCTGGCGATCAGGCGCTGAAGGAGAGCGTGGAGAAGGCGATGCGCGCACTCGGGCTGGTCTATGTGCCAGGCGCCCTTGGCTAGCGTGCATTTAGGGTTAGACCGAAGCGAGTTGAGGAAGGTATATTTCTTCCATGTCATTTGATGAGCTCATAGATCGGTTGAAAGACCGCTTCTTTAGCTATTGGCGCTCCGAAAAGCGCTCGGTCAAATTGCTCTCGCGTCTTCTGGCCCTGACTCTCTTTGGCGCCGTCATTTCAACAATTGCGCCAACTCTGGCCGATGAACTCTCAACCGACCCAGCGATGCTCGAGCCGGTTGTTCAAACCGTGGAATCAACGACAACCACGATCACTATTCCGGAGACGCCTACCGCCTCTCCAACAACATCTCCATCTCAAAGCCCAGAGCCATTGATTTCTCGTCCGCCGATGACGCCATCGAGCCCAATGCCGCTTCCTGAATCAGGGGAGAGCGTGAGCGCTGAGGTTGAGGCAGAGCCATTGGCGATTCAACCAAAGTACACAGTGCGGGTTCCGCCTTCAGGGGCGATTGACCCTCGCGCCACCACCTATTTCTTGCCCCACATCTTCGCATCTCAGGATGACCCCGAGGTCGAATTCACCATGATCTGCGTCCGCGGCAGTGCGGGAATGCGCTTTGATGCGATGCAGAAGGGGGTGCCGAGCAATATGGATTCAGGAAACTCCAATGGGGGCGTCGAACGACTCTTTGGCGACCTCAGCGGATACCTCGTCATCTCGGCTGAGACCAATCGAGCCGTCAATCTTCTCAACTCCTACCAGGGGCTCTTTATCTCTAGCCTCAACGGCGGCCTCTCCGGGCGCTCGCTCTCACTCGACTTTGTCGCTGTGAGTAAGCCTGTCGCCGACCCAGCCTTCTGTGCCGCTGCGCGCTCCGGGGCGACTATGACCCTGCGCCCATTGGGGCTCGATCTATCGACAGTCAAGGGTGGCGGAAAGCTCAAGTAAGGGCCTCCAAAACCCTCTCTGTACGTTCCCAAAACACTCTCCGTACGCTCCCAAAACCCTCACATTAACTTGTAATCCCACAAACCCTCGGTCTAGGATGAGCCCCAATATCACCCTGAGGCGCGCCCTAAAGGTGATGTGACTCGTCAGTATGAACGCACACTAGTGAAGGGAACGCATCGATGACACTGCACTCACCGCTCAGCGGGCCCGTTAACTCCGGTTTCGGCGGCGAGGGCAAGAAGTACAAGTCAAAGATTGTTCTAGGCATTGCGGTAATGGGTTTCATTCCATTTGTCATGTCAACATTTGCGGCGAGCGTCACCGTTGGTAATGGCGCACTTGAATTCGGTCAAGGTTCACAGCAGGCAGTTGCATGTGATGACAAGATTTATATTGCAATGGGTCAAGAGTGGAAGAGCGCTCCAGCAACAAATGATCCTTCTGCAGGTTTCTTCCGCGTTCGGGCAGTAACCGTTTCCAATCTTGATCTTCAAAAGTGCGCAGGAAAGAAGTTGCGCATTCGTTTGATCAATGGAACTTCACAAGAAATCGGCATCGGCCCAATTCCTGAGGCGAAAGTTCTTCAAGTTTCTCTTCCAGCAATTACGCCAGTGAATAACATCAGTGATTCAACTGCACTATTGCTCACATATCTCACAGGTACAGGTAACACAATCTCTGGCACATTGCTTGCGAGTGCAGCTGTATCTGTTAGCGGAACATCTATCTACGATGGAAGCGTTCTCTCTGCAAATAATGCAGATGTCACCTTCTTCATCGATCCAAGCGCTGCAACCGTCAATATCGATGGTCAGCTTGTATTCCGCACTACAGTCGAAACTATCGACAACCCAGCAGCGCTCGCTGCTGCGGCATCGCCAGCGCCAAGTGCATCGCCTTCAGCGACACCTAGCGCAACTCCGTCAGCCACACCAAGCTCGACGCCATAAAGAATTCCCACTCAGCAATGAGTGGGTTTACCTGAACTTCGTACCACTTACGAAGTAAAGGTGTTAGTCCAAAGTGGATCGTTAATTAGAATGGGGAATATAGGAATGGAAATCCTAAAGTTCGAGAACGCTCCGGCGCCTCGTAAATCGGTTGCAAAGAAGAGCAACCTCAAGTCACTTGCTGGCCTTGCAACAGTTGCAGCGGTAGCAGTGCTCGGTTCAACACTCGCAGCAAACATCTCACTCGGAACAGGTTCATCACTTGAATTTGGTCAGGGTGTACAGGTAACAGCTGCATGCGATAGCGCAATCACATTGTCACCAAAGGTGTCTTTCGTGAACAGCTCAACAAATCCACAGTTCTACTTCTCGACAGTTTCATTCTCAGGCGTCGATGGACGTGCTGCGAACCAGGGATCAACAGTTGATGGTGGAACAGGTTGCCAATCTCGAGTCCTAACTTTGAACGCCTACGGTGATTCATCAGCGACTCCGATCTCATTTGCAACAGCATCAAATGCTCTTGTATCTGTAGCAACTATCGGTATCAACGGTTCAACACCGACCACATCAAACGGCTTCACAATCTCTAACGTTGTCGGAGCATCAACAGCAACATCATCATTTGATCTCGGCATCTCACAACCTGCTGCGACATCTGGCGCTATCTACAAGCTCACACTCCAGAGCTCGAACTAAAGGGATACTCCAACCCATTTAACGATTCCTAGTGCTCAGGTAGGGGCCACGAAAGTGAGCCCCTACCTGGCGCAAAGGCAAGAGTTAAGTAAATGGAGATAGCGATACAGCAGTACCGAAATGCGCACAAACGAAAGAAAGAAGTGAATGAACCTACTCAAGCGTTATGAGAGCGATGACTTTGATGAGTCATACGCTTTTGATGACGCTGAATACGGTGATTTCGAAGAGAGCGGTTCATCAAAGCCGTTCCTTGTAAAGGCAGTGGCGATGTTGATTGCAGTCACCGGTATTGCTTACGGTGCAAATATCGCCTTGACCTCAGGTGGCACAAGGGCTGAGTTTGGCCAAGGAATCCTGACCACAACTGCATGTGACACCAACGGTGGTATCACCATCATCCCTTATGCAGGATTTGTAAATGACACAGGAACAGGTGAGTTCACACTTGATTCCATTATTCTCGAGAACATCGATGCAGCATGTGTCGGTGAAGAATTTACAATTCAGGTTTACGCCGAGACCGGTACAGCTTTGACTGTATCCGAGTCAGCTACAGCGCCTAATGGCGGCTCATATCAGACCTTCGATTTGGCTCGATTCTTCTACAAGGATTCTGCAACAGTTGAGGCGATCGATCGTTCATATATCGACTTTGATATCTTGCACGATGTTACAAATAACGAGTTCGCAAACAACCAGTCTTCAATTCAGATTACATTCGACCCTGATCGCACCGTTTCCTTTGCTGACGCAAATGCGGTCCGCAGAATTACGATTCAGACCGCCAAGCGCTAACAATGAGCCAAGAGGCAGCGCGTCGCCCACTCTTTGAGGCTACTTCGACAGAAGAGATGTGGGTCGAAGGAACATCACGATTCTCAGATTCTAAAGTCCTCGTCACAATTTCTAATGCCAATGGCGAACGCACAGTATTAATTACTCCGACAGATATTGCGCCAACAAAATCAAAGCTTTTTGTGCAGGCGCCACCAGAGCGCATCGCTACACCAACCCAGGCACGCAATAATCGAATCAACAATGCAATGAAGTTCCTCGGTTATGCGTTAAGTGCAGTACTAATTTCTTTCTCAGTTCTCTCGGCTTCCGGATTTATGAAGGCTCGCATTGTCCTTACTGGCTCTATGGAGCCAGTCATTAGTCCAGGTGACATAGTTCTTCTCGCACCTGCTCCACGTACTCAACCAAAGCTCGGCGATATCGCTGCCTACACAGCACGTCGCTTTAGTGGTGAATCAGTAGGAATCTTTACCCACCGCATTATTGGTGGCGATCCAGTCAATGGTTGGTTGATGAAGGGTGATGCGAATCCCTCGCCCGATATTCAAAAGCCTAAGGCTGCTGATATGAACGGTGTGGTCTTCTTTGTGATTCCGTGGATCGGTAAGTTGATGTCTCCGAAGATGTTGATGATTCTTATTCCCGTGGTAGTTGGTATCTGGCTTATTATTGATACTTTGAAGGGGGATTGACGATGAGAAAGATTAAGTTCGTTGCTCTCTCCCTTATCGCTTTATTCTTCACGCCCACTGTGGCACAGGCTTTTGATATTCCGCTCCTTACTTGGGAACGTGGTCGCGAGCAGCAAGTGGTGCTGGGCGGCGGTGCTTACACACAATCTTGGACCGTTACCCTTGAAGGAAACGGAACCGAGCCACTGAAGTTTTCTTCTAGCCAAAAAAATGATGCAGGCTATGTCGTCTACTCTCTCAATATCCCAGCAGATCACCCAGTTGGGCCATATTCAGTGGTCACCATCGGTAAAGGATCTCCGCGCACCGTAGTTGCTGGTATCAACCTGATTGAAGCACAGACAACAACTGTTGCATCTAAGCTCTTTGACCTCACCTTAATTCTCGCCATCTTTGTCTTCTTGACCGGAATTGTTTCGACTATTCGTGCTCGGAAATATCAATACATTCCATTTAGAAGCGCACAGGTATTGCCTCGTTTGACCGACCCCATTTATGACGAAGAAGAGAATTTCTGGGATCGCCTTGAATCCGCTCCGTATCGAGTTCGCGTACGTTCACTCATCTCATTGCGCCCGTCATTGATTCGTTTCTTGTTGATTCGTGAAGGTGAATTAGCTCATCGACTCTCGAAGGTTTATTACGGCTTGAGCCCATTTATTGGCCTTGCAGCCGGAGCAATTGCATCTGTTGAGGTATCTCGAAACTCCAATCTTGCAGCCACGCCGATGACGATCTTTATCATTGTTGCAGCAATCGGAATCTTTGATGCCTTTGCTGGAGTCGCTGCGACGCTTGGATTCTGGGCGGTCCAACTAGCTACTGGAAATATTTCAAGCTTCCGCGATTTCTTGATTGCAATCGCCATCGGAATTGCATGGGTTGGCCCATCTCTCTTCGCAGCGCTTCTTCGCGAAACAATTAACCGAGATTTCAAAGCTCAAACTATTCGTGGTGAGGATCCAATCAAGTTTGTTGGAGTCGTAGGCTCAAGCATCGTGGGAGCTGCCGTCTTCTTCCTTGGCCACGCTCTGGTCAATAGCATTCTTTATATCGATTTCCAAGTTCGCGCAGTGACTTTGGCGCATGTTTCGATTATTGCTGGATTGCTTTTGGTGCGTGGATTCGCAGATGGTTATGTTCTCAACTCCAAGATGCCAGTTGAAACTCGGGATGAGTCTTTCTTTGTTGCACGAGTGAGCTCACCCTTGACTGCATTCTTGGTCGTTGCAATCACCTTTGCATTTGTCTATATCTGGACCGAGTCTGCTTCAAACTCATTCTTTGTCTCAGTGCTCTTCGCCCTCCCGTACTTCTTTATCTTTATCCGTTTCAACAAGATCACATTTATCAAGACCGATCGCCTGCCTCGCAACATTCTGTTGGAATCAGCCATCATCGCGGCAGTGACCTTTATCGCCTTCCGCCAGATATCGATGCAGCCACTCCTGATTGACCAGCGAGCCAACCTCTTGCTCCTTTTGGCGGGTATCGCACCGGTCATTCATGCCATTTATAGCGCCATTTACTCCTCTAACGAGGATAAGTTTTCTTTTGACGAAAATACGGAGATAATAAAGCCATGAAGAAGTTCGCAGTCCTCCTCGTAGTGCTCTCATTGACCCGCATCGGCGTGGCCTACGCAGACACCACCAACGGTGAAGATTCTCAGAACTATTTCTTCGGAACAAAGAACGCAGATGCAAATCTCAACCAGGTTCTTGCTCTTCTCGTCGGACCAAAGGGAGATCCAGGTCCTGCCGGTGTTGCAGGTAAGGATGGCCTTATCGGTATGGACGGTAAGGATGGACAAGACGGTAAGGATGGAAAAGACGGACTTAATGGTCTTGATGGCGCGCCAGGAATAGTTGGACAGCCAGGTGCAAATGGATCCGGCGTTCTCGCAGTCGCATTTACTGGTGTTGAAGGTGGATGTACCGTAGGTGGAACCAAATTCACCGACGGCGCAGGTAAGACTACCTATGCATGTAATGGACGCAATGGCTCTGATGGCCAAAATGGAACCGGCGGCGGTGGTGGCGCAACCTATGTCACTAACGTTACCCAAATCATCAGTTCACCTGAGACAGCATCAGCTGTTTTGGGCGATGGCTCAATCTCGGTTCAAGCCTGCGACCCAGACCGCACAGTGAAGTTCGATGTCAGTCGCTATTTCGACGGAACAGACTTTAAGTTTGATGCATTTAACTTTGGCGCAAGCAGCACTCCAATGTCACTTGCCTCTGCCTGTGCTGATCTTCCGGTAGCAGTGAGCTTTAAGATTGCCTCGAGCGTTTCGCAAGATGCTACACGGATGTATCAACCACAAGATGTGGTCTCATGCACCGGACGCACACCTGTAAGTGGTTTATGGAATAACGCGGGTCCTCAGGTCTCTATCACCAGCGGTGCAAATAATTGCAAAGTTATTCGTCGATTTGTCACCGTCGCTGGTGCACCTGCGATTCGACAGGCCTTTGACTTAGCCGATATCAGCACACTTGACTTCACAGGCACGATTGGTTTCTCGATTGGCTAATCAAGAGAGCGAGAAGTCGACGCCGAAGGTTTCAAAGCTTCCCCTCCCAATCTCCGATTCGCCATTGGTTATCGACTTGCCAGATGGACAGAAGATTGTTGTTGGAAAGATGACTCAGGGCAGCGTGATTGAAGTTGCTACATGGCGTGGTGTAGGTCGCCCCGATAGCCGAACTAGCCGTTTGATGCTTGGTATGGGTACCGGCAACGTCAACGAAGATTCTGATCAAGAGGCTGCGCAACAGAATCCACAACAGCGACCAGCTGCTCCACGAAAGCCGAAAGGTTTTGCTGGAGTTGTTTTTACAATCGAGCATTTCTTTAAGAACTTCAGCAAGATTAATTGGTCTGCAACTTTCAAAGCACTTCTTGCATCATTGACTTCAAAGAAAGCAAAGGCACCGAAGGCGCCTCGTCCAGTTGCGGATTCTGCACCTTCATCATCGGTCGAGCCTGACGTGCGCCCTGCAATTACCGTCGCTCCTGCATCTGAGGATGCCGAGATTGAAGAGTGGCTTAATAAGATTACCGAGAAGGCTTCTCGCTCAACTTCAGGCTCAAATAAGCCAGCTGCCAAGAAAACTCCCGCTAAAAAGGCGGCGGTAACGAAAAAGGCCGCTGCCAAGTCAACTGCCAAGCGGAAGTAGTAGGTTAGACTTTTACAATGAAGATCAAGCTCATTGCGGTTGCTGCAATTGCAGTTGTGCTCTTCGCTCTCGGTTTTCGAGCCGTGCATCCTGCCGATGGACTGACTAGCGCCATGGGTTCTGCCAAATCAAGCATTGTGATTTACAAGAGCAGTGGACCTTATTCAGTCGGCCAAAAGGTTGTGGTTGAGGTTTCAGGCCAAGGCAAGCAATCAGGTATCGTAAAGTCTGCTTCCACAGAAGCGGTCGATGTCGATACTCGCGTAGCATTTGTCCGCGTCAAGCAAGAAGATGTTCTTGGAAAGCTTTACCTTGTGGTGCCATTCTTCGGCACCCTCTTCGGCATTATCGGTCTCTAGCCAGCAGACAGCCTAAGATTTAATTAGGTGCAAGAGTAAGGCGCAAAACAATCTGATTTGGCTTTAACAAATTACTAGAGCCAAGGTCAATCTTTGCATTTTCAAAGTATGCCAATTTAGCTTTAGTGATTTCGGCACTAAAGATCAATGCGCGGAACTTTGCATCTTCTTCACTCTCGGTCGCTGCATTAAAGCCGCCTACAATCTTGGCAAAGAGTACCTTTGAGCTGCGGGGGAGTTTCTCAGCTGCAATAAATCCATCGATATCCTTTTGGATTTGAACTGCATCAAAACTTTCATAAGCAATATTGAGACCCTTGACGTAATTTCCGCCCGCGATGTTTCCGATATTTCCTGTTCCAGTGAGACCGCCACCGAGAGATGGCACAAATGAGATGGTTGCTAAGAAGATCACCATCAAAGCAAGGAATGAGTCAGCAAAGAGCCAGCCACCTTGGTGGGTTGCATCTTCCTCTTCTCGATGACGTCGGGATTTACGCACGGCGTGACTTTCGGGTTGGCGCATCGAGTTCGCTACCGAATGAGAGTGAGCTTAGGAAAGAACTTTCAGAAGATTGCTTAGGCAGCTTACGTGATGCCTTTTCAATGAACTTTGAGGCATCTTCCAAGTTGCTGCTTGCGGTCACCAGGCGAGAAATTGAACCAGCGAGGCTGGCATTCATGGTCACTGTGGTGATCTTGCGCTTGTCGTGAAGCGCAGCGTGAATCTCAATAGCGAGGGCGAGGCGTTCGCGGTCGTAGAGAGCTTCTTCAGCGTCGCGAATCGAGCTTGCTTTGTAATTTCCGCGTGAAACATAGAGAGTCAGTGCGATAACAATGAGCACGATAATGAAGTCGAGGCGAGCGACATTTCCGATGCGCCATTCTGCGGCCAAAATGTCGTAACCGTTCTGCCAGAAATCAAGGAAGTTCACGACATCGGCGCCATTTTGATCGATGTACTCCGAGAATCCGGTTGTAGCTTCACCGACTGCAGCCCAGGTCAGCGCAACCGGTGCGAAGACGAGGACATTTCGGATCACAGTAAGGATTCGAACTAACCGCTCAGTGGGGCTGGCGTTCTTTGCCTCAGGATGCGGTAAATATTCGGTCGGGTCGAGCTCTGCCCAGATATGAAGATCCTTCTTGCTCTCGATCGCAGCGACAAGGCCATTGAGGTAAGGATCGCTCTGGAGGTTGTGGCGCACAATCCATTCCGAGAGTCGGCCGGCTAATTGATCAATTGCTTGCGGCTTACGTGGCTTACGTGGCGCCATGAGTACTTCCTCCTGAGGTCCGATCGCCTCGGAGGGTAACCCCAGGCTAATACCGCGAGTCTATTACAGGTGAGGCAAAGGTAAAAGATAAGGTGCAGCCCATGAAGAACCCTCGCACAATCGTCGCCGCCATCTTGGCCCTCACACTCGTTGCCCTCGCGGCTATAGGAGCGCTCCAAATGAACTCATCAGATAATTCCTCAACCACATCCGGAACTTCTTCGGCAGCCGGATCCCTTCCAACCGTCTCAGCAAATGCTGGTGAGGTTCCACAGGTAGGTGCACCAACAGGAACGCCTCCCGCAGAACTCACAACACAAGACATCATTGTCGGAACAGGTGCAGAGGTTCTTCCAACATCTACTTTGACAGTGCACTACTACTTGATGGCATGGTCAACCGGAAAAGTAATTGAATCATCATGGATTGGTCAGCCTGCAACATTCCCATTGGCACAAGTTGTTGAGGGATGGCAGAAAGGTTTACCTGGCGCAAAGGTTGGCGGACGCCGCCTCTTGGTATTGCCACCAGAGATGGGTTACGGAGCTACGGGTTCTGGCCCAATTGGTCCCAACGAAACTTTGATCTTCGTCGTAGATATCTTGGGCGTTTCCTAAACCTACGCTTTGAACCAATCTTGACGGTTCACAAGCTTACGCTTTGAACCAGACCGTCGTTGCTGGCGGAATCTTTCCATCAACCAAAGGCTGAGTGCTTAAGAGCACTTGGCCTTTGGGCATTGGGTACTTACCAGCTTTAAAGTTGATGATGCAGTTCCAGCCATTCGGACGACTAAAGTGCAATACATCCTGACTTGTTGTTGCATGCCAAGTGATCTCTTCTGCACATTGAAGTTCGCGGCGAAGCTTGAGGGCAGTGCGGAAAATTTCAAGCGGTGCATCAGGGTTGCCATTCTCGGCCTCTACTGAGTAGCTACCAAACCAATCAGGTTGTGGAAGATGCGGAGTACCTGTACCGAAACCAAAGTTCTCACCATCGCGCTTCCATGGCAGTGGCACGCGACAACCATCGCGACCTTTCTGTTGCTTGAGATTGCGAAGATACATCGGATCTTGAATCTGATCTTCAGGAATATCAGTTACTTCGTGAATTCCAAGCTCATCACCTTGGTAGATATAAGTACAACCAGGCAGCGCCAAAATAAAGACGTTCGCTGCTACAGAACACTGTGTACCAATCTGAAAATCAACTGGGTGTGACTTTCCATCGGTTAACAACCAATCTTGGCGATCGAGAACCGGGTGCAAACCTTGCTTAGTTGCATAACGCATCTGGTCATGATTTCCAAGAGTCCAGGTAGTCGAAGAGTTGTTCTTCTTCGCCAAATCAAGGCTATCGGTAACGCAGTGCTTAAAGCTTGCCGCATTAAAATTGGCATCGATAAAGCGGAAATCAAAACATTGCCCAAGTGTTTCTTCGCTTGCGTAGAGCGGCATACGACTTGGATGCACATTTGCCTCAGCAACTGCGACTCGCGGTGGGTCATATGAATTAAAGAGCTTGCGCCATGAGCGATAGACCTCAAAAACTTCATCGCGATCCATCAAGATGCCATTACCTTCAACGTTGCGTGGCTCTTCGTACTCCATCGTGTCACGCATGCGAAGTGGTTCAGAGAGATCTTTCTTGAGCGCGTGAGCGACGTCAATACGGAAACCATCGACACCGCGATCTGCCCAGAACTTCAACGTTGCAAGGAAGTCTGCCTCAACTTCTGGGTTGTCCCAGTTCCAGTCTGGTTGCTCTGGTGCAAACCAATGCATGTACCACTGGTTTCCGGTTCCGCCCCAGACTGATTCGTGAGTCCAGGCAGATGGAGCAAAGTGTGATGGCCAATCAGTTGGTGGAAGTTCACCATTGGTACCGCGACCATCGCGGAAGATATAACGGTTGCGCTCGGTTGAGCCAGGCTCAGAAGCTATTGCATCCTTAAACCATTGATGCAGATTAGAAGAGTGATTGGGAACGATATCTACGAAGACTCGGATGCCCTCTTTGTGGAGAGCAGCCAACATTTCATCGAAATCATCAAGAGTTCCCAGCTTGGGATCAACGTTGCGGTAATCATCAACGTCATATCCACCATCGGCGAGTGCTGATGGATAGAAAGGAGAGAGCCAGACTGCATCAATGCTGAGAGATTTGAGGTAATCGACTCTGGAAGTGATTCCCTTAAGGTCACCAATGCCGTTTCCATCGGTATCTGCAAAGCTGCGGGGATAGATTTGGTAGATGGCCGCCTGGCGCCACCAGTTCTTATCTTTGCTCAATGACATGGTCGAAATCCTACTGCAGGCCCTCATGCGACAAATCAAATTCATGCGTAAATAGAGGAACTTGTAATCCGATTGCAACTATTTTGCAGAATTGTGCAGTCCAACAAAGTACTGTGTGGTCATGCAAATTCGCCCAGCCACAGTCGCCGATACTGATGAAATTCTCGCTTTAATTTATGAACTCGCTGTTTACGAGAAGGCACCTGATGATGCGAAGGCAACACGTGAGCAGATCATTGAAGGATTCTTCGGTGAGAGCCCAAAAGTTTTCTGCGAAATCGTTGAAGTCGATGGAGCAATCGCAGGACTTGCTATCTGGTTCCTTAACTATTCAACATGGCAAGGAAAGCACGGAATTTATCTGGAGGATCTCTTTGTACGTCCTCAGTATCGAGGCAAGGGTTATGGCAAAGCGTTGCTGAAACATTTAGCTGCAATCTGCGAAGAACGCGGATACGGTCGCTTCCAATGGTGGGTTCTCGATTGGAATACTCCGGCAATCGAGTTCTATAAATCTCTAGGAGCGAAAGCGATGGATAGCTGGACTGTTTATCGAGTCAGTGAAGATGCACTGACTAAATTGGCTAGCGACGAGTAGTTCGCTTATTGATTGTCACGCTCTTCGCTCCTGAGGTAACTGCCGCTTGAGCGGAATTACTTGGCTTGAGCGTTGCTTTGATAAAAGTAGTGCCGGTAACTGTTGGCCGCCAATTGCAGCTAGCCGTGAAATTAGGAGATGTGCCGGTGGTGGCCACAGAAATACAACCGCCGATTGATTTGTTCCCCCAGAAGAATTCAACACGACCGGGTGAATCCATCGTCACGGTGATGGTTGTTGATACTCCTTTACTAACGACACTGGATACAGTTGGAGTATTTATATTTGCCGGAAAAACAACTTCAGCAAATTTGAAAATAATTAAACCACTGCCACCATTTCCGCCAGGGAGAGCGCTGGATATGTATGTTGCGCCACCTCCACCACTGCCGGTATTCGCTACGCCATTGCCAGCAGAAGTGTTCGTTTGATCAGCGCCGCTTCCTCCACCACCGGCTCCGCCTAAGCCTCGGGTCGTTGAAGTACCTCCTCCGCCGCCGCCTGCGATAAATCCATTGACGCCAAATTGCCCAATTGCGGTAAACCATGACGAGAAGGCAGAAGTTCCAACACCACCAGCACCACCAGTGGAACTCACAGAATTGGGAGTTCCAGCTGCGCCCGCACCACCACCACCGCCACCGGAAGTGTTATTGACGGCAGGCGTAAGTCCGCCGGCATTTCCATAAATCGTTGTTCCGTGCGTTGGCAGAGTTTGTGTTGAAGCACCACCTGCGCCGCCTGATGAGTGTTCAGTACCACCGCCACCGCTTCCTCCGGCAGAGCCTGCTGCAAAAGACGCTGTATCGTAATAAGCAAATGATGCGCCAGCGCCTCCACCTTTAGCAACAAATGTTGAAGAGGTGTTAATCCATGAATCACCGCCGTTATTACTACGGTTAGTGGATGCTGTAGTGGTGGCAGCACCAGAAAGCCCACCAGCACCGACAGAAATATTTAAAGTTGCACCAGGTGTGAGTGGATAGTTTGCACCGTAGAGGACACCACCTGCACCACCGCCACCGCCCCAAGCACCAGCTCCTCCTGCTCCACCACCTGCAACAACTAAAACAGCAGATGTAGTGATGCCAGAAGGAACAGTGAAAGAATTAGATCCGGTGGCAGAAAATGCGAGATAGCAAAAACCACCATTATTGACAAGAACCACACCAGTTGAAGATGAAAGATTGACTGCGCAATTTCCTGACGTCAAGGCTGATGCAGATGGGACAGTCAGAATTGAGAAGGCGAGAATTAAAACGCCAATAAGCCCCAACTTCCTCATGAGGCTATTCTAATTACCGCATCAATAAAGCGCCATTAACGTACTCTTCTCCTATGACCCTGCTCCATGCGCTCGATCTGCTCTCCACATTTGTCTTTGCCCTGGTAGGAGCGCGTATTGCTGCAGACCGCGGCCTTGATTACGGAGGAATCGCCTTCATTGCAACAGTTGCATCCATCTCTGGCGGAACCCTGCGTAACGTCTTTCTAGGAATCAGACCCAACTGGATTTCAGACCCATGGATTCTGGCCTCTATTCTCGCTGCAGTAATCATTACTCTGACTTTTCGAAGAGTTACTCATGTAGGAAAACTCTTACTGGCTCTCGACACCTTTGCGCTAGCCACAGCGACTCTTTCGGGAACTCAGCTTGCAATTGAGTTCAATGTTCCATGGCACGCTTCAATTGTTCTAGGAATTATCACTGCGGTGACAGGTGGATTGATTCGAGATGTACTTTGCCAGGTAGAACCTGTTCTGCTTCACCGAGAAACTATTGGAACGTCAGCTGCAATGGGCGCAAGTACATTCGCTCTATTGCACGCACTTGATGTATCTCAGCCAATCGCTGTTGTTGCCGGGGGAGTAGTTGTTATCGCTACCCGCGTAGTTTCAATCAAGTTCGATCTCCATCTACCTAAGTTTGTGAAGTGATTTCACGCTCAATTTCTTTATTAGAGCGATTAACGGTAGAATTTCGCATTGTTACACCAGTAACAAGTAGTACAGAAAATGAGCCAAATGGCTCTTCTTGCGAGTCTTATCACCACCCTGGTTAACCCATAGAGGTTCTTCCTAATCGAGACGCGCTTGATCTCTCGATAGGAAACTTAATAATGACTTTACAAAAGCGTACAGCCGCGCCCGGAAAAGCACGTCGCGAAGCCTCAAAAGGTAAGCCACGTCGTGCAGTAGTAGCTAAGGCAGCTAAGAAAGCAGCTCCTGCACCACGTGCAAAGAGCGCATCTGCATCCTCTTCAAAGGCCGGTGCTCGCACCACATCAAAGGCAACTCCACGAAAGAGTGGTGAATTCAAGCCAACAACAACTGTCCGATACTCAGATCGCGATGCTGTTCCAGCAACACGTAAAGAGAAGCGTTTAACTGATCGTTCAAAGCTTCGTGCAGCCCGTTTCCAGAAGGAGATTGGTTCAAAGTCAAAGGAAATTGAAGGCGCGCCAAAGGGCAATCCACGTCAATCTGCTTCAGAACGTGTCTTTAGCAAGACTGATAAGCCAAAGACTCGCGCAGCGAAGTTTGTGCAAGAGCGCAACGAGCGCCCAGAGCGTCGTGCGACAGAGCGCCCAGAGCGTCGTGCGACAGAGCGTCCAGCACGTCCTTCATCAGATCGCCCAGCTCGTTCATTCGACAAGCCAGCTCGTTCATTCGACAAGCCAGCACGTTCATTCGACAAGCCAGCACGTTCATTCGACAAGCCAGCACGTTCATTCGACAAGCCAGAGCGCACGGAGCGTCCTGCTCGTGCATTCGACAAGCCAGAGCGCACTGAGCGTCCTGCTCGTTCATTCGATAAGCCAGCACGCAGTTTCGATAAGCCTGCACGTTCATTAGACAAGCCAGCACGCGATCGCCGTACTGCGACAGGCCGCAATAGTGAGCCACATTCATTCTCTAAGGGACGTGGACGTAACGTCGCAGAAGATTTCGGTGCAGATGATTCATACATCTCACCAAATTTGGCTGATGCAAATCTTATTGATGCAGCACCAGGCGATAGCGTTGCAAAGACATTCCGCGATTTAGGAATCCCAGCAGCGCTAGATAACGCGCTGAGCGCACAAGGAATCATGAGTCCATTCCCAATTCAGGTAGCAACAGTTCCTGATGCGATCGCTGGCCACGACATTCTTGGCCGCGGTCAGACAGGTTCTGGAAAGACTCTTGCATTTAGCCTTGCACTGCTCTCAAACATTGCAGAGAAGCGCGCAAATCCACATAAGCCATTGGCTTTAATTCTTACCCCGACTCGCGAACTCGCACAGCAGATTGATGAAGTTCTTCTGCCGCTTGCTCGCTCTGTTGGTCACTCATCAGTTGTTATCGCTGGCGGAATGTCTTACACAAAGCAGATCACGGCAATGCGTAAGGGAACTGCAATCTTGGTTGCAACCCCAGGTCGCTTGATTGATTTGCTCAACAAGGGCGAAGTTCAGCTCGATCAGCTTGAGATTACAGTTCTCGATGAAGCAGATCAGATGGCTGATATGGGATTCCTTCCTGTTGTTCAGGAGATTCTTGATCAGGCAAAGCAGGGTGGACAGCGTCTTCTCTTCTCAGCAACCTTGGATCGTGGTGTGGATGCACTTGTGCGTCGCTACCTCAAGAACCCAAAGACTCACTCATTGCAGAATGACCGTGCCTCTGTTTCGACTATGGAGCACTACCTCATCGTGATGGATCCATCTGAAAAGGATGAGGTCACAGCTGAGATTGCTGCACGTAATGGAAAGACCATTCTCTTCGTCAAGACTCAGCGCGGTGCAGATCGCCTGGCTGACAAACTTGCTCATGCAGGTGTTGCAGTTGGCGCACTCCACGGTGGTAAGTCACAAGCAGTTCGCACGCGCACATTGGCACTCTTTAAAGAGTCCGATAACGCGGCGCTTGTTGCAACAGATGTTGCAGCTCGTGGAATCCACGTTGATGGAATCTCACTTGTTGTTCACGTTGATCCAGCACAAGATCACAAGGATTATCTCCACCGTTCAGGTCGCACAGCACGCGCTGGCGAATCAGGCACAGTGGTCTCACTGGCAACAACTCGTCAGCAGAAGGCGGTCAAGGGCTTAACTACTCGTGCTGGTGTAAATCCTTCAACTGTCTACGTGAAGCCAGGTAGCGAAGATTTGATGCGCGTTACTGGTGCACAGCAACCATCTGGAATTCCATACACTCCACCTGTAGTTGAAGCGCCAAAGCGCGCTCCACGTAAGGGTGGATCTGGCGGAGGTCGTGGTTATCGCGGCAATCGCAGTGGTGGTTCAGGTGGTCGCGGCCGTCGCTAATTAGCGACGAGTAGCTCTTGTAACCACGCCAACGTTAAGTTGGCTAGTTGAAAGGCCTGCAATACCAGCTGTAAGTGGCGCTGCTTCTACGGTAATCACCGCTGTACCTTTGACGGTTGGTCGCCACGTACATGTTGCAACGTTATTTGTTGACGATCCCGAAGTTGGCAACGAGATACACCCTGCAATACGTGTCTTGCCTACAAAGAATGTAAGGAGCGAAGGCACATTTACAGTTGCCGAGATGGTGTTGTTCTGACGAATTACAGCAGATGTTGCATTTCCGCTAATGGATAAATTCGAGAAAACCGGTGCGGTTGTGCTGTAACGAATAATCACAACTCCCGATCCGCCGGCGCCTCCGTTGCGGAAAGTGCTTCCACCCACACTTGCGCCGCCTCCACCATTGCCAGTGTTTGCGGAGCCAGCTGTTCCAGCGATGCTATTGGTGTTGTCTTGAAATCCACCAGAACCTCCAACGCCATAAGAAATTGCCGTTCCGGAAATATCTACAGAAGTTCCGGCACCACCGGGAGATGCGGTATCTCGCGCCGGATCTGTTGTGTTGCCCGCAGTGCCAACACCGGCACTGCCACCTCCTCCACCTCCAGAAAAACCACCACCGCCTTGACCACCTCCAAGGCCGCCGGAGGAGAGAGTTGCGGCTGCGCCACCTACTCGCGCACTCGCACCTGGGGCTGCAGCGCGTGAAGAACTGCCTCCACCTCCACCAAATGCGGTAAAGAGAGTTCTGTCAGCGAGCGAAAATGTAGAGTTTCCTCCACTTAATCCGATGGCATCAGTTGAGTTGGTCTGGGCAATATGAAAACCGGCAGCGCCGCCTGCGGCAACTCGAATCGAGTAGTTGTTCTTTGAGGTCACTCTCTGGCTATCGATTTGGAGAACTTGCCCACCTCCGCCACCGCCTGCCCCTGCAGTGTCGTAGCTACCACCTCCGCCACCGCCACCGCCAACCAATAAAATCTTGACGCTCTTTAAGTTAGAAGGAACCGTCCATTCCACTGTGCCTGATCGGAAAGTAACAACGCAATCGCCACCAGCAAGGCGGACAGCACTCACATTTGTTGCATCAGAGACCTCTTGATTGCAAATGGATGCATCTGTACCAGTAGCAGCCACAACGACGGCATTTGCGACTGGTGACTGTGAAAGCGTAAATGCAGGAACGAGTAGAACAAGAGCGCCTGCAGCGCGTAGCGGTCTCCAGTTGAGATTCATGCCGGGATTCTAATCTCCCTTGGTTTTGCGCTCAAATTAAGGCTTAAGAACAATCTTTCCTGTTGTTGAGCGTGAAAGCATCGCAGTATGCGCCTCACTAGCCTGATTTAGAGGATAAGTACCACCTATCACTGGCTTAAGTTTGCCGTTAGATACAAGAGCAAAGAGTTCTTCGATGACATCGTTCATCATCTCTTTCTTGCCAAAACAGTTGGCCAGCCAGAAACCAGATATGGTCTTTGATCCATGCATCAGTGATCCAGGGTGAACAGGTGTTGGCGCAGTACGCGAGGCCATTCCAAATGTAAGAAGTCGACCAAAATCGCCAAGTGCGATAAGACTCTGATCAAAAGTTGTTCCGCCGACCATTTCAAGAACTATATCTACGCCTTTTCCGCCGTTTGCAGCACGTAGCGCCTTTCCAAGATCTTCGCTAATTGCATCAACTACAACATCGGCTCCCAATGATGTGGCAAGTGCTGACTTTTCATCTGACGAGGTAACAGCAATTACTTTTGCGCCCCATAGCTTTGCTAATTGAATTGCGATTGTTCCCACGCCACCAGCAGCTGCATGCACAACTACTGTTTCACCAACTTGAAGATGGCCCATCGTCTTAAGGAGATGCCATGCTGTTGTTCCTTGGATCAACATGCAGAGCGCTTGCTCGTCTGTAACTGTTTCAGGAATAGGGAAAAGAACTGCCTTGTGTGCAACCGCCTTTTCGGCATAACCACCCGATGACACCGATGCCAGGTAACGCTTGCCGTCGTGCGTGCCGACGACTTCAATGCCAGGCACAAGCGGAAGTTTCTGAGGGGAGAGATAACTATTTTCAGTCTGATGAGTATCGGCATAATTGATTCCGACCGCTGTCACATTCAAGAGAACTTCGCCTGAACCCGGTACAGGATCAGGAAGTTCTACCAACTTCATTACATCAGGGCCGCCGAACTCAGATATCTGGATTGCTCTCATGCTCACACTCTATTGGATTATGCGCGAGTACTTAAGGGAAAGCATCAATAAGTTATGCTGAAAGCATGGAACTCACTACATGTCTCTGGTTCAACGGCCAAGCCCGCGAGGCGGCCAATTTCTATGCCAGCATCTTCTCTAACAGCTCAGTTGAAGGTAATTGGATTGCACCAACAGAGACTCCTGGCAATGAGCAAGGCAGTGAGGTTCTCGTAAATTTCACCATCTTTGGACGGCCATTTATCGGACTCAATGGCGGACCACAATTCACTCATAGTGAAGCCGTCTCTTTCCAAATTCCTTGTGCCGATCAAAATGAAATAGATAAGTATTGGGATCTTCTCACCAAAGATGGGGGAGAAGAGAGTCAATGCGGATGGCTAAAAGATAAGTTTGGAATTTCGTGGCAAGTTGTTTCTCCTGAGATGGGCAAGTACCTTGGAGGTTCCGATGCTGCTGGCGCTCAGAGAGCGACCCAAGCCATGCTAGAGATGAAGAAGATTGATTTGTCAGCGATGGAGAAGGCTTACCTAGGAAATTAACCTTGCCCTGATTCAAAAGCAGTCAGCCAGACCAGCACGTTACGAGCAAAATCTATATCCAGCACGGGAGAGTGTTTCCCTTGCGGCAGACGCCATAATTCAATCGCCCCGGCTTCGCACCGATAGCTAACTTTGACAGTATCAATTCCTTCAATTGAATCGAGAAGGTCAAGATCAGACTCTTTACCGACACGGCATTGATTAATCTCGCTCCAACGGTCAATAGTTTCAGGCACAGAAGTAAATCTATTTCCGAAGAGCGCACCACCCTGATACTGAATCGTCTCATCCAATTCACCATGGATGAGAAGGATGTGATTAGGAGAAGCACCGCAATTAGTATTTTCAATATCCATCGCGCCAGCTAGCCCTGCAACGCCAGCTATCTTTCTGCTGCCACTACAAAGATAGGAGTAAGACATAAATGCGCCGTTTGAATGGCCAAAGAGATAAACCTTCTTTGGATTGATGTTTGCAGCCGCGAGGGCTTTGTCAATTAATGAATCAAGGTAGGCAACATCATCGACTTCCTTGTTATTGAAGTTGCAACACGATTTTCCCGAATTCCAAAAGTTATTCTCTAAATTGTCTTTAGTGCCATTTGGGGCGATGTAGGCAACGCCTGCCTTATTAGCTGCATCCTGCATAAAGGTGTAGAGGCTCTGTGATGCACCAGTTCCGGTGTAGCCGTGGAGATTGATGAGTAACGGAACCGAAGCATCTTTGGTGTATCCGGAAGGCAAGAACAATTGCGTTTCGCGCTCATCCTTCAGATCTACAACTGGCCCTGGATTATCTCTGGCAGCGCTTAAGCCTGGCTCGAATGTGTAATCACCGGATCCAGAGTTGGCTTGCGCAACGACTAAGGCTACGGATCCAACTATCAGCCCAATTAATGCAGCCTTATGGCGCCTGAAGAACTTGGATATATTGATACTTTGAATCATCGCCCTATTTTCAAGATAAGGATTTCATCCCAAGAGATGTACTTCGCGTCGAAATGAGTCATGGCAGATTCTCTCACAAGGACCTATCGCCGTAAATTGAAAAATTGAGAAAAGTACCGTTCCGGGAAGCGGTTATATCAATCAGAATGTAAAGTTCGTGGCACTCACACATTTATTAAGAAATGGTTCTTGCTCCAACACTTATGAAACAGAAGCCAATAGATATCAGCCGAGATGTTCTCAAGATTATCGAGAGCAATTTCAACTGTCTCTATTCAGGCGACCTTACACTAAGTTCTATTCGGGGTGGTCAAAGCGCCGCAAATAGAGCACTCGCAGATCTCGATATCACTCGATATGCAGAAGATCGATCCGAAGTACTGCCTCGTGAAAAACGAGGAGCGACAGTTCTGAGCCCATACATTCGCCACAATCTATTAACTCTTAGCCAGGTCTATTTAGCCGTTAAAGATGCACCTTTTAAGGATCGTGAAAAGTTTCGAGACGAACTTTTCTGGCAAGAATATGCACGCCATCTATATGCTCGTATTGGAACTCGTCTCTTCGACAATCTTCGCTTCGAAGCCAATTGGCAAAGTAAAGGCGATGGGTGGAACCGTGAGATGCTCTGCATTGATCAAGTTGTTAATGAATTAGAGAGCGATGGTTGGCTCGTTAATCAAACACGTATGTGGCTGGCATCGCATTGGACCGTGCGCAACAATCAAGGCTGGATACAGGGCCAGGAGCGGATGTATCAAAATCTAATCGACGGTTCACGTGCAGCAAATCTCTTAGGTTGGCAGTGGACAGTTGGAGCTGGAACGGGGAAACCTTATGGTTTTGCGCGTTGGCAAGTAGAAAAACGTGCGCCGGGACTTTGCTTTAAGTGCCCGCTTAAAAAAGCCTGTCCCATCCAAGAATTTCCAGAGGAGATAACCCCGCGTAGGTTAGAGAACGAGCCATTGCTAGATCACGATCCAGATTTATCAAGAACGAGTGGACCACTTACTCCATTGTTCAATAGAAAGCCGAAATATGTTTTGTTGACCATTGATTCATTGGGTGATGCAGACCCAGCTCTTATTGCACACCCAGACTTACCAGCCGTCTTTGTATTTAATGAACCTGCTTTGAGAAAGTTGCAGTTGAGTTCGCGCAGAATTGGATTTTATTTAGAGACCTTACAAGACCTCAGCACGCGCAGAGAAGTTGAAGTTTATTTGGGAGACCCATATCTATTTGCAGCAGAGAACCCTGTGGCAGTGACACATGCACCGGTGCCTTCATTTAAAAAGTTTGAAAATTTAGCCGAGGTTTATCCATTTCCATGGTTGAGAACTCCTCACTCGGGATCGGTGAGGAGTTTCTCATCCTGGCGAAAAAAGATTAGTAATTAACGAAGATCAGGAGTCCGATCTGCAATTTTCTTCGAGAGCTTTGTGCTCTTTTCCAGGTCCTTGAGATCTGCAAGAAGTGACTCACCTTCACGGACCGCGGCGTACTGGCTGATGGTTGTCAAAATTCCAGTTGCGGCAGCAACGCCGATTGCTAGGTACTGAGCGCCCTAAAACACGCGTACAGGGCGGACATAATACAAAGTGGCTTTTGGTGCACCAGCAAAGCCAAAGCTTACGTAGTTGTAAAAGCGCCCATTGAGTGCATTTACAGAGCTGGAGTTCCAGCTTCCGCCACCAACATTGAGACCTAGTGCTGCACGGTTGGAAACAATGTATGCCTGTTCGCCTTCAGATGGCAAGAACCAGTCGTTTACGACAACACCACCGACGGTTGGAGCATAGGAGGCAGCGAGTGCTGCGGCACTGAGCGCCGGATCTGAGTTTCCTTGATTAATGATGGCCATCGTATTTGAATAACCAAAACCGAATGATTGAGAAAGCATGAGAGATGTGGATGTGTAGGCGCTTTGGGCCCATGGTCGTGTGGGATCGCCAACGCTAAACCAATTGTTTGGAGCGACCTCTAGGTATCGACAGTTAGGGCTACAAGCGGTTCCCGTCTCCGCAAAACCTGTTTGTGAGACAAATATGATTTTTCCGCCACCTGGACCGGTGTCTCCCACGTTATACGAAACGTTAGAGACATTTGTTGAGTTTCGAGGGCTACTTTGTAGGGTGATTCTGGAAACGGTCAAAGAGAGCGCTACCGGATTCATAAATCTAATTGAAAATGTTCCAGATCCTGATCCAACAGTCATACCGGTACTTCCGGATCCTGCCTCAAAAGTTCCCGCGTTGCTCCAAATATTCGCGGTAGACGAAGTTGTATTGAAGAGCGCTAGAGGAGAGGTGCTGGTTTCGTTGTAAGCATTGAGTGTAAAAACAACACCATCGCAAGCCGATGGGATATTAGAAACCGTAATTGATTCTAAATAATATGCACCCGCGTTAGAGACGTTACGAAATGACGAATATGGGGTGATGCTCAGGTTGTAGCTTGACCCAGAACATGACACCGTTTGAAGCACGCCCTGCCCGAATTCAACAGAACCTGAAGAGTTTAAAGAGATGTTTGCCGCAAAGGTGCCTTGTAAAAGGTAGCTTCCCCCCACAAGAGCGAGAATTAACCCGATTGCGCTGAAGCGATTTCGCTTTCGAGGTGCCTGATCCTCGACTGGATCATCGTGATAATGGTCAGACACGCCCCAAGGGTATATGAAGTTTCAGGCTGGCTTGGCGCGTCATCCAACTGCTTGACCAGTTCATTGGCATAACTTGCGAACCCAAGGCTTCGCATCAAAGGCAACTCCCGACCCTGCTTATATCTCTATCTATAGCCAACTCGTCGATTCACTGCGACGCTTAAGGGATTTGAAGAGGCACCGCTTATCCCGGGCAATGTTGGAACCGAAGCCGCTGATAGCGTCACTACACCTCGAGAAGAAGGTCGCCAATCACATGTCGCTGAATGGCTAGAACCAGATCCTGAAGTGATCTTATTGATACAGCCAGGCAGATTTTTCCCATTCATTTTAAATGTCACTCTTGATGCAACGGAGATATTTGCGGTAATCGTCACCGTAGTTCGGAAGAATGCCGATGTTGCTGAACCGGGCAGAGCAAATGAATTGAAGAAAGATGTATCAAGTAGATCTGTCACAGTAATACTTATTGCCTGAGTCGCAGCATTAGCACTGCCATCAACTGCTCTCACAGTAATCTCAAAAACATTATTAGAATTCGAATCAGAAGGTACCTCAAAATCAGGCGAGGATTTAAATCTAATAAATGCGGTGACCGAGTCAGAAGCGATGATGTTGAACAAAGCAGCATCTACTCCCGCTGAAATAGAGAGAGTGGATGACTCTGATACTCGGATAGTCGCAACATTTGAGGAGGTTGAAACATTCTCTGATGCCGAGAATGAAGAGGTTGAAGCGAATGAGGGAGCGGTTGTGTCTGGGGCTTCGGTGTAGTCCAGGGTAAAGACCATGTCATATGCAGGCTTGAAAGACCCATCTGCAAACAATTGGCCATCTGGATACCCGCCGCCTGTAGCTGCGTTATAACTTTGAGTTGTCCAAAAATCCGTGGCGCCACTAGTCACCGATAGTTCAAAAAAGTATTGTGTTCCCGCCGATAACATTAATGTGTTTGAAAAGTTAAAAGCTCCAACAGCTGCGGTTCCGCTTGTCTCAGATCCAGACGCATCGGTATCGCACACAGAATTTGATGATGTTTCAAGAATGGCAGTTTTTGCAGAACTTGCGTAAATTCTTGCACGTACACAGGAAACGAGTTGTGGCGAGCGCCCGCGAATTCCCGCAACCGTCAGTGATGTGAGGGCGCCTGTGGCCCCCGCAGGCATAGTGAAAGACTGACCAAGGGTCGATCTCGCATACGCAATTCCAGATCCGGCAGAGGTAATAGTTCCGGCATGTCCTATGGTAGAGAAAATAAAGTTGCTCGCGACCAAAAGGAAAGTAAATCCAAGGCGAATAATTCGTTGGGACTCTCTCACGGTTAAATTCTATATAAGAAAAAAGTCGACCTGATTAAAAGAGTGGGTTGTGAGGGACTCGAACCCCCGACCCGGTGATTAAGAGTCTATCTAGAATTGTTCCTGAGCGTGTTTAGCCGCCTCTCTATCTCTTGATAGCACGCCTGAGACAGTCAGAAACGCCAGGGCGTGTTAGACAGGTGTTAGACAGAATTACCGGACTAGAGGCAGGACCCTGATTTATCTAGGGCATAGTTACACTGCAAAAAATTTTCCTGAAACTTTGGAAAAATTGAACTCAACTCAGGAAACTTATGCCCCTCAACTGCCATCCATTGGATAGCGGCAAGAGAAAGAATCCAATTCCCTTCCCGGCGCGAAGGCAAAATTGGTTAGAAAGTCCAACTCAGTCGTTCCGTTTACCCAACCCGGTCCATCGCAAGTCAGGATCCCGGAGGTTCCAATGCAGGTTGTTTGACTCTTGTAGAAAGTTGCAGGTCCATCAGTCTTGACGCTCACGCAGTTTTCTGTGACCGCACTATTTCCATGGAGGGTGGCTTGAGTCCACTCAAATGAGAGCGATGTTTTATCAGAATCGGTAATCGTTAACTTTCCCAACCAAGTTTTATCAACCGTGTAATTCCAACTATCTCGTTTAAACTTCTTATTCCAGCCCGTCATTAAGTAAGTTTCATAAGGATTACTGCAGGTTCCGTCAGAATATCCTTCACCAATGCTCAAGGTGGTAATAGTTTTTGCTGTGGGGATTTTGTTGAAAGAAATAGTTCCGGATAACATGCTGCTCTCATAGTCATAAGTAACTCTTATTGACTTAATGTCTCCTGAAAAGCTTTTCTTTTCCTTTCGGTCTACCTTAACTTTTGAAACTACGCCCCTATTGAAGCAATCAGCCTCAGCGAAGGCATAAGGAACAGTTAAAGATATTGAAAGAATCACCGTCAGGGAAAAGAGCAGCCCAGATTTTGATTTACTCATTGACCGTTTTCCGCTCAGAACTTTAGAGTTGTTTTGGTGGTCTTTTTGTAAACGGCGGTGAGAACCTTAAGGGCGGCTCTAAAGTCAGGTTCGTTGGTAAAGGCGTTACCTACGGCAGAGTTAAAGGCGCTCGCTGCGCTCTTTGAATACTTCTTGCCTATTGAATCGCCAGTAATTGCAAGTTTATTAACCTTAATAATTGAGTCAATGGTTCGGTAGGTCCAGTCACCAGTCCAAGCAGCGTCGGCAATCTCTCCGACCATTTGGCGGTTGTATTCAAACTTATAGGCAATTACAAATGCAGCGTCAAAGTTGGAGTCTTTGCTTGCTCGCTTAGCCGCTAGGAGAGCAAGGCTTGCTGCGGTCTCCTTTGCTTCCAATTCTGCTTTGGCAGTTTCGTAATCTTCATCTAAGTCTGCGAGCGCTGAATCCCGGAGAACCGTAGCGGCCTGGATAGCGCGATCTCTTTTGTTCTTGGCTGCGGTCTGGGCTGCGGTGTATTCCGTCGTAATCTTTGAAAGGTTGGTTGGCTCGGTCTTAAGGGTTGAAGTAACCGCTAAGTATTCGGTTCTATTCGTAAGTTCAATTAGTCCGAGTCCAAGCATTATGTCTATCTCAAGCAGGTAGTCGGTCTTAGTTCCGATAATTGCTTTCAATGTAGTTACTTCTCCGACATTGAACTTTTCACCCTTATCTACATCTATGCAGTCTGGGCGAGTTGTTGGGCAATTCAAGTTTCCCCAATAGCTTCTATTCGTTCCTAGAGTTACAACCTTTACACCGCTCACGCTAGAGAACTTGGATCGCGCTTCTGTCATCTTTAAAGTTGAAGCTGAAATCTGTGGGGCGTACAAATTAGAAGCCGCTTGGATCTCTTGGTCGTAAGTGCTATTCGCTGCAATCGTTGAGTTGGCGAGCGCGGAGTCCAGCGCGTCAATGTCTGACTCGTATTTCTGCTCTAGCGCGTCCAATGAGTCGCCAGTTGTATTCAAGAGAGTCTTAAATGCCGCAGTTACAGTCTGCGCTTTCGTGGCCGCGCTCGCTGGCGCGAATCCGGCAATGATCAAAGCAAGGACAAGGGCTAGGGCTGGAACTTTTCTCATGTTGCCTAGATTAGCCCGAGAAACCGACAGGAACGGCACGAGACCGGTCGCATTTGGCCTGAATTGGGGAGAGAAAGTCAGTAAAGGCTTGAGGGGTGGACATGTGGTCTAGAAAACGCCTATTCGGGAGTTTTGGGAGTCTTCCTCTTGAGTTCCTTCAAGCCGTAATGCTTGAGGAGTTCGTTCTCTGATTCGTCTAACGCCTGGATCAAAGCGCTTATGTCCACTTCGTCTATGGATGCAATAAGCGCTTCAATGTCTACTTCGCCAACAGATCGCATGAGGGCTACATAATCCACTTCGTCTAAGGACTCAATCAACTTTTCAAGTTCCTCGTCGCCGTTCATGCTGAATCTCTATTTCTGGCGTTTGGGTTACAGGCACGGCATTCATTAGAAGTCCCGCCAGGTGGGTTGGTTCTGATTTCATAGCGATAAGGGAGTGTTCTTTTTTCTGAGTCACAATCTGAGTTAGTGCATTTGGGCGGCAGGTGATCCCAACTCCAAATAGGCTCACGCGCCACCAAGTCCTTTAAGCGGCTCGTAACCCACGCCTTAGGGTTAAGTATTGAGTCTGAATCAACCGCGCTGATTTCGGCTTCTATGGCCTTAAAACTTGTTCCCTTATGTTCCAACTCATCACATAGTTGAACGAGTGCAGGAGAGATCGCAAACCTCTTTGAGTTTGCTAGTTTCGTTCTTAGATAACTTTGTAACTTAACTGCAAAACTTTCATTTAGTTGTTTATTATGTATTTCTTGTTTATAGGGGTGCGCGATCGCGCTCGCTATTTCACTTATAGGAACACCCTTAACTGCTCCGCTCTGCATGCTAGCAACTTCAATGGGTGCACCGTCGCGCATGCTTAGTTCTCTCTCATAAGCCCTGAGATCAGTCCTCAATACTTGCTGCTTTCCTCTTCGTGCATAGTGAGAAGTCTTAACAATCTTGAGGTGAGCCTTGCATTCAGAATTGGTACAAAGATTTCTTTTTCCGTCCTTCCATACAAGTCCGTCACCTAAGTAATGAAGGTTTTCTTGCAACGCTCTTTTCTTGAGTCCGGTTTCAGCTGCAAGTCGGTCGTAACCAACGAAACAGCCTTTGCCGTCACTCTCATAAGTAACGATTGTCTGTAGTATCAGGCGTTGGGTTTGATTAAGTAAGCCGTCTGAGTCTCGGGCAAAGAGATTTCTCAGAGGGGCAATGTTGTCGTAACCCATGACTACCTTCGCTCTCTATGCGAGCCGGGTAGTGCGCCCTTAGTTGAGGCGCTCATAAATACCCTTAAGAGGCTAGAGCGTTTATAAAGTCGGCTAAGTCCTGCTCTCGTACGCGGACTGCGCGACCTATGCGGACAACCTTTAGGCGACCAGTTGGGTTCGCCTCTGAGTTGATCTCTCGGTAGAGGGCAGAGCGACTGAGTCCGGTGCGAGCGCTGACTCCGGCTAACTTGTGAAGGGTTGGAGGTAGTTGAGTCTCCATAGGTAAATCTCCTTTTGTTCGTGTTTGAGCGTTTCTATTTGTCGGCTCTTATGCGTAGAATAATCTAGAAATCGCGTAGTACACCACGCAATACCACGCAAGCCAATAGGAGATTAACTGCATGAATTACGAAGAAATCCCGGGACTAGGGAACGCGGTTATCTTCTCAAACGATAATGAGATCGCCTATGTAGATGGCTTCCCAGTCCCAAAGAGATTTACCGCGCTATTTACTTTTTATGAAGAAGCAAAGCGAGTCAAAATTTGGGGACTGCGGTTTCGTATCTTTATTTCGGATAATGGAACGCCTGTTTTGTGGAGCATAGAAGTTGAGGGAAGTTTTGAACCCCAACTTCAAGATTTTAGAATTACTCAAGAAATCGCTATGCAACAACCCGATAAATGGAAGCCTGTTGGAAAACAAGCACCGAACAAAACGGAGTCTCCGATAACAGAAGGAGAGCGATTAGGCGCTGTGAGTATTCAACGCTGGCAGCTGAAAGTTCTAGAAAGCCAGCGCTTTAATTTATTGGAATTAGCAATGCGTTTAGCCATAACTACAACCACGCAAGTTACAGAGGATGGAAAAACTTGGTGGCGAATAGAGAATAAAGATTTTAGTGCTGCGGATCTCAAGAAAATGAAGATGAGCGTTGAGAGAAAACTAAGGCAGAAAATCACGCCTGATTTGTTGGAGAAAGTTGCGGAAATTTATACCAACGCTGAATTAGCGGGAGAGCCTCCTATCCAGGCATTACAAAACCATTTTAATTTGAAGCACCGCACCGCGCAGGAGTACGCAACAAGAGCGCGCAGACTAGGACTACTTCCAGAAACAAGTAGAGGCGTTGTAACAGTCAAGAAACCAAGAGCAAGGAAGGAGAAATAATGACTAAAACCAAAGCAAGAAATAAGGTTAAAGACGGAATCGCTTTTACAGGTAAGTCTTGGTCTTATGTCTTGAGAGTCCCTGATCCTGAGACAGGACGAACTAAGCCAAAGTGGGTAGGGGGCTTTGATAGTGAAGCGAGCGCCTTACTTGCTAGAGACGAGGCGCGTGTATCTCTACGAAAGCGCACCTATGTACCACCAAGTGAGCGGACTGTGAAAGAGTTTATTCACACCTGGCTATTCACAATTCATAAGCAGCAGTTAAAACCGACAACCTTTCATAGTTACGAGAAGATCGTCCGCAATCACATAATCCCGGGACTTGGGTCAATTAAGTTGAGTGATCTCAAGCCTTCGGACATTCAGAGGTTCTACTCCGAAACAGTCTCCAAAACCGGAGTCAGTGGAAAGCCGCTATCCCCGAGAACTGCTCAATACGCAGGCGCAATTCTCAAGAAGGCTCTCAAGTACGCCGTAGAAGTTGAAGGAGTCCTCTCTTTTAATCCTGCTAGCCGCGTTCCTCTTCCAAAGTCGGTCTCGGAAGTTCCTACACCCTGGACTTTCGGAGAACTTAACCAATTCCTAGAGAGCGTAAAGAGCCACCGCCTTTCGTTCTTCTTTCGTTTGAGTGCCTTTACAGGTGCAAGGCGTGGGGAGTTGTTGGCTCTTAATTGGTCAGACTTTGACGGCAAAGCAATCACAATCTCAAAGAGTCGTGCGCTCGCAGGTAATGGAGTTGTAGAACAGAACTCAACTAAAGGCGGAAAGGGCGGACAGAGAAGAGTTGCTTTAGATCCTGAAACAATTCAGCTCTTTACTGAACACCGAAAGCGCCAAATGCAGGAGCGCCTTCGCATGGGTGCGGCTTGGATAGAGACAGGTTATGTTTTCGTTCAAGAAAGCGGAGAACCATTAGACATAGGAACTCCAACGCATTTGTTTAAGAAGTTGGCAGACAGAGCAGGGTTGAGAAGTATTCGTCTCCACGATCTACGCCACCTTCACGCTACCGAGTTGTTACGCCTCGGAGAACCGCTTCATGTTGTTTCTGATCGCTTGGGACATAAAGACCCAATGGTTACGGCAACGATTTACGCTCATGTCTCAAACGAACAGGGAGAGAGCGCATCTAATACCTTCGCTAATGCGTCCAGAAATTTCATTTAATCGCATAGGTGTTAGACAAGTGTTAGACAAAACTGAATAAAGAGAGCGGCTAAGCACCAAATGTTTTTAGATTTAGGCTCTGACCAGCACTTACTGAGTGGGTTGTGAGGGACTCGAACCCCCGACCCGGTGATTAAGAGTCACCTGCTCTACCAACTGAGCTAACAACCCATTTAAGCGCGGGAACGCTTAAATGCATAGCAGACCTTACCAGTTCCTCAAGGGGACTTTGACCAATTCTTCGCCATGAAAATCCCATTTAGAAGTGGGTTCTGTCGGCATGATTAGCACATGTCCATTTGGGAGAAGCGAATATCTCTAGCCCTGATAGCACTTGTTTTCGCTGCACCGATGGAGCCCGCTATAGCGGTGGATCAGAAGGCTTCAGTGGTACTTGAGACTTTGACGGTGAAGGGACGAGCCCCAAAGACCGGCTATGAAAGAGATGCGCTCTTCGGCAAATGGGCAGACCCAGATAGAAATGGTTGCGATGCCCGCAATGAAGTCTTAGCGAGAGATTTAAAGAATGAAGTTCTCGATTCGGATCGTTGCACAGTGCTGACAGGAGAATTTACCGATCCTTACTCGGGGACAACGCTGACATTCGTCAGGGGACAGGGGACAAGCAATCTAGTTCCCATTGATCATGTCGTTGCCGTGTCAGATGCCTGGCAAAAAGGTGCATTTAGGTGGGATGCCTCCAAGCGAGTGAACTTCTATAACGACCCACTTAATTTGCAAGCAACTCTGATGAAACTGAATTCACAGAAAGGCGATGGTGATGCGGCTACTTGGTTGCCGCCGCTGAAGAGTTATCGATGCGCCTACGTGGCACGACAGATTGCAGTAAAGGCAAAATATTCAATCTGGGTGACAAAGGCTGAGAAAGCTGCAATGCAAACAATCTTGGCAAAGTGCCCAGGGCAGTTGTTGCCTCGTTAGCGGTTATTAGATCGCTTAAAAACGGTAATGAAAGCTGGACTACTCGTTTCAACAGGCAGGGCTCCATTTGTAGGCGTAGTTACTGCAACAAGTGATGTTCGTCCTTGAACACTGGGCTTCCAAGAACACGTTGCGGTGATATTCGGTAACGACCCACTCGTAGCGATGGATAAGCAGTTGGGAATCTTCTTCCCATTAGCGGTAAACCTGACTTTTCCGATAGCGCCAACAGTGATGGTGATATTGATGTTTACACCTTTGTAGGCTGTACCGGAAATACTCGGGTTTTCATTGATATCGATGACTTGAATGGCGATATTCTGGGTTTGCGAATTATTAAATGAATCAACTGCATTCAGGGTCAAGTTGTATAAGTTATCGCTTCCGACATCAACGGGAATCTCGTAATTAGGTGATGCCACAAACTTGATAAGCGCAGTTGCTGTATCAGAAAATGTAATTGTGAAACGGGTGTAATCGCCAGATGACAGAATAGTGATTGTGGCCGATTCGTTGGTCTTGATTGTTGCCACAGTTGTTGAAGTCGTTACATTTTCATTGACGATAAAGCTAGAAGGTGAAGTGAATGTAGGTGCTGTCGCATCCGCTGTGTAACGAATGATAACAACCCCAGAGCCACCGGCACCTCCGCTACCTTCGTAGTCGCCACCCCCACCACCGGATCCTCTATTAGCTAGAGCGTCACCTCCAATTCCTTGATCGGAGTTAGCGCCATCTCCGGCACCATAAATATTATTTTGCGCACCGCCACCCCAGCCGCGAGTAGCTGTTGAAGTGCTGTTGTTGTTCGGTCCACCACCGCCACCACCGGCGTACCCAACAGAAGTGCCTGTAATAGTGCTTGTGATTCCTGTTCCACCATTACCGCCCCAAGGCGTTTGGGGAGAACATTGAGTAAAACCTTGAAGACCAACCGATCCTGCTCCACCACCACCGCCCGCGGATGTACAGCCAGCAGTGGAGTAACCAGTTGCGCCCGCATATCCCTGTGACGATGCACCTGGTGTATTTGTTGAATCTTGCGCGCTTCCACCACTGGAACCACCGGCGCGCCCAGCTTTAGCATTAAGTCCACCGCCACCGCCACCGCCGTAAGCGACCGAGCTTGCAAAAACTGAATTACCACCATCGCCACCGTTTTGAACGCTAGAAATTTTCGCACCTTTAGCGCCACCAGTTCCAACTGTGACCGAGATGGTTCCTGAAACAGAAATTGCTTGTTGCACAACACCGCCCGCGCCACCACCACCACCACCACCACCACCACCACCGCCGACAATTAATGCGGTCACAGATGTGACGCCGAGAGGAACGTTCCAACTACCAGTTCCGGCTGTAAATGAAATAACGCAATCACTTCCATTGAGAACGCCGGATGCAGTCACACCTGATACAGAAGGAGTGCAATTAACTGCATGTGCAGAAGAAGGAGCTGAGAAGGTTGCAAGGCAGAGAATGGCTGCTGCAATGATGCGTTTAGCGATTCTCATGGAAGTGATTCTAAAGACTAAAGAGCGTCTCCGCCACGCTCGCCAGTGCGAATGCGAATTACTTGTTCTACGTTTGCAACCCATAGTTTTCCATCACCGATAGAGCCGGTGTTTGCCGCTGTGACAATAGTGTCGATGATTGATTGTGCGTCTGCGTCATCTACAAGGACTTCAATACGCACCTTTGGAATGAAATCAACGGTGTATTCGGCGCCACGGTAGATCTCAGTGTGGCCCTTTTGGCGACCAAATCCACGGGTTTCAGAGACTGTCATGCCAGCAACACCAGCTGCCTGCAGCGCAACTTTGATGTCATCAACTTTGGCTGGCTTCACGATTGCGGTAATGAGTTTCATCTTAATCTCTCAATCTTTCCTATGGGTTCGCTTTTGGGTTCGCTTAGTAGCGATTGGAATTTCCGGTGATGTCATACGCTGACTCAGCGTGATATGTCGTATCGAGGCCATTGAGCTCATCGTCACGGAATGATCTGAAGCCAATTGTTTTCTGAATGATGGTGGCAATCAACCACGTTGCAGTAAATGAGAAGAGTGCAACCACGACGATTGCAATCACTTGACGATTTAATTGTGTAGTTCCGCCACCAAAAAAGAGTCCATCAGCACCAGCTGCATTTGCTGTCAGCGTTGCTAAGAATCCAATGGCAAGCATGCCCAAGATTCCACCAACTCCGTGAACACCGACTACATCGAGTGAATCGTCATAACCCAACTTGTACTTGCGTGTGACTGCCCAAGCTGAGACAACTCCCGCAATTAAGCCGAGTACAAGTGCGCCGAGTGGGTTGAGATAGCCGCAAGAAGGAGTAATCGCTACAGCACCTGCAATTGCACCAGAGGCGACCCCGAGCGAGGTAGCTTTTCCATCGCGATATTTTTCAAAAGCAATCCATGTCATCGCCGCAGCTGCGGTTGCAATCTGAGTATTGATCATCGCTGTTGCCGCTAAGTGCCCTGCAGATAGCGCCGAACCTGCGTTAAAGCCAAACCAACCAAACCAGAGCATTCCGGCGCCTAGTAGAACGAGAGGCAGGTTATGTGGGCGCATCGGATCTTTCTTAAAGCCATCGCGCTTTCCAAGAACAATTGCGAGTGCAAGTGCTGCAGCTCCAGAGTTGATTTCAACAACGAGTCCGCCAGCAAAATCAAGTGCTTTAAGCTTGTCGATAATCCAACCACCTTCGCCACCTTGCGCTGCAAATGCCCAGTGTGCAATCGGGAGATATACCAAGGTAATCCAGACCGCTACAAAGATGACCCAAGAACCAAACTTCGCACGGTCAGCAATTGCGCCAGAGAGAAGTGCCACAGTGATGATTGCGAAGGTAAGTTGGAACATCGCAAAAGCAAGCGTTGGGATTTGATGTCCTTCGCTACCGACAACTTGATCTAGCGTTCCAGCAAGCCCAACATGTTCGAAACCACCGATGAGCCCGTTATTGGATTTACCAAATGCCATTGAGTACCCGTAGAGCACCCAGATAATTGTGGTGATACCAATTGCCGAAAATGACATCATCATCATGTTGAGAACGGATTTAGCACGCACCATTCCGCCATAGAAGATTGCAAGCGCTGGTGTCATAAAGAGTACGAGAGCGGCGCTAGCCAGTACCCACGCAGTGTCTCCGGTATTTACTAGGTCCATATGGCTCTCCGTACCTTTACTGAGTGAGTTCCTCGGTAGATGTATTACTTATTTAGTTGCTTTATAGCGATCGTAGGATGCTTGAATCTCAGCCTCAGCCTCGTCGTGGCCAACCCAATCGCCACCAATAACTTCTTTGCCTGGCTCAAGAGTTTTATAGACCTCGAAGAAGTGTTTGATTTCATCGAGTTCGTAGACCGGTAGGTCACCAATATCTTTGATTCCAGCTTTGCGAATATCGCCGGCAGCAACACAGAGGAGCTTGTCGTCGCCGCCCTTCTCATCTGTCATGCGCAACATCGCTACTGCACGAGCAGAGACCACGCAGCCAGGGAAAGTTGGTTCATCGAGCATGACGAGCGCATCTAATGGATCGCCATCGTTAGAGAGAGTGTTCTTTACAAAGCCATAGTCATGAGGAAAGCGCGTCGCAGTAAAGAGCATGCGGTCAAGACGGACTTCGTGGGTCTCATGGTTGATCTCATACTTATTGCGGGAGCCTGCTGGGATTTCAACTACAACGTCGAAGATCATGGGCGACTACTTTCTCTCAAGCCTCAATGGTTTCCTGACCGATGAGATCAGGAAGGGAAAACTTGGGGTGAACGACGGGGCTCGAACCCGCGACATCTCGGACCACAACCGAGTGCTCTACCAGCTGAGCTACGCCCACCATGTGCTGTGCAGGGCGTTACTTTACCCGCCAAGGACCGAAATTAAGAAACCGGTTTCG